>Ga0316201_10004585_pt1 | contig 10461 bp, 7 predicted proteins | sample CS6wburrow_MG_FD_204516 | JGI IMG/M metagenome (GOLD analysis project Ga0316201, IMG submission 204516) | Coastal sediment microbial communities from Delaware Bay, Delaware, United States - CS-6 worm burrow | ecosystem: Environmental > Aquatic > Marine > Coastal > Sediment | place: USA: Delaware... | reverse complement strand
TCTAATGAATGAGTCTGCGCTCGAGTAATGAGCGTTCCTTCACTGCATGTTGCGCCATCACTTTGCGTCGAGATGGCTCCACTGGTAGCGATTCTACTGTTTAGTAAAGAATCCTGTTTTTCAGAATATTACTCTGCATCAAAACGTTTCGTTTAACTGGTTGATGCTATTACCACATTAAGCGATCAGGCAGTTGTATGGGATATTCAGGCCTTCATGCAGTTTCTTGATCATTGGCAATGTCAGATTGCGTTTCTTGTTAAGTACTTCAGAAACACGTGCGCGAGTACCCAGGTACGGCTCCAGATCTTTACGTGTAAGACCTTTTTGCTCCATCAGGAATTTGATGGCCTCAACAGGATCGGAAGGCGGAATTGGATAGTGTTCTTCTTCATATTTTTCAACGAGCAACATTAGAACATCGAGTTCATCGCCTTTCGCTGTATTACGCTTAGCTCCCCAGAGTTCATTAATACGCTCCAGTGCCTGGTTATAATGGGTTTTGTTTCTAATGGGTTTCAGGTTCATCAGTCTGGCCTCAAATATTCTCAATGTCCTCGATCTCGTCATACTGCTTGTGTGTGCCTACAAAACGTATAAGCATTCCATGTCGTGAGTAATCAGTCAGCACAACAATTCGGTATTTATTCCCGCAAACATTAAAGACGACCCGGTTGTTCTTCAGTATGCTCGCATTGCGTAAATCTGCTTTAAGTTCATGCGGCGAGTTCCATTGTGCATTCGAGCAGTAGTTATACCACTCGGTCATCTGTTTCTTAGCATCGCGATATTTTGGGCTGCTTTCCCAAAAGGTCCGCAGCATGGATTTGGCGATGACTCTCATGAGCTGATAATAGCACGCTCCCAATATGGGAGCAAGCTGGTATTTGACTAAAGATTGACCATTATTTGTGGCTCTGATTGAGCAGCTTCTACAGCCATTGGGCACTGGAAGGCGTTGAGGCTCTTTATGGCCGTTGGGTTGACCGTGTTGAACTCGCCTTCAAAGGAATCTGAGTCTGGGTAGACAACGTCATAACGTTACATGTCCTGATAGGTGAGAGCCTCGGCCGTCTGGGCGCCTCTGAGGACCTGCAGGGTCATATCCGGGTCCGGGATCAGGTCGCCTGACGGGTGTTTGTAGTAGTGGGAGAGAGCCAGCATGATGCGGTTCTCGTCCTTGTGGGGGATGTCCACCCCCAGTTTGATGAAGCCCTCGGTATGGAGGGTCCGGTATTCGCCGACCTGGTTGCGAAGGGGGCCATCATCCCGCTACCGGGCGGTGGAAGAACGGCGCGTTATGAGTTGACGACAGTGGAGCCGGACGGGTTTGGTCTGGGGGCGAGGTGATATGTTGTGCTCAACATGTTACAGATTGGTGTTTCTCGGCGGTGATTAGCAACAAATTCTGAACATGGTATTTTTCATGGTATTATCACTTACCCCAATAATTAAGCCATTGATATTAAATGGTAAAATCTGGCCGTTTACAATCGAGTGGGAGTGACCGGCACTGGCAGGCAATGTCTGGCACTGGCTGGCAACTGCAGGCACCAAAATCAAAGTATATTCCTTTTGTTGTCAACTGGTTGTACCAGCCATAGTCGTTATAACCCCGGTCGATAGCCACCATGCTGCCCTTGGGGAATTCCAATGCACGCCCCGCTTCAATATCACTGGTCTTGCCGTCAGTGATGGTGACAAATTCAGGGAGATAGCCCGAATGATTCAAACCGACATGGAGTTTAATCGCGCCCTTGGTCGTTCTGAAATCAGCCGCCTCTTGCTGCGAGCTTGACTGACGCGGCAGGATATCGCTTGGTCGGCTGGCTGGAATTGGCCTGGACGAGGTTGAGTCAGCGATTGAAGCGTGCGGTTTTTGATGAGATGACGGTGGAATTTGTAAGGAATTCGTGGTTCGGGCTGGGTGAATGACTATCGCCGACTTTCAAAAAACGGTTGATTTTCGGAAAACAGGGCGTTTATTCTTCCTATTCTCAATATTTTCAATTAAGTCAGGATCTTATTATGCTGAAGCCCCCAAAATGCCTGTCTGAATATTGCTAGTGTATGGAATACAAAAGTTGGATGCTTTGAACTCTTTGTTTCACACGTCTTTTCGCATGATCCAGACCACGCTTATAATCGTGGTCATTGTACTAGCTATTGCTGGCTGTGCGACGAAAGGGCCCCTGACTGAAGCTGAGAAGCTGGATTATAAAAGCCGGGCAGTCACGCGCAGCGATGGTGCCGTACTGGTATCAGCCAGTGTGTTATCTGCTGATGAGAGCCGTGATGTCTACGGCGTTCCCCTAGAGAAGAAAGGTATTCAGCCCGTCTGGATCGAAGTCGAGAATGGCGATGACATTGCTTACTGGATGATGTCGCCGGGTATTGATCTGAACTTTTTCCCTGCTTCCGAGGCTATTGAAGCCTTTTCTGATGATTACAAGCCAAGCAAAATAAACAAGCTCGAACAGCATTTTGATGCCCTGGCTTTCCGTAATCCGATACCCCCGGGAAAAACGGTTTCCGGCTTTGTGCTGGTCAATCTTGACCAGGGTGTAAAGATGGTTCATGTCGATCTGGTTGCGAACAATCGTCACAAGTCTATTTCCATTTTTGCTGTCATCCCGGGTTTTCGTTCTGACTACCGCGCACGCAGGACTTTCATACAGGAATTATTTAAAGAAGAAGAAATCATCGACTACACCGATGAGCAGTCTTTTCGTGCTGCACTCGAGGCGCTGCCCTGTTGTGTCACTAACAAGGACGGCACACGCAATGGCGATCCGCTGAATCTGGTCATTGTCGGTGGGCAGGATGACGCCTTTCCTGCCCTTGTTCGACGTGGCTGGCGTCCGACAGAGCAAACCTGGTCGGGCTCTGTGCTCAAGATGATCAATTCGGCAATGTCTGGCGACCGTTATCCCTATGCTCCGATTAGTCCGCTGTACGTGTATGACAGGCCGCAGGACTTTGCCCTGCAAAAGGCGCGCGACAATATTCACCAGCGTAATCATCTGCGGCTCTGGCTGAGCCCGATGCGTTACCAGGGTAAATACGTCTGGGTAGGTCAGATCAGTCGCGATATCGGCAGCCGTTTTACCATCCACTCACCTTACCTTACTACACACAAGATTGATCCTGATGTGGACGAGGCACGCACAGCATTGATGGAGGATTTGGCTTATTCTCAATCGCTGGTAAAACTGGGTCTGGTCAAGGGCGTTGGCGCTGCAACCAAGGAAAACCCACGTCGTAACCTGACTACAGATCCATACATCACTGATGGTTTTCGCGGTGTATTGATATTTGATTTCCATTCAACTGCGCTTACTGAAATAAGGTTTCTTACCTGGGAAGGCCGTGAAGAAGGCTTTATCGACCAGTTAACTGGGAAGCAGCAACAATGAGTGCTACGGATTTAATATTAAAGTCTGTCGCTGTTCAAACATGTCAATGGCGCTCAGTTGAACTGTGTCTGATAATCATGCTTTATCTAGTGGTTACCGGATGTGCAACCTGGCAAGCTCCCCCTGCTTTCGATGATTCCGGATTGCGAGCCCGAGCCGAAACCGAGGAATTGAGAGGCGTCAAGCTGAGTGCGGCTGTTCTGAGTTCAGATGAAAGTCAGCGTATGTTTGGTGCAAAGGTAAATGAAACTGGTGTACAGCCGGTATGGATCGAAGTTGAAAACAATACTGACCAGGCACTGTGGCTATTGCGCAGTGGAGCCGATCCGGATTTGTTTTCACCCCTGGAGGTTGCATGGTCATTCCATAAGACTTTTGGCGGAGAAACCAACCTCAGGCTGGATGAACATTTCCATGCCTTGAGTTTTGAAAATCCAATTTCAGCAGGCACTACTCAAACAGGTATCATTTTCACCAATCCTCATCGCAACACAAGAATGCTCAGTATTGATATTCTTGGGCAGGGTGAGTTGTTTCCTTTTACGCTGTTTCCTCATGTACCTGATGACCGTGCAGACGAATCCAGCACGATTGTCAATATCGAACGATTAATTGAACAGGCTGAACACAACTACCAGGATGCTGACAGATTTCGTGCCAGGCTGGAGCAATTACCCTGCTGTGCCACGAGTGTGGATGGATACGAACAAGGTGATCCTCTCAACGTGATACTGGTCGGTAGCCTGGCAGATATAGTAACGGCAGTTGTCCGGCGTGGCTTCAGGACAGATAGACAGGATTATGACATGGTGCAACATCTGTTTGGACGACCTCCTGATGCTGTCGCAAGAAAAGCAGGTCAGGGTGGAGTGCCTGCGAACTGGTTACGTATTTGGGTAGCGCCGTTACGCTATCAGGGTAAGGCAGTATTTGTCGTCCAGGTGGGGCGTCCTATCGGTTGGCGTTTCAACGAAGATGAAGAAAAACCCATGGTACTGAATCCTAACGTGGACGAAGTCAGAAACCTGCTAATTCAGGATATGGTTTACTCCAGTGGTCTGGATAAGCTTGCATTTGTTACCGGTGCTGGTGCCACTGCAGCAGGTGAACAGCGTCGCAGTCTCGGTGGTGCCAGCTATCATACAGACGGTCTGCGTGCAGTCATGTTTTTGTCAACCCGGCCACTGTCATTATCAGATGTAGAATTACTTGACTGGCACCCGGCTTTGAAACTGCAAGAGATCGAGGCAGTCAAGAAGATCGAAAATGAAAATAACTAAGACGCTGCGCTTCGTGCATCAAAAACAATTGTTGCCACTGTTTGCCGTTGTTACCAGTGTGATTTTCAGTGGCTGTGCGACGGCTCCACTTGAGCCCTACAGTGCAGACACACCTCCACTCATACTTGTACCTGCAGCACAGGCGGGAGTGAAGGATAAACGCGGACGCTTCCGGGAGATCTTTTGTGCCGTCCTTGAAGAACGCGGAGAGACAGTGCCGGATTATCGGCCATGTGATGAGGCGCTGACGCATGTTGGTGTTGAGCCAAAAGGTACTGGCAAGAGTGTTGGGCTTGGATCTTCAAGGCGTCATCTGATCGCAGTGATTGTGCCGGGTGTTGGCTGGGACTGTTTCGCCAACTGGCTGGATCTTGAGAATACCGGGCAAACACATATTCGACAGTTTGGTTACGACGAAGTCATTTTAAGGGTGGATGGTTTGTCGAGCACCTCAAACAATGCGAGCCAGATTCGTGATGCGATTATGTCAATGGAAGCGACAAGTGAGCGTCCTGATATCGTACTGATTGGATACTCCAAGGGGGCGCCGGATATTCTGGAAGCGGTCGTGTCCTATCCCGAGATACGGTCGCGAATTGCTGCAGTTATAAGTGCAGCGGGTGCGATCGGTGGATCGCCTCTGGCAAATGATGCAACACAATCACAACTGGCAATGCTGAGACACTGGCCTGATGCAAATTGTACCGAGGGTGACGGTGGTGCAATTAAGAGTCTGCTTCCGTCAACACGCAAAGCCTGGCTGGCAGAAAATCCGCTGCCGCATAACATCCCGTATTACTCGCTGGTCACTTACCCGCAACCCGAACGCATATCTTCTGTGCTTGAGCCCAGCTACAAGAAATTAAGCCGAATTGATGCGCGTAATGACAGCCAGGTACTGTTCTATGACCAGATCATTCCGGGCAGTACATTATTGGGATTTGTAAATGCGGATCATTGGGCGCTGGCAGTACCGATTGCCCGCTCTCATTCAACAATAGGATCCATGTTTGTTGATCAAAACAATTATCCGCGGGAAGCATTGCTCGAGGCGGTGTTGCGCTTTATAGAAGAAGATCTCGCGACACCTGCGAAGTGACTCAGCTGTATGTTGTCTGATTTATATGTCAGTTGTTTAATCTTTCCAGTTCCACCACTTCAGCTTTGATGGTTCGTGTTGCTTGTTGCTGGCGTAATAAACGGCGCAGCGAAAAGTGTATAAAACACAACGGTCGATATGTGTTCCTTTTGAATCTTCAAGCTTGCGATACAATTCTTCCGGGTTTCTGTTATTCAGGTCACTGATTTTATTGACGCCGATGTCATTGAGAAGACTGGCTATTCTCGGGCCTATTCCAGGGGCGTTTAAAAGACTCTCTGTTGGTGTCATTCGGTATCAAATAAACGTTATGATTTTTTTACAAACTCAGATTTAAGTTTCATTGCACCCACCTTGTCGATTTTACAATCGATATCATGATCGCCTTCGACCAGACGAATATTTTTGACCCTGGTGCCAACTTTGACAACCAGAGATGAACTTTTGACCTTAAGATCCTTGATGACAGTCACTGTATCTCCGTTCCTTGGCATTTTGATTACTGATCACCTTAGCGCATCAGAAACGGAAAATAAATCTAACCCCTATCTTTCATTTAATTCCGCCTAATCACGAACGTGGCTATGAGCCGGGAGAACCCTTAGGTGGATAGTCAAGGATATCTTCGAGCTGTTCGCGTTCTTCCTCATCAAACTCAGGAAACGGCAACTTGCCGGCAAGGCGTCGATGTCCGACTTCGGTTTCTGCTTCTTCCCTGCGCTTATTATCCAGACCAGGGTCGCGCGTAAGATATGCGGTTTGCGAAGGATATGCAAAACCACTGCCAGCCTCTTTAATGATATCTTCAATGCGTAGCAGTACATCTTCCTGGATGGCAAGAAATTCATTTTGCTCCCTGCATTGCAGATAGCAGAAAATCTCAATATCTTTGGAATAAGCCGCATAGCCAAGGAAGCGAACACGGGCCGGATCAGGTGTAACCTTGGGATGCCCCAGCAACAGTTCCCGAATATTAATGAGGATATAGCGAAGCTGTTCCGCCGTTGTCTCATAGCGAAGCTGGAGTGTGGTCCTCATTAGCCGTTGATCGCGCTTGGTGAGGTTAACGATGTGCATATTGGAGAATTCGGCATTGGGAATGGTTGTAACTGTTCTATCGATGCCACGAATGCGTGTCGAAATCCAGTTTATTTCTTCGATAGTGCCAATGCGCATCCAGTCTGGCGATGGGTCTTCGCCATAACGGCAAAAATCTCCTACACGAACGGGCTTGTTGGCTAATAGAATCAGGCCACCGATGAAATTCGCAATCGTACTCTGTGCCGCCAGGGCCACGGCAAGACCACCAATACCGAGTCCGGCAAGGAGCGGGATAAGGTCAGCGCCGAGCTCCCGAATGCCGTCGATAATAATCCAGACAGCAATTAAAAAGCCGAACACCCGTGCGCCAATCCGTAATAATGCCGCCTCTGAACTTTGCTCCCGCAGCCTCGGGGTGGCAATAATCGTCTCCGCGACTGCTTTAAATAACATGAACACTACCCAGGCCAGTAATACGACTATAACCGATGTAATACCGGTGGTAACGATGACGTGTAAATTACCCGTCAAGTTCAAATTAGAGTTGATGAACATGCCAATCATCATGACAAAAGATAAGATGATAATCGGTGCGATGACATTCAGCCAATCACGTAAGGGGGAAGTCGTGTGTTTTGCCAGGAGGTGAAAATACTTATTAACGATATAGGTGGTGAGTATAATCAGCAGCACACATAGAAATAGCCCGGTCCACTGCCAAACCATTTGACCACCATGCGTCGTCTTGAACCAGTCCGGTAAGCTGTTGACCAGTCTGCCCATGAAATGTGCGTGCGGAATCAAATAGCCGGATGCCGAAATATATTGTTCGTAAAAGCCAGGTGATAGTCCAGCAGACAGATACTCAAGTTCAATCCCGCCGAATAGTTCTTGACGGTAAGGGAGGTCCTTTATTTTATGGTAAGTATCACTGACTTGTTTTACAGTGGCGGGGCTGAATAGAAATTGACCCTGTTTTTCCCCTTCCAGAATTTCCACTATTTCAATTTGGGTTATCGGTAATCTCCAGCGGTATGGTGCCGGGGTTTGCGAAAGTACGCCACTGTCGGATTGTCGTGCAGCTACTATCATTTGCGAATTAGGTACAGAGTCAATCGGCGGGAGAAGCATTCGATCGAAGATTTCCTTTAACTTAAGCACGGTTTCAATGCTGACATCCTGACGTAAGGCTTTGGGTACCTGACTCAGATCAAAGGTATCGCTTGCGAGCTGGAGAAGATGGGCTGCCTTTTTTTCGATCTCACGGGCCTCTTGCATCGTCTTGGTGGGCGGTTTGGCCTGTAGCGCTGCATTGGCTTCTGTGATCAACACGTATGCGCGGTTGGCACTATCAAGAAAACCTTCCAGGGTAGATCGTGGACTAGACGTACCCACTTTTTTCAACCGCTCACGTAACTGTTGCTCCTGCGACTTTATCCATGTGTCAGCACTAACCAATTCCTCATATATACCGACTGTTGCGCCTGGCTGATACGGTAGATGCTTGGCTTGTCGGTATAGACCTTCCAGTTGCTGAACGGTATCGGCCGAGAACAGGAACTGACCGGTCCGAGGACCCTGTGTAATCTTTGTGATTGTTATACTGGTGTTGGGGATTGTCTATTCAGTGATGGTACCATCGGCTACTTCAGGATCGCCCGGTATCTGATTATCAGGCGGTAGTTCGATACGGGTGAGCAGTTCTTGCAATAACGCCATTTGGCGGTTTCGAACAAACCATGAATCTCCTTCAGGGGTATTGCTGAAATCAAGTGTCTGGCTGGCGCGGCGATATGCCTGGAAAGTTTTTTCGCTTCTCGTGTTTTGGCGAAAATCTTCTATGTACTGACTAGCATCTGTCAGGAAGCAGCGCAGTGTGTCTCTTGGGCTTGAGTTGTCAGCGGGCCGCAGAGGATCCAGATTTAAATTGGAATCCTTGGCAGATACTATCGAAATAGACGATACAAAAAGCAGGCAACAAAGAGAAATAGATATAAAAAAACGTAACGGCTCTACGATATATTTATCAGTAATTCGGGTCATGATAATTGTCATTTTTCAAAAAGAGCCCAAAAATGCGAATTAAAGGGCTAGGAGTGGTTTATTTTAAATCACTCCTAGCCCTTTAATTTATTTTAAAATTTTCATTCAAAACAATCCTCTTTCAAATACGCCTGAGGAATCAGCCATACTGAATTCTGTTGTTCCTCTCCCTCCAGCTACGACCATACCCGAGAGCTTGGTATTGTTAGTGCCGTCCGGATTGACCATGTACAGCTCGATAATATCATCAGTTCCCTGGTCGGGAATATAGGCCAACAGGCTGCCGTCGTGGGAACAGGCTAAGAGGCCAGCATCACCACCCGCGCGCACAACTCAAGACACTATTGTTACCAACCATATAAACCCCTCCCAATTTTATATACGTACTTATGAGTACTTGAATACCGAGCAAAGGGATAGATTTCTTTAATTATCATGTAAACTAATCACATTTCCATGCCCTACATCAAAGCAAGCAAAGTTACTACAATAAAGTGCTGACAAATTGACTTCAAAAGGGTCAGAGTCACTTGATTTCGGCGTATTCCAATATTCCAATCGACGCTGACACTTTTTAGTTCGAAACAGGATTGATCAAACTTGATTCTCTCCGTCACCCTTTCGCTTTTTGTTTCAGAAAAATAGCAGTCTGAAGCATATTGTCCTTCTCTGACTCTATTTATGTGATTTAAATCAAATAAATCAGTCGTCTACCAGCAGTAACATCAGCAAGGGGGCAGCAATCGGTGCCGCGACTGGCGCGGCGGTCGGCGCGCTTTCAAGAGATGTTAATAAAAACAATAAGAAGAACAAGAAGAACTATAGCAATAACACTAGTACGAAAGTGGTGCAGGGGGCAGCGGTAGGTGCTGCTGCCGGAGCTGGCATCGGTGCAATATCAGACAATGAGAAGAAAAAGGCCGCAGCTCAGTCCAGAGACGCCTACCAGCGTGAATATCAGAACTGCCTGCAAGAGAAAGGATTTTAGCTAGTGCGCTCTGTTTATTAGTTTACAGGAGGATAACTGATTACCAATATGAAACGGGTATTGCGGAATTCAACTAATTGTCTGCATGAGCAGACGAGGAGAAAATCATGATCAAGTCATTTTCATATACAGTGCTCTACAAACTGCTGCTGGCAGGCAGTGTCCTGTTAAGTAGTATCAGTATTGCCTCTGAGTTCAGCTATGACCAGCAGAAACTCACTGGAGCGAAACCCTGGACGTCAACGGAGTTTCAGAACGATCCGGAAGAGTTTCAGTTTGTCATCATTGGCGACCGCACCGGGGGCGCCAATGTGTCGGGCACCTTTGCTCTCGCCATCGATCAACTCAACCTTTTGCAGCCGGAGTTCGTCATCAACGTCGGCGATGTGATCGAGGGGTACAGCGATGACAAGGCGGAGCTGAATGCCGAGTGGGATGAAATGGACGGCATGCTCGAGAAGCTCGCCATGCCGTTCTTCCGCACGCTAAATCCTGGATTGGTGAGCGCGGTTTTTGGTGAGATGATGATGGAATTCGGAAGGAATTCGTCATTGGGGCTGGGTGAATGGCTATGACTGGCTGGGTAAAAACGGT
>Ga0316201_10004583_pt1 | contig 10462 bp, 11 predicted proteins | sample CS6wburrow_MG_FD_204516 | JGI IMG/M metagenome (GOLD analysis project Ga0316201, IMG submission 204516) | Coastal sediment microbial communities from Delaware Bay, Delaware, United States - CS-6 worm burrow | ecosystem: Environmental > Aquatic > Marine > Coastal > Sediment | place: USA... | reverse complement strand
AGTTTAAAACCCAGTCGGGTGAGTATGTTCTCCACCTTGCCGGTGATGCGCTGACCGTGTTGCAGGGTACAGGGGGAATGAAACGCAATGCGGGTTCCGCCCCCGGTTTCTGCGAAGGCCTCGCGGGAAAATTCAGCCGCGATGATTTCGCTGATATCCCTTGCCAGTTCACTGACGCGTTTTGCCTTGTCGGCGTAGGCACTGTCTGCTGCCAGCAGGCGTCCGTAGTCCTTGACCATGGGGGCACAGCCACTGGCGGTCACAATGATGGCTTCCGCACCTTTTTCAATGGCCGGCCACCAGGCATCAATGTTGGTGCGCATGAAGGCCCTGGCTTCATCAGCCGCATTGAGGTGATAACTGACGGCGCCGCAACAACCGCTGTTTTTTTCGCTTCGCGCTGTGATGCCCAGCGCATCCAGTACCCGCACGGTCGCGTGATTGATCTGTGGTGCCAGTGACGGTTGTACGCAGCCATCCAGCAACAGCATGACCCTCGCGTGTTGGCGTGCGGGCGCTGCTTGGTTGCTGACCTGTTTTTCCGGAACATGTTGCTTCAGTGTCGCAGGCAGCAGGGGTCTCACAAACTGACCCATGCGTAGCAGCGGTGCAAAACGCGCCGGCCATGGCAACAGCATGCGCAGCGCGCGTCTCACAAGACGGTCGCCGGGTGAACGTTGCACCGACCGTTCAACCATGTCGCGTCCGGTATCCAGCAGGAGGTGGTAGTCCACGCCGGAGGGGCAGGTGGTCTCGCAGGCGCGGCAGGTCAGGCAGCGGTCAAGGTGTTGCTGTGTCTTGCGCGTGGCTTGCCGACCCTCGAGGACCTGCTTGATCAGGTAAATGCGGCCACGCGGACCATCGAGTTCATCCCCGGTCAGCTGGTAGGTCGGGCAGGTGGCATTGCAAAATCCGCAGTGCACGCAGTTACGCAGTATTTCATCGGCTTCCTGTCCGCTACGGGTTTGCAACAATGCATTGGGTAATGAGGTCTGCATGCCTACAGCTCGCGGTACATGCGTCCCGGGTTGAGAATGCCGGCCGGGTCAAAGGACTGTTTCAAACGCTGGTGCAATGCCAGCAGTTGCGGCTGCAGGGGGTGGAAGATTTCACTGCCGGGGTCGCCGCCACGAAACAGGGTGGCATGCCCGCCGGCTGATGCGGCGATGCTGCGGATGGTGTCAGCCGGCTGTTCGCTCCTGAGCCAGCGTTGCGCACCGCCCCAGTCGAGCAGGGTGTCGCCTTCAAGTGGCAAAGGTGCTGTTGCAGGGGGTACGGATAATCGCCACAACGGTTGTTCACCCGAAAAGAACGCCAGTTGATGTTCGCGTAGCTGTTGCCAGAAACCGGCGGCGTCCGCCAGCGTCTCGCCGCCGATACTGGCCGCGGCCGAATGCACCCCCTTTTCCATGCCGGAGAGGCGCACAGTGAGTTGTCCATCCAGATAACAGGCCGCAGAGAGCGGCAGCGGTTGACCGGCCAGGGCATTACAGCGCTGGATGGCAGTGGCGGCATCACAGGACTGTTGCAGCGTGATCTCGGTCTCCGGTCTTGGCAGCACACGCAAATGGATGTCGAGCATGATGGCCAGTGTGCCCAGTGAGCCGGTCAGCGTCCTCGAAACGTCATAACCGGCGACGTTCTTCATGACCTGTCCCCCCAGACGCAATCGTTCACCCTTGCCATTGATGCAATTGACGCCAAGTACAAAATCCCGTGCAGCACCGGCATAGGGTCGACGCGGGCCGGAGAATGCACAGGCGATGGTACCGCCAAGGGTGGCGTTATCGCCAAAGTACGCGGGTTCAAAGGCCAGCATCTGTCCTTGCTGTTGCAGCACGGATTCCAGTTCGGCAAGCGTGGTACCTGCGCGAGCGGAAATCACCAGTTCGGAGGGTGTGTAGTCGATGATGCCCCGGTGCTGGTTAACAGACAGCACCTCGCCCCGGGAATTGCGACCGTAAAACGCTTTGCTGTTGTTGCCCTGTATGGACAAGGCCGTGCCTGTTGCCGCTGCAGCCTGGACCTGCTCCTGCAGGGTTTGTTCAAATGACATTGGGTACTTCCGAATATATAGTCAAAACCGTTCAAGCTCGGGATGGGGTAATTCCCCGTGATGCACATGCATGGCGCCAAATTCGGCGCAGCGGTGCAGGGTAGGGATGGCCTTGCCGGGATTCAACAGGTTGTCAGCATCAAAGGCCGACTTGATGGCATGAAACTGCTGCAGTTCGGCGCTATTGAATTGCACACACATCTGGTTGATCTTTTCCAGGCCCACACCGTGCTCGCCGGTAATCGTGCCGCCAACCTCCACGCATAACTCGAGAATCTTTCCGCCCAGTTCCTCGGTGCGTTCCAGTTCACCCGCCTTGTTGGCATCGTAAAGAATCAGCGGATGCAGGTTACCGTCACCGGCATGAAAGACATTGCAAATGGGCAGGCCATAGGTTTCTGACATGATGCTGATCTGGTTCAGTACATGGGCCAGGTGTTTGCGCGGGATGGTGCCATCCATGCAGTAGTAGTCTGGTGAGAGTCTGCCCATGGCCGGGAAGGCCGCTTTTCTGCCGGCCCAGAAACGTTGCCGCTCTTCTTCGGTAAGTGACACCTGTTGATCAATAGCGCCGGCTTCCCTGAAAACCTGGTTGACGCGTTCGATCTGCGCACTCACGTCGGCCTGGGTGCCATCGAGTTCACACAACAGGATGGCCGCTGCGTTTTTCGGGTAACCGGTGTGAATAAACTTTTCAACGGCATCGATGGCCGGTTTGTCTAGCAGTTCCAGGCCTGCAGGGATGATGCCGCTGGCGATGACTGCGGTGACCCCGGCACCAGCGGCATCAACGGAGTCGAAGGCGGCCATGACCACCTGTGCGATCTCGGGACGGGGTAACAGCTTCACGGTGACCTCGGTGATCACGCCGAGCATACCTTCCGACCCCGTCATCAGTGCGAGCAAGTCGTAACCGGGTGCGTCCAGCGACTGGCTGCCGATGGTGAGCTGTTCACCCTCAATAGTGAGTACCTCGAGCGCCTGGATATTGTGTGTCGTCAGGCCGTATTTAAGGCAGTGTACGCCACCGGCATTTTCGGCCACGTTACCACCAATGGAACAGGCGATTTGCGAGGAAGGGTCGGGCGCGTAGTAGAGGCCGTGTGCCGCCACGGCATTTGAAATGGACAGGTTGGTGACGCCGGGCTGAACCCGTGCAGTTCGGTTGGCGACATCAATGTCAAGAATGCGGTTGAATCTGGCCAGGCTCAGCAACACGCCATTGTCCAGCGGCAGCGCACCACCGGATAATCCTGTGCCCGAGCCGCGGGCCACCACGGGCACCTTGTGTTCGGAGCACAAGCGCAAGACGGTCTGTACCTGTTGCACTGTTTCCGGAATAACAACGACCATCGGCAGTTGCCGGTAGGCGGACAGTGCATCGCATTCATAGGGACGCAATTCTTCCGCATTGGTAATGACGCAGCCTTGCGGCAAGTGTTTCTGCAGTAGCGTTGTGAAGTTATTTTCAGACATGAAAACACATTTGTGTCAAGCATTGACGCCTGATTAAGATCCGTTAATTATCGCCGATAGCTGATCAAAATAGCAGCATTTTATACGAGCTGCTATTTTTAAGACGATAAACTTTAACGTGATATGATGCAGACATGCGCAACACGGAGACACATTTTTTATACAATGGCATACCCGCACGTAACTTCGCGGGGCTGATGGAATTGTATGAGTGCAACTATATACGGCTGCGCAACCTGGTACCGGATCTGGAAGCGATGCCGGAGCACGTTGTCTCGCGAATCGATGGTGTGCTCGACCTGCACCTGCGCGTTGTCGAACGTTGCAAGTTCACTACCACGCTTAATCTTACCTATTATTTTCACGACCAGCAGGGCCGTTTTCCTGCACCGGACATGCTGGTTCGCATGTACCATGATGCCCAGGTCGGTGAAGTGATTTCCTGTGGACGGCGTCGTGGCGTTCGCCATGCCGTCTACAACCGCATGTACAACCGCTATAGCCTGTCTGAAAAATGGCGCATGAATCGATTCCTGCAGAAATGGTTGGGTTATTGCCTGCTGCAGGGACACCGCTTTACCGCCGGCAAGGTTACATTGCCGGATGCAAGTTTTTTCGAATCAGCAGACAATTCGCTGCTGAGTGTTGAATCCTGAGGATTTACCCCTTCGTCTATCCCTTCTGAGCAGGTCCAAAACCTTGCTCGTCATCTGTGAGTGTCGCATACTTAGTACCTGAGCAATTTAGTAGGTTATTATTTCGCACGTCTGCTACGGTCATACGCGTGTGTTGACGGGTAAACTATCATGCGGTTATCAACCAAGGGGCGCTATGCAGTGACCGCCATGCTGGATCTTGCGATCCACTATGAAGAGGGTCCGGTAACGCTGGCGGGTATTTCAGAGACACAGGGTATTTCGCTGTCCTACCTGGAGCAGTTGTTTGTGCGCTTGAAAAAGAACGGCCTGGTGGAAGGCTGGCGCGGTCCCGGTGGCGGCTATCGACTGGCACGTTCACCCGAGGATATTTCCATTGCGCAGATTATCAATGCCATCGGCGAAGGTATTGATGCCACCATGTGCGGTGGCAACGAGGACTGCCAGGACGGCGAGCGCTGTCTGACGCATGCATTGTGGGAAAAACTGGGTAACTCGATTCTTGACTTTATGGATGGCATTACGCTGGCCAGTTTTCTCAGGCGTGACAAGGTCAATGCCGTGGTAAGGCGCCAGCAGTCAGATCTTGCAATTACGGTGGCTGATCCCACATTAAACGATACGGCCGACAGACCGCGGCTGGTTACTAACTTTGAATAAGGCTTTGCAGGTAAATTGAGATGAACATTAGCATACCGATCTACATGGACTATTCGGCTACCACGCCGGTTGACGAGCGTGTTGCTGAAAAAATGTGTACCTATCTCACGCGCCAGGGCCAGTTTGGTAATCCTGCCTCGCGCTCGCATGAATTCGGCTGGAAGGCGGAAGCCGCGGTGGAGCAGGCGCGCAAGGATGTGGCACAGCTGATCAATGCCGATCCCAGGGATATTATCTGGACGTCGGGTGCCACGGAATCGGATAACCTCGCGATCAAGGGCGCCGCGCATTTTTACCAGAAAAAAGGCAAGCACATCGTTACCCTGAAGACCGAACACAAGGCGGTGCTGGATTCCTGTCGCCAGCTGGAACGTGAAGGTTATGAAGTCACCTACATGGATCCGGAGCCCAACGGTCTGCTTGACCTGAAAAAATTCGAAGCAGCATTGCGAGACGACACGGTGCTGGTGTCCATCATGCACGTCAACAACGAGATCGGCGTCATCCAGGACATCGAAGCGATCGGCGAGATCTGTCGCGCGCGCAAGATTATTTTTCATGTCGATGCCGCGCAGAGCGCCGGCAAGATTCCGATTGACATGGAAAAACTCAAGGTGGACCTGATGGCGTTCTCAGCGCACAAGATCTACGGCCCTAAAGGTATCGGTGCCCTGTATGTGCGCCGTAAACCGCGCGTACGCCTGGAGGCGCAGATGCACGGTGGCGGCCATGAGCGCGGTCTGCGTTCCGGCACGCTGCCAACCCACCAGATCGTCGGCATGGGCGAGGCCTTCCGGATTGCACGTGAGGAAATGGTTGAAGAGGAAGCCCGTACCCGCGCGCTGCGCGACCGCCTCTGGAATGCGCTGAGTAGTATGGAAGAGGTCTACCTGAACGGTGACCTGGATCACCGTGTGCCGGGTAACCTGAATGTCAGCTTCAATTTTGTCGAAGGCGAGAGCCTGATCATGGCACTGAAAGACATGGCCGTGTCCTCGGGGTCTGCCTGTACCAGTTCCAGTCTCGAACCGTCTTACGTACTGCGGGCACTGGGCCGTAATGACGAACTGGCACACAGTTCCATCCGCTTAACCATTGGCCGATTTACTACGGAAGAGGAAATTGATCACGTCGCCAACCTGCTGAGGGAGAAGGTTACCAAGCTGCGTGAGCTGTCGCCGCTCTGGGATATGTACAAGGAAGGCATCGATCTGAATTCCGTGCAGTGGGCCGCGCATTAGCAGGTAATGACAATGGCGATTACGTTAACACCAGCAGCAGCCGAGCGGGTCAGGGCATTTATCGATAAACGCGGCAACGGCGTGGGTCTGCGCCTTGCCGTGAAGACAACCGGCTGTTCAGGCATGGCTTATGTCATGGAATTCGCTGACCAGGTCGAGGATGACGATGTGGTCTTTGAAGACCAGGGCATCAAGCTGCTGATCAACCCGAAGAGCCTGGTGTATCTCGACGGCACGGAACTCGATTATGCAAAGGAAGGCCTGAACGAGGGCTTCAAGTTCAACAATCCCAATGTCAAGGATATGTGTGGCTGCGGGGAAAGTTTTAACGTCTGATGTCAGCCTGTCGCTGACAACTGTCCTGTTTCCTGCTGGTTGTCTCCATGGCTGCGGATCATTCCACAACCCACTTTGAGCGTTTCGGTCTGGCGCAGTCGTTTGACGTGGATCTGGAGCTGCTGGATAAACATTATCGTGACAGTCAGCGTGCCGTGCACCCCGACCGCTTCGCGCATGCCACTGATCAGGAGCGTCGCATCTCCATGCAGCAGGCAACGCTGGTCAACGAGGGTTACCAGACACTGAAGGATCCGCTGCAGCGGGGCCGCTACCTGCTGCAACTGGCAGGCCGCAACCTCGATAATGAGCCGCACACGAACAGCGATGTCAACTTCCTGATGGAGCAGATGGAATTGCGCGAGGCGCTGGATGAGGTGCGCAATGCCGCAGATGCCTTTGCCGAACTGGGCCTGATCATGGACCGGATTGCCGATGATATTGCACGACTGGCCAGTGGCCTGCAGCAGCAGTTCAGTGCCGGAGATGAGGCCAGTCTTGATCTGGCCGCAGACAGCCTCACGAAGATGCAGTTTTACCGCAAGCTGCAGGAAGAGGCCATGGAACTGGAATTAGCGCTTGAGGATGAGCTTGAGAGTTAACCCAATCATTGCAAGAAGTCTTATTAGTCAGTAGTTAGAGCATAGTTACAATGGCACTTTTACAGATATCAGAACCCGGTCAATCCAGTGCGCCGCACCAGCATCGGCTGGCGGCGGGCATCGATCTGGGGACGACCAACTCGCTGGTTGCCAGTGTTCGCAGCGGTGTGGCAGAAACCTTGCCGGACAGGGAGGGCCACCACCTGTTGCCATCCGTGGTCCGCTATCGTGACGACGGTACGCCGGTTGTGGGGCACGAGGCACTGGCCGCGGCCACCGACGACCCGCTGAATACCATCGCGTCCGTGAAACGCCTGATGGGCCGGGGTGTCGAGGATGTAAAACGCATCGGCAAGTATCTACCCTATGAATTTGTGCCCGGGTCGAGTGGCATGCCCTTGTTGCATACCACGGCGGGTGACGTCAGCCCGGTGGAGGTCTCGGCTGAAATCCTGCGCACACTCAAGACGCGCGCCGAGGAGACCCTTGGGGGTGAACTGAGCGGTGTCGTGGTGACCGTACCGGCCTATTTCGATGATGCACAGCGGCAGGCAACCAAGGACGCCGGGCGACTGGCGGGGCTGAATGTCATGCGCCTGCTTAACGAACCGACGGCCGCAGCGGTTGCCTATGGGCTCGACAAGGGCTCGGAAGGCATTACCGCCATCTATGATCTGGGTGGCGGCACCTTCGATATTTCCATCCTGCGCCTCAACAAGGGTGTCTTTGAAGTGATGTCGACCGCGGGCGATACCGCGCTTGGTGGTGATGACATGGACCATCTCGTCGCGGACTGGATCATGCAGCAGTCCGGTATGGGTACAGATGCGGGGCATGTGGACATGCGCCGCCTGATGCGAACTGCACGTGCGGCCAAGGAAGAACTGACAACGCGGTCATCAGCCACAATCGAGCTGCTGCGTGACGGTCATGCCGACTGGCGCGGTGAGTTGTCGCGTGCACAGTTCAACGAATTGATTGCACCGCTGGTCGACAAGACGCTGGGGCCCTGCCGCCGGGCATTGCGTGATGCGGGTATACGTGTCGGCGACGTGCAGTCCGTTGTCATGGTCGGCGGTTCGACGCGCGTGCCGCTGGTGCGCGAACGCGTGGCCGCTTTCTTTGCGGCCGAACCCATGGTGGATATCGATCCTGACAAGGTGGTCGCTGTCGGTGCTGCCATTCAGGCGGATATCCTTGCGGGCAACAAGCCTGATGATGAAATGCTGTTGCTGGACGTGATACCGCTGTCACTGGGTATTGAAACCATGGGTGGGCTGACGGAAAAGATAATTCACCGTAATACCACCATTCCGACGGCGCGCGCCCAGGAGTTCACGACCTTCAAGGACGGCCAGACCGCGATGTCCATTCACGTGGTGCAGGGTGAGCGTGAACTGGTAGAGGATTGCCGTTCACTGGCGAAGTTTGAATTACGGAAGATACCGCCGATGGTGGCCGGGGCTGCACGCATCAAGGTGACTTTTCAGGTGGATGCAGACGGCTTGCTGAGTGTGACTGCCGAGGAACAGACCCAGGGTGTTGCCAGCAGTATCGAGGTTAAACCGTCCTATGGTCTGAGCGATAGTGATGTCGAGAAGATGCTCAGGGAATCCATGGAAACCGCCGCCGTTGACCGGGATGCGCGCCGCCTGCGCGAGGAACAGGTCGAGGCGGACAGGGTGCTCGAGGCCCTGCATTCGGCACTGGCCGCCGATGGCGAGCAGTTACTGCAGGCCGCGGAACGAGCGACCATTGATGAAGCGGCAAAACAACTTGAGGAACAGCGTCAGGGTAACGATTACCGTGCCATCAAGCGGGCTATTGAAGCGGTTGAAAAGGCCAGCAGCGCCTATGTCGAGCGCCGCATGAACAGCAGTATTCGCAAGGCCATGGCCGGACACAAGGTGGATGAATTCAATTCGCCATGAATAAAGACTGTTTTATCAAGCTCCCTGAGTAAGAGAGTAGGTAAAGCCATACTTTACAAAACTATTGAGAAAGCTGTTATGCCACAAATTATTTTTCTGCCACATGAAGAAATCTGTCCGGAGGGCGCCGTTGTCGAGGCCGAGCCCGGTGTCAGTATCTGTGATGCGGCACTAAGGAGCGGCATCGAGATCGAGCATGCCTGTGAGAAGTCCTGCGCCTGTACCACCTGCCACGTCTATATCCGGGAGGGTGCCGATTCACTGAACGAGTCCGATGAAGACGAGGATGACCTGCTTGACAAGGCGTGGGGCCTGGACCCGGACTCGCGCCTGAGTTGCCAGGCCATCGTCGCGAACGAGGACCTGGTGGTGGAAATTCCGAAATACACCATTAATATGGTCAGTGAGAATCACTAGTAATATGGTCAGTGAGAATCACTAGTACAGGTACAGCCGATTAAAGACAGAAAATCTGCCACGGAATCCACGGAAGAATACATGCTTTAGCAGAAATATTTCCGTGTTCTTCCTTGGGTTTCGTGGCTATTCAACAAAATAATCCAGGAGTAGAGCATGGCCCTGAAATGGACGGATACCCTCGATATCGCGATTGAGCTTGATGAAACGCATCCCGATGCAGACCCCATTCATGTGAACTTTGTTGACCTGCGCAACTGGGTCATGGCGCTTGATGAATTTGACGACGATCCTGAACACTGTGGTGAGCGCATCCTCGAGGCCATCCAGATGGCATGGATTGAGGAGCGGGACTGACGACCGCAGTGGGTGTCGCAAGGGGTGAATTCATCGTTCCACCTGACAGCGGGCAGCTGGCAGAAACATAAACAGTCACTGTCTGATGTGCGCTGCCAGGTGTTCGTCGTTGAACAGCAGGTTCCAGAAGCACTCGAGCTGGATGAGCACGACCCGTACTGTCACCATGTGCTGGTGACCGATGTGCACGGACGGCCTGTCGGTGCGGCTAGAATCAAAGCGGATGGCCACATCGGCAGAATGGCCGTAGTAAAAGACTGCCGCGGGCAGGGTGTCGGTGCGGCGATGCTGGCAGCGTTACTGGAATATGCCCGTGAACAGGGGTATACCCTTGTCTTCCTGCACGCACAGATCAGCGCAGTGCCGTTCTATACACGATTCGGCTTTGTGGAGAGTGGAGAGCCGTTTATTGATGCCGGCATCCTGCACCGGCGCATGCTGAAGAGCCTGTCATGAACGCACCGGCATGAAAGTTTTCCTCATCAGCCTGGCGCTGTGTCTAATACCGTGGACACTGCATGCCGCAAGTCCTGCCGATGCTTCAGGTGCGTCCCCTGCGGATGGACAGTCCACGGCTGCGAGTAAAGATGAGCCTACGGAGGTTGAAATAGCCGCCACGCAGGAGGCGGTTGATCGTGAGGCAGGCGCCAGTGAAGACCCCATGAGCGAGCAGGAGGTCAAGACCCTGGAGGTACCCGTGCAGCCCGCAGTCAAAAAATATGATTACAGT
>Ga0316201_10004581_pt1 | contig 10463 bp, 7 predicted proteins | sample CS6wburrow_MG_FD_204516 | JGI IMG/M metagenome (GOLD analysis project Ga0316201, IMG submission 204516) | Coastal sediment microbial communities from Delaware Bay, Delaware, United States - CS-6 worm burrow | ecosystem: Environmental > Aquatic > Marine > Coastal > Sediment | place: USA: Delaware... | reverse complement strand
GTTTCAAAGGCGAGAGCAACCTCTAAGAAAAAAGCAGAAGAAAAGGCCTCACAAAGAGCCTATTTTGTTTTTCAGAAAAGAATTGATAAGAACCTTTAGCTTGTTTGTCAATTTTAAGATATTATCATACTACTTCAAACGTTTTCGTGTCAAAGAATAGAAATTTCCTTAAATAGGTGTCTGTTTAATATGCTATATTTACAAGAATTTTTTATGCAATGACTAAACATAAAATATTAATCGGTGACTTTGAAGATTGCGATTCCTTTAAATTGATCGCCATTCATTCTGCGTTTGAAGATTATCGGATAGCATTTTTGTTGAATCAAAGCTTAAATTTGAAATTAAAAAGAACAAAAAAAGATCTTGATTTAGGAAAAGCAAAATATTCCATGTTTGAATGGGAGGACAATAACCAACTTATAACATGGACTTTAGTGTCAAATATTTGTAAAATTCAAGAAGGGATTGTGGATAATACTGAATCTTTATTTAGTAACGAAGGAAGTATCATCAAAACATATAATTTGATTCCTGAACATAAGTCATCAAATTATTTACTTAAGATAATGCATCAAACAGATTTTTATAAAGAACAGGAAATTATTGATAAATTGTTGTCAATACAACAAATCGTAACTGCATATACGATAGAAACCGAAAGCTTAAAATCAAAAACCAACCTAATATTTAACTAATGGGTACCATTAACAGAAAGAAAACTAAGATAGTTGCCACACTAGGTCCGGCAACCAGTAAAAAGGAAACCCTTCTTGCCATGATGGATGAAGGCGTAAATGTATTTCGGATTAATTTTTCTCATGCCGATTATAACGATGTCAAGGAAAGGATTAAAATGATAAGAGAATTGAATATTGAGCATGAGCATAATACAGCAATTCTGGCAGATTTACAAGGCCCTAAGCTTAGGGTTGGTGTCATGAAGGATGAAGTAGTTGTAAGTGAAGGAGATGAAATAATATTTGCTACAGGTGAAAAATTTGAGGGCACAAAGGAACGCGTTTACATGACCTATGACAGGTTTCCTCAAGACGCAAAACCCGGAGAAAGAATCTTACTGGATGATGGGAAACTTATTTTTGAAGTAGTTAGTACCGATAATAAAAGTGAAGTTAAGGCTAAGGTATTACAGGGCGGACCATTAAAATCTAAAAAGGGGGTAAACCTTCCCAACACAAATATTTCTCAACCGGCACTTACAGAAAAAGATATTGAAGACGCTATTTTTGCAATTGGACTGGAAGTAGATTGGATAGCACTTTCTTTTGTTCGTCATTCTGAAGATTTAATGGAATTACAGGAACTTATTAAAAAACATAGTAAATATAAGATTCCAATTATAGCTAAAATTGAAAAACCGGAGGCTGTAAAAAATATTGATAAGATCGTATCCTACTGCGACGGATTAATGGTAGCAAGAGGAGATCTAGGAGTTGAAGTTCCTGCGGAAGAAGTGCCATTGATTCAGAAACAACTGGTGTTAAGAGCAAAACGAGCAAGAATTCCTGTGATTATTGCAACTCAAATGATGGAATCCATGATCAATAGTCTGACTCCAACGAGAGCTGAAGTTAACGATGTCGCAAACTCTGTGATGGATGGAGCAGATGCAGTTATGCTATCTGGAGAAACATCTGTAGGTAGTTATCCTGTGCAGGTCATTGAAAGAATGTCAAGTATCATAAAAAAAGTTGAGAATTCGTCATTGATCCATGTGCCACAAATGCCACCACATATACGTACAAACAGGTACATTACAAAATCTGTATGCTATCATGCAGCTTTAATGGCTAATGAAATCAAAGCAAAAGCTATATCAACCTTAACAAATAGTGGTTATACGGCTTTTCAAATTTCGGCATGGAGACCGGATGCACATATTTTAGTTTTCTCATCCAACAGAAGGATACTTACTCAATTAAATTTACTTTGGGGCGTGAAAGCCTTTTATTATGACAGATTTGTTAGTACAGATGAAACTATTGAAGATGTAAATGCACTGGCTTGTAAAAAAGGATATTTGGAAGTGGGTGATATGCTGGTAAGTTTGGCGGCTATGCCTATACAAGATAAAGGAATGGTGAATACTATAAGAATCACTGAAATTACAACCTGTAGTTTTTAGGAGTATTATTTTCTAAGAATATTTACAGGTATCCCAACAAAAGAATTCACTATATCTTAGCAATGAGATTTTTTAAATATTTTCAATCCATTCCGTTAATAACTTGATCCCTAGCAAGACTTTAGGAGCATGATTTTCAATAACAAAATTGCTGTATTCTTTAGGAGCATCAAAGTCAACATAAGCCAACCTTGCTACCAAATCGTTTTCAGACATTCCAAAGGCCATTCCCGGTAGAATTACAACCCCAATTTCTTTTAGGATCAATTGACACAAATCATTTGAATTTTTCACGTTTAGACCCTGAAGTTTTTCCTCATGAAGAGAAAAGTCTGGAAATAGATAAAATCCACCTTGTGGTTTAAAAGTTCTAATTTTGGCATCATTGAGGTTGTTTGCACACTCATTTCCTACAAGACTTAGTATAGATGTTTGCCATTGAATATATCTTTTTCTGTCCCGAAAACTTACATACGCTTCCTTCGCAGCTATTTGCACCGGTGATGGAGCACACGAATAGGTTTCAGACCCAATACCAATCAATGTTTGTTTCATTTCTAGTGAAATTCCATCAGAAAGCAAAGCTGCACCGAATCGCCATCCACCTGCGCCACACCATTTAGATAAGCCTGTAGTGGTAATGGTTCGTTCCGGATAATAATTTGCAAATGAGTGGTGGGTCATGCAGTGGTCAAGTAAACCGTAAATCTCATCTGAAATGACCAGCATATTTAGATCTCTGCAATAGTTGGCAATAGCATTTAATTCATCTTCTGAATAAGTAAGTCCATCTGGGTTACCCGGATAATTTAAAATTAAAACAGAATCTTTATGTTGTTTAAACCGGATGGATTCAGCAAGGTTTTCAGGAGTCACTCGCCACCTCTGATCTTGAGATGTTACTACTTTTATAGTGTTATGACCTATTAGTTGCGCTTGAGGTGCATAAGAGACCCACGCTGGTGCAGGAATAAAAACATCAACTTTCTGAAAAGACAGCAAAACATTAAATATTAAAATTTTTGAACCCGGAGCTGTTAAAATATTTTCCGGATTTATTTGAAGACCATTATGTTCTTCATGAAAATTTGATATTAGTTCTCGCAGTTCCTTATCTCCCTGAACAGAAGAATATTCCTTATGATGTACCGATTTCCTTAGTGCCTCCTGCACAGCCATTGGTGGCAGGAAGGGTGATTGACCAAATCCGAATTTAACAATGTCAATATTATCTTCTTCCAATCTCTTAGATTGAGAATTTATAAGGAGTGTTTGCGATTCTTGAGCCTTTCTAAACATGTTGTTTGTTTGAATTATCTGTAAGACTTGTGATAAGTACCGTTATGATGATACAAATTGGGAGCTAAACTAAGTTAGCTTTTTTATTTTGATATCCAAGTAATTAAAAATCAAATTCTAGCTGTACACTAACACTTTTTTGCTCGGGCTTTTCCTTAGTTTTTTCAGTATTCAAATTGGAAATTGATATTCCTAATAGCCTTACTGAATTGTTTAGTTTTTCCTGATAGAGTAATTCCTTAGCTACTGCTAATATAAAAGCCTTATCCTGGATGAAATAAGAAAGCGTCTTGCTTCTGGTTTGCAAAGTGAAATCGCTGTATTTTATTTTAAGAGTGATCGTTTTTCCGGAAACCTTAATTTTTTGAAGTCGTCTTGAAACTTCATCTGTAATTTGATCCAACTTTTCCAGCATAAATATCTCAGACGATAAATTATTGCTAAATGTCCTTTCTGCAGCCAAAGATTTTCGTACCCTGTTCGGTTTAACCTGGCTTTCATGAATGCCTCTAACAACATAATAGTAGTATTTACCTGACTTACCGAATTGCTCTTCTAAAAACCCAAGAGATTTTTCTTTTAGATCTTTTCCTGTAAAAATGCCAAGTTGATACATTTTTTCTGCTGTCACTTTACCAACACCATAAAATTTTCGGATATCCAATGCTTCTAAAAACGAGATAACATCTTGGGGATTTACGGTTTTTTGGCCATTAGGTTTGTTGTAGTCGCTAGCCACTTTGGCCACGAATTTATTTATAGATATACCCGCTGAAGCTGTTAATCCAATTTCATTAAATATTCGTTCTCTTATTTCTTTGGCAATTAAAGTGGCACTTGGGTTTCCTTTTTTATTTTCGGTGACATCCAGATAGGCTTCATCAAGGGAAAGGGGTTCGACTTTATCAGTATATTCTAAAAAAATTGCTCTTATCTTTTTTGAGATCTCTCCATACCTGTCAAATCTGGGTTTAACAAAAATCAGCTCGGGACATAGTCTTGTGGCCTGCATTCCACTCATAGCGCTTCGCACACCAAATTTCCTTGCTTCATAGCTGGCAGCACTAACTACGCCTCGCTTTTCACTTCCACCTACCGCCAGTGGTTTGCCTCTTAAGTCAGGGTTGTCCAATTGCTCTACTGATGCATAAAAGGCATCCATATCTACATGAATAATTTTTCTAATGGGTAAAGAATCTGACATCATGTAAAAATATAATATCTTTATCAAAGACATTCTAATTATGGGAAAAACAGCCATCATTATTGGAGCAACAGGTCTTACAGGAGGTTTGTTATTGAACCGACTTATAAAAGATAACAGATATGATTGTGTTAAATTATTTAGCAGAAGTCCTTGTAACATCGACAATCCTAAAATTGAAGAACATTTGATTGATGTTCTGGAATTAGAGAAATATGAATTATTATTTATGGCAGATGAGGTTTTTTGCTGTATTGGAACGACTAAGGCAAAAACACCCGATGAAGGGCTTTATCTTAAAATTGATTATGGAATTCCGGCGACTACTGCTAAGTTATGTGCCAAAAAACATATTGATACTTTGGTAGTTATTTCTGCAATGGGAGCAGATAAAAACAGCAAGATTTTTTACAACAGAATAAAAGGAAAAATGGAGGAGGCTGTGTTACAAGAAAAAATAGAGAACACCTATATTTTGCAACCTTCCTTAATTGGTGGCAATAGAAAGGAAAAAAGAACCGGAGAGAAAATTGCTAAAATTGTAATGAAGGGGTTAAACCCATTTTTAACAGGAAGCTTAAAAAAGTATCGCTCCATTCATCCAGAAACAATTGTAAACTCAATGGTTTGGCTGGCAAATAATGATTATAGATCCGGAAGAATTCCTTCTAATGAAATTCAAAACATTTCAGATAATATGTGATTGATATTGAATGAAATCAACAGAAGCATAATAATTTTCAAGGATTTTAAAATACTTCTTAAAAATAAATTTATCACGGAAACCATGAAAAATTTCATTTACTTTCTTTTACTAATAATTCTAGTAATTTCATGTAAAACTGAATCTAATAAAGACAAGGTAGAGGTCAAAAAATCAATGAGGGAACTGAAAGAGGATTTGATTAAAAATGGTTTTCAGACATTTGATTATATAGATGCAATATCTAAGGACACCATATTAATGCAACAATATTTCATTGCCTTTTTAAAAAGGGGGCCAAAACGCTCCCAGACCAAAGAAGAAGCCGATAGTCTGCAAACCCTCCATTTAGAACACCTCCAAAAAATGTACAATTTAGGCTATGCAGATATTTCAGGGCCGTTTGGAGATAACGGCTATATAAGAGGTATTACTATTTATAACACTCCAAACATCGAAATGGCTGATAGTTTAGCAAATAGTGATCCTATGGTGAAATCTGGAAGATTGGTCATTGAAATTCATCCTTGGTGGGCAGCAAAAGGATTCTCGTTAAGGTGAAAAATATTCTATAACTAAAAAGTGCAACTTCCCAATTGCATTAGGAGGTTGCACTTTTAGTTTGATTTAATGTTAAATCTGTTATTCTATGATCACTTTTTTATCAATAGTCTGATTGTTATCGTTTGTTAGGCTAACAATATACACACCAGAACTTAGGTTAGAAACATCTATACCATTGTCTAAAGTTTGGCTGCTTAAATTAGCGTAATTCCTTATGTTTTGGCCAAGCATATTTGTCAAACTTAGTTTGTTTGCCTGAGTGGTCAATCCTTTTACATACAGCTTATGCTCATTGTTATTTACAAAGATTAATGTATTATCAGCACTAAAATCACTTGTATCTAAAGTTGTTGCTTTAAAGATAATATCAAAACGATCTTTATCCTCCCCACTTACATCACTTGTAAAGTTATAGGCACCAGTTCTAAGATCGAACTCTGTATTAGTTAGGTTGTCTCTTATAAGGATAGCCTGATTATCAGGAATGTTTTTTAGTTCAAGTATATTAATAGAATAGTTATAAGTACCTGTGCTGTTAAAAACAAGGTCTACAACCTTATCATTTGTAATTGGCGAGTATGATTGAATGACCATTTTCTCATCATTTAAATAAGTATTCATGTCATCCTCCTGAGGATCAATGGTTCTAGCGTCATAGCCATAATCATATCCATCCGTAGTTTGATCACTAAAACCAAGGACAAAATTCCTTTTATTCCCATTGGAAACGTTTAATTCTAAACGTATGGTTCCCATAGAACTATTATCGATTTCTGTAGATTGATTTTCAGCATTTGAACTTCTAAAGAAAATAGGTCCATCTGAATCCGATTCTTTTTTGAACACACGCTGACTGTTATTGAATTCAATATCACCATCTTCAACAACTTCAACAAAGAATCCTTGTGCTACCGGAATATATCGTGAAGGAGTTTTTACAAGATCAGACACATCCAAATCTGGATTATTCCACTGATATGCAGGTACTTCACCAGCCAAATTAATTGTTCCATAACCACCTTCGTATTCTGCTAAATAATGACTGGCACCTGACCATTGTTCCCATAAGTAAATAGTTCCAGTAGTCACGCCATCAACAACGTCATTTGCTATTACAGGTATGTTATCTTCAATAAACTTCCTTGCATCCAATGCAGATGGATATGGGTTCCCAATTAAAGAAGTTGTTAGTGTAACATCTTGTTCACTTTCATTTTCAGAATCGCCATCAATATCATTAGCTTCAACTAGAATTGTTCCATTATTTGGTTTACCTACAAATGTATATTGTTGTTCATCAGCAGGATCACTTGAACTGTGGATACCTTTTTGAGTATAACCAAATCCAGGTTGAATTTCAGACGATTCTGTTATTTGTTCCCAATTGTAATAAGTTTGACCGTTTTGGAATGTATATAACCAGTATCTGCTTATTTGTCCTTCTGCATTGTAGGCATTTGTAAAAGGGAAGCCACTAATTCCGCCTCCATCTTTTATCATGCCAATATTAAAGTTGGTATTACTGTTATTCGTTGCCGCTTGAACTCCTACGGGGGAACTCCAGTAATTATACCAGTAAAAATTCAAGTTTCCTTCCTGTCTTCGTAACAATCTGCCATTAGCGCTGGTAACCAGTTCACTATTTTCGGTCTGAACTAATTGCGAATCATCGGCAAGATCTATGGTTCCATTCAGTTCAAGATACCAACCATTGCTTACTTCCTGATCTCCTGAAACAGAAATTGTTTTTCCATCTTCAAGTATCAAACCATATGACTTTGAGGTTGAAGAAAGATTAACATTATTCTTTATACTAAATATAGCCCAAGGTTTAACTGTTGTTGGATCTTGAATATCCCAAACATTTCCATTCAACCAGGTTGAAGTAGATTCCCAGTCACCATCCTCTTTTGTTTCATAAGGGATAGGTGAGGTTTGTTCTTGTATTGAATTGATATTATTCAAGGTTGCATCTCTACCATAAGATGATGAATCAAAGGTGAGACCACCCAAAATAATATTCATAGGATAATAGGCTTGTAAATTAGACCATGGCAAAGTTGCACTTGATGTGAAATCTACAATATTTCTTGGAACAACTTTACCTTCTACTAATCCATTATTTTCTTCTATTTCCTGGAATACTATTTGTTGCAATTGGTCATCAGTCAAAGCAATATCAAATACTCGGACTTCGTCAATAGAACCTTTAAAAAATTCTGAATCTGTTGTTTGATTTTTCCCTATGGTAAATTTATCACCAGTTGAACTTAAAGCGCCTGACAGATCAACACTGGTTTGTCTCTCTCCATTCAAATATATTATTAAGCTACCATTTCCATAAATTGCAGCTACGTGTACCCATTTATTTAAAACGAATGCAGTAACATTGGACAAGGGATAAGAAGTTCCATTAACACGAGCATTAAGTACTCCTGAGCCTGACACAAACAAATTAAAATTTTCTTGACCTACAACAAAACCAGGCGAATTAAATTCATCATCTAACTTGATCCATCCCATGATTGAAGCAGCAGATTTACCATCAAGTATTTGTGCACTGTCTAAATAATCGTCAATACCATCAAAGTCAATAGTTGCCGAACCAAAAGTAGAAGCGTCACGATAATCAACATCTCCGCCAAAAGCTCCAAGATCTCCGTCTGTATCTGGCAAGTCTGTTGAAGGGTTATTGATATCGTCATTAACATCTCGAGGGTCATTTAAATCTGTTCCTTCAAATTCATCATCCAATCCATCACCATCTGTATCGGTTCCTAAATTAGCAAAAGTATATTCAATTCCGTTTTCATCAATATCCAAAGTACCGTCACTATCAGAGTCAGTATCAAGAAAGTCAGGAATATCATCACCATCTGTGTCAACTATATCAAAACCATTAGTATAAGCTGTATCTAATCCTGTTGAAAAATCGATCTCACCATTTGGCTGAGTATAACCTAATGTGCTTTGAGCTTCCACATTGTCCGGAATACCATCACCATCAGCATCTATGTCTAATTCGTTATTTATACCGTCTCCATCGGTATCTTCACCAGAAACAATATATAAGATGGGCGCTTTATAGTCAAAAACATCACACTGCGTAAAAGACATGGCGTACAGACGTTGTCTATTCTGGTTTGTTGTTTTTTTGAGTTGCATTCTTATTCTAAATTTGTTCGCAAGGAACTGAAAATAAGAACGTAGAATTGTATTCGTAGAAAAACCGCCATAAGTAACAGTGCCGGCGGTGATACCTGCTCCATCAACATACTCATCAAGAGTCAAGGATGTTGGGTTATCTAAGCCATAAGCTGACGGATTATAATACCTTACAGACTCCTGATAGTCTTCTGTACCATCACAATCCCAAGTAGTCCCTCCAATTCTTTGTATTTCAGCAAGATCGGTTAGGCTACCTCCAGTGTTTACTAATGAAAATTCATATGTAACCCCAGGCGTTCCGGAACCACTAAAACTTAAACGTGACTGTAAAAATGCAGCGGTATCGACACTGTCATCATCAATGTCATCAATTGTACAATTTGTTAATTCAACTATTTGTAAAAGCACATCAATACCTTCTGAAGCATTCCCAAATCTGTAAACAGCACCTACAGTTCCTGCTTGACCTGAGCTTTCGGCGTTATCATAAAACCCATCCAAAAACACTAAAGAAGGGACTTGACAATTAAATTGGTTTAAATCCAAGCCTTCTGCAGTATCTAAAACACCATCATTGTCATCGTCGACGTCTATAAGATCTATAACACCATCTAGATCTGTATCATCAAAACTACATTGGGTATCACTATTAACGTTAAATATTTGATTAGGGCCACCATCAATTGTTGCTGAACTAATATCAATATTTTGATCGGCAACACCTTCAACCTCTACAGTTAATGAACTTCCACTAGACCAACCGCCGGAGAGGTCAAACAATTTTACCGAATAATTACCTGCAACAGGATCAACGGTTAAACAACCTAAATCGTAGGTTGCTGTAAATACTTCTGAGCCGGACGATGAAAAACAGTCTTCAGGACCATTATTATTACAAATTGTTAAAATTAAGTTGTTTGCAGGATCATAAACCTCAACTTTATTTTCGTGAGCATTATTTGGCCAGTTTACGCTTATTTTTACTCTGTTAGTTGTTACAGTTTGAGCAAAAATAAAACTGCTGGATATTAATGCAATTAATAATAGCAGTTTGCTTGAGTAGTTTTTTTTCATAGTGCAGGACATTTATTGGAAAAAAAAACAGATCATAAATCTGCTCATTTTCTTTGTTATTAAATCATTTCTTCAATTAATAGCAAGACTAAAGTACTTTAAAACCAGTAGCTTAATTAATTTATTCGATTAATTATGAGCTATTCTCGTTGAAATGCCGGATAAATGTTGAATTGTAGAGAAATCAGGATAAGTTTAGTCTCGATGATCTAAAGAAATAAGTTGTTTGAAAATAAAGGATCTACGAAAAACTATGAAGTTATTTTTTAAAAGAATATTCGCGTTCAACCCTACAAATTCTAACA
>Ga0316201_10004580_pt1 | contig 10463 bp, 12 predicted proteins | sample CS6wburrow_MG_FD_204516 | JGI IMG/M metagenome (GOLD analysis project Ga0316201, IMG submission 204516) | Coastal sediment microbial communities from Delaware Bay, Delaware, United States - CS-6 worm burrow | ecosystem: Environmental > Aquatic > Marine > Coastal > Sediment | place: USA... | reverse complement strand
GGCACCCTCTCGACCAGCACCTGGTCTCACCTTGTCCTGTACAGAATCGCCGCGAGGCGCGCCTCCCACAGAGTCACAATCTCCCACAGAGTCACAATCTCCCACAGAGTCACAATCTCCCACAGAGTCACAATCTCCCACAGATGCACAATCATATTTAGATATACACCCCTCCAAGGATGAGCACCCCGATGAAACTCTTCTCAAATCAGAGTGCAGCATCATTTTCACGGTAATGCTTTCTCCAGCTGACAAAACCAAAAACGGCAATAATAATATATGCGACAAACAACAGTGCGGTCAGGTTCAGGCCCCGATCGATATAAAGCGGCACAGATACCGCATCAATCACGATCCAGTAGAGCCAGTTTTGAAGGTATTTTCGGGTCACCAGGTAGGTGGTGATGACACTGGCCCAGGTTGTGAAGGAGTCAATATATGGCCAGACAGCATCACTGTGCTCACTGAGCAGGTAACCGGAAAAACCACTGAGAACAGCAATGACCAGGATTACCAGGCCATGCTGCCGGCCGGACATTGACTGCACGGCAAGCGCATGTGGCTCCCTGGAACCGTTGCTGCCACCATGGGTCCATTGATACCAGCCATAGACCGCCATGGCCATGTAATAGACATTCAGCGCAGATTCCATCAACAGGCTGACGTCCCAGAACAACACGGTGTAGATCGCGGTGCTGGCAAATGCAAAAAACCAGCACAGGATATTCTCTTTAACCGCCAGTAACAGGTAGGCAATGGCGAGAATGACCGCGGTGGCTTCCCAGGGCGACATGGATAGTGCGGCATCGATGACTGCCTGCAGCCAGCTGTTCATCGAATCCCCGCAGACATGGCCGGATTGCTATCCGGCACACACCATAAACACAAAAAGCCTTGCTTCATTGGACGTTTCATTGGAGCTGTGCGGGTAGTCCCGGTGGGAAATGTGGGCAATTTTACCGCGAACCAGGGTTTGCCAACAAATTGAATTTCTGTCGCTACGTTGCAGGTATTGATCACCCGGGCCCTGCGGATACTTGCCAGGATCAACCAGCCCATCATCAGGCTGAGCAGCGATGTCATATAGAAGGCGACTTAAGACCACTCATACGTACACATGGAGGAAATATGCGATGAAATCTAAATTACTGCTCATTACCCTTGCAATAACGGTTGTTTTCAGTGGCGCTGTGTTTGCCGAGGAACGTTTTGACAATGTACCGCCCGTGCGTGTACTCAAGGTCGCACTGGACCTGACCGATGAACAGGTGATGGACCTGCGTGAACTTATCGGGGCCCGTAAAGCCGAGTTTAAGGAAATCAATGGTGAGGTACGTGAGCTAGAGACGCAACTGGAAGCATTATTGAAGAGCGATACGCCCGACCCATCGGAAGTTGGTGGTCTGGTACTGGACATCCGGGCACTAAAACAGGAGATCGTACAAGGTCACCAGGTATACCAGCAGGATTTCCGGGAACTCATGACACCGACGCAAGTGGAAAGGCTCAGAAATATTAACAAAATAGCCCTGGCTGATCGTGCAGCCGAAGTACTCGGTGAGCTCAGCTTGCACTGAAGAAGCACTGGTACAATCGATACGCAGGTTTCGAATGGCCGGATAATTGTGACGTTGACGCGGGATGAAATCGAGAGTGAACTTGAGAGATTGCACCAGCAGAGTTTTGCCTGGGCACTTGCCTGTTGTGGACGTAACCCCAGTGACGCCGAGGATGTACTGCAGATGACCTATCTCAAAGTCCTGGATGGCAGCGCACGATATGCAGGCCGGTCAACATTCCAGACCTGGTTATTCGGTATCATTCGGCGAACAGCGGCGAACAAATGGCGCAAATTTGTCAATCGTGACCGGCTGCTTCGCGGTTTGTTTCAACACCAGCCGGAGGCGGGCATCCCGGGGCCTGATACCAGCCTGGAGTACACCGGAAATGCAGCAAGGCTGGTGCAGGCACTGCAATCGTTGTCACAACGTCAGCGTGAGGTGCTGCAACTCGTGTTCTACCACGGAATGACAATCGAAGAGACCGCTATTACACTTGGAATTGGCGTGGGCAGTGCCCGTACCCATTACGCCAGGGGAAAACAAAACCTGGCAAAGAAACTGGCAGAGGTATCATCATGAACAGCCCTTACGATGATCACAAAATTGCTTCGGTTTTTCGCGAGTTGCGGCAAGCGGAGCTTGAGCACACCCCCCGGTTCTCAAGCCTGTTGAAAGCTGCCGAAACCCGCAGGCCCCGATACGGCCTGCTGGTCCCTGCAGCCGGCTTTGCGGTTGTTGCCCTGGTATTGTCAATTTCAGCCACTATCCTGCTGAGCCCGGATAACAAGGGTGGTGCGGTGGATGCCAGCAACAAGCCGCTGAGCCTGGCAGTCAGCCTGCAACTGGATTCAATTGAAGAGATGCCAACTGATTTTTTACTCGAAACACCCTGGTCACAACTTGCCAGTTTGGGAACGGAAACTCAATGGCTGGACCTGCCCTACGAATTTCTGGAGGAACTACCCGATGAACCGTAAACAACTTTACGCACTGGCTTTTGTCATCTTGAGTGCAAGCCCGGTATGGGGTGTTGGACCGGAACGCCCTGATCCGATCAGTCGGTGGCTGTTCAAGCCAGAGATGATCATGCGATTCAGTAACCAGCTGAACCTCAGTGAACAGCAACAGAATGTGCTTAAGTCTGAAGTAAAGAGTGCCCAGGGATCCATTTTTGATCTGAAATGGCAATTGAATGAAGAGAGCGAAACACTCAGGACCATTCTGAAGACCACACCCATCGACGAAGATCAAATGCTGGCCCAGGCAGACAAGGTGATGCAGCTTGAGCAGCAAATAAAACGAATACACCTGACCTTGCTCGCCCGGCTGAAAAACATGCTTTCAGATCAGCAGATTGAAACGCTTGCTGAACTCAGACGCAAGGAACGTGGGAAGCGGAACTCTCAGCCTTAGCCGGAAGGGGGGGCAGTAACCAGGTAACCATGCAAAGAATATAATGCGTCAGCTGATTGATGCGTTCGTGAATCGGAAAGGTCTGTGAAACATGGTTTTCAGAGCTTGATTGATGCTCTTACAAATTGATAACGCCTTGTATGAAGATTAGTTGCTAAAGTATGCTAATGCCCTTCACTCAAACCATACTCAGAGGAGTTAATCAAATGGCTGCACGACTTTGTGGTCTTGGATTGTTGTTATTGTTGGTGTCACAAGCTGCATTCTCCCAGAGTTTTCAGGAGGATTGTACCGGTGCTACCCTGGATGGTTTGTCGTTTTTACCGATTAACGATACCATGCTCTCGGGTGGAGATGCTGATTTTACAGTTCAACCATCCTGCCAATTGGGAAGTACCGCTTTTTCCGACATCGTCACCTGCTTCACTCCGCAGAATACGTGCACGGTAGAGTTTATTTGCAATGCCGCCGGCGGTTCAAATGTGCGCTCATCCATCCACAGTGGTTCCTGTGCGACGAACTTTTCGAACTGTTTGGTCGCTGGCGCCGATGTTGTACCCGGTACACCTTCTCCGGTCTCCCTGGCTCTGTCTGCAGGATCGGAATATTGTTTTGTCTGTCAGAACACGGTTGGTAACGGAAACTTCAGTGCAAGCATCACGACTGCCGGAGACTGCGGCGCTCTTCCCGTTGAGGTGAGTTCATTTCAAATCGATTAGTGGGTGGGTTTGAGTTATCACTTTGATAGCCACTCAGACGTGGATATCGTCACTGCGAGGTGGTTTTTTCAAAACAGACTGAACTAGCGGAGATTCACGTTTGCGGATAGTGCCGCGTTTGACAACAAACGGGTGGCGAAAACATCTGCCATGCACAATAATCATCGCTTAACCCACGGAGACCTGCGAGTGAATCCAGAACTTATGCGCGCGGCAGAAATTGCCGCTGAATATATTGAATCCTTTGATCATCACAAAGTCAGTGACGAGCCCGATCCACAGGTGCTACGCGACAGGCTTTACAAGGAACTGACAGCAGACGGTGTGCCACCACTGCAGGTGATCAATGAGCTTGCAGAAGACGCCCGTGAAGGCATATTGAACAGCGCCGGTGGCCGGTTCTTTGGGTGGGTTATTGGTGGCAGTATCCCGGTTTCGGTTGCCGCCGATTGGTTGACATCTGCATGGGACCAGAATGCCGCCGCTTATGCCTGCGCTCCGTCGGCTGCGATCATCGAAGAGGTCGTCGCCGCTTGGCTAAAGGACATTCTCGGTCTGCCGCAGCAGGCGTCTTATGCATTTGTCACCGGTTGCCAGATGGCGCATGTCACCGCGCTGGCAGCGGCCCGTCATAAGCTATTGGCCGATGCAGGCTGGTCAGTTGATAAACAGGGGCTCGCTGGTAGTCCGGCAATTCGTGTGCTGGCAGGAGAACACCATGAAACATTGTTACGTGCGCTTCGTCTGCTGGGTATCGGATCCGATGCGGTTGTCCAGGTAGAGCAAAAAGACGATGGCACGATTGATGTCGGGGCATTGAAGACCGAACTTGAGAAGTTTCCGGATATGCCCACCATCGTTTCGCTCGCGGCAGGTGATCTCAATCGCGGCGCGTTTGATCCCATTGACGAGGTTTGCGACCTTGCCCATGCCCACAATGCCTGGGTACATATCGACGGCGCCTTCGGGCTGTGGGTGGCATCCAGTCAACGACTGCGACACCTGGTCAGAGGCATGGAGAAAGCCGATTCGTGGGCGACAGATGCACACAAATGGCTGAACGTTCCCTATGACAGTGGGATCGTATTTGTCGCCGATCCTGAAGCACACAAAAGTGCCATGACAATGCCCGCACCTTACAAGGTCGAAGTCGACAATGTCCGCGACCAGTTGGAATGGGGACCGGAGTGGTCAAGACGTGCCCGCGGTATACCGCTCTATGCCGCGCTGCGCACACTTGGACGCAATGGCGTTGCTGACATGATCGAACGTTGCTGTGATCTGACTGCGGATTTTGTATCAAAGTTGGGAAAATTACCCGGTGTCGAGGTGCTGACAACACCGGTCATCAACCAGGGCCTGGTGCGGTTCGTGGACCCGGATGGCGATCATGACAATCGAACCCTTGAAATCATCGAGCGCATCAATGCGACCGGTGAGGCCTGGTTTGGGCCGACGACATGGCATGACAAAACCGTCATGCGGATTTCGATGAGTAATTTTCGGACGACGCAGGAGGATATTGACAGGGTTATTGCGGAGTTTGAGAAACTGTTGTCTGAATGAGCGAAGTACACACTTAAATTAAAATCGGTGGCCTGATGTCTACTCTACGAATCGGTTAAAAAAGGGGAGGATACCGGCTGGCAGTTTTCCGCACACACACCACAGCACAAAGACTGGAATACCCAGGTGGCCGACAGCCTTCGCGCGTGTTACCCACCCAGTCCCCGCTCAAGGGTGGCAATGCGCTCTTCCAGTGGCGGATGGCTCATAAACAGTCTTTTCATTCCGTCACCAATACCACCGGAAATACCAAAGGCGGCAAAGGCACCCGGCAGGTCGGCCGGCTCCGACTTGCGCTGCAGGGCGCGCAAAGCGGCGATCATTTTTTGCCTGCTGGCCAGGTTCGCACCGCCCGCATCAGCCCGAAATTCACGCCGGCGTGAGAACCACATGACGATCATGCTGGCAAATACCGACAGGAAAATCTGTGCCACGATGGAGGTTATAAAGTAGGCCGGACCATAACCACGCTCGGTCTTGAATACGACACGGTCTACCACGTGACCAATCACGCGGGACAGGAAGATCACAAAGGTGTTCACAACCCCCTGTATCAGGCCCATGGTCACCATGTCACCGTTTGCGACATGCGAGACCTCGTGGCCTAGCACCGCTTCAACCTCGTCTCTGCTCATGTTCTGCAGCAACCCTGTGCTGACTGCAACCAGCGCGTTGTTGCGGCGCATGCCGGTGGCAAATGCATTGGGCTGGGGCGAATTGAAAATGCCGACTTCCGGCATGTCGATACCGGCTTCCCTGGCCTGGTGCTGGACCGTACTGAGCAGCCATTGCTCCGTCGAATTACGGGGTTGTAAAATTACCTGCACACCCATGGAACGCTTTGCCATGAACTTTGAAATAGCCAGGGATATGAAAGCCCCGCCGAACCCGATCACAGCTGACATCACCAGCAGCGCCTGCAGGTTCAGGTCAACGCCGTTCTCCGCAAGTACGCCGCCGATCCCGAAAATCTGAAATACGATGCTGATCAGTACCAGGATCGCCGCGTTGGTGGCCAGGAAAAGCAATATTCTCATCATGGTGCGTGTGCCTTAATCAATGTATTCCACTCAAGATCAGAGCTGTTACATGGCTTTTCAAGTATCCGGGCAAAATAGGCCGGTTTGCGAGGGGGATTTCCCGTGCCCTTACCGTCCAATGTGAGCTGGCGTTTTCTGGATTGTGGCATTGAAACTCGTCTGGACAGGTATTGAAATTGACATATTTAGTAAACTTGAGTTGAGCTTTGAATCTTGGAGACAGAGATGAAAAATCGAACTACCGGGTTTTGGATATTGCATGTTCCTGGATGGATTTTATTTCTTTATCTCGTATATGCACAGGCAATTCCTGCCTTTAGCTATGATCTGGGTGTCGCGATGGGTACACAGGAACCCGCAGAGCAAATTACAGAGGTTGGTGTGGCCTTCTGGTATGGTTTCGCCTTTGGCGACCTTGTCATATACCTGCCTCTCCTCGCCCTGGGTTTAATAGGTGACGGACTGGGTCGAAACTGGGGACAGGTGACATTCACAGCCGCACTCGGCATTACGGCCTATTGGCCCGTTGTCTGCCTTGCTGCGATTGTTGCTGCTCGAGGTGCCGCTGGCTGGAGTCTTGAGAGTGAACTGCCATACTGGACAGTGCTTCCCCTGATCACTTTTTGGGGTTTATGGGGATTGTTACATATTGCACGTCAGACCCGGCAATCGTAGTCAGAGCAACATATGGATTGATTCTTTTGCCCCAGGGAATACACTTACCGGTCATGAAAATTGCGGTCACAGGAACAAGCGGACGTGTTGGACGGGCGATTCATTTTGCACTCTGCCGCCAACATGATGTTGTTGGTTTCGACCGTTCGGTATCTTCGGTGACAACCCACCTGGGTGAAATTAACAATTACAAGCGGCTGACCGAGGCGTTTAAAGGTGCGGATGCAGTTGTTCACGTGGCAGCATTACACGCACCGCATGTCGGAATTCATGACGATAGCGAGTTTTACCGGATAAATGTCGAAGGAACAAGGAATGTCTTCCAGGCAGCCGTCGATAGTGGTGTACAGACACTGGTTTTCACAAGCTCCACTGCAGTATACGGTTACGCGTCCCGGCACCCGGACAGGGCAAGCTGGATCGATGAAACGACCGTTCCACAACCAAAATCGATCTATCATCGAACGAAGCTGGAAGCCGAGCAGTTTCTTGAAGCCGAGGCCAGCCTGAACCTCAAGGTAACCACGCTGCGAATGTCCCGGTGTTTCCCTGAACCGGCCCCCACCATGGCAATGTACCGGCTACACCGTGGCATTGATGCCCGTGATGTTGCTGAGGCCCATCGCTTGGCGTTAATCAGGTCGCCAGAAAACTATCGGATGTTCATTGTCTCGGGAGCGACCCCCTTCACCCCGGGCGATTGTAAGGCACTAAAGAAAACCCCGGAGAAAGTTCTCCAACACAGGTGTCAACCGGTGTGTGACCATTTCGCCTCACGCCAATGGAAATTTCCCGCGTCTATTGACCGCGTATATGATTCATCACTGGCACAAAGAAAGCTCGGTTGGACACCGCGATACGGTTTTAAAGATGTAGCCAGGCTGCTCGATGCGCACATTCCGGAGGTCCTGCCGGAGAATGCTGCGGAGGACACAATCTCACAAACTGCGGATTGGGAATAAACTGTTACCAGCGTGACCGGTAAGAACCGGTAGAAAATGGTGGGCCCAGTAGGACTTGAACCTACGACCAATCGATTATGAGTCGAGTGCTCTAACCAGCTGAGCTATGGGCCCGATATTGCGCGGGGTGCAATTGTACATTCTACTACGGGTAACAGAGAAGTGATTTGCACTAAAAATTTTTGTTGTTATCCGGTGGTTTATTCCGCCGGTGCTTCATTTTCCGCTTTCTTGCGTTCCTGGATATGTTCCAGGCTGCGCCGGTACATCATCACCACCTTGTCGACGCCGGAGGGCTGCAGGCCACCTGTATTGCCGGCTGTAATGAATGTGGCGTAAATACCGGATGCTGACATCAACGCGGCCGATACCAATGCCGGATCGTAGTCCTCCGCTCCCAGTTCATTGGCCAGCTCGATAAATTTATGGGTACAGTGGTTATGTTTTTCTCTGTCGCTCACAGGATAGGTCCTCGGGTTTGATTAATGGTAGCAATTATAATGGGTTTGATTGTCGATGTCCGGCGTCACGCCGCCTCAATTATGGGCAACCCAGGCCATCGATGTTGGTCAGGCGGATGACGTTTAGCACGCCGGAACCAAAACCTGCTTCGGTACTGTTATACGTGGCGGTGCCACCATTGCATGTCAGATTGAGGACCAATGTACCCCAGGAAGTGAATTCCACCGTGTTGGGGTCAAAGTCCGGCCCGAAGATTCCGCCGCTGGATGTCTGCATGTTGTTGAAAACCAGTTCGCCATCAATGATCTCGCCAACACCAAAAAACCACCGCCGGTTGCCATCTTTATCAAAGCTGAACCAGTACACAACCACGCGACCATCGATTAATACCTCGATATTGAACCCCTCTCCGTCATGGCTTGGATCAAACCATGATCCGCTGAGCAAGGCCGCCTCGGGTACCGGTGAAATACGTGGTTGACCGCAGTCGATACCCATCAGTGCAGTGATCCTGGTCAATTGCATACGGCCATGCTGGGTGCCGATTTTATAACTCATATCGCCCTGGTCGCAGTCGGTCCAGGTAAAACTGGCCGATCCCACGATTTGTCGGCTGATGTTCGCCGGGTCAAAACCCGGTCCGAATTCACCACCGGAGATACTGTAGAGATTGGAGAATACAATGCGGTTACCACGCACATCACCGACGGCGACATACCAGTCCTGTCCGCCTTCCTTGTTATAGGTATACCAGTACATGACCGCGACATTATCAGAGAGCATCTCGATCAGGAATCCTTCGCCCTCGTGGGACAGGTCGTACCACGATGAAGTGGTCCCGGCTTCCAGTAAAAATGCCGGTGTCACGGCCTGGTTGGTCGCTTGTAGGGTGAGTGTGCGGTCAAACCCACCCAAGTCACCCTGATTGACGAGAGAGGTGTCATAGCGAGTCCAGGCACCTTCACTCCAGTCGACAATGGTCGCTGGATTGGCATCGGTACTCATTTCGGTCATATCAAATGCGAGCAGGCTCAGGTTGACTGGCGTATCTCCATTGATGAGACCGAAGTTATTCCCATCGGCGCGCAGGCTAAACCGTACCCGGGCTGCGTCATCCTCGTAACTGACATATCCACCGGGGGCATCACCCGGTTGATCCAGCCATACGACTGGCTCCTCGTCCATATTCAGTGTGCTGTTATCGACATACATCCTGGTAAATACATCGTTGATTTCTGGGTCCTGTCCGGGGAAAGCAGCCACTTCACCATCCACACGCCAACGCATGGGTTTGTTAAAAGACACCCACAGGTCATAGCTGCGGGCGATTTGCAGTGGTTGGAACTGTTTCGAATAAAGTGAACGCGTTTGAGGGTCTTGGATGTCCCATTCGGCTTCAAACACCACCGCGAGTGTATCAGGGTCAATGATGCGTACAGACTGTATGGAGGGTGGACCAGCCTGACGGTAATAGACTGCGGCAAATGACTGGGCCAGCTGTTCCCTGACCCTGCGGATTTCTGATTCGGGAAGAATGAATCCGTCGTGACCATTTTCACTCACACCACCATAATCTGCGCCGCTGCCGGGTAAGGGAGAGTGGAAGCTCTGACCGTTGCTTGGCTCGATTTCCAGCGTCCAGGAGGGTACTTGGTAGGTGTGTGTAAAATACTCGTCCGTGGTTCCGATACCTCTATTCATGGGCACGGAAAATCGGTCGGCGAAGGCATACCATTTGCCAGCGGGGAAAGACAGGTGGTGACTGGAAAAGGTGTTCAGCACTGTTTCTGTCTGCAATGCGAGGCGTGCATTGACGTTGCGTATCCAGAAATGGACCATTGAAAAAGAATGTACGTCGGTGTAAATCCGTAGCCGGTCAATCGGACCGAGCTGTGCTGCAATATCCAGTGCTTGAATTTCCGGTTCTGATGCTGCTGCCGAGCCGTGATGAACGATAGAATTCAGGTTGGGTGATGAGTTTTGCGTACTTGTAGCCCAGTACGGGTAGTTGTTTCGGTTCAGGTCGACGCCATTGAGGTGGTCAAAGGTTGTATACAGGTCTTC
>Ga0316201_10004579_pt1 | contig 10463 bp, 12 predicted proteins | sample CS6wburrow_MG_FD_204516 | JGI IMG/M metagenome (GOLD analysis project Ga0316201, IMG submission 204516) | Coastal sediment microbial communities from Delaware Bay, Delaware, United States - CS-6 worm burrow | ecosystem: Environmental > Aquatic > Marine > Coastal > Sediment | place: USA... | reverse complement strand
ACGGTAGTTGATGACATGTGGCGGCAGCGAATGACCTTCACCATGACGGGCCAGCGTCAGAACCTTCATCTCGCCGAACTGCAGCCGGTGGACCGGGGCAGACGGTTTGCCATAGGCCGTCCCTACGTCAGTGCCCGAATCCTCGCCCGGAAGATGCTCCCAGCCACTCCCGATAATGAGTCCATACGTTGTCGACATCTATAGCCTCTAGGCGTCCAGGTGAAATTCAGGGCGGTCGCTCCAGTGAGCGAAACGTTCGTTAATTGACCGCCACTCATCGCTTGCCATCAAAGTCTCGCGCAATAAGTGACCCGTGCCATGCAAGCGTGCGAGCCGCACAAGCGACAGTGGGTTCGAGTATTCATTAAGGGCGTCAACAGCTTCGTGTGCCGCATCGCGGTCGTTGCACACAAGAATCATGTCACAACCAGCGGCGAGAGCGAGGCGTCCACGTTCCGCCATCGAGCCATAGTCCCGCGTTGCCTTCATGCTCAGATCGTCGCAGAAAACTGCGCCACCAAATCCCAGGCGTGAGCGTAACTCGCGCTGAATCCAGTACTCGGAAAAGCCGGCAGGGTTTGCGTCGATTTTCTCGTAGACGATGTGCGCGAGCATGACGCCGGCGATCGCGCCGTTATTGACCAGCCGTTCGTAAGGGCGCATATCGTCCAGTACGATGCCATAGTCTCTGCGATCGACCGGGAGCTTCAGGTGCGAGTCTGCAATGACAGCGCCGTGACCCGGAAAGTGCTTTGCGACCGCCGCCATTCCTGCACTGCGCAATCCTCGGGCAAATGCATTCGACAAATCCGCGACCGCATCTGCCTTGCGGTGAAACGACCTGTTACCAATGATTTCGCTGATACCCCAGTCGAGATCGACACAGGGCGCGAAGCACAGATCGACGCCGACCGCGCGCAACTCCGACGCGATCAACCAGCCTGCCTGGCGAGCCGCCTGCAGGCCGGACTCCGGGTTGCGATCGAACTCCCGTCCAATGAAACGCATCGGTGGGATGGCTGTAAACCCATCGCGAAAGCGCTGTACACGGCCGCCCTCATGATCGACAGCGACTAACAGCGGCGGACTCCGCAGAGCACGAATTTCGTCGACCAGGTCGGCGATCTGTTCCGGGGATTCGTAATTTCGCGTAAACAGGATGACGCCGCCCACAGCAGGCTCCCGCAGCAGATCGCGGTCGGCGGGGCTGAGGGACAGCCCTTCAATATCCAGCATCACGGGTCCTAACGACATCCGTTGAGCCTCTTTGCCTGCGGTCACGATTTCTTAAATACCGCGATTGATTCTACATGTGCCGTGTGCGGGAACATATCAATGATGCCCGCCGATTCAAGCTGATACCCCTGCTCGTGAACCAAAGTCCCGGCGTCCCGTGCCAACGTGCCGGGATGACACGATACGTAGACAATCCGTTCCGGTCCGAACAGGTGCATGCGAGTCACCACTTCTGCAGCGCCGCTGCGAGCCGGGTCCAGCAACATGCGATCCCAGCCCTCTTTCACCCAAGCTTCGGTCCCATCGATCTTGCTCAGGTCGGCGACTCGAAATGACACGTTATCGAGGCCGTTGCGACTGGCATTCATGGCAGCGCGTTGTGTCAGGCTCGCCTCGCCTTCGACACCCAGTACGGTGCCTGCCTGCCGCGCGAGCGGCAGCGAAAAGTTACCAATCCCGCAAAACAGATCGAGCACACGGTCATCGGGACCTGCGCCCAGTTGTTCTGTCGCGAAATGCACCATGCGCCTGTTGATATCACTGTTAACCTGCACAAAGTCGATGGGTTCGAAATCCACACGAACGTCAAATTCCGGCAACGTGTAGTACAGCGATTCATCGACCGTATCAGGATAGAACAACGCAACCGTGTCCAGTCCGCCGGTTTGCAAATAGAGGCGCAGCTTGTGTTTCTCACCAAACTGGCGAAGCAGGTTGTTATCGGCCTCGGTGGGCGGATCGAGAACGCGAAACACCAGTGCGACATCGTTCTCTGCCACGGCAACCTCGATCTGCGGCAGGCGCGCCTTGATTGACAGGTTGCCGATCATCTCGCTGAGGTCGGCAATCATTCCATCGACGGGCTGTGCCAGCACCTCGCAACGCTGCATGTCAGTAATGTACGGCGCGTGACGTTCACGAAAGCCCACAAGTGTGCGACCTTTACCGTAAACATCCTTGACCGCCAGTCGGGCACGACGACGATAGTGCCAGACAGGCCCTGTCATTGGCTCGAGCCACGTCTCGGGCGTCACGCGCCCGATACGTTCGAGGTTATCGGTTAGCGTTTGCGCCTTGATACTGCGTTGATGCTCCGGCGTAATGTGCTGCAGCGAACAGCCACCGCAGCGATCAAAGGCCTCGCACTTTGCATCAATTCGATCGGCTGACGACTCGTGTACCTCAAGCAATTCGGCTTCATCGAAATTGCGGTGGAATTTGCGCCGCTGGAAAGTGACGTTCTCCCCTTCGAGTGCACCGGCTACAAAGACCTTTTTGCCGTCGGTATCGGCGATACCACGTCCATCGTGCGTGACGCCGCCGATGACGGCTGTTTCCGGCCCGCGCCGTTTTTTCCGCGCCATTACTGGTTCGACTCTGGCCAGGCCTGGAGAAATTCATTGAGATGCGGCTCATCCATGCCGGCCAGCGTGCTGCGCACCAGCGCATACTCGCGCTGCAGATCCTTGGCATCGAGATTGCCGCGCATGAACTCGAACCGCAGGTAGACCAGCCAGGTATTCAGCACATCGGTCTCGCAGTAATCGCGAATCTCTTTTATGCCACCTTCAAGGTACTTGTCCCACACTTTATCGCCGCTCATTCCCAGCTTGCCAGGAAAGCCCAGCATGACAGCGATTTCATCGAGCTTGGCGAACGCCCGATTATTGAAATTCGCGAGCACATCCATCAGATCCACGTGGCGCCAGTGGTAGCGGCTCAGGTAGTTATTCCACTTGAAGTCACGATCTGAATCGCCGTTCTCCCAGTAGCGCGGCGCCTGGATGCCGTGCTTGAGCGCGCGGTAATGCAGCACCGGCAAATCGAAGCCGCCGCCGTTCCACGAAATCAGGTCAGGCGTATAGCGCTCGATCCCATCAAAGAAGCGTTTGACGAGTTCGGCCTCGCCGGAACCCTCGTCACCTAGACTCCAGACCTTGAACGTGTCGGCTGTCCGAAATGTAACGGAAATGGCCACGACACGATGCTGGTGCAACGGCAGAAAATCGTGCCCGACCGCCTGCTGGCGTTTGAACAGCATTGCCGTTGCGACGTCTTCGTCGGACAGGCCATCCAGTTCGAGTAGTTGGCGCCCGGTATCAACGTCGGGGACCGTTTCGATATCAAATGAAAAACAATGCATACGTTTGTCTAACCTTTATGTTCTGCGTGTTCAACGACCGCAAAAGCCATCACCAGGCCGGCGTCATCAGTGAGGCTGACGTGACCGCTGCCAATACCGAGGCGTGCGCAGACTCGACTGCCCCGCTCCGACCAGACAATGACAGGTCTGCCCCAGTCATTGTTCAAAATGCCCACGTCGCGCAACCACACTCCGTGTGCAAAACCAGTCCCCATTGCCTTCACCGTCGCCTCTTTGCCTGCGAATCGCATGGCCAGAAAGCGCACCGGGTTCTTGCTGCGCTGGTACAGCTCCAGCTCTTCTTCCATGAGGATACGCCTGGCGAAGTGATCGCCATAGCGACCGTAGATCTGCTCTATTCGGCTGAGCTCGACGATGTCTGTGCCAATACCAAATATCACGGCCGCCTCACTCCGCACGCGCTTCGAGCATCAGGCGTTTCATTTCTGCGACGGCCGGCCCGAGTCCATCGAAAACGGCTCGCGCAATAATGGCATGACCGATATTCAGTTCGACTATCTGTTCAATCCGCGCTATCGGTTTGACGTTCTGGTAATGCAAGCCGTGGCCTGCATTGATCACGAGACCGAGACGGTGCCCATAGTCCGCCGCATCTCTGATGCGCTCCAGTTCCTCTGCCTGTCGACTGCCTTCGGTGTCTGCATATTTCCCGGTGTGAAGCTCTACGACTGGCGCACCGGCGGCGACCGCCGCATCGAGCTGGGCTGAATCCGGGTCGATAAACAGCGAGACACGGATACCCGCGGCGCCCAGTTCCGCGCACACCCCACGGACCTTGTCGAGCTGCCCGGCAACATCGAGCCCGCCTTCCGTCGTCAACTCTGCGCGCTTTTCAGGCACGAGGCAGACGTCCGTTGGTTTGATGCGCTTCGCGATTGCGACCATTTCGTCCGTCACAGCCATCTCGAAGTTCATGTGGGTCCGCATGACCTCGTTGATCTCCTCGAGATCGTGGTCCTGGATATGCCGACGATCCTCGCGCAGGTGCACCGTAATGCTGTCGGCGCCTGCCCGCTCTGCCAGATGGGCAGCTTCCGCCGGGCGCGGATACGTCGTGCCACGTGCCTGCCGAAGCGTGGCAACGTGGTCTATGTTAACGCCGAGATATATTGGGTTTTCTTCACTCATGGGTAGTGTCTGGTTTCCGAGGTGGCGCAATTCTACCGCGATGCACCTCCAGCAGCACCTTGCGGCTCTTGAGTTCCTTGCCACCGAGGTGATAACCGACGACATCGCGCAACAAGCGGTTGGCGGCACGGAGTACCTCCGCATCATCGAACTGCCCCGCCGCTATCGCCAGTAATGTCGCACCACTGAATACCAGCGGTCCCTCCGTGTGCTCGACCGGAACCGGGCCGTCCTCGACCCGGTAATCGTAGTAACGATCAGGGACGACATCGTCATGTGTGCCCGCGACACGATCAAAATTCAGGGCGTAGCCCAGCAGGCTGAGAAACTCGAGTTCGAAGTGCCGCAGATTTGCCGCAACATGCGCCGTGCCACACAGCGCGTGAATCGACTGTTCGTACAGCGCATAGATTTCGGGCTGGGGGTCATGCCGATGCAGAAAATGCAGCATCAGTTCATTGACGTAGTAAGCCGACAACAGCGCATCGCCACGCAACCCGGATGGCGCACCCGCCGCTTCTGCGCCGGTTAATGTGCCGAGGTCGGACTTTGCCACCCACGAGACTCGCAGTGGCAAAAATGGGCGTAACAGGCCGGCCAGGCGAGACTTCGAACCCCGGCTCCCTCTCGCCACGACGGCCACCTTGCCGTGGTCGCGCGTCAGAATGTCGAGTATCTGGCTGGAATCCCGAAATGGCCGATGATGCAGGACATACCCGGGCTGTTGCTGAACGCGCCTGTTCATCGACGATCGCCGCTAGGGCCTATGGCGCATCGTAACCGAGGCTCATGAGGTCCTTCTCGTTGTCGGCCCAGTTGGTCTTGACCTTGACCCACAGCTCCAGATGCACGTTGCAGTGCAACTGCTCCTTGAGTTCGAGGCGCGCGGACCTGCCCACTTTCTTCAGCACGCCGCCCTGCTTGCCAACAACGATTCCTTTCTGGCTGTCGCGTTCGACCCAGATGACAGCGTTTATCGTAATGCCGTTATCTTCGTGGAGATATCGCTCGACCTGTACGGTCAGGCCATAGGGGAGCTCCTGGTGGAGCATCAACGTCAGTTTTTCTCGGATCACCTCGGCGGCATGAAATTCCTTGCTGCGATCCGTATGCATATCCTCGGGGAACAAGGGAGGGGATTCCGGAAGGAACTTGGGCAGCATCGACATCAACTGGTCGAGGTTATCGTGTTTCTGTGCGGAGACCGGGATGATCTCTGCGAAGTCCAGCCGTGCCGCCATCAAACCAATGGCGTCCAGGAGTTTCTCCCTGGGATGTACCTTGTCGATCTTGTTGAGAACAGCAACCACCGGCGCGTGTGCCTGTTTAAGGCGGTTCAGCACGTCATCGTCCTCGGTCGTCCAGTGGGTGGCATCCGTCACGAACAAAATGACGTCCGCATCTGCGAGGGCATTGGCCGCCGTGCGGTTCATCATCCTGTTCATCGCCTTGCCAGCCTTGCGATGCAAGCCAGGCGTGTCGACGAAAATAATTTGTGCCGTGTCATCCGAGTGCACTGCCAAAATTCGGTGCCGCGTCGTCTGCGGTTTCGCCGTAACGATACTGACCTTTCGACCCATGACGGCGTTGATCAACGTTGATTTACCAACATTGGGCCGCCCTATGACGGCAACCATTCCGCAACGGTGCTCACTCATGGCCTTTCCCTGCAAAGATATCGAGCATTTGTCGTGCCGCCTTTTGTTCAGCCTTGCGCCGTGTCGTCGACTCACCTTCGGTCGTCTGGGACAACTCGCCTACTGTGCAGGAAACGATGAAGCGCTGCTGGTGTGCTTTCCCCGTAGCCTCGACGAGTTCATATTCCGGCAAGGAGAGCTTGCGTGCCTGCAGCCATTCCTGCAATCGTGTCTTGGCATCGCGTAAATCTTCCGCATCGGGCAACTCGTCGAGTCGCCGAGCAAAAACCCGTTCTATGATGTCCGTTGCGGCCGCGATTCCTGAGTCCAGGAATACGGCGCCGAAGATTGCTTCCAGCGCATCAGCAAGGATCGACTCGCGACGATGCCCGCCTGTCTTGCGCTCGCCGCTGCCCAGAATCAGGTGTTCACCGATACCCAGATCGGCCGCCAGCTTTGCCAGCGAAGCATCCTTGACCAGCGACGCGCGTAACTTGCTCAGATCACCTTCGCTGGCATCGGGCCGCCGCGCGAATACGGCATCGGAAATGACGAAGTCAAGGACGGCATCGCCGAGAAACTCCAGGCGCTCGTTGTTGCTGCCGTTCGCACTTCTGTGCGTCAGTGCCTGCGTCAACAGGCTCGCATCGTGAAAGCGATAGTGCAGCGTTTTGTCGAGCCAGCTCTCGGCCTTTTCCAATGTTATCGCTCTTTTTTGCCGGGCCGCTGTGCGGCCGGAGGTCGCTAGCGGCGGATTAGCGTTCTTTTGTCGAAGTCCACCACGAATGAAATGTTGGCAATGAACGGGGACTTGTGCGGGTAGGTTGCGGCAACTTCGAAACCGCCATCAACCGCGGTTACCTTGATGTCCTTGGCCGTGATGACGGAGACGCTCTCGATATCAATACGGCGTGAAATGGAGGTACGAATTGCGCCACGCGTAGCACCTTTACCATCGAATTCCTTGCCCACGCCGTCCACGACGCCGACGACTTTCATGTAGTTAAGGTACACAGGAGTCAACCGAATACCGGCGAAGGCGAACAGCCCGACGAACATCACCAGGATAACCAGACCCAAGGTCGTCATGCCGGCCTGCTGGCGTTTGTTCCGCCATTTTTCCAAGTAATTCAAAGACATACAACCTTCTCCGTTCAATCCACTGCGCGTGCATCGCGCTACATCGCTTAACGTAACGCGATTTTACCGGTCAAATCAGTGACTGGCACCACATTATTGAATTTTCGTGCCGACACGGCCCCAGTCCGGCATGTTCCACGGCACGAAGTGCATCCAGATGCGGACCGCCTCGCCGACCAGAAACTCCTCCGGAATCGCGCCGATAAAGCGACTGTCCTTGCTACGATCACGATTGTCGCCCATCACGAAGAAATGCCCTTCAGGGACCCGGTAGGTGTTATCGCGTGTCGAAAAATTAGGGTTAGTGACCAGGATCTCGTGCACTCGCCCGTCGAGATCCTCCACGAACAGCGGCACGTCCCAGGAGCTGTCTTCGTCGCGCTGCAGATCGACGGGTTGTCCATTAATGGTCAACCGATGCCGCTCATACACCACGGTATCACCAGGCAGCCCAATCACGCGCTTGATGTAATTAATGCTCGGATCCGACGGCAGGCGGAACACGATGACATCGCCCCTCTGCGGACTGCCCGTTTCGATCACCTTGGTCTCGGTGACCGGCAGGCGCAGACCGTAGGCGTACTTCTTGACGAAGATGAAGTCACCCTGCAACAGGGTCGGCATCATCGAACCGGACGGAATACGAAACGGTTCAAAAACGAAGGAACGAATAACAAGCACAAACAGCAACACCGGGAAAAACGAGCGCGCGTACTCTACGAGCACACGCTGACCGCCCGGGGCCTGCCGGCTGTCTTCCAGGTCGGTCTTCCAGACCAGCTTGTCGAGCGCAACGATAACGCCCGTAAACACTGTCAGGACCGTCAGAATCAATGCCAGATTAATAATCAATATTCCTACTCACTTGTCTGTTCGCAATACAGCGAGGAATGCTTCCTGCGGAATCTCTACCGAACCAACCTGTTTCATTCTTTTCTTGCCGGCTTTCTGTTTCTCCAGCAGCTTGCGTTTGCGCGAGACGTCACCGCCGTAGCACTTGGCCGTCACATTCTTGCGCAACGCCTTGACTGTGCTGCGCGCGATAATCTGGCTGCCAACAGCCGCCTGGATCGCGACGTCGAACATCTGTCGAGGGATTAATTCTCTCATTTTTTCGACCAACTCTCGTCCACGAGTTCTCACATTTTCCTTGTGGACGATGATCGACAGGGCGTCGACGCGCTCGTTATTGATGAGCACATCCAGTCGCACCAGCTGCGCCGGCTGAAACCTGAGGAAATGATAGTCAAACGACGCGAACCCGCGGCTGACCGATTTCAGACGGTCAAAGAAATCGAGAACGACCTCAGCCAACGGCAATTCGTATTCAATCGAAACCTGTCCGCCAAGGTAGCGCATCTGCTTTTGCACTCCGCGTTTTTCGATGCACAGCTTGATCACAGCGCCAACGTGCGCCTCCGGAACAAGAATGTTGGCCGAGATGATCGGTTCGCGCAGCTCCGATATTTCGTTTGCCGGCGGCAACTTGGAAGGATTGTCGACGTGCAGTGCTTTGCCGCTCGTATCGATCACCTCGAACACGACCGTGGGCGCTGTCGTTATGAGTTCGAGGTCGTATTCGCGTTCGAGACGCTCCTGCACGATTTCCATGTGGAGCATGCCAAGGAAGCCGCAGCGGAAGCCAAATCCCAGGGCCGCAGACGTCTCTGGCTCAAAATGCAGGGCCGCGTCATTGAGGCGCAACTTCTGTAGCGCCTCTCTGAAGCCTTCATAATCATCGGAGCTGATGGGGAACAGGCCGGCGAACACTCGTGGCTGGACCTGCTTGAATCCCGGCAGCATGTTTTCGCAGGCATTTTTGGCCGTCGTCAGCGTATCCCCGACCGGTGCCCCATAAATATCCTTGATCGCGGCGATAACAAACCCGACCTCACCGGTCCTGAGCTCCTTCCGATCTTCCATTTTTGGCGTGAACACGCCGACGCGATCTGCGTTGTACGCCACACCGGTAGACATGACCTTGATCTTGCTGCCCTTGACCAGGCTCCCGTTCATTACCCGAACAAGCGACACGACACCCACGTAATTATCGAACCAGGAGTCAATGATCAACGCCTGCAGCGGATCATCCGGATTGCCCTGGGGCGGCGGGATCAGTTCGACAATCTGCTCCAGGAGCTCGGGTATGCCCTGTCCCGTCTTCGCGCTGACATGGATCGCATCCTGCGCATCGATGCCGATAATGTCCTCGATCTCGGCAACGACTTTCTCCGGCTCAGCCGCAGGCAGGTCAATCTTGTTAAGTACCGGCAACACTTCGAGCCCCTGGTCGATCGCGGTGATGCAGTTCGCGACACTTTGCGCCTCGACGCCCTGCGCAGCGTCCACCACGAGCAAGGCACCTTCGCAGGCCGCCAGGGATCGGGATACCTCGTAGGAGAAGTCCACGTGACCCGGCGTATCGATGAAGTTCAGCTGGTAGGTCTCGCCATCCCTCGCCTTGTAGTCAAGCGATACGCTCTGTGCCTTGATCGTAATACCGCGTTCTCGCTCCAGGTCCATCGAATCGAGAACCTGCTCCGACATTTCCCGGTCTGTCAGGCCACCGCATATATGGATAAATCGATCGGCGAGCGTTGACTTGCCATGATCGATATGGGCGATGATCGAGAAGTTGCGTATCTGCTTCATTAAAGGGGGGACCTGGCGCCGGCGGCTAATCCACAAGCTTGGACGGCAAAATAGCCGGAAAATTCAGCCGCGAAGTATACCTGTTATCGCGTCATGATCGAGAAAATGCATACAGACCACCGTGCCCTCGTACTCGACGACCGGGATATCCATGAACCAGCGCTCATGCCACTCCGGATTGGTGTCGATATCTCGCACTTCAAGCCTCAGTTTGCCCTCTACCAGGGGCGCAAGCTCCTCGAGCAGCGCCTCACAGAGGTGGCATCCCACGCGGCTGTAGACCTGCAGGGCCCTCATTCCAGCCTGCCAAGACGCCGGGTAACAGCGGGCGTGTACTCACGCAGACAGCTGGAGCGCCGCAGCCTCTGCCGGCCGATCAACACACCCACCCCAAGAGCAGCGCTGACAGCCACAATCGCCTGGACGTCCGTAAGGCCTGCGAGATAGGCGATTGCAGTCACGAACACCATCGCGGCCAGCGGTATCCCGTACACGATAAAAGCCGC
>Ga0316201_10004578_pt1 | contig 10463 bp, 9 predicted proteins | sample CS6wburrow_MG_FD_204516 | JGI IMG/M metagenome (GOLD analysis project Ga0316201, IMG submission 204516) | Coastal sediment microbial communities from Delaware Bay, Delaware, United States - CS-6 worm burrow | ecosystem: Environmental > Aquatic > Marine > Coastal > Sediment | place: USA: Delaware... | reverse complement strand
AGCCAGCCGATGACGACCTGTGCCAGGTTGAAGCGCCACCAGGTCAATCCGTCTGTACTCAGCTTGGCGCGCGCACCGCAGGCCAGCAGCCAGACCACGACGAGACCGAGAACGGGCCAACTGAACGTGCTGAACCCGAGTCCAAGCAGCAGCCATTGCCAGGTATGAAGCGGCGCGAGACCGATGCGCCCGAGTATCAGGGCAAACAGAATCAAGGCCGCAAGTTCGGACCAGTAAAGTACTGCCGGACCCAGCTTCGGCCCTCGCGTTCCGAGCAACCAGCGATCATTTGGTCGCGACAATGCCAGCTCAATATTGCTCGCCGGCGCGCCAAGATCGATCTCAGGCGTCATGGTTCGGAAGCCCATGCCACCGGCGGTTCGCCAGGCGATCGCTATTGAATGCTCGCCCGGGAGTATCGGCAGGACCAACTGGCCGTTCTCGGCACGTAATGATTGCTCGCGGCCATCGATGGAAATACCCGTAACATCCGCATCTTCGGGAAGACGCAGGACGTGCTGCGCACCGCGCGTGCTGCGGTACTGAAGTGTCATACTGACATCACTGCTGCGATTACCGTACTCGACATTCAGCGAGACTCCGTCAAACGCCAGTGTCGATCCGGCACTCGCCTCGGGCCGCGACGCTGCTACTACAAGCTCCTCTCCCGCGCGCGGATCGAACTCCGCAACCCGCACATCACGAGCACCGAAACCGGTATTACTTTCGGGAATGCCTTGGAACGTTGCACCCCATATGTTGCCAACGGCAACGCGCCATACTTCCTTCCACGATACTGTATCTGGTGCACGAAGCGTCAATGGTGACTGCCGCGGCAGATTGGATGTCCAGCTCACGACCTGCTGCTGTGGGCTCATCGATACGAGCACGTGGCCGTCCTCGACCGTGAATTCACCGCTCACGATGGTCTCACCATCAACCAGCGGCACCTCCAGCGTCAGCGCACCTTGTGACGGTGCCACGCGTCGGACGGTTGTGCGGACTCGCCAATCAAGGTCGAGCTCCACGGTTCGTTCAATTCGAGCGAACGCCGGAAAGCGGCTGCTCTCCCATCGGACAGTCTCACCGTCTTCGTCAGCTCGCAGCCGCGTCAGCTGCAGCGAGCCAGATGGCAGGCTGCGATTCCTGATTCCCGATACAAACCAGCCCTCGCTTTCGACACCGATGACACGCGGCGGCGTATGGAAAGGAATCTCCAGCTTGTCGGCCGCGGGAAGCGGTCCGCGCAAGCCAACGCTGTGGCGCCCGGGAGTGACGTACAACCACAGCGCCCCGTCGCCGGTACGCAGCACGCGTGCGTCGGACGCACCATCGACAAGCACGGCATCGGGATGCCAACCCTGCTGTGACCCGGGTAACGGGACTGCAACACGGTCCAGCGCGTGAATGCTCAGATCCATAGCGATGCTTTCGGCCCCGACATCAACACTGGCAGCCGCGATTTCGGCACAACGCGGAACGCAGTCGGGCGGCTCAAGCAGCCGCTCCTCGAGTTGCTGCAGCAACTCGGCATCCGGCACCTGCGCTTCGGCCGGGGAGCCGGCAAACAGCATCGGCGTGCACAGTACCGCCGCAAGTGCACCTGCGGCCCGGCCCTGTCCGAGGGAGAATCCACCGGGCAAGGTCCAGCGGCGATTCGCAATTTCTGCGGCCAGGATGCCGGCGAACAGCAGCAACAGCCCTACCTCAATAAAACGCAACGCACTGACCAGCCAACGAGGCAAGACAATCAGGCGCATACTTTGGTCCGGGTCGACCGGACCGCCCCAGCGCAGTGTGTAGTTGTTCCAGCGCCAGGTCGGTATGCCGGGGCCGGCCTGCACAATGGCATTGGGCGCGTAACGAGAGAAAGTCTGCGGCTCTTTCGCACGGGCGGCAGGCGCTTCATCGAGCATAGTCACCCCCGGCCGTGCCAGGCTCGAGATTTCCGCGGCCTGTTTGCTGACACGCCCATCCAGCATTTCCTGCTCCATCACCGGCGGCGTTTGCGCATACAGGCCATAGGCATTGTACTGCGGCTCCAGCTGCGGGTAGATCGCGACCCGCAGCTGCCCGGCTATGAACGGCACAAGCACGGCAACTATGGCCGCCGCACTGAGCAACTGGTAGCCGCGCACCAGATTGCGCAAACGTCCTTCTGGTGTCACACGCAGCAACGCAATCGCGGCGAGCAAGTTCAGCCACAACCAGGTCGGCGCAAACAATTCGTGGAAACTGAGCGCCAGCGCCAGTAAAGCGATCACGCCAGCAACCGGGCTGAACAAGCGCCACACTGCAATGGTGATGATAAGAACAAGGAAGAAGTCGAGTAGTTGCCACTCGCTCATCCAGCTGCCGTGCGCATCATCAACACCTGGTGCCGTGAGTAATTTGTTCCCCGGGGGCAGGTTCAGGATTGCCTCAACCTGCGCAAAACGGGCATCCCAGCCTGTGACCATCATGGCGCCGCGCGTATTGCTACGGGCAAGGGTTTCGAGATCAACATTGGTCTGACGAACTTCGACACCGGTCTGCCCTTCCGCCTCGCTATTCGTGATCAGCAGATTCTCGCCATTTTCCGTGGCGGACAGCAATGTATAAGAGCCTGCCATATCCAGCCGCCAGTCCGTGCGCATTTCGCCGCTGAGTTCATCCTGAACAATAAATCCTTCACCATCGAAATCGAGCCACATCGTGCGGGCCAGCGATAATTCATTAGCTGCAGAGACCACGCCGCGGCTGCGCTCGGTAATGCTGAACGTCGCGCCGGCATCAACCCGGAACGCCGGATAGCTCTGCCAGTTGCCTGGCACATCTACTTGCGCGGGATCGACCGGGGGCAGTCCCTCGGCAGCCGTTACGCGCATGCGGTCATTCGACTGGTAACTCCAGATTTCCGTCTCGGGCAGGTTGCCTCCTGCCTCCGGCGCCGGAATGTCGTTTAATACACCGGGCCCACGCGCAGCAAGGTGAATCACCCAACTACCCGGACGCACCTGCAGACGCAGCCTGCCGTCTGCCTCAAACTTCGCCGGAAGCGGGGTTTGCAGATTGAGTGGCACGAACCCGTCAGGCAGGATCGGGCCAAAGAGTTCTTCACGCACGCTGCCGGATACGTCAATCTGCAGCTGCGTAATTAAGCGTGTTGGCACGTCGTCTGAGACCAAGCGATAGATTACGGTGCGCACCGAATCGACAGTACGCGTATCGCGACTTCGCTCGCCGAGAAAAACTCCTTTTCGGTCTATGTCCGGCTGCGCAATCTCGCGGCCATCGATAGTGAGGCCCAACAAGCCGCTTTCAGGAGGCAGCCTTAGAACGCCTGGTCGCTCATCCCAAACGAAGCGCCCGCTGACGCGATAGGAGCCCGGCGCAACCCTGATGCTCGGAACCTCGTTACGCGCGATGACCTCGACCGCACGCTCATTCGCGGTTACGCGATCCGGCCAGTGCTCGGGACTGCCTGGCAATGCAAGCCATTGCTCCGCACCGTGCACGGTCCATTGTTGCGTGAAGCGACCGCCAGTTGCGGTGACATCCAGCTGCAGGCGTCCGGGCCAGGCACAGAGAAAATCACCTCGCTCGGTGGCGCCGCGATGGAAATAGAAAGGACAATCCCTGTATTCCTTGTCCTTGAGCACCCATCGTTGCCATCCCTCGAGTTCATCCGGGACATAGTTTTGGGCGAAGGTAGCGCCCGTGGCAAGCACGAGCGCGGTGACGACTAGCCAAAGTTTCGATGACATGGTGCCTCTCCGGCAATGCGTAACTGACACTATACGCCAACGCAACACGTTGGTGTTTGGGGTTAGACCTCAGTAATGCGGCGGACGTTCATCGCCCTCGTCGCCGGTCGCTACCCCATCGCCAATAGAGCGGACCCGATCAATCAGCGAGCGGCAAAGCTCGTCCAGTTGCATAATTTTGGCCTGTTGGGCAGTTACGACATCATTAAGTTCATGTAGCAACTGGTCCTGGTGAGCAAGCCTGGATTCGAGGTCGATGAAACGTTCCTCGCTCATGGGTGTCCCCTGTTCACGTATGGTTATTGAGGTAGGATACACGCCAATTTCCCTCGGAACCCATCATGTCACTGCTTCGATTCGACGACATCGGACTGGAATTCGGCGATCAGCTTATTCTGCGCGACGCCGAATTTTCTATCGATCGAGGTGAGCGTGTCTGCCTTATAGGAAGAAACGGCGCCGGCAAGTCGACAACGCTGAAACTCATCATGGGGTCCATCGAGCCTGACCGCGGTGAAATTACGCCGAAGCCCGACCTGATAGTCAGCCAGCTCGAGCAGACCCTGCCCGAGGCCATGGATTTACCAGTCACGGATGTTATTCGATCAGGGCTGATACAGATCGAGACATTGCTCGAAGAGTACGCGAACAAGTCACAACTCGAACTCGATAAGCACGGCCTGCGCGAACTTGAGGCGCTGCACGCCAAGATAGATGCGCACGACGGCTGGCACCTCGAGCAACGTGTCGAAACGACGATTACCGAGCTGAGCCTGCCCGCCGACAAAAAGATGAACGAGCTGTCAGGCGGCTGGCGGCGTCGCGTTGGACTTGCGAAGGCACTTGTGCAGAAACCGGACCTGCTGCTGCTCGACGAGCCGACCAACCACCTTGATATCGCAACAATCAAGTGGCTCGAAGATCGGGTCTATAACTACCCGGGCGCCGTCCTTTTTATTACGCATGACCGCGCCTTCCTGCAAAGACTGGCGACCCGTATCGTCGAGATCGACCGGGGCAAGCTTACAAGCTGGCCCGGCAGCTACGATAACTATCTGAGAAGAAAAGAAAAAGCTCTTGAAGATGAGGCTGTGGCCGAGGAAAAATTCGACAAGAAACTTGCCGAGGAAGAAGCCTGGGTCCGCCAGGGAATCAAAGCCCGGCGCACGCGTAACGAGGGTCGCGTACGCTCTCTGATGAAAATGCGGCAAGAACGCGAAGAGCGCATCGCGCAGGATGGTAAGGCACGCATTCACATCGAGGAGGGTGAACAATCAGGGCGCAAGGTTATTCGTGCCCGCAACGTCAGCTACAGCTACGGCGATGAAGAGGTAATCAAGGACTTCTCGATCAAGATCATGCGCGGCGACCGCATCGGATTGATCGGCAATAACGGTGTGGGCAAGACAACATTGCTGCGCCTGCTTCTCGGCGAACTCGAACCGCAGTCCGGAACTGTTAAAATGGGTACTGGCCTCCAGGTCGGTTATTTCGACCAGCTGCGCCAGACACTCGATCTCGATAAGTCCGTTGCATACAACGTGGGTGAAGGACGCACCTATATCAGGCTTAATGGCAAAGACAGGCATGTCGTCGGTTATCTCACGGGATTCCTGTTCAGCCCGAAGCGCGCAATGACACCCGTAAAAGCGCTCTCGGGTGGCGAACGCAATCGTGTCATCCTCGCAAAACTCTTTACTCGCCCGGCCAACTTGCTGGTTCTTGACGAACCCACCAACGACCTCGATATCGAAACTCTTGAAGTACTTGAACAAAAACTCTGTGAGTTTTCGGGCACGCTGATTGTCGTTAGCCATGACAGGGATTTCCTCGACAACGTTGTCACCAGTACGGTCGTCTTCGAAGCCGACGGCACGGTTCAGGAATACGTTGGTGGCTACAGCGACTGGCTACGTCGCGGTCACGAGCTCGCCGTTACCGACAACCCTTACGAAGCCGAATGCCGAAAACGCGCGGCTGCCGAACGAAAGAAGAACCGGAAACCAACCAAGCTTAGCTACAATGATCAACGGGAACTGGATTCCCTGCCCGTCGAAATCGAACAGCTGGAAAAAGAGATTGGGGCACTCCAAAAGCTGATAGCCGCGCCCGATTTCTACGCGCAAGAAGCCGAGCTCGTGCAGCAAAAACTGCGCGACCTCGGCGAGGCCGAAAAATTACTGGAGCAGCGTATCGAGCGCTGGGGCGAACTTGAAACGCTGCAGGAGTCTTTTCTAAATTAGCTCCAGCAGCAACGCTACGCAGGATATCCAACCGGCGAGGAATGCCAATGTTCGTATCCACGGGACGCCAAACGTGTATGCGAACACATGTACGACCCTGGCCCAGAAGTAAATGTTGCAGACCATCACCGTCGTGTCATTGCTGATTCCTGCCGCGTTCGCGACGAGTACGAGCGTCGCGAACAACACCAGGTTCTCGACTGAGTTGTAGTGCGCCGCTTTCAGGCGCTGTGCCCATGGAGCCAAAGGCTTGGGATCCTCCGGGTAGCCGACAGCATCCACGAGTCCGCGGACCATGACTGTGTTGAGAACGTAAGGTACCCACATGATTGCCATTAGTGCGGCGATCCAGGTCAGGCTCGTTAGTTCGGGGCTCATCATTGTCTCCTTGTTGTTTGTCGCGTAAGGAAATAGCACTTGTCTGGCATAGGCGCGCCTTCCGGGTAGTTCTGGACGACGAAACCGAGCGACAGGTAACACTGGTATGCAGGAATATTGTCGCGATACACAATCAGCGAATATTCTTCGTAATCATGTGCTTCTTCCAGCGACGCGATAATCAACTCAATCAGCCGCCGGCCCGCACCCTGACGACGCAGGCCGGGGTTGGATATCAGCCGGGCAAGATGCCCTCGCCCGTCGCGTTCATACGCTTGCCCGAATGCGGCAAGCTCGCCATTGGCATTACGAAGACTGAACGAGTCCATCATGTCGAGACGGCAATCTTCGCGGAACGTTGCCTGCGTAAACGGAAATCGAAAGTTCGGCCCACCCCAGATATTGACCGAGGCAGCATCCGGCAACCACGTCATGACTATATCGATATCGCCATCGGACGTGGCCGCTAGTGTCCAGCCATTGCCCGTCAGTCTGCTCAAGCCTTGTTCTTGGGCAAAGTCAGATTCAGCACCATATATCCCATGACACCGGACAACAGCGAGCCAAGGATGATGCCGAGGCGCTCATCAAACACCATCTGCGGGTCGATGACCTTGTTCTCGAACGCGAGTGAGCCGACGAACAGACTCATCGTGAAGCCGACGCCGCATAGTGTCGACACACCATACAGGCCGCCCCAGCCGGCACCATCAGGAAGCCGTGCAATACCCAACTTGATCGCAATGAAGCACAACACAAAAATGCCCAGCTGTTTGCCGACAAAAAGACCGGCCGCTATGCCGAGCGGAACACTGTGCAGCAGATCGTCGATCCCAATGCCCCCGAGGTCGATACCCGCGTTCACAAACGCAAACATGGGCAAAACGCCGAAAGCCACCAGTTGATGCAGATCATGTTCGAGTTCGCGCAGCGGCGAGTGGTTCGGGTCCGTCTTGTCTCGCATAGGAATAAACGCGGCAAGTGCTACGCCTGCGAGAGTCGCATGTACGCCAGACTTCAATACTGCGATCCACATGATTACGCCTACTACTATGTAGGACGACAGGCTCATAACGCCGCGCCGATTCATGATAGTCAGTAAAACCAGGCAAGCGAACGCGGCTATCAGTGCCGCTGTGGACAGTTCAGCCGAGTAGAAGATTGCGATGATGATGATTGCGCCAAGATCATCGAAAATAGCGAGTGAAACCAGGAATACCTTCAGCGAGACGGGCACACGTGAGCCGAGTAGCGTCAGGATGCCAAGGGCAAACGCGATGTCCGTTGCAGCCGGAATAGCCCATCCCGCCAACGCGGCCTGATCGCCCTGGTTAAGAAAGACATAGATCGCGACTGGAACAACCATACCACCGACTGCACCCACCGCTGGCAACAGTACATTTGCCGGCCGTGATAATTCCCCTTCAAGAAACTCCCGTTTGAGCTCAAGGCCGACCAGGAAAAAGAAGATCGCCATGAGCCCATCGTTCACCCAGAGGAACAAAGGCTTGGCAATTGCCAGCTTGCCGACGCGCACTTCAACCGGTGTGTCTATGAAGTACTGGTAAAGTCCCGCCGCACCCGTATTGGCCGCGATCAAGGCGAGAATCGCCGCCCCCATCAGAATAATGCCGCCGGATGACTCCAACCGCAGGAAATTTTTTATTGTCGCCTGCATCGATTATTTCGTCAGGATTGGGGTTCGAAAACCTGCTGAAAACTCACGCTCGGCGACGGCACAAAATCGTATCTCCAGGACTTCCATCACTTATCCTCGCTATATTCCGATGGTAACTCCCCGCCAGGCATCGTCTCAGCAAAATAACGGTCAAACGCGCGGTGTACGATGTCAGCCGCTATGCCTATCGCCTCCATTGCTTTGTTGAACTGTTCCATTTCATCAAACTCGCGCCTGCCGTCTGCTGCCACTACCTTAAGCCCCATCAGGGCAACGTCTTCCTTGTCCTCTTCCGAAAGGGTCGGTCCGAGATCGGTCAGCAAGGTAACCAACGTGGGCTTATCAGCCATTTCGGACATCGCCGTTGTAATGAGTTCGAGCGATTCGGCACCTTGCAGCTGAAAATGACCTTCAATCAACTCGATCATCTTGGCCGATTCTTCGGGCTCTATTTGCCCGCTGCCCCGCGCGACGAAAACAAGCAACGCAGCCACGAGAAACTGTGAGTCGTAGCTTTGAGTGCCGTCCGTTGTCTCAATAATCAGCTTTGTGCCTTCGAGTCTTGAACTCAGAATTTCATCACTCATGACAATCTCACCAGGTCTCGTAGTGCTTGCGCATATGTTTGACAGAGCGATTAATCAGCTGCTCCAGGATTTTTTCATCGATATCGGACAAGCGTTTGATATAGAGACAAGACTTGCCCGTCTTGTATTTCCCAAGCTTGTTCATCAGCGTCTCGAAATGCGAGAAACCGGGAATAACGTAAACCGTCAGCGCCTGCTTACGCGGTGAAAAACCCGTCATAAGGAAGTCGCCTTCGCGACCGCTCGCGTACTTGTAATGGTAGGTTCCGTAGCCCACGATGCTCGTTCCCCACATTCTGGCACGCTTACCCGTTGCCTTCCGCATCATCGCTGCAACTTTTCGCGCATCGGCGCGCTTTTGCTCGTCACCGATCGAATTGATGAAAGCCGTAACGCTTGCGCCTGTTGCCTTTGTCTTGTTTTCAGCCACGTACTTATTTCCTAGTGGTCCGAGGTTCCAAACAAGCGGTCCCCGGCGTCGCCGAGCCCCGGCACAATGTATTTCCTCTCGTCGAGTTTTGCATCAATGGCAGCTGCGTAGATTGGCACATCCGGATGAGCCGCCTCCACGAGTTCGATGCCTTCCGGACAGGTAACAATACAGATAACGACAATATTCGCGGCGCCATTTTGTTTCAGCAAATCAATTGCGGCGACGGTGGAACCGCCCGTTGCAAGCATAGGATCGATCACGATGCAGGTACCGCCCTTGATGTGCCGTGGAAAGCGTTCGTAATAGGTCACGGGCTGCTTGGTTTTCTCGTCACGATACAGCCCAACGAAACCCACGCGAGCAGTCGGAACCAATTCGAGAATCCCTTCAAGCATCCCCACCCCGGCACGGAGGATGGGTACGACGACAATATCGGTATCGATCTGACGGCAAGTCGCCGCAGCGACAGGAGTCTGAACTGTCACCTCTTTCGTCTTGATGTTCTTCAAGGCTTCGTAGCAGATAAACTTGGTTATTTCGGTCGCCAGTTCACGAAACCGTTTATGCCCGGTCTCGACATCGCGGATGATTCCAAGTTTGTGCTGCACACAGGGGTGCTCAATCAATATCGCCATTTCAGCCGACTCCGTTACTCGTTGCTTTCGCCCCAGATGGCAAACTCGGCGCCAACGGGATCACTAAAATGAAAACGTCTCCCACCTGGAAATGAAAAAATTTCCTGGGTGATCGTCCCGCCCATTTCCTGAACGCGCTGGACATCGCGCTCCAGATCCGTGCTGAAGAATACCAGCAGCACTCCACCTGGCGGTGGCGTTTCCGGCGCGAGCCGAAACCCTCCGTCGAGACGGCCATCGCTGAAACTCATATACTCATCGCCCCATTCCTGAAACGTCCAGCCAAAAAGACCTTCAAAAAAGGCGCGCGCCTTCTGCAGGTCGGCGACGGGTATTTCAATATAATCGATGCGGTTTTCCGGTCTCATTGTGGCCTCCCGGGATCAGGACCCTTTTAGTCTTAGTATCGGACCTTCCGCCTTGATGATCACAGTACCAAATTCACCGCTGATTGCGTATTGACCATCATCACGCAGGCACAGGTTCGTAATTGCCCCATACCCAATATTCCTTGCGATTTCCGCGGCTTGACCGCGCTCGCCGCCATCCTGGCGAAGATATTCACAATAGGGAAATTCAATATACGCGGGACGAATACACTCTTTCTCGGCAGGTGGAGGCTTCTCGTAGAAAGGATGCTGTGATTCCAGACAGAGGTCTACATCGACGACCAGCGTGTCGGCCTCGACATGCCAGGACAGCACAAAAGACCTTGTCAGGTCGACATCGGCGAATTCCCGCAGTTGGCGCCAGCTGATTTTAT
>Ga0316201_10004577_pt1 | contig 10464 bp, 7 predicted proteins | sample CS6wburrow_MG_FD_204516 | JGI IMG/M metagenome (GOLD analysis project Ga0316201, IMG submission 204516) | Coastal sediment microbial communities from Delaware Bay, Delaware, United States - CS-6 worm burrow | ecosystem: Environmental > Aquatic > Marine > Coastal > Sediment | place: USA: Delaware... | reverse complement strand
CCGAACTTGCACAAAATCCGGATGCATTGTTACACCATGCAGTGCGCGCCAATATTCGTGCATCGGCCAGCCAGCTGCGGCATGGCTCACAGATACTCGAACACCTGGTCGCAAACCATGGCCTGCGGGTGGTGGGCGCGGAATATTCGCTGGAAACCGGCCGGGTTGAATTTTTTGACGGCATGCCGGAAACAATTTCATAGCGTTGACACGATAGCGCGTGGTGTTACATCACACGGCATTACCATTTCACAGTACTACACCGCTGGCATAATCAGCTCGCGAAATACCGTTCCTTCTGCTATATACACCTTTCATCTACCTGTTTCGTTGAGTGGGAATATCAAAGCCGCTGATTCGTCTAATTAGTTACGCCATCTGCAAAAGTGCACTGTTCATTGGCACTAAATCGGGAATCAACATTATGAAATGTTCAAGATTGTGCCTTATGCTTGCAAATGTTCGCCCATTAATTACTGCTTTTCTGCTGATCTTATTATGTCCATCTGTCCATGCTGAGCTGCTGCTGACATCGCCACCACGTGAAAATGCGGCTACCGGGCAAAAGCAATATGCACCGCTGGCCGCCATGTTGACCGAACTACTCGGTGAGAAGGTCACTTATCAGCAGCCAAAAGGCTGGTTGTTTTACCAGCGTGATTTACGCGCGGATACATACGATATTATTTTCGACGGGCCGCATTTTATTTCCTGGCGCATACATCAGTTTGAGCATGTGCCGGTTGCCAAGCTGCCGGGAAAGCTTGGCTTTATCATGGTTGCCAGTAAAGCCAGCAGGGAAGTGAATAGACTTGATGACCTGGTCAATGTCCCGGTTTGTGGAATTGCGCCGCCCAACCTGTCAACCCTGACAGTGCTTGCCCAGTACAGTAACCCGGTGCGTCAGCCACGATTGATAACGCCCAAAGGCGGGATGGCCGGTGTCTACAAGGCTTTCAAGAATGGCAAATGCAAAGCCGCCATATTGCGCGACAAGTTCTTTGAAAAAAAAGTACCAGAGCAGGAACGCGAAAATTTAAAAGTGGTGTATAAGAGCGTCCCGGCTGCCAACCAGGGGATCACCGTGAGCAGCAGGGTGAGCACAGAACAACGTAAACTTATTGCCGCAGCTTTGACTGAAGTGAACGCAGCCACTGAGCCTACCTTGAAACGTTTCGCGCCCAAAGCCGAAAAAATGATTCCCGCGACTGCAGACGATTATGCGGAATACTACAGATTACTCACCGGGGTGATTTTTGGCTGGGAGATTACAAATCCAAACTTTGTAAATTCTGAAAAATAAACCTGCACCCAGTTTGAAATCCGGGTGTGACTAGTCGCTCGCTTCCGATTCTGCAGAAAGCACCTTGAGCTCTTCCTCAACGCCGGCCGCGTGTGTGAGTTCGGCCACGTTGTCCTTGGCAAAAAAGCCGTTGAAATCACCAAAGCGCTGAACATATTCGATAATCAATGACGAATGTTCCGATGCACTGGAGAAAATCTGCTTGAGGCCTTCTTCCTTGGAGCCGATAACATCGAGCAGGAAATCTTTGCCTTGCGCAGCGACCTGGTTTACAACCATGGTGATATTATCCATGCCGTTGGTTTCGCCATCGCGCACCGCCATGGCTATGTGGTGCAGGCGCGGGCCGTAGTTGCGCACAAATGTTTCGGTTGGTGAAGGCAGTTTGACCAGGTGATTGACAAAGTAGGGCGTGTTATTCGCGGTAAATACTTTTGCCGGGCTGCGTTTCTCACTGGAATGATGCACGCTCTTGGTCACATTGGTCGATGAGTTCTGGTCCTTGATATCGTATGAGCCCCAGTAGTAATAGCTAGATAAAGATAGCCATTCGAGAATCGCAACTTCGCGGTTCTGGCTGTAGATTCGCGTTGCCAGGTGATCAATTGGCAGTATCAGGTCATCAATCTGACATTTTTTCTGGAGTTCCTTGGCGGCGAAATACGCATCCTGCACATCACTGAATATATGGCTGACGCCGAGTGAGTACACACGCAACTGCTCAGGTGTGCGTTCCATGTAACCGACGATATTGTGTGTGTACGGCGAAGGTTTGCTGACCGCAAGGTTACCGGGCAGTTCCAGTTTGCGAACCTGGTCCTGGTTAAAAAATCGAAAATCGCGTTCCTGCTGATGCTGTACCACGCCATGTAGATCACTGACTCGAAGAATTTCACCCATGTAGCGGCTGTTGGGTTTATGTACGCCGATCGGGTAGATCTCGTTGAGGCTGCGGAAAATTCCCTGGGTACTGGCATCCTTGACTTCGCGTACGATGAAATCCGGCGAATTCATGTCGATTCGCAGGATATGCGTCCAGTGGCTTTCACTTTCCAGTGTGACCAGATAATGATATGGCGTCATCAACGCCAGTTCTGCGATGTAGCGGATGGAATGACCGGGATCGACGGTAATCATGAGCGCATCGATCTCATGGATCATGTCAGTCAAACCACTCGTGTCTCTCTCCTCGAGTAATTTACCCAGGTACTGCTCAAAAAAGTCGGAGTTCTGCTTATCGCCGTTGCGTGTAAATGAAAGTGAATACAAGGTGTAATTCTCGCGTCAATTGGGTGTAAATATGGGCCTCAAATCAGAACAACTGATCCAGTGGATTAGACATCTGTTGCGCCTGTGCCATACCTAATTCGACTTGTTCAGTCTGCTTGCAGGCTTCGTACGCGGGCAGTTCATAGAATACCTTGTTGATGCCATTGTTCCATGCTTCTCGCACTTTGATTAGATAGGGATCAGACTCGGTGAAACTGCAACGGCTACGCAGCTTGAATGTATCTTTCTGATAGATGGCAACTTCAAACGGTGGGCCCACGGTAATATTTGAACGCGTGGTTGCATCCAGCGATACCAGCGAGAGGCAGGCGCCATCATTCAGAGAAAGTTGCGGGTGCGAGATTCTATCCAGCGCAGGTTTACCGTATTTGCTCTCGCCAATCTGCAGGTAAGGTGTCTGCGGCGATGAGGTTATGTAGTTGCCCTGTGGATAGATCAGGATTAGCGAATGCGGTTTGCCGGAAATCTGGCCGCCGATCATCAGCGTGGTCTCGCCGCTGACGCCGGACTGGCTAAAGGCCATGCTGTGTTCCTGTTGTACCTGCTGGCTGATCTTGCCAACATATTCTGCCGCCTCGAACATGTATTTCACGTTTACCAGGCTTGGTGCCCCGCTGGGGTAGTCGATATCGCGCTGAATGTGGTTGATGACTTCCTGTGTCGTCGCGAGGTTGCCCGCAGACATGACGACAAACAGCCGGTCTGGTGCGGGTGTAAAAACATGCATCTTGCTATAGCTGGTCACATAATCCACGCCCGCATTGGTGCGCGAATCAGAGGCAAATACCAGTCCTTTATCAAGGCTAAGTCCTACACAATAAGTCATAAGCGAACCCACATTATTTGTTGGTTTAACGTGTTCATAGTATGTGCCAAATACGGCTGTCTTGAAAGACCCGGATGCGCTGGCACACCAGAAAGTACCGCGCTGCCGGCGGCTTTCAGCTTAGTGTACATTCGGCAAAAAATACTGCTTTTCCAGTGCCTTATGGAACCGGATGATGCCGAGCTGGAGATCGTCGATATAGGTATGTAACGCCGCCTGTCCGATTTTTTCCAGGTTCTGATTCATACGTTTGCGATCGAGCGCGCGCAGTGACTTCAGCGGCAGGCCGTGATGTGCCAGCGTGCCCACGCTTTCTTCCACTGCCATGATGCAATGCGCAAACGCGCGCGGGAACTCGCTGTCGTGAAACAGTAAATCCAGCACCGGCGCACGGCTCACCCGTACCTGGGATTTGCGGCGATAGACCGAGTATGCCGACAGCGATTTCAGAATACTGATCCATTGCGCACTCTCCAGGCTGCGTGATTCGTACATTTCCTCGGCGTCGGGCAGCAGGTCTTTGGATTGTACGTCGACAATACGCGTAGTCATTTCGGCGCGTTCGATGTTTCTGCCGATGCGCAAAAACTGCCAGGCTTCGTCACGATACATGATCGATGCAAGCAGGCCGTTGATCAGCTGTGAGCCGGTAATGATGCCGTCGAGATAATCATCCCGGCCGCGCTTGGTCAGGCCTGACTGAATATTCTCTTTCGCGAACAGGTAAACTTCATTGAGTTTTTCCCAGGCTTCGCGCGGCAGGATTTCACGCACCGTGCGGCAGTTTTCACGCGCATATCTCAGCGAGCTGGAAATAGAGCTGGCGTTTTTGAGATCGCCAATCATGTAATTAACGATATTGCGTTCGGTCGGCTGGTTGCCGTGTTTTTCGAAGTCTTCCGCCAGCCCGGTGATAAATATCAGCGGTTCCCAGCCCGGCGAGACACCTTTGGGCGCATCCAGCACGAGGTGCGAATTGACCTTGATGAGTCGCGCGGTATTTTCCGCGCGTTCAATATTGCGACCGATCCAGTAAATGGCTTCAGCAACGCGAGACAGCATGATTAAACCCCCATGTCCGAAACTATCCAGGTGTCTTTCGAACCACCGCCCTGGGACGAATTGACCACCAGTGAACCTTTGCGTAAGGCGACCCGGGTTAAACCCCCGGTGGTCACCGTGGTGGTTCTGCCGCTGAGAATAAACGGGCGCAAATCAACATGGCGAGGTTCGAGGCCGTGGCCGACCACGGTGGGTACCGTGGAAATGCCGAGTGTCGGCTGGGCTATATAATTCCGCGGATTTGCCTTGATCAGTTTCTCAAAAGTTTCGCGTTCAGCCCTGGTTGAATAGGGACCAATCAACATGCCATAACCGCCGGATTCGTTCGCCGGTTTAACCACCAGTTTATCGAGATTGGCCAGCACGTAGTCGCGTTCTTCTTTATACATGCAGCGGTAGGTCGGCACATTTGGAATCGTCGGTTCTTCATCCAGGTAATAACGAATAATATCGGGCACGAAGGCGTACACCACCTTGTCGTCTGCCACGCCTGCACCGGGCGCATTGGCAAGGCCGACATTGCCGGCTTTCCATGCGCGCATCAGGCCAGGAACGCCGAGGGTTGAATCTTTGCGGAACACTTCAGGGTCGATGAACTCATCATCGATGCGTCGATAAATAACGTCGACACGTTGCGGGCCTGCGACCGTGCGCATGTAAACACACTCATCTTTATCAACAAATAAATCCCGGCCTTCGACCAGTTCTGCGCCCATCTGTTGCGCAAGATAGGCGTGTTCGAAATAGGCCGAGTTGTAAATCCCCGGCGTCATCACGACGACTTCAGGGCGTTTTACTTTTCGCGGTGAAATCGATGTCAGCATGTCGTGCAGCTGCGTCGGGTAGTCACTCACCGGCAGCGGCGCATAGGTTTCAAACAGTTCCGGGAACACGCGCTTGGTGACGCCGCGGTTTTCCAGCATGTAGGAAACACCCGACGGCACGCGCAGGTTATCTTCGAGCACGTAAACTGTGCCGTCGGCATCGCGCACCAGGTCGGAACCGCAGATGTGCGCCCAGATACCCAGTGCAGGCGTCACCCCGACACACTGCGGTCTGAAGTTTTTCGAGTCAGCCAGCACTTCCGCCGGGAACACGCCGTCCTTGATAATTTTCTGTTTATGGTAAAGGTCATTGATGAACAGGTTTAATGCCTTGACGCGCTGTATCAGCCCGGCTTCGATGTCGTCCCATTCAGATTTTGGAATAATCCTGGGCACAATATCAAACGGCCAATTGCGGTCGATGGTGCCTTCTTCTTCGCTGTACACCGTGAAGGTAATGCCCATTTCCTTGATCGCAAGATCGGCGGCGGCCTGGCGCGCGGCAAGTTCATCTTCATCCATTTTACGGAACAGCTTGATCAGTTCCTTGCTGTTGTTACGCGCGCGGTTCTTTGACACCAGCGACTCATCGTAAAACGCACCGGGATCATAGTTTTTGAAATTAATCGGCATAATGGTGTCCTGTATCGCAGATCATTATTTGGTGTTTCTCAGGTCGAGCGTGTAGGGGTGATCCGCTTTAGGGTGGCGCATCTGGATGCGTAATTTACCACCGGTATGGCCTGTCATCGAATAGCGCGCCAGCCGGCGCGATTCAGCTTCGTAGGCATTGACCGGGAAAATCTCGGGGTTGCGGCCACCCGGGTGCGCGACATGGTAGGTGCAGCCGCCGAGTGATTTTTTCGACCAGCGATCCACCAGGTCGAAAATTAATGGAGAATTAATCGGCAGTGTCGGGTGCAGGCCCGAGACCGGGTCCCACGCCTTGTAGCGTACGCCGGCAACAAATTCGCCACGCTCGCCGGTGTTGCGCAACGGCAATGCTTCGCCATTGCAGGCAATAATGTGGCGGCCTTCGGTCATGCCGCGTACTTTGACCTGCAGGCGTTCGACCGATGAATCCACATAACGCGAGGTGCCCTGGGCGCTGACTTCTTCGCCCAGTACATTCCAGGGTTCTATCGCGAAGCGCAGTTCGATTTCGATGTCGTCGATATTAATTCTGCCGTATACCGGAAACCTGAATTCGGTGAACGGATCAAACCATTCTTTTTCGATCGGGTAACCGCTGCGCCGAAGATCGGTAATCACATCCTGCATGTCACTTTCGACATAATGCGGCAACATGAAACGGTCGTGCAGTTCGGTGCCCCAGCGCACCGGTTTTTCTTCGTACGGCTGTTGCCAGAATCGCGACACAAGGGTGCGCAGCAACAGGTTTTGTACCACCGACATTTGCGGGTGCGGCGGCATTTCAAAACCGCGAAACTCGACAATACCAAGACGCCCGGTGGGTGAACTGGGTGAATACAGTTTGTCGATACAAAATTCCGCGCGGTGGGTATTGCCGGTCATGTCTACCAGCGAGTTGCGCATTACGCGGTCAACCAGCCAGGGCGAGAGAATTTCACCTTTGGGAATTTGCTGCAGTGCTATCTCGAGTTCGTAGAGGCTGTCATCGCGGGCTTCATCGACGCGCGGTGCCTGCGAGGTCGGGCCGACAAACATACCCGAGAACAGGTAAGACAATGCCGGGTGGTTTTGCCAGTAACGCACCAGGCTGCTGAGCAATTCAGGTTTGCGCAACATCGGGCTGTCTGCCGGCGAGGCGCCGCCGAGGGTGACATGGTTGCCGCCACCGGTGCCGGTGTGGCGACCGTCGAGCATGAATTTTTCAGTCCCGAGTCGAGACTGGTGCGCTTCTTCGTAGAGTATTTCAGTATTCTCCACCAGTTCTTTCCAGCTGCTGGTGGGATGAATATTGACTTCGATTACGCCCGGGTCCGGCGTCACCGAAAACCGCTTGAGGCGATGATCGTGCGGTGCTTCATAGCCTTCGAGAATAATCGGCATTGCGAGTTCTTTTGCCGTGGTCTCGATATGGCCGATAAGTTGAAGCCAGTGATTGAGCTGTGAAATCGGCGGCAGGAAAACATGCAGGTTGCCATTGCGTGGTTCGATACATAAGGCGGTACGCACAAAGAAACCGCTTTCACGTTCCTCGGCGTCGGCAATCTCCTGTTCGCTGCGTGGATCGATTGCAGTGTTGCTCGGCTCGAACCGGGTGTAGCGTTCGCTGACCGAGCCCGGCAGATGTTCGCGCTCGGCGAACGGATCGGCATCTAAATGTTTATGCCGTTCGCTGTCTTTTTCCCACAGCAGGCTGTCGAGTGGCAACCTGAATCCCATGGGTGAATCGCCGGGCAGCAGATACATATGCTCGCGTGCAAATTGCCAGTGCGAACTGACCCAGCGTTGTTCGACCGGTTCCCACGCCATTGGCAGGGTATAGCCGACGACCCGGTCGAGGCCCTGTTCAAACACGCGGCGCAAACGCTCACGGTCTATCTTGTTGGACAGCTTGTTGTCGAGTACATCAAGGTTTTTCGGCAGCGTGCCTTCTTTCCACAGGTAATACAGCACATCTTCGTAACCGGGGACGACATACGACGCGGCAATACCAACGTGTTTCGCCAGCCGTTGTGAAAACGCCTCGGCATGCTCAAACGTGTGGCCGCCGCTTTGCATCGGGTCGGCGAGCAGTTCGGGCGTGCCCCAGACCGGCACGCCATCTTCGCGCCAGTAACACGCCAGTGCCCAGCGCGGCAGCGGTTCACCCGGATACCATTTGCCCTGGCCGTGGTGCAGGGCACCGCCATCGGCGAATTTCTTCCACAGGCGCCGGAAAATAACTTCGGCGCGTTCGCGTTTATGCGGGCCCAGCGCGGCGATATTCCATTCGGCACCGTCCATATCGTCGATAGAAACAAAGGTCGGTTCGCCGCCCATGGTGAGCCTGACATCATTGGCGACAAGTTCAGCTTCAAGCTGCTCGCCGAGCGCCATGACACGGTGCCATTGCTCATCATCGTAGGGTTTGGTCACGCGCGGGTCTTCATGAATACGCGTGACGACATTTTCAAATTCGAATTCGACTTCACATTTATCAATCGCGCCCGTCACCGGCGCTGCGCTCACCGGGTCGGGTGTGCAGGCCAGTGGAATGTGGCCTTCGCCGGCAAACAGGCCCGAAGTGGGGTCGAGCCCGATCCAGCCTGCACCCGGTACATAGACTTCGGCCCAGGCGTGCAGGTCGGTAAAATCTTCTTCCGGGCCGGAAGGGCCATCGAGCGATTTTACATCCGCGGTCAGCTGCACCAGGTAACCGGAAACGAAACGCGCAGCCAGGCCAAGGTGCCTCAATATTTGTACCAGCAGCCAGGCATCATCGCGGCACGAGCCCTTGCCCAGGCGCAGGGTTTCTTCGCAGGTTTGAATGCCCGGTTCCAGCCGCACCACGTAACCCAGTTCCTTGTGCAGTTCAAAATTCAGCTCGACCAGAAAATCTTCTATACGTTTTTTCTTTTTAGATACCTTGTCGACCCAGGCCATTAGCAGCGGGCCGGATTCAACGCATTCGAAATAGGGGGTCAGCTCCTTGTTGAGCTGCTTGTCATATTTGAACGGATAATCTTTGGCAGATTCCTCGACAAAGAAATCAAACGGGTTAATCGTGACCATATCGACCACGATGTCGACTTCAATCACCATCTGGCGCGCCTTTTTATTGAACACGTAGCGCCCGACATAATTGCCAAACGGATCCTGCTGCCAGTTGATGTAATGCTCCGCCGGTTCAACCTTGATGGAATACTGGTGAACGGGCGTGCGCGTATGCGGCGCCGGCCTTAAACGGATCTGGTGAGGGGCAATGGAAACCAGGCGATCGAATTTGTAAGTGGTCTTGTGGTGGATACCCACGCGGATTGTCATACTTTTATCTCAGAATTCAGTTAGCAGTTGGTAATCAGTCAGCTCGATTTGCGCCGGGTATGACTGTGTATGTCGATAGTAATTCATTGCTGTAACAGCATAATGATGATGTATTTTGATGCAGAATACACTAGTCGTTAGCGAATATACATGTAACATGCCAACTCTTTGTTCGATGTTGCTGGTTTACGGCCTGTACAGGCCAGCTAAGAAACCAGTGTCAATAAAAGTAGTGCTGTCAATTCGTGTACGACCAGGCCGGGTGCGGCAACAGGGCAGATGTATGCACTGTTTTGTACCCACTTGCGCTGTCATAGTGCGCCGGGGCGCCCGCTGCTAACCAGCGCCAGCTATCGCGATGCCGGTTTGACGTCGGCAGCTGCGGCCTTCGCGCGTGCTCAGGAAGGACTATTTTTTGCGTAGCCAATATTGCACAGTTGCAGAATATGCGAATATGGCGCTTGTTTTTCAGCTGCCAGTCAAAAAGAGGTAATACCCGCTTACATGTTTCGTATACGCAAAATTCATGACAATGTGTCGCGGGTCAACCGTGAAGCCATTGACCAGGTGCTGGAAATCCTCCGCCAGCAGTTTCCTAATGCCCGCAATGAAGAGTTCTTCAAGCTGCCGCGCCAGCTCCACGACCCGATGAAATACAAGTACCGTTCGATACTGTTTGTCGCCGAAGACGGTGTCGGCAAGGTGAAGGGTTTTGCCATGATGCTGCACATGCCGGACATCGAGTTCTGTTACCTCGAGCTGATTTCGGCTGCGCCCGGTCGTACCGGCGGCGGTGTCGGCGGTGCGCTCTACGAACGCCTGCGTGAAGAAGCGCTGTCACTGAAAGTGAAAGGGCTGTTTTTTGAATGCAGCGTGGATGAGCCGCACCTGATCAAAGATCCGGACCTGCTGGATCAGAACATCGCGCGCCGCGCTATACCCGGAAACGCAAGGCAGCTCTGCACCTTTGTTGCGCTTGATTAGCGTTCATCTGCGGACTAAGTGCTTACGCTTTTTCCCGCATCGGGCAAAACAGGGGCGATTGACAGTTCAAGTGCGAATCACGACTAATCAGCGCAGTTATTCAGCCTGTTGATTTTTTGCCGGTGGCTTGTTGGGTGAGATTATCGGACGGTCCTTGCGTACTTTTTTCTTGCCGATGTTTTTTTTATTCACCAGCTTAACTTTCTTGCGTTTTTTGTCCT
>Ga0316201_10004576_pt1 | contig 10467 bp, 9 predicted proteins | sample CS6wburrow_MG_FD_204516 | JGI IMG/M metagenome (GOLD analysis project Ga0316201, IMG submission 204516) | Coastal sediment microbial communities from Delaware Bay, Delaware, United States - CS-6 worm burrow | ecosystem: Environmental > Aquatic > Marine > Coastal > Sediment | place: USA: Delaware... | reverse complement strand
CAAAGATGCAAACCGCCGCAACCAACCGGATCCACTGCAAAAACAAGCAACGCCTGCAACGCGCTAAATTGCGCGTCGGTCAGTGTTGATTCGATCTCAGTTATCATCAAATACTTCCACGAGAGCGCGCTCGATTCGCACGCCCGCGCCGGCTTCATCGAGCGGCGCACGACGCAGACGGTGTCCCAGCGCAGACGGCGCGACCGCGCGCAGATGTGCATCACCGACACACTCGTCGCCGTACAGCGCGGCAAGAGCCCGGGCCGCGCGTATCATCGTGAGCTCTCCGCGCAGGCCGTCGGTCTTGAGCGCAATGCACAGCTCGGCGCTGCGTTCCAGCGCGGCGTCGGGTACGTCCACGCCATCTAGTAGCTCGCGTCCAGTGCTCACCTGGCGTCGAATCTTGCCCTCATGGCGTGCCCATTTTTTGCGAAAGGCTGCTGGATTACGCTCAAAATCGTCGCGGCGGCGTATGACCTCCACACGCTGTTTAATGTCGGCAGGCGTGGTGACCTCAACCGACAGACCGAAACGGTCGAGAAGCTGCGGCCGCAGCTCGCCCTCCTCCGGGTTGCCGCTGCCTATCAGAACGAAGCGCGCCGGATGCCGCACACTCAGCCCCTCGCGTTCGACCAGGTTTTCGCCGGAAGCCGCAACGTCGAGAAGCAGGTCGACGACATGGTCTTCGAGAAGATTGACCTCGTCGATGTACAGAAAACCACGATTAGCTCGGGCCAGCAGGCCAGGCTCAAACACCTTCTCGCCGTGCCCCAGCGCCCGCTCCAGATCGAGAGCGCCGACGACCCGGTCCTCTGTAACGCCCAGTGGCAGGTTAACAACAGGCGTCGGCACCAAAGCACTCGCACGTGAGTTGTTCTTGTCATAGACCTTGCAGGCGTTGCAACCGCAGTTCGTTGCCTCGGGATCACTGCCATACGGGCAGCCCTTTACAACCCGAATCTTGGGCAGTAAATCGGCCAGAGCACGTACGGCGGTCGACTTGCCCGTACCACGATCGCCAAAAGCCAGCACGCCCCCGATACCAGGGTCGATCGCGCCCATCAGCAGGGCGCGCTTCATATCGTCCTGCCCAACGATCGCGGAAAACGGGAAGCTGCTTGCGCGTCGCTGAGCCATTATTGCTGTCCGATGGGGCTGGACGGTGTTTGATTCACGCCGAACCGGCGCGGCGCGAAGCGGTGCCGAGGCGCCAAAGCACCGCGTCGGGCACCTTGAGCATGAGCAAAACGTGTTCCAGCACGGCCAGCGCAAGCAACGTTGCAAGCAGCATGCTGCTGGTGAGTTCGAATGGCGTCGCTTCAGGTGTCAGCCCATTGCCGATGACTCGGGCAAGCACGACGCCCGCTAGCAACAACGATAGCGGAAACAAAGGGTTCATTTTGCGGCGCGCCATAAACGTTGCCAGATAGCGAAGGTGCTGCGGCAGAAATTCCATGTGCACGTTGCGAACACCAAGAAAGATGTTCAGCTTCGCACTCCAGCGCATCAGCCAGAGAATGCAGAATGTCCAAAGTCCAACCTGGTTGGGCGCACCAAACGTCAACACCATCAGTATCACGGCGGTGAGAATGATCGCCAGCTCATGATGAAGACTGGCCCGGACACCGCGTACGAAGCGCTGCGCCCGCGACACCCCGGGTGGACAAGCCTCTGGCACGGGTCCGCTGACAAAGCCAAGATAGTAGCTGACCTCATGCCAACTCCAGATGCCCAGCGCAGCGGCAAAACTGGCGTAAGCCGCAAAGACTGTCTGAGTTGCCGCACTGGCGATGAACAGAACGATCCCGATGGCGCCAATCACGCTGACGAGCATGAAGGTCTTGCGATACGACGACGATGGCAAACCAATCCGGTATAGCGCAATCACAGTGCTTAGCCACCACAGGGCTACGGCAATCGCGATAGGGAGGAAAAATGCCATCATCGTGTTCTGCGCTTACCAGGTAGGCGCCATCCTCACCTGCGTCGGAAGTTTGTTGCTGAGCACCGGCAGCGCATAAAGACGCGCAAACACCGCCACTGCTGCAACGGCAAGACCCGCGCGTTTGACGCTGCCACTAATGCCACCGCGCTGGCGCGCCCGGTCCGACGCCTCGCTGATACGCCGCAGTCTCTCCAGACCGGCGCGAAAACGCGGATCGTCGGTATTCAGCTTGAGCGGGAAAATCTGCTCGCTTATCTTGGTCGTGATGTCGAACACCTGGTAATCATAGTCTGTCGCGTTGAGTCCCATCGCAGCGTGCATATAGGGACGCGTGTGATCGCGCACGTACATCGTCGAATACACGGCCAGCAGAAAAAACCGTATCCACAGCTTGTTGTGACCACGTAGCAAATGCGGATTGGCGCGCAGGATCAGCGCAAAGACTTCACCGTGACGAAACTCGTCGTTACACCAGTCGTTGAACCAGCGGAATATTGGATGGAATCGCAGTTCCGGGTGACGCTCGAGCTGCCGATAGATTGTGATGTAGCGCGCGTAGCCAATCTTTTCCGACAAATACGTCGCGTAGAAAATGTACTTCGGCTTGAAAAACTTGTACTTCTTGGCCTTGCGCAGAAAGCCCAGATTCACCGGGACGCCGTAGTCGGCAAGTGATTTATTGATGAAGCCTGCATGACGCGACTCATCGCGCGCCATAAAGCGCATGACTTCCTTGATATCCGGGTTATCTACCTTTGACTTGATATCAGCGTAAAGCGCGCAGCCCGAATATTCCGACGTCACGGATGAGATCATAAAGGCGAGAAACTCCTTCTTCAGTTCTGGCGACAGCTCTTTCATCTCTGCGCGAAACGCTTCGTCATCACGCTTGAAGTGATCGACATTGCCGTCGCCGCGAAACTCCTCCATCAGCTCGTCCCATTCCCTGCGCACGGGCTCCAGATCGAGCCGATCCATGGCGCCGAAATCTGTCGTGTAGAAGCGCGGTGTCAACAGCGTCTCCGTGTTGGCGGCCTGCGTTGATTCATTAATCATGTTCGTTTGCGTGGCGGTCACAGTCTCGCCTCCTTGTTAATGGTGTCTTTTTCCGGGGGCCCAACGAGATAACGGGTAAACACCGCGGCATTCGTGGGGCCAAATGCGCGCAAATCGATGAAACGTTCTGTCGCTGGATCGATAAGCAAGACCTGGCCGTTCGCGCGGCGCTCAACTACGAAAGGTATGTCGGAACCTTTCGCTATAGCCGTTCGGGCGCGGGCCAGGCCGCGAAGGGTGGCGCGCAAAAACCCGTTGGTGCCAACGTCCAGATATTCGATGATGTCTCCGGTGCTGTCGTCGATCACGACAACCTGACCGGTTGCCGCGTCCTCGAAGCGCAGCGCGCGCGACGCTGTGACCTTAGCTACCGGCAGTAGCGCAGGGCCGCTGGGGTTTACCCAGCGTTTGTAACCCGCCCCGAGCAGGCTCAGCCCGACAACGACAAACGCTGTCACCAGCGGTGCCCGTGGAAACGGCCTATACGTTGATCTTGCGTTGTGCATGACTAGTTTGGCCTAGGCGACCATTGCGCGATCGGTGTCGATAGGCGTGTCTGCCAGCGCCACATCCTGACTGCTGGCGGCAATGGCTTGCGAAAAGTGGCGCGCTGCGGTGACGGGGTCCGCGAGACTGCGCAGCGCCGGCTTGGCGTTTAGGACGCGACGCATCTTCAAGTGCGGCCATAGCACAACATAGCTGAGGCGCTCGTTGCGCCCAAGCTGCATGATGATGTCGCCCGTGCCATCACTATTGACACGCAAATCCGCCGACTTTAGCTTGATAAACGGTAGATTGAGGGTCATCGGCAATGCCACACCGATGCGCATCACAACGCGGCGACTTGTAATGGTATAGAGCGTCGTTTTGGCAATGAGCCTGGCAAGGAACAGCAGCAGTCCAAGCGCGAACAGCGCAGCCAGAGCCAGAGTCGCTGTGCCGCTAAGTTCTCCAAACTGCAGCCTGCCCTCACCGGCAAGCCAGACCAGACGCAGCGTGAGCATAACCGCGAAATAGATCGCCAGTTTGCGAACGTGCAGCACGTGCAGCGCGACGGCACGCCACGTAGGAGCGCCCTGCCAGATCAACGTTTCACCGTCAGGCAACTCCTCCGGCAAGCCCGGCACGGGCTCGAAATCGTACTCGCCCGCATGCTCGTGATCGGTTATGTGGCTCATATCAGAGGTTCCTGTCGGGCCGCGTCAGCGTAAAGTGTACCGCCACCGTAGTAACCCATGATCTTGTCCTCTTCACGCAGGGTGATCTCATCCGGCGATGCCAGCGCAGGTACATCCGCAAACTGGGTCGAATAGATCGAACGCACGTTTATCTGGCGCTTGGTGCCATTGATTTTGGAAAACCCGATTGGAAGCAGAACATGCTTGCCGCCGTGGCTGGCACCAAGATCAACCTCGAAAAACACAATCAGCGGTTCGGCGCGATCTACCCATACGTCGGCGACAGTGCCTGCGACCGCACCGTCCGCGCCAATAACGGCCATGCCGCGTGGATCGGGATCGTTAGCCATGACCACGAAGTCAGTAGCCACGCGCATTGGCACAATGCGGTTTTCCCCGTGCAGCGTCTTGTCGGGTGAATTTGAGCGTTCCGAATACGCGCCCGGGCCGACACCATCCAGCATTGGATTGCCCGTTGGCACAAGCGGGGCACCCGGATAGCCGGCCGCCGGTTTTGCGGCGATCTGCGCATCATGTGGTTCTGTTCTTGGCACACTCACTGTGTCCCCATGCGCAGTCGTAAATGATTTTGCGGGAGGCACGCCGGGGAACCCTTGCACCTGAACGCGACCTGTGCGCGACGTGCGATCCGACTGCAGCGGATAGCCTTCGCGCTTGCTCTCACGGTGCAAATAAAGGATCAGGCCAATAAAAAACAGCCAGAACAACGTAAAAAGTACTTCAACCAAGTCAATAGACGCGCTCATAACGGACCTCCCGGTCGCATCGTCAATTAGGAAGCTCTGCCAGGCCGATCGACGATTTTTCGTCCATCGGCTGGCCCGAATGCGACGCCAGTGGGCCAATAACAGCTAGCGTCGCGAAAAGAAAAAGAATCTCTATCTGGTAGACCGCGCAGTATCCGGTGGCCTGATGTGCGAGCGCACTGCCAAGCGCGCCACTTTCAGCGAGTGACGAAATGCCGTCGCGCAGCGCGCCGCCCAGCGCCATCGCTACGCCGGCGGCCGTTGCCTGGACGGCGCCCCATGCACCAAGAGCCAGGCCGCTGCCACCATTGCGCGCCAGATTCATGCAGGCGATCAGCGTACCCACAACAAACAGACCACCGCCGAAACCAATCATGGCCACGCCCGCGCGAAACAAGCCGGGTGATTTCAACCCGGCAACCAGCGACACAATGGCAAACGCGAACAGACCGACAAGGGCGCCATAGGCCGCCAGACGATGAGCGTCGATACCACGCCGCAGCATGCCGGCAGCCAACGCAAAAGCCAGCAACGTCGAACCCGCCAAAATCGAAGTCAGGGCGGTCGTGGCACTGACCGATAGACCCAGAACCTCACCGCCGTAGGGCTCGAGCAGGATGTCCTGCATTGTGAACCCGGCGGTACCAAGGGCCACGGCAAGCAGGATGCGGGCGGCACGCGGATCGGCGTTCAGGTTGCGCCACGCCGCCATAAACGAAGGACGCGAATTTTCGGCGTAGGCATTGCGGCGAGGATCGCGTGGTTCCTGTTTCCACAGCGCCACCACGTTAAAAATCATGGTGGCCATAGCCGCGCCCTGTACCACCTTGATCAGTAGCAACTGAGAGAAATCGCGCAGCAAAATGCCAAAAACAGCCGCGCTCGCCAGCATCCCAATAAGTAGCATGACGAACAGCAGCGAGACGACCTGGGGCCGCTCCTGTTCCGCGCACAAATCCGTAGCCAGGGCCAGCCCGGCAGTCTGCGTCACGTGCATCCCGGCTCCGACAAGAACAAATGCAAGACCGGCCGCGAGCTTGCCCACAATGAGCGGACCATGGGTGTCGCCGGACAATATGATCAGCGCAAACGGCATGATGGCAAGACCGCCAAATTGCAGCACAGTCCCTATCCACATGAAAGGCACGCGGCGCCAGCCAAGCACCGACTGATGGATATCCGAGCGGAAACCAATCAGCGCACGAAACGGAGCAACGACCAGCGGCAGGGCAACCATCAGCGCGACAAACCAGGCGGGGATACCCAGCTCAATGATCATGACGCGATTGAGCGTGCCGGTCAGCAGCACCGCCGCCATACCGACGCTGACCTGAAACAGAGCGAGGCGCAACAGTCTGCGCAGCGGCAGCGAATCGCTGGCCACATCGGCGAACGGCAGCACGCCGGTACCAACCCGCATCCAGAACGCCGCTACCCTGTCACGCGATTCAGTCATCTTCTCTTGAGTCGATAAGCTTGGGATTTGTAGAAACCGCTGCTGATTTTGTCGCAGTCCGTCAGCGACCACTCGCGTAGCGCCGGTGCTTCACTGATGCGCCGGCGTAGCCCCTGATCCGACACCGGGACAATCGCCGGTGCGCGGTGCTCGTGATAAGGAATCAGGCGGCCCACTGCATGCATCACCGCCAGCGCGGGTGTACGCGGCGCGACCGTAAACAGAATCGAGCAGCGAGTGCGTCCGGCAAGTATGCTCAGCATCCTAACGATGTCTTCACTGTCATAGTGAATCATTGAGTCCATCGCGACGACGAAATCAATTTCACCGTGCGCCGGGTCCAGCATGTCACCGACGCAGTACTGGATGTCGCCGGGCAATCCTGCAGGTGTGCGGCCGTCTGCCAGCTGTACCAGCGTTGCTGAGACATCCACGGCCACGACGCTGGCGCCGTGCCGAGCTGCCTCGATCGCCAGTGCGCCAGTGCCACAGCCGGCATCGAGAAGACGTCGCCCGCGCATATCGATTGGCAACCATGAAAGCAAACGCGCGCGCATCAAGTCACGGCCCGCCCTGACCGTCGCGCGCACCCGCCCGACCGGAGCATCGGATGTCAGACGCGACCAGGCGCCCGCGGCCGTGCTATCAAAATACCGCGTCAGCTTTTGGCGACGGTCCTGATACGAAGGCGACTGCATTAGTCGAACCCCAGAAAATCAAAAATCTCGCGGTCCGGCATCGGCGTCGCGATGAGCGGATCGGTGCCATCCCAAAGCGTTTGCGCGAGTCGCATGTATTCGTTCTGCACCGCGATGAGCTCGGGGGAGTCCTCCATCTCGAACAGCGTGGATTTCTTTAACCTGCTGAGCCGGATGACATCCAGATCGGGAAAATGTGCCAGACGATTGAGCCCGATGGCTTTGTTGAAACCATCGATCTGATCGGTGTCCTTACTGCGATTGGCGATGACACCGCCGAGCCGCACTTTGTAGTTTTTGGACTTGGCGGCAATGGCCGCGACAATGCGGTTCATCGCGAAGATCGAATCGAAATCGTTAGCCGTTACTACCAGCGCACGATCAGCATGCTGCAGTGGCGCGGCGAAACCGCCGCACACCACATCCCCAAGCACATCGAAAATAACAACGTCAGTGTCGTCGAGAAGATGGTGCTGCTTGAGTAGTTTTACGGTCTGGCCCACCACATAGCCGCCGCAGCCCGTGCCCGCCGGCGGACCGCCGGCCTCGACGCACATGACACCGTTATAGCCTTCGTAGACGAAATCCTCGGTGCGCAGTTCCTCCGGGTGAAACTCGACCGACTCGAGTACGTCGATCACGGTTGGCATGAGTTTCTTGGTCAATGTGAACGTCGAATCGTGCTTTGGATCGCAGCCAATCTGGAGCACCCGCTTGCCAAGCTTGGAGAACGCTGCCGACAGGTTGGACGACGTCGTGCTCTTGCCGATACCGCCTTTGCCGTAAACAGCGAAAACTTTTGCGCCGCTGATTTTGTCGTTGGGATCCAGCGCAACCTGTACGCTGCCGTCGCCGTCGCCGTCGCCGTTGGGCACCTTCGGAACCATACGCACGGGAATGGGAAATTGTGTCTGTGTCATGCGGCGGCTACCTCAGTAATGCCTTCCAGGCGATCGTCCAGCTCATCACCCGCGTGGCGGATTTGCTCAAGCATCTCGGCGTCTGGAGTCCAATAGTTGCGCTCCTGCGCCTCCAGCAGACGTCCGACGACGCGCGCAGATGCCGTCGGATTCAACGCCGCCATGCGATCGCGCATGGCCGGATCCAGGATGTAGAGCTGTGTGAGCTGCTTGTAGACCCATGGCGCCACTTTGCCGGTTGTCGCCGACAAACCCATGGTGTTGGTAACGTGGCTTTCGATCTGACGCACGCCTTCGTAGCCGTGACGCAGCATCCCCTCATACCAGGTCGGATTGAGCATGCGCGAGTGCGCTTCCAGTGAGACCTGATCCGCCAGCGTGCGCACCGTCTCACGGCCGTCAGCCTGATCGCCGATGTAGACTTCGATCTGTTTGCCGCTCGCACGCTGCGCGGCTTTGGTAATCCCGCCCAAACTGTCGAAGTAATTGTCGATCGACGTGACGCCAAGCTCCACGGACTCGATATTCTGGTAGGCCAGATCGACATCCTGCAACGAACGACTTAGCAAATCAGGTTGCGCGTGAGCGATACCGTCGCGACCGTAGGCAAAGCACTTGCGATGCATATACGTTTCAGCGAGCTCGTCTTCGTCATCCCAACGGCTGTTCTCGACGAGAAAGTTGACGTTGCCGCCATACGCCCCGTCAGCGTTGCTAAACACGCGCAGGGCAGCCGTCTCCAGATCGCAATTGCAGCTTTCCATGTACGCCAGCGTGTGTTTACGAATGTAATTTTTTGCGAGTGGTTCGTCGGCGCTGGCCGCCAGCAACGTGGCCTCAGCCAGCATGGCAATCTGATACGGCATCAGGTCGCGAAAAATGCCCGACAGCGTCATCACAACGTCAATACGAGGGCGTCCCAGTTCTTCGAGATCGATGAGCTGTGCGCCACACAAACGACCATAACTGTCGTAACGCGGCTTGGCGCCAATAAGTGCGAGGACCTGCGCGATTGGCCCGCCTTCGCTCTTGAGATTGTCGGTACCCCAGAGCACGAAGGCGATGGACTCGGGCAAGCGTCCCGCCGTCTCGAGATGCTTGTCGATCAGAAGCTGCGCCTGGCGCGCGCCATCGATGACGGCGAACGCGCTCGGAATACGGAAAGGGTCGAATCCGTGAATATTGCGACCGGTCGGGAGGATCTCCGGAGTTTTCAGCAAATCGCCGCCAACTACTGGACGTATATAACGGCCGTCGAGAGCCTGCACAATGGCGTTGCTTTCATAGTGATGCTCTTGCGCAAGCGCTGCGGCGGCCGTCGCAAGCCGCTTGACCTGAGCCTCTTCGAGCCCCGATGTGGCGATGACATCCGCCACCGGCGCGCCAGCCAGAATTTGATCGATAACCGTCGTGGCAAGGTCGCCACTTGTCTGGACGCCACTCATCGCCCTCAGAAAATCGCGTTGCTCCTCATGTGCAATCGGCTGACCGATGACATGCATGCCGTTCGGGATGAGCGCTTCTTTATACTCGGTCAGTCGCAAAATCAGGGCGGCGATTTCGTCTTGCGCCGTGTCTCCCCACGGCGCCTGTGGCTGAGCAAGCTCCAGCTCGACAGATTTTTCCTGAATAATTTGCGCCAGCCCGGCGCGCTCGCCTGCTGCCTCGGGCGGCAGCTCGCGCCACCGATCCACGCTCGCCTGCAATTCTGCGAGGTCACGATGCAGCCCCGCCTCGGTGATGGCAGGCGTGAGATAGCTGATCAGCGTTGCCGCGGAACGGCGTTTTGCCAGGACACCTTCGGACGGGTTGTTCGCAGCGTAGAGATAAAAATTGGGTACGTCGCCAAGCAAACGCTCGGGCCAACACGCAGCGCTCATACCAACCTGTTTTCCCGGCATGAATTCGAGCGCGCCGTGAGTGCCGAAATTTAACAGTGCATCGACGCCAATGTCTTCGCGCAGATAACGATAAAAAGCACTGAAGGCGTGTGTCGGCGCGTGACCGCGTTCAAACAAGAGCCGCATCGGATCACCCTCGTAGCCGAACGATGGCTGGACGGCGACGATGACATTCTTGAAACGTTTGCCGAGGACGAAGAGTCCCTCGCCGTTGGCGAGTTGCTTGCCCGGCGCGGCGCCCCAGCATTCTTCGATTTCATTGAGCCACGTTTCACGCCGCACATGATCGTCGACCGGTATCTGGGCCAGTACATTGGCGTCTGTGCCGAACTGCGCGGAGTTGCCGCCCAGTATCTCTTCGCGCAGCAGGTCAACGGACTCGGGAATCTCAACGCTGTAACCGGCATTGGCCAAAACCTGCAGCGTGTTAAAGAGGGATTCGAATACCGCCAGGAATGCGGCGGAACCCGTGGCGCCGGCGTTGGGCGGAAAATTGAACAGCAGGATGCCAATCTTACGCTCGGCACGCGCGGTTCGCCGTAGCTG
>Ga0316201_10004575_pt1 | contig 10468 bp, 8 predicted proteins | sample CS6wburrow_MG_FD_204516 | JGI IMG/M metagenome (GOLD analysis project Ga0316201, IMG submission 204516) | Coastal sediment microbial communities from Delaware Bay, Delaware, United States - CS-6 worm burrow | ecosystem: Environmental > Aquatic > Marine > Coastal > Sediment | place: USA: Delaware... | reverse complement strand
AGGAACCTCTTTCCCCGCAACAAAACCAGCTACATATTGTCCACGCACCGTTTTTTGGCTAACGTTACTCGCATCAATAGTTCTTAATGCTTTAAGGACTTTGAGTTTTTCGTCTCGAATACTGTCAGCATCTAATGTTGTTGGTGGTTCCATCGCAATTAATGTCAAGATTTGCAATAGATGATTTTGCACCATATCGCGCATTTGCCCAGCATCATCAAAGTATCCCCAACGCCCCTCAATACCAACAGACTCTGACACACTGATTTGCACATGATCAATACAGTTATGATCCCAATTGGTAGCAAATATTGAATTTGCAAACCGCAAAGCGATTAAATTAAGTACGGTTTCTTTGCCCAAATAGTGATCAATTCGATAAATTTGTCTTTCTTTGAAGAATTCGGCAACTTGATCGTTGATCACTTGTGACGATGCAAAGTCATGTCCAATCGGTTTTTCTAGCACCACCCGCACGCTTTCATCAATAATGCCCGCTGCATCCATACCTTTGCATATGTCGCCGAAAATAGACGGTGGTGTAGCAAAATAGCAGACCATGACAGTTTTGGGATCTACGTGGGAGCAAAGATTTTTATAGTCGTTTGCTTCTTTCATATTTATGGTGACAAAATCTAAACGCTTTGAAAAACGCTTCCACGTATCCGCGCATATATCTTCGCCTAAAAACTCTTGGAAATTTTCTTTAACTGTTTTAGCATACTTAATATTTGTGAGCGTTTGTCTAGCTACACCAAGTATTTTGGTCCCTTCATGCAATAAATTAGCTTTATCGAGTTGATATAAAGAAGGGAGAAGTTTACGTCTAGCTAAGTCGCCTAGCGTACCAAACAAAACAAAATCGATTGGTTCGCATGTTATTTTAGAAACCATTGTTAGCCTCAAATGTCGTGCGTATTGTAAATTTAACTCACAATACGATAAAAAATAGATTTATGGCAGTAGTAAACTACAAATGTAGTAAAATTACAATTTATTTTACGAGTTTTTCAATTATTACTAAAACATCAAAACAAACAAACTAAGTTACTTACTCCCTCATCAAAAAACATTTAAATCATTCAATTTCATATAGATAGAACACAATAAAGATGTAAGAATTTATATAACAAGTAAATTTAAAGAGTATTTGAAACTAATTAACTCAGTAAACTTTCAGTTTTTTCGTTAAAAAGTTACAACAAAAATGACAAATACCGAAATAAGTTTTATCATAAGTCATACATTCACATATAACATGTAGCAAATTCATGAACGTACTTGAAAAAATAACTAGTGACATGTCTGAGTTTAGCAAATCTGAAAAAAAGGTTGCTGAAGTTATTTTGGCTAATCCACAATCTGCAATTCATTCAAGTATTGCTACACTTGCCAAATTAGCGAATGTTAGTGAGCCCACGGTGAATCGCTTTTGCAGACGACTCGACACTAAAGGTTATCCAGACTTTAAACTTCACCTTGCGCAAAGTTTGGCTAATGGTACTCCCTATGTAAACAGACACGTAGACGAGTTTGACAGCCCAACTGAATATACAAATAAAATATTCGAATCAACTATGGCCGCGTTAGAGGTTGCTCGGCAATCAATCGACATTGCTATGATCAATAGAGTGGTAGACTTATTAACCCAAGCTCAAAAAATATCCTTTTTTGGTTTAGGAGCTTCAGCCTCGGTTGCACACGATGCGGTAAATAAGTTTTTTCGCTTCAACGTGCCTATTGTACATTTTGAAGATATTCTAATGCAACGAATGAGTTGTATGAATAGCACTGAAGGTGATGTTGTTATATTCATTTCTCATACGGGTCGCACTAAAAGTTTAGTCGATGTTGCACACATAGCACGTTCGAACGATGCAACAGTTATAGGTATTACTAGCGCCGATACTCCATTAGCAAAAGAATGTCACTATGTACTGTCGCTTGCGGTGCCAGAAGACACAGACTTATACATGCCTATGGCATCGAGAATTGCACAATTGACGTTAATTGATGTACTTGCAACAGGATTCACTTTACGTAGGGGCAACAAATTCAGAGAGAATTTGAAGCGCGTAAAAGACACCTTACGCAGTTCCCGATATGTGAAAGACAATTTATAAGGTTTATATATACAATTTTATATTTATATATCTGCCTTACCACCATACAAACTAAAAGAGAGGGAAATCGATGTCTCGAAGAACTAAAATCCTTGCAACCTTAGGGCCTGCTACCGATACCAGCGAAATGATAGAAGCAATTGTTAGAGCGGGTGCTAATGTTGTCCGCATGAACTTTTCTCATGGCAGTGCTCAAGACCATATTGAACGAGCTGAACGAGTTAGAGCAGTAGCAAAAAAACTCGGCACATATGTAGGAATTCTAGGTGACCTGCAAGGGCCGAAGATTCGAGTCTCTCGGTTCATCAATGACTCTGTCATACTTAAAATGGGACAAACATTTGTTCTCGATGCCGAACTAGATAAATTAGAAGGCACTGAAACAACCGTAGGCATTGACTATAAAGCCTTACCTGATGACGTAGAAAACGGCGACATATTGTTACTTGATGATGGGCGAATTCAGCTTAAAGTAATTGCCGTTGAAGGTAGGAAAGTAATTACAGAAGTTACCGTTGCAGGCAAATTATCAAATAATAAAGGCATCAATAGATTGGGCGGTGGTTTGTCAGCTGAAGCCTTAACAGAGAAAGATAAAGAAGACATTAAAACAGCTGCACTAATGCAAGTAGATTATTTAGCTATTTCTTTTCCACGCTCTGGGGCTGATTTAGACTATGCGAGGAGCCTAGCTGAAGCTGCTGGTTGTTATGCAAAAATATGTGCAAAGGTTGAACGAGCTGAAACAGTTGCTTCAGATGCAGCGATAGACGATATTATTCTGGCGTCTGACGCTGTAATGGTCGCACGTGGCGATTTAGGTGTTGAGATTGGTGATGCTGAGCTAGTAGGCGTTCAGAAAAAACTAATAGCACGCTCTCGTCAATTAAATAGAGTGGTTATTACCGCTACACAAATGATGGAATCGATGATAGAAAGCCCAATGCCTACTCGTGCAGAAGTAATGGACGTGGCTAACGCGGTATTAGATGGCACAGATGCAGTCATGTTATCGGCAGAAACAGCTGCAGGTAAGTTTCCTGTAGAAACCGTGCAAGCGATGTCGCGGGTTTGTGAAGGCGCTGAAACTCATCCAAGCGTAAAAATATCCAAACATCGTATTGACGGAAACTTTATGGATGTTAGCGAAACAATGGCGATGTCGGCAGTATACGCCGCCAATCACTTACCTAGCATTAAAGCTATTGTTGGCTTAACAGAAAGCGGCTCTACGCCAAAATTGATGTCGAGAATAACAACCTCTCTGCCCATAATTGCAATGTCTCGTCATGAAAAGACTCTCAACGTTATGGCGCTATATAGAGGTGTTAAACCAGTATATTTCGACTCCACCGATTGTCAACCTGGTTTCTTAACGAAGCAGGTAGTAGACGCGCTGAAAGAGAACAAACTCTTAGCAATAGGCGATAAATTCATATTCACCTATGGCGATCAAATGGAAACTATTGGCGCGACTAATGTATGTAAAATAGTTACGGTAGCGTAAGCATTTACGACAGTCGATCTTATTTTTATACCTTACTAAAAACCTCGAAATACATGCCTATCGAATACTTGATAGGTATGTATCAAGCAAAATAATTATCTTTTTCGCATCATCTTCGTATATCTTTTATAGACACTTAATTATAGCGAAGGAATTTTATGAGCGAACATCCACAATATGATGTAATAATATTTGGCAGTACAGGATTTACTGGTCGATTGGTAGCCGAGTATTTACACAAGAATTACAGCGGTTCTGCGAATGAGAAACTAAAGTGGGCAATGGCGGGTAGAAGCCTAGCGAAACTTGAACAAGTCAGAAGCGAAATGCAAATTGGTGAAAATATCGACTTAATTGTTGCCGACAGCGACGACGAAAGTAGTATGCAGTCGTTAGTTAGTCAAACAAAAGTTGTGCTTACCACGGTAGGGCCATATCAAATTTACGGTGAAAAACTATTAAAAGCCTGTGTCGATTCTGGTACTGGGTATGTAGATTTATGCGGAGAGCCCGCATGGATGCACCAAATGATTGCTAAATATCAATCTGCTGCAAATAAAAGTGGTGCAGTAATTGTATTTTCTTGTGGTTTTGACTCAATTCCATTCGATTTGGGCGTTTATTATCTTCAGCAACATGTAAAAAAAATCACTGGCAGTCCGTTAAGCTATGTAAAAGGTCGTGTTAGAAAGATGCAAGGGACTTTTTCAGGCGGCACAGCGGCTAGCTTGAAAGCAACAATGATCGCAGCAAAACAAGACAAGCAAGTTTTACAAGCGCTGTTAAATCCATATTCATTAGCTACATCTGAAATATTAGCCGAACAACCAAAAGGTGATAAACCTTATTTTGATGAGTCTCTGCAGTCATGGGCTGCGCCATTTATTATGGCGGCAATTAATACTAAAAACGTCCACCGTTCAAATTACTTACTTGATTATGCTTACGGCAAAGATTTTATCTACGATGAAATGATGCTAACTGGCCCGGGTGATAAAGGTGAAGCGATTGCAAATCATGTTGCAAACGACAAATCTTTAGGCAGTAAAGACGGCCCGAAACCAGGAGAAGGTCCAAGTAAAGATGAACGTGAAAACGGTTTTTATGATGTTCTTTTCACTGGCCAACACGCCAATGGTGACGTATTCAGCGCCAGTGTTGCCGGTTATCTTGACCCAGGCTATGGTTCAACTTCACGCATGATTTCCGAAAGCGCTATATGTTTATCGCAACTTCAAGACAGTTTAGCCGGTGGATTTTATACTAGTGCTCCAGCGATGGGTAAGGCATTAATTGAAAGACTCCAACAACGCGCAGGCTTAGTCTTTAAGATTGAATCTTAAGAAAAATTGCTTGTTGTAACAACAGGCCTCATAAAGTTGAGGCCTGTTCTGCTTAAGATCATTCGTTAGTCCCAGTTTTCAACATATTTATTGGTGTCTATTACGCACCTTGGCATAGGCTTTAGAGGTGTACTGCCTAAATAAAGAAACCCTAATATTTCGTCTTCTTCTTTACACCCAAAAGATAACTTAACATCGTCATTTTGTGCATACCAACCTGTACGCCATATTCCTTGGAAGCCTTGTGCAATTGCTGCCATTTGCATGGCATGGACCGCACACGCTGTAGAAGCCAGCTGTTCTACTCTAGGTACCTTTTCATCTTCTTTGTAATCACATATAGCTATAATTACCATTGGCGCCCGCTGTGGCAGTTGTGGCGCCCTATCTAAAGTTGCCTGTACAGCGCCTTTCTTTATTGCGGCTTGTTTGAAAACCTCGCCAAGCTTGATTAGGCCATCGTTTGTGCACACTATAAATCGCCACGGTGTTAGATTTTTATGATCTGGCGCACAAAATCCTGCCTGTAAAATATTTTCCAAATGATTTGCCGCTGGCGCCGGCTCAGTCAATCTAGGCTGCGAACGCCTATTAAGTAATAAATCTAATGCTTGCATGGCTAATTCCTATTCCCAATAAACCGACATCTCCTGCGCAATATCACTCGCAGAGAGGACTTAAATTAAGCTTTTTATATAGCGAATGATTGTAACCCAATAGCGTGCATGAATAGCGTAACTGTTTAATTATTTTTGCGAAAAGTACATAAACTAAGCTCACAAGGACACATTTACGTTTTGTCCTTGTAGACTTTGGCTTATTTGCCGATAACAACCACAATGCTTTTGCTTAACTTGTAAAGTCTTGGATGTATACCAGTACTAGCGTTACACAAAACAACAAGCCGAGTGAATCATCATAAAACACCATCGTATCGATTGCATTGTGCCAATTGGTAACAACTTATTACAATTTAATGCTGTTTCAGCACGCTTGCTTTTTATAAACTGCTAAGTAGATTAAAGAAGAGGTTAATATTAATGTCAGGAAAAAGTAGTTTCACCAAGTCGTTGTTTGTAGGTATTTGGAATGGTCTGAATTTCGGCCGCCGTTTAGTGCTCAATATATTATTTTTAATAATAATCATTGCGGTTATTGTGGGTATTTCAAACTCAGGTTCTAAAAAACCTTCAGTAAACAAGCATAGCGCATTAGTATTAAACCTAACAGGTAGCTTAGTTATCCAAAAAACCTGGGTTGACCCTGCTGAAAAATTCATTTCCCAAGCCCTAGGCAAAGGACAAGACGATCCTGAAATATTGGTTAAAGACCTAGTCAACGTGATTGAAAATGCAGCCAAAGACAAACGCATTGATACCATTATTCTCGAGCTAGATCGGTTTGGCGGTGGCGGTATGGACAAATTAAAAGAAGTTGGTGAAGCACTAGCTACTTTTAAAGAGTCAGGCAAGCCAATTTATGCCATTGGCGATTATTATGGTAGACCTCAATATTATTTAGCTAGCTATGCCGACAATGTATACGTACATCCCATGGGCTCGCTGCTTATGGAAGGCTATACACGCTATGGAACTTATTTTGCTGAAGCCCTAGAAAAGCTTAAAGTATCGACTCACGTGTTTAAAGTAGGTAAATTTAAATCTGCGGTAGAACCATACTTACGTAACGATATGTCACCAGAAGCCAAACTAGCAAACGAAGCTTGGTTAAATGAGCTTTGGCGCATGTACAAACAAAACGTAGCTGACACACGCGGATTCGAAACTCAAAATTTTGATGAAACATTTACTGAATTACTAACTAAGTTTGAAGCTGTTGAAGGTGACTTTGCTCAATATGCCTTAACTAATAATTGGGTAGATGGTTTAAGAACCAGAGCACAATTTAGATCAGAAATGATTGACTTGCTAGGTGTAGGAGAAGAAGAGAACACATATAACCTCGTGACCTATCCTGTCTACGCTAAAATGCTAAAACCTATTTTTCCTAAATCGTCTAATAAAGATGAAAACCAAATAGCTATTATTGTTGCCAAAGGTACGATTTTAGATGGTGAACAAGACCCAGGATCGATTGGCGGTGACAGCACGGCTAATTTACTTCGCAAGGCACGCTTAAACGACAAAGTTAAGGCGGTAGTTTTACAAGTTGACTCCGGTGGCGGCAGTGCATTTGCGTCTGAAGTTATTCGTCAAGAAATTGAATTAATCAAAGCTGCTGGCAAGCCTGTTATTGCCTCAATGAGCAGTGTAGCAGCTTCCGGTGGTTATTGGATTTCGGTAAGCGCCGATAAAATATATGCCGAACCTAGTACAATTACTGGTTCAATCGGTATTTTCGGTATGCTAGCAACCTTTGAGAATTCGTTTAATTATTTAGGGGTCAATAGTGACGGTGTTTCCACTAACGAACTTGTGGGCATCTCGCCTGGTCGTCCACTTGCAGATGGTTATAAATCACTAATTCAAATGAATATTGAGCGCGGTTATAAACGTTTTATATCGCTAGTTGCTGATGAACGTGGAATGACGCTTGAAGAAGTCGACAACGTTGCACAAGGCCGTGTTTGGGTAGGTTCGCAAGCCTTAGAACTAGGTCTAGTTGACGAACTTGGCGGGCTTTCTGAAGCCATTGCAGCCGCTGCGGAAATGGCTCAATTGGAAAACTATAAGCAAGTTTATATTGAACGTGAGTTAAGTGAAGACGAGCTTATGTGGGTAAATTTACTGAATAATGCAAGTTCATTCTTCACGGGCTTAAATATAAATTATGAGCCTAGCCCATTAATGAAGTTAGCTAAAGGTCTGGATGACAAAACTAAATTCATCACTGAATTAAATGATCCAATGGCATCTTATGTGTTGTGCATGGAATGCACATTGCTTGACTAATGCCTTAAAAAGTTGTCATTATTAGACAAGTTGTGAGAGCCTATTATTAATAGGCTCTTTTTTTTATCTATTATGCTTAAATATTAAATGACACTATCTACAAATTTAAAGAATCAGGCTCAATCGAGGCTAGAAATACTGTTTGAATCGGCAATTATTACCGCTACTTTAAGTGAGTTTAGTGGCGTGTTTAACATACCTAGCCTAGCTTATAACCAACGCGGAAATATTGCTGGATGCGCCCTACTTCAAAAAAATATAATTAAGCTCAATCCCAAATTATTCATCGAAAATCCTGAGTACTTTTTATCGCACATCATTGCACACGAGCTTGCTCATATTTTGGTTTATCAACTGTATGGTTTGCGAGTAAAACCTCATGGTCTGGAATGGAAAAAGGTAATGCTTGAAGTTTTTGACCTGCCACCAAAAGTTACCCATAGTTTAGATACTAGCAATGTAAAACTCAAAAGCTTTATGTACAAATGTGCTTGCCAACACATACCATTGTCGGTCATAAGGCATAATAAAGTTGTGAAAGGTAAACAGAATTATATTTGTCGAAAATGTGGTGACCAGTTAAGCGCTGTTGAGTAACTGTTAGCAACTAATGAGTAGTTAACTGCTAAAATAAATTTTTAGTAAACGCCTTGTCGAGTTCTTTGAAAGCCGTTCTTAATAAAACGGCGAGTTCTTTAAATTTAGGCTTGGCGCTTTGATGCTGTAATTGGCACCCTTGCATCTGCATTTTTGCATAAATGTCTTTGTACCAACCATTAATTAGCGGTGGTAACTCTTGCTCACTGCGATGACCTAACCACAACAAGCCTTGCACTGGCATACTGATAAAAAATATTCCCATAGTCAAAGCCTGCGCTAAGGCCTCAGTGCCTAAATACTGTATTTGAATAGCCATTACAAAAACGGCCAAAGCAGGCATTATCTTCATACCGAACTTGGTGGCAGATATTATTCTGCATTCTGGAAACAATGCATACAACTGCTTTTGCATAGGCCAAATGCGCATATATTCTTGACCCGATTTTAAGTAGCTTGTTAGTTGATTTAGCATAATTCGCAATAAGCTCTTTATTAGTAACGTTATGATATTACCATAATGATAATATTTTGAGACCTTTTTAGACAATGAATATGTAAAATTTATTATACGAAAGTGCAAAAAAGTAGGTAAATAAGCACAGTCAATTATATAAACAATTCCACATTGTAGTATTATAAACTCAACGCAGAATAAGAATTACTGCAAGCCTTCACTTATTCTACTAAATTGAAAAAAATCCACCTTGAATTAACGGTCATTGCCCGTATATAAAAGAGAATGAATTACATTGGAGATATAAATGGCCAACATTAGACACGTGCCGCTACTTATTTTGGGCTCTGGCCCTGCAGGATACACAGCAGCAGTATATGCGGCGCGAGCAAACTTAAAGCCAGTACTACTTACTGGTAGTCAGCAAGGTGGTCAACTAACCACAACTACTGATGTAGAAAATTGGCCAGGGGACGCAAACGATTTAACCGGTCCCGAATTAATGGTTCGTATGCAGCAGCACGCTGAGAAATTTGATACCGAGATCATTTTTGACCATATTGAAAAAACAGATTTCAGCAAAAAACCTTTTCATTTGTTTGGTGAAAATGCTGAATATACCTGTGATGCGCTCATTATTTGTACAGGAGCTTCAGCCAAATACTTAGGTCTACCTAGTGAACAAGCCTTTATGGGCAGAGGTGTTAGTGCTTGTGCCACCTGTGATGGATTTTTCTATCGCAATCAAAAAGTGGTTGTTGTGGGCGGTGGTAATACAGCGGTTGAAGAAGCCCTTTATTTGTCAAACATTGCTTCAGAAGTCCATGTTGTGCACAGACGTGAAACTTTCCGCAGTGAGAAAATTTTAGCTTCTCGCTTACTCGACAAAGCCGCGAATGGAAATGTTGTTCTACATCTAAATAAAACCCTTGAAGAAGTGCTTGGTGATGAAATGGGCGTAACGGGCGTACAAATTAAAGACACCCAAACGGGTGAGCTTAGCCAAGTAGATGCCATGGGAGTCTTTATTGCTATAGGTCATTCACCAAACACTGGTATTTTTGACGGTGAGCTTGAAATGAAAGATGGTTATATTGTAGTGAATAGTGGTTTGCATGGAAACGCCACACAAAGTAGCGTTGCGGGTGTATTTGCCGCAGGAGACGTGAGTGACCATGTATACCGACAAGCAATTACATCGGCCGGTACCGGATGCATGGCCGCTTTGGATGCCGAAAAATACTTAGATGCACTTTAAAAGTAAGCTATATTCACAGTCGTTAAGTACGGGTAATGCAGCATGATTGAGTTGTTCAAACTCAATCATACCCTATCTTTCCCAGCTGCTGAACTGGCGCTAAAAGAACCTAATGGTTTGTTAGCCTTTGGAGGCGATCTTTCTCCCGAGCGTTTGATTACTGCTTATAAACAGGGCATTTTTCCATGGTATAGTAAAAATGAACCATTTTTATGGTGGTCCCCGACTCCCCGCGCAATTATTTACGCAGATAAATTTGAGGCCAACAAAA
>Ga0316201_10004574_pt1 | contig 10470 bp, 8 predicted proteins | sample CS6wburrow_MG_FD_204516 | JGI IMG/M metagenome (GOLD analysis project Ga0316201, IMG submission 204516) | Coastal sediment microbial communities from Delaware Bay, Delaware, United States - CS-6 worm burrow | ecosystem: Environmental > Aquatic > Marine > Coastal > Sediment | place: USA: Delaware... | reverse complement strand
CGCGGAGATCTCTCGCAGGTACCTCGAGGCCACCGGCCGCTCGGGCGCGGACAGTCTCGGAATCACGCCGTCGGGCGGAGACCCGCTGTCGTGGGCCTACTTCCACATGGGCCGGTGGGCATTCGGCTCCTCCGTGTGGACGCCTCCTGTCATCTCGGATGAGGGAGATTCGGACGATGAGGACGCCGTGGAATTTCCCGCCGACAGTGCCTCCACGGCCGAAGCCGACTCCGAGGAGTCTCGTTCCGAAGGCCGCGGTGGCAGCATGAAGAAGGACCCGACCGCGGCGGAACGCCGACTCCTGCGATGGATCCGCGCCAATCGCCCGGCAGATTTCATTGACTGGACCCCGGTCAGCCACCCCGACTTCCCGGGCCGCGTGGTCGAAGTCGGAGGCCTGGCTCCGTTCGCGCGGTGGACTCCCCCGGCCTCAGCGCGTGATTCGCTGATCGAAGGTGAGATTCGCTTTCTGCTCGACCTGGCCTCCCTGCTCCCGCGAGTCGCGATCGTCGAGGCAGTCTCAGAGGGGTTGGGTGACGGCACGTATCGAGTAACGGCCCACATCGCCAATGCTGGCTTCTTGCCGACTCGCACGGCCCTCGCGGAAGAACTGAGGCGGCCACGGGCGATCAGGGTCGAGCTCGAGACAAGTGGCCAGGAGATCGTGGGCGGTCGGCGAATTCAGACGATCCAAGCCCTTCCTGGCAGCGGAGCGGCAACAGAGCTCACCTGGACGGTCGTCGGTCGAGGCAACGGCAAGGTGACCATCCGGGCCGGAACGCCATCGGCAGGAGAGGACCGGCGGGAGGTGGAATTGCGATGAAGGCATTACTCGGACTTCTCGGCCGGACTTCCGGACTCGTGCTGCTTCTGGCAGGTATCCTCACTTCGCTGCCAGGCTCGACCGGTATCAGACCCGCAGTGGCGCAGCAGTCGCCGGCGGGAGCGCTCGCCGGACTCGGCGCCCCTCCCGATCCACGGGTGCCGGTGTCATGGGATCGCTACTACGACCACGCGACTCTGGGCGAGATCGGCAGGCAACTGGAGAAGGCCTGGCCCGACTACTGCCGTCTCTCTTCGATCGGAGCAAGCGTCGAGGGGCGTGACATCTGGCTCATAACGGTCACGGACTTCCGCGTGGGCGATCCGGATCTGAAGCCGGCGATGTGGATCGACGGAAATATCCACGCGAACGAGGTCCAGGGATCCGAGATCGCACTCTATACCGCCTGGTACCTGTGCGAAATGGCGGAACGCGTCGAGTGGGTGGCCGAGTTCCTTCGGGACCGCACGATGTACATCGTCCCGACCATCAACCCGGACGGCAGGGACAACTTCATCTACGAGGCCAACACGCCGCACAGTCCGCGCAGCGGATTGGCGCCACGGGACGACGACGGAGACGGCGAATTCGATGAGGACGACTTCGACGACCTGAACGGGGATGGTCACATCACGATGATGCGCCGCAGGAATTCGAACGGGCGCTGGATCGTATCACCGGAGGACCCGCGACTGATGGTCCGGGCCCGTCCCGACCAGCCGGGAGAGTGGGAACTGCTCGGAAACGAGGGGTTCGACAACGATGGAGACGGCCGGGTGAATGAAGATCGCGCCGGCTATTACGACCCGAACCGCAACTGGCCCTGGCGCTGGGCGCCGGCGTATATCCAGGGTGGCGCCGACGCCTACCCCACTTCCCTGCCTGAAACGCGTGCCGTCGTGAACTTCGTGATCGCCCACCCGAACATCGCGGCCGGGCAGACCTATCACAATTCCGGCGGAATGATCCTGCGTGGACCGGGAATCGAACAGGACTCCGTGCGGTCGGCCGATCGCCAGGTGTACGATGTGATCGGCAGTCGCGGCGAGGAGATTCTGCCAGGCTATCGATACATCGTGATCTGGAAGGATCTGTACACCACGTGGGGAAACCAGCTCGACTGGTTCTACGGGGGGCGCGGAATCCTCACGTTCAGCAATGAACTCTGGACCTCGTTCAACTATTTTCGCGAAGCTTCGGAATCGGAACGCTGGGACCGGGACAGCTACAGGTTCGACCGTTATCTGCTATTCGGCGAGGCCTTTGTTCCATGGACTCCGATTGAACACCCGCAGTACGGCATGATCGAGGTTGGAGGGCAGAAGAAGCAGTTCACCCGGGCAATCCCGGGTTTCCTGCTGCGCGAAGAAGCGCACAGGAACATGGCCTTTACGCTTTTCCAGGCCGGACAGATGCCGCTCACGCAGGTCGACTCGATCGAGGTCCGATCACTGCCCGGCGGCCTCAGCGAGGTCCGAGCCACCGTGGCGAATCGGCGACTCACTCCGACCCACACGGCCCAGGACATGGAATACGGCATCAGTCCGCCGGATCGGATCACGATCGAAGGCGGCCGGGTAGTCGCCGGCTTCCGGGTGGAGGATCCGCTCCTGGACCGGGCGGTCGAGCAGGAGTATCGCCCGCAGAGCATCGAGATCGAGAACGTCCCGGGCATGGCGACGGTCGTCGTGAAGTGGGTCGTTCGGGGCTCGGGACCGTATACGGTGAGCGTCGAATCGGCCAAGGGCGGGGTGCATTCTCTGACCAGTCGGTGACCACTCCGCAGCGGAGAGGACGGAGATCGGTTTGACCTGGTCGATCCTCGCGGATCTCGTCATGCTCGTTCACTTCGCGTTCGTGTTGTTCGTTGCGGCGGGCGGGTTGCTGGTCCTGGTGCGACCGCGGGTGGCGTGGCTTCACCTGCCGGCTCTGGTTTACGGCGTCACGATCGAACTCGTGGGCTGGGTGTGCCCTCTCACGCCACTCGAGTGGAATCTGCGTGCGCAGGCCGGCGAGGCAGGCATCGAGGGCGGATTCCTGGAGCGCTACCTGGATCCGATTCTGTATCCGGCCGACTGGGACCGTCTCCACGTCTGGCTCGGCGTCCTGGTGCTCGGGTTCAACCTGGCAGTCTACGCCGGGGTCTGGCTTCGAAGACGAAGGACATCCGGCGCACCCTACTCCGAGCGGTAGTCTCCCTCCACGAGTCTACCGGCATCGGCAGGCACCACCTTTACCTCCAGCGCGCTTCCACTGCCCGGCGCGTGCCAGACCCTATGATCGGCGGCGACGAAATCCGCTTCATCCGCTTTGAAGATGTTCGGCACGAAAGTCTGCGGATTCCGATCGAACAGGGGGAACCAGGTACTCTGAATCTGCACCATCAGTCGGTGCCCGGCCTTGAAGGTGTGCAGGACGTCCTGCAGCGGAAACTCGACTTTCGTCACTTCACCCGGCACGAACGGCTTCGGTGTCTCGTAACTGTCCCGAAACCTCCCACGGAAGATCTCGCTGCGCACCATCTGCTGGTATCCGCCGAGCACGACTCCGTCGGGAGTGTTCTCGCCGTTCTGCAGCGAATCGGGATACACATCGATCAGTTTCACCACCCAGTCGGCATCGGTTCCGGTAGTCGAGACCGCCAGGCGAGCGAGAATGTCACCGGCGAGAGTGAGATCCTCCTCGAGGAGCTCAGTCTGAAACTCGATCACGTCCGGCCGGCGCTCCGCGAACCGTTGATCTTCGTTCATATAGCGCCGCGGGGTGAATACGAATCGCACGTCCTCGGTGTAGGGTACTGGCTCATTTGGGTCGCTCACGTACCTGGTGAACTCTGCCTCGCCAGATGCGGGCGGATCCCACGACAGCAACTCGCCGTCACGCAGATGGAGAGTCCTGGTGCTGGCCTCTGCTGGAGGCCAGGCCGGAAAAGAGCGCCACTCCTTGCGTCCCGTGTCAAACGTCAACGCGTCGAACTCCGGCGGGGAGTCCTCACCCTTGAGCCAATACCGAAAGAACGGAGCTTCGACCTCTCGCTGGTACCAGCCGGAGATGTCACCGCCGTAGTCGATGTCGCCGATGACGTGGGGTGAACGTGAACGGGCCCAATCCCCATGCCCCCAGGGGCCCATCACGAGACCGTTATAGGCGATCCGGGGATTCTCCCGCTCCAGCTTCCGATAGATGTTGAGCGGGCCGAAAAGGTCTTCGGCATCATACCACCCGCCTACGGTGAGTACGGCGTGATCCACCCCCGTCAGATGAGGCAGGATACTCCGCTCTTGCCAGAATTCGTCATAGTTCGGATGCTCGACGAGGTCGGTCCAGAAGAAGTTGTCCTCCCCGAAATAGGAGTCGGAGTTCTTCAGGGGTCCGAGGTCCATGTAGAACTTGTACCCGTCCCGGCTGCTGCGGGCGGGGAAGGTGAACCAGTTGCCCGTATTGAGCGAGTCCTGCTGATGACCGAACAGCGGAGTGATGAACCAGTAGGCAAGCGTGTACGCTCCATGGTGATGGAAGTCGTCGAAATAGAAATCGGATATCGGCGCCTGCGGAGACGAAGCTACGAGAGCAGGGTGCGCTTCGGGCAGGGCGGCCGCGGCATAGAACCCGGGGTACGAGATTCCCCACATTCCCACCTTGCCGTTGTTGCCCGGCACGTTGTTCACCAGCCATTCCACCGTGTCCCAGGTGTCCGAGCTCTCATCGATCGGAAGCTCTCCCGGGACATGCGGTCGCATGTTGTCGAACTCTCCCTCCGACATGTAGCGGCCGCGGACGTCCTGGCAGGCGAAAATGAATGCATCGTCCTCGAGCGTCCGGCTCGGGCCGATCATCAGCGACATCTGCTCCGCGCCGTAGGGCCTGCAACTATACGGCGTACGTTTCAGGAGAATCGGAAGCTCCTCAGTCCGGTCGCGCGGCGCGTAGACGGCCATGTACAGGGAAATTCCGTCCCGCATCGTGACCCGGTGTTCCGATTTTTCATACCGCTCCGACAGCTCTGCAATCCGTTCCTCCCGGTCGCTCTGCTGCGCAGACAGCGCGAGAGGGATCACCGCCTGGACCGCCACTGCGGTGAGAAACGCGAATCGGGTGAGTCTCGAAACGGACGCGAGCATGCTAAACCTCCAAGCCTCTTGACGGTATCGTTCTCGCTGAGGGGGGAGGGCAAGAACCGAGCCGGAATCACCTCCCCGCGAAGCTGGGCACGTCGCCGGATTGACCGCCCGTGAAGGCCGGAATCGCTGGACGCCCCCGAACCTCGCCCATAGCTTGCTTCGCCTGGATGGGGAGGTCCCGTCCCGCTGGTTTCAACTTTGCCGTGAGCGACACGCGATGCCGGGATCCGAGCTGTTCGGTGACGACGAAAGACGCGAGGTCATGGAGGTACTCGAGACCGGGGTCCTGTTCCGGTACGGGCATGACGATCTGAGACGCGACCGTTGGAAAGCGCGGGACCTGGAAACGGCCGTCGAAGACTATACAGGTGCGGAGCACGCTCTGGCCGTGTCGAGCGGTTCGACTGCCGTGGCGTGCGCTCTCGCCGCCGCCGGAATCGGGCACGGTGACGAAGTGATCGTCCCCCCGTTCACATATCTGGCCACGATCGAAGCGGTGCTGCTTGCGGGCGGGCTGCCAGTGTTCGCGGAAATCGATGACACGCTGTGTCTCGACGCGAGCGGGATCGAGGCCGCGCTGACGCCTGACACGAAGGCAGTCCTGCTGGTGCACATGTGCGGGGCGGCGGCGGACATGGACCCGATACTCGAGCTGTGCCGGGAGCGCGACCTCGTGTTGATCGAAGATGCCGGACAGGCACTGGGCGCCTGGTATCATGGCAGATCGGTGGGACTCTTCGGAGCTACCGGTGCCTATTCATTCGATTTCTTCAAGATCACCACGGCCGGCGAAGGCGGCGTGTTCGTCACCAGCGACGAAGCACGATACCGCCTGGCGGACAGCTACGCCGACCATGGCCATGACCATGTCGGGTCGAACCGGGGGATGGAGAATCACCCGATCATCGGATTCAACTACCGGATCAGCGAGCTCCACGCCGCGGTCGGACTCGCCCAGATGCGCAGGCTCGATTCGGTTCGGTCGGCCAAGCGAGCGAACAAGGCGATTCTCCGGGACCGGGTATCTGATCTTCCGGGACTCTCGTTCAGGCGGATTCCGGATCCGGATGGAGACTCCGGGACGTTCCTGAACCTGCTTCTCCCGGACCGTACGATCGCTGAGGCGGCTGTCGAGTCGCTGCACGCGGCGAATGTACCGGGCATCAATTACTGGTTCACCAACATGTACCACTTCATCAATCAGTGGGACCACGTGAAGAACCTGGCCTCGGCGGCGCCCCTGGCGATCCATGCCCTGGGAGCCCCGCAGGACTATCGGACGCTCGAACTGCCGCGTTCGCAGGACGTCGTGGGTCGATTGATTTCGATCGGAATCGGCTGTGGGTGGAAGCCCGACCGGACGGAACGGATCTCCGATGACCTGCGGGCAGCGCTTGCCCGGGTCCTCGGCTGAAGAGCGGCGGGAGCATGCACAAGAATTTCCGAAATGTCGGTCAACTCGTTTACGGCCGGGGTGCATTCGACCAGCTGGGATCGATTCTCGATCCGAAGCGGACGGCGGGTGAAGGGTACTTCGTATTCCTCGTGGACGACTGGTTCGAGGACCGTGAACTGCCAGGCAGGCTGCCGGCTGTCTCCGGAGATGTGGTCCGATTCATCGACGCGAGCCACGAAGAGCCAAAGACCGGCCAGGTCGACGAGCTGCGCGATGAGATTCTGACCGAGCGGGGCCTTCCGGCCGGGGTCGTCGGGATCGGCGGAGGCAGCGTGATGGACCTGGCGAAAGCGCTGTCCCTGATGTTCACCAACGAAGGATCATCGACTCTGTACCAGGGACTGAATCTGATCCAGCGACCGGGTGTGTGGCACGCCGGCGTTCCGACGATCTCGGGCACCGGCGCCGAGGTCTCGATGACCGCCGTCTTGACCGGGCCGGAGAAGAAGCTCGGTCTCAAGTGCGAGTGGACTCCCTTCGATCAGCTCGTGCTCGACCCCGAGCTGACCGCCACGGTTCCGACGGATCACTGGTTCTATACGGGGATGGACTGCTACATCCACTGCATCGAAGCGGAAACGGGCAGACATTTCAACGCGTTCAGCAAGTCCTACGGGGACGGGGCTCTGTCGCTGTGCCGCGAGGTGTTCCTGGATGAGGGGGCCGGCCGGTCTCCGGACAACGACGAGAAGCTGATGATCGCCTCGCTGTTCGGCGGACTCAGCCTCACATATTCGGAAGTCGGTGCCTGCCACGCGATCTCGTACGGGCTGTCCTACGTACTGGGTATGCGACACGGGATCGCGAACTGCCTGGCTTTCCGCCAGCTCCGTGATTTCTACCCTCGGGGCGTGGACGAATTCGAAGCAATGGTCGAGAGACACTCCGTCTTCCTCCCGGAGGGAATGGCCGCCGATTGGACCGACGCACAGATATCGCGGATGGCGGAGATCGCCTGCGGCCTTCCCCACATGTGGGATCACGCGATCGGGCCGGACTGGGCGAATGAGATCACGCTCGACCGTCTCGAGTCCATCTACCGCAGGTTGTAGCAATGGCGACACGACGATTCGAGGTGGGCGGAATTGAACTCGGTGGCGAGGAAATGTTCCTCATATCAGGCCCCTGCGTGATCGAGGACGAGGCGGTGATGCTCAGGACTGCCGAGGAACTCCGCCGGGTCGCGGAAAGCACCGGGATCGGTATCGTCTACAAGTCTTCGTTCAGCAAGGATAACAGAAGCTCCCTCGATTACTATCAGGGGCCGGGGCTCGATGAAGGACTTCGCACTCTGGAGCGGATCCGGGACGAATTCGGTTTCCCGATCCTGTCCGATGTCCACACTCCCGCCCAGGCGACAGCGGCCGGAGAGGTACTGGACATCATTCAGATCCCGGCCTACCTGTGCATGCAGACGGAACTCGTGGTGGCTGCTGCGGACACCGGCAAGGTCGTGAACCTGAAGCACGGGCAGTTTCTGGCGCCGGAAAACATGATCCGGCCCGTGGAAAAGGTGCTGGCTCGAGGCAACGAGCGGATTGTCCTGACCGAGCGCGGATACACCTTCGGCTACAATGACCTGGTCGTCGACCCGCGGGCGTTTCACCATCTGCGTGCCACCGGGTTCCCCACGGTATTCGACATCACGCACTCGATCCGCCGGTACGGGATTCCGAGCGCCGATCCGGCAGGCGGAGCACGCGAATTCCTGCCGACGATCGCCCGGGCGGGCGTTGCGGCGGGCGTGGACGGTGTATTCATCGAAACCCATCCGGATCCATCCCGGGCACTTTGCGACGCCGCGAGTCAGATGTGCGTGTTCGACCTCGAGGCGTTTCTGGCTCCCTTACTCGACCTGCACGCGGTCGAATTCCGTCACCGCGACCCGAGCTGAAGAGAGATTCGACATGGAGCTGTACCTTGACAGTGCGGACCGACAGGAGATCGAAGAAGCGTTCGGGTTCGGCTTCCTGGATGGTCTGACGACCACGCCGACATTCATGCACCGGCACGGTATAGAAGACGTCGATGCGTACCTGCTGGAACTCGCGGAGATCGTCCCCGTCCTGCAGGTGGAAGCGTTGGGTGACACCTCCGGTGAGATCCACGGCGAGGCGATCCGACAGGTCGAAATGGGCCTGGATCCCGCACGGACAGTGTTCAAGATCCCGGTGTCGCTCGAGGGCATCAAGGCCTGCAGGCGGCTGACAGACGAGGGGCTGCTCGTGAACGTGCACCTCGTGTACACGCTGCAGCAGGCCTACATGGCCATGCACGCGGGAGCGGCCTACGTGTGTCCGCTCGTGGGCCGGCTGCAGGACCAGGGCCAGGACGCGCTCGCGCTGGTCGCGGATGCCGTCGACGCGGTAGAGCGATTCGGCTACGACACGAGGGTCATGTTCTCATCCGTGCGCCACGTCGAGCACGTGCGAAACGCACTCCAGCTGGGGGCTCACACCGTCACGGTCCCGTTCTCCATCCTCACCCGGCTCACCGAGAACGTGTTCACAAGTGTGGGGACCGACCAGTTCCGGCAGCATACCCGAATGGTCACGAAGTCCGTCGGCGAGGTGATGAGCAGCGTAAACCCGGTCGTGGCTCGGGGAATGGACCTGAGGGACGCAATCGTCAAGATGACCGAGTACGGTTTCGGATGCGTGACCGTGATCGATGACCATGGAGACCTGATCGGTGTGTTCACGGACGGCGATCTTCGGCGGCTCCTGCAGCACGACGGTAGAGACGTACTCGACCAGCGCATGGACGACCTCGAGTACAGTACGCCGATATCGGTGGAGCTCACCGCCCGGCTCAACGAGGCGAGTGAGCTGTTTCACAGGCACAAGGTGGACAACCTGCTGGTGCTCGATCGCGGCCGGCCGGTGGGTATGCTCGACATTCAGGACCTTTGAGTTCCATGTCGGAACGGGAGCTCGGCGGACCGGGCATGGATCAGACTGAACGGGCTCTGGCGCCGTTTCGAGCCGGCGGCGCCGCGCTCGTCGCGCCGGTTGGAGATATCAGGGCCCGGCTGGCCGGCGTCCGGGCATTCCTGTTCGACTGGGACGGTGTGTTCAATACCGGCAGCAAGAGCGCAGACAGTCCGAGTGGTTTCTCCGAAGCCGATTCGATGGGAACGAACCTGCTTCGTTTCGCCTGGTGGCTGCGCGACCAGGGCAAGATTCCATTCACGGGGATCTTGACCGGTCAGGACAATCCCACGGCGGTGCGACTTGCGGAGCGTGAACGGTTCCAGGTGGTATATCGGGGATTCCTGAACAAGCGTGCTGCACTCGACGACCTTCAAACGCGATTCGACGTCCGGCCCGAGCAGGTCTGTTTTCTGTTCGACGACGTGCTCGACTTCGGTGTCGCCGAACGGTGCGGGCTGCGGATTCTGGTCCGCAACGGGGGAGCGCCGTTGCTCGCGCAGCACGCCGAACATGAGGGGCTGTGCGAGTACGTAACCGGGCGTGAGGGAGGAAGTCACGCTGTCCGCGAGACTGCCGAATTCCTGCTGGGTCTGACAGGGGACTACCGGCATGTCGTGACGGAACGGGCGTCTCATTCAGATCGGTACCGCCAGTACCTCGATCAGCGCAACCAGGGAGCCGTCGTAGTCCTGTCTCCTGGGGATTTATGAAGCGCAGGAACTACTAGCAGTCCCGGATTCAGCGGGAGACGACGGCAGTGACCGCGTCGGGACCGGACAATTTCTCCACGTGACACCTCCGCACGTCGGCTCCGAACTCCCACGCCGCGTCGAATGTTCCCGAACCGCCTGCCGAGCTGGCTTCGATCGTCTCGCCCTCGATCCGGATTGAAGCCGCCATCCACGACGACGACACTCCAGGAGCGGAACTCCTCGGTACAGGCGATCGGATCGAGGTGGGGCGCGCCACCGCCGGGACCTGTTCAGTCCAGCATTGCCGCTCGAACACGCTCCAGCGCTTCGGCTGGATCGGCGGCTTGCGTGATGGTTCTCCCGACGACCAGGAAGTCTGCGCCAGCCGCCCGGGCGGTTCCGGGAGTCGCCACGCGCATCTGATCCTGTGCACGCTGTCCAGCCA
>Ga0316201_10004573_pt1 | contig 10470 bp, 7 predicted proteins | sample CS6wburrow_MG_FD_204516 | JGI IMG/M metagenome (GOLD analysis project Ga0316201, IMG submission 204516) | Coastal sediment microbial communities from Delaware Bay, Delaware, United States - CS-6 worm burrow | ecosystem: Environmental > Aquatic > Marine > Coastal > Sediment | place: USA: Delaware... | reverse complement strand
GCATCCCGCTGGCGGAAGTCGCCGAGATCCGCATCGACAGCGGCCCCGGCATGATCAAAACCGAGAACGCGCGCCTCAATGGCTGGATCTATATCGATATCGAAGGCCGCGATCTCGGCTCCTATGTGAAACAGGCACACCAGGTGGTGGCAGAACAGGTTGAACTGCCCGCGGGGTATTCAGTGTCGTGGTCGGGCCAGTTTGAATTTATGCAACGTGCCATCGAACGCCTCACCACGGTGGTGCCGGTGACGCTGGTGATAATTATCCTGCTGCTGTACATGAATTTTCGTAATCTTACCGAAGTCATGATTATCATGGGCACCTTGCCGATGGCGCTGGTCGGTGGTTTCTGGTTGCTGTACTTGCTCGATTACAACCTGTCGGTGGCCGTGGGCGTGGGCTTTATCGCGCTGTCCGGCGTCGCGGTTGAAATCGGCGTGGTAATGCTGGTGTATCTCAACCAGGCATTAGCGCAACATAAAGAACAGGCGACCCGTTCTGGAAAAGCACTCACGCGCGAAGAAATACGTTCAGCCGTGATCGACGGTGCGCTGCTGCGCGTGCGCCCGATCATGATGACCGTGGCTGCCATTATCGCCGGCCTGTTACCTATCATGCTCGGCAGCGGCACCGGTTCTGAAGTTATGCGCCGTATCGCCGCACCCATGGTCGGCGGCATGATTAGTGCTACCATCCTTACCCTGGTGGTCATACCTGCTGTGTTTTTACTCTGGAAACAGCGTAACTTGAACAGTCATTAAACTGAGGGCGTACATATGAACCATGTTGATCCTGTTTGTGGCATGACAGTAACAGATAGCAGTGAACACCATTGCGTGCACAAACATGAGCACTACTATTTTTGCAGTGCACATTGCCTCGGCAAGTTCAACGCCGAGCCTGAACAGTATTTGCATAAAGATGCGGCAGAAGCTGCCGGCTATTGCGCCGATGACAGTTGCGACATCGGTACCAGCTTCTACACCTGCCCGATGCACCCCGAGATTAAACAGAACACACCCGGTGCCTGCCCGAAATGCGGCATGGCGCTGGAAGCCGCGGGCGAACCCGTCGCCATCACCCGCACTGAATACACCTGCCCGATGCACCCGGAAATCGTGCAGGACCATCCTGGCAACTGTGCTAGATGCGGCATGACGCTTGAACCAAAAACGATTGCGCTCGAACAAAAGAATGAAGAACTGATTGACATGACACGACGGCTGTGGATCAGCAGCCTGCTCGCGCTGCCGGTGTTCGTGCTCGCCATGCTGGCGGACATGGCGCCCGCGTTATTGCCCGAAGCATTGTCGATGCAGTCAGTACAGTGGATCGAATTTGTACTTGCTACGCCGGTTGTGCTCTGGGGTGGCTGGCCGTTTTTCGTGCGTGCTGTGCATTCTATTACCAGCTGGAACCTGAACATGTTCACCCTGATTGGCCTGGGGGTTTCAGTGGCATGGAGCTACAGTGTTGTCGCCCTGCTCCTGCCCGGCATATTTCCCGTCAGCATGAAAATGCACGACGGCCTGGTTGCGGTGTATTTTGAAGCCGCCGCGGTGATTACCGCACTGGTCCTGCTCGGCCAGGTACTCGAGTTACGCGCGCGCAGCCAGACCAATACGGCGATTAGAATGCTGCTCGACCTGGCGCCCGATACTGCTCGTATCGTTCACGACGATGGCAGTGAAGAAGATGTCCCGTTACAACATGTCAAAGTCGGTGATCATTTGCGTATCCGGCCCGGCGAAAAAATACCGGTTGACGGCAGCGTCACCGAGGGCAATAGCGCAGTTGATGAATCCATGATCAGTGGTGAATCTGTTCCGGTTGAAAAATACGGCGGTGAACATGTTATCGGCGCCACCATCAACGGCACCGGCAGTTTGTTAATGCGCGCTGAAAAAGTCGGATCAGATACCCTGCTTTCCCAGATCGTACACATGGTCAGCGAGGCCCAGCGTTCGCGTGCACCCATCCAGAAACTGGCGGATACTGTCGCCGGGATTTTTGTCCCCGCCGTTGTCAGCGTGGCCGCGATTGCATTTATGGCCTGGTGGTTGTGGGGCCCGGAACCCCGGCTGGCACATGCGGTGATTAATGCTGTTGCGGTACTGATTATCGCCTGCCCCTGCGCACTCGGCCTTGCCACACCGATGTCGATCATGGTCGGCACCGGCAAAGGCGCCAGCATGGGCGTGTTGATTAAAAATGCGGAAGCACTGGAAACCCTGGAAAAAGTGGATGTGCTGGTCGTCGATAAAACCGGCACCCTGACCGAAGGCAAACCGAAACTGGTGGCACTGCATACCATCAATGCGTTTGATGAAACCGATGTACTGACACTGGTCGCCAGCCTTGAAAACGCCAGCGAACACCCGCTGGCACAGGCGATTGTCGACGGCGCCAAAGCACGCAACATCAGCCTTCTCATTGCCGATGATTTTGCATCTGTTACCGGCAAAGGTGTCACCGGCAATGTGAATGGGCATAAAGTCGCGCTGGGCAATGTTCAGCTGTTTGAAAGTCTCGGCATTGACTCAGCGCATCTGCCAGAACAGGCTGAAACCGCTCGCGCCGAAGGCCAGACGGTGATGCTGATAGCGATTGATAACAGGGCCGCAGGCTTCATCAGTGTTGCAGACCCAATCAAGCAAACAACCCCGGAAGCGATTGCACAACTTCATAAAGCAGGCATCGAAGTCGTGATGTTGACCGGTGACAGTACAACCACCGCGCTGGCCGTGGCGGCGCGGCTGGGCATTGACCGGGTTGAAGCCGAAGTATTACCCGATGAAAAAGCCAGCATAGTCAAACAACTCCAGGCCGACGGCAAAATAGTCGCCATGGCCGGCGATGGTATCAATGATGCACCCGCGCTGGCGCAGGCGCATGTCGGCATCGCCATGGGTACGGGCACTGATGTTGCCATGGAAAGCGCAGGCGTCACCCTGGTGAAAGGTGATTTGCGCGGCGTTGTACGCGCGCGACATCTAAGCCACGCCGTCATGAATAACATACGGCAGAACCTGTTTTTTGCCTTTGTCTATAACTCACTGGGTGTGCCAGTTGCGGCCGGGGTATTGTATCCGGCATTTGGCCTGTTACTATCACCAATGATTGCAGCTGCCGCGATGAGTTTTAGTTCAGTGTCTGTCATTGCTAATGCCTTGCGGCTTCGTCATTTTAGTTCATAAAATGAGCTTTACCATTGATTGTTTTTTGAGGCCATGATGAATATTGTGTCGAGATGTTATATTGCAGTACTCACAACACTGGCGCTAATACCTTACGCAAGTATCGCTCAACAAGGTGTCACTTTTCCATCTGAAGACGGCCTGATGATCACTGCGGATGTTTACGCCCCGCATACAAATATGCAGGTACCGTTCATTGTGTTATTTCACCAGGCTGGCTCCAGTCGCGGAGAATATTCCGAGATTGCACCGCGTTTAAACGCGATGGGGTTTAATGCGATGGCAGTAGACCAGCGCTCGGGGGATATATCGCGTGGTATCGAAAATGAAACCGCACAACGCGCGCGTGATAAAGGGCTCGACACACACTACAACCATGCCCTGCCCGATATGATTGCAGCACTGAAATATGCACGCCAGCATTTGACGAAAGCTAAAGTCATTGCATGGGGAAGTTCATATTCAGCTGCACTGGTTTTAAAGCTGGCAGGGGAACAACCGAAACTGTCGGACGCGACAATTGCATTTTCACCTGGCGAATATTTTCCTGTGAGCGGTAAAACCTGGATACAGAATTCTGCAATGAAAATTACAACGCCGGTTTTTATTACTTCTGCAAAACACGAAGCGGATGAATGGTCGGCTATGTTTACAGCCATCCCCAGCAAAGATAAAACCGGGTTTATCCCCGAGGGTGATGGTAAACACGGTTCGCGTGCGTTATGGAAAAAATACCCGGAGCATGATGCCTACTGGAAAGCACTCAGCGGCTTTCTCAAATCCTTTCTCAGCGAGTAACATATGAATAATTAGCCGCAAATGAACGCTAATGAACGCAAATTAAATTACTGTCAAAGCGAAACATTCAGACTTACTGTCACCTGGATGCCACACCTGAAACTTGTTGCCATTCGGTCAGGCACCGATAAGTTGCATCTTGTTAAATTATAGTTCCAGTATTAGCTTTTAACATCCAGCTTTTATTTGCGTTCATTAGCGTTCATTAGCGGCTAAATTCTTTATCGTGAACAAAAAAAAGAGCTGCCAGTAGCAGCCCATTTTTCAACATGGAAGACCTTATTTGGTGAAATACATCACGTCCTTGTCGAGGTGATAACTCCACGGCAGGCCGGCATTCTTCCAGCCATTGACTGTGCGCTTGCCCTTGGTAGGGCCGTCTTTCGCCTTGTCACCTTCATAGCCGTCTATCATGTTGTAGACTTTGGTGTAACCTGCTGCAGCCATCAGGTTAACCGCCTTGGCGCTGCGATTGCCCGAACGACACATAAACACTATGTTATCCTCCTTGCCGAGGCCTTTTTTCTTCATCCGCGCTTCGATATCAGCCACAAAATTCTTGTTTTCATAGTGTTTGTACACTTTCTTTTTATCGTTCCATTGCGTAGTGTCCATTAACTCGAACGGCACGTGCGCGTCGACAGATCCCGGCGTACCCAGGTATGTCAGCTCACCTGGCGTGCGTATATCCACGAACAGGGTCTTGCTCATATTATTCTGGATGAAATCATCCGCCTGTTGTGCAGTCATGTACAGGCCCAGTTTGGTCTGCTTTTTTTTGCTGAGTTTTGACCAGTCATCTGCATACGCAAGTCCCGAGACAGCACTCAAAAACGCCAGTGACAGCACTGGAACCAGTATGCGTTGCATCAATTGCTTCATCTTCATAAATAACTCCTGAGGTTTAGTAATTATTGTCTATGATCTGGCGAGTTCGTACTGGGAAATGCACCGGCATGTAATCTGCTCAAGCGCCTGCCAGTTTTTATCCAGCGGCTCAAACCAGGTACGCAAGTTTTGCTCATAGGGCGGAATGAAAAAATCCAGCATTCGACATTCCGTAGTGATTGATCTTAGCGCATGAATATTGCCTTTATCAGGCGATACAAAAGCGGTGTCCCCCGGTTTCAGACTGCGGTGCGAGACCCGCTTCAGCCTGGCAGTCAAACCATCGCTGCTGGTACTGACACGGTCATATTGCCAGACTTCCGCCTCACCACTGATGATACGCAACATGCCTGTTGCACCTGGATGATCATGTAGCTGTACCAGTTTGTTGTTGTCGATATTCAGCACGCCGCCGTTAACATTGTCTTTTTTAAGCATGCGCTGCCACAGCCAGTATTCATTTCCGGATTCATAGGCTGCTGCAACCGCATCTGCGAAAGAACTGCTGTCGATATCCAGTGCCTTCATGTACTCAAGTCCATGCTGCGCGACTTCATCATGCGTTACCAGGCCGGCAATATAATCATCCGCCAGGTCACGCATGCGCAATACAAACGAATCCCAGCAGTAACCAGCAGTTGCGGTGTCGTCGCTTGCAGCACGCAGTGGCAGCGCCATACTTCCCGCCAGCCCCATTGCTAACAGCAGAAATTTTCTACGTGTTACATCATTATTGATCATCTACGCACTCTCAGTTGCCGGCGCGCCGAAGCCGCCAGGTTCTTTTCCCTGTTTTTTCACTTTGCCGGCTTCGCCGCCGCCATGCTTCTTATGGAAGCGGTCGAAATACTTGATGGTGAGTTCATCATTGGCGTGCGTCATGATATCGCTGAAACTGAAACCGGTTAAGCGCATGCCGCGCTTCACACTCCACACCAGCAGACCCACAATCAACAAGCCATACGCCAGGCCGACCAGTGCCTGCACTGTCGGATCATGGCCGAAAATATCCGGAACGTGCTTAACTTTGGTTATCGTGGTGGCGCGCGCCAGGTCGTCCCAGAATTCCTGGAACAATGTATACGGCAGGTAACCGAGCAGGAAACCAGGAAACGCTGCCACCGCAGTCATATATCCCAGACCGAGGCGCATGTAAGTTCGAATTTCACAACCAATCATTGCCACTGAGCCGAAACCCTGGCAGGCAGCACCCAGTAACAGCACCCATGTTGGATTCATCCCCAGCGGCAACTTGATATCAAAAAACTGCCAGCCGATCATGATCGCGCCCCATAACATTACTATTTCAATAAAGATGGCGGTGAAGGGTGACATCGAACGAAACATGACGCGCGTACTGCCGGGTATTTGCCATTTTTTTTCAAAAAAGTTTTCCTGGTGTTCCAGCCCCATGGAAATTTCCGGCGTCATGAATGCGCACTCGGTACCGAAGCCGGTTTTGGCCATGCCGATGCCGGCGATCGCACCCACCAGGAACAGCCAGATCGCCAGTCCCCAGCCGATTGCACTGATGGCATAGTGCCAGCCGTAGACACCGTCAGATGTGCCGTACATAAATGAGCCGACAATCGCATTCATAAAAAATGCAAACATCAGCACCAGGATGGAAATGCGTAACCAGTCACGATTCGGCCTGTAATTTCGGCTGGCTTCATAGGCCAGCCCGTCGAGCGCCATCTTGCCACCCTGTTTAGCGCCAAGTTCGGATGTAGCGCGGTTTTCCTGTCCCTTGAAGACATAACCAATACGCATTTTGCTCATCAGGTAAAACGTGACAAAACCCGCGGGAAGTATAGTGGTGAGGTATAACAGGGAGGCGGTCGACATCGAAGGCAGGCCGCCGAGAAAGTGATGTGTGGTACAACCGGCGGCAAGGCGGGTACCAAAACTGAAAACAAAACCACCGATAAAGGCAAGCACCAGTTCACGCACGGGGTATTTTACCCAGCCACGCGATTCACCTTCGGCACGCGCGACCAGCCAGGCGCCGACGACAACGCCAATTATTATCCAGTGCACATTCGGATCATACGAACGCGACCACCAGTCAATACCCGGCGCAACCGTCTGTTCAAATGCTGCCGTCATTTCCACCAGTCCTGTTGTTAAACCGATGGGTTTATGCAGCACGATATAATTCATGATTTCGGCAACGCCGACAAATACGCCGCTGATCCAGAAGGGCCATTGCTTACGAAGACTCAACATGCGTATTTCCACAGTGAGTTAAAACGATTAACAGCCGCCTTCTTCAGATATACGCACTACAATTTTTTCGAACTTGCGCCATGCATCCTCGTTTGCGGTGTCGAGCTTGATGGCATTGCGATAGGCTTCAAGCGACATTGAAAGTTTGCGTTTTTTGGCAAGCATGTTGCCCTTGGCCATACAGTCATCAACCGATGAACATTCAACTTTGAATTCTGCCGCCGTGACAGGCGTTATCACCAGGCTGGTGATAAAGAGCGACGCGATGAGCGTGTTGTTTAATAATTTCATGTTCATTTCCCGGTAGAATTTTTAATCACCCGCCCGTTTGACTGTATAAGGCAGACGTATGAATAGAAAATATCACAGACATTATGATTGGCAATGACGTAAATCATATCCATGATATATAAGTAAAAACTGATCCACCCTGCATGTTTCAGCCTTACTGCCCAGGCCACAGATTTTGCCCGACGTTTATGAATAATTTACTCTGCCGTGTTCAGGGCGTAGATATTTCATCGGGAAGTAATCGTTTTTTGCGCAGTCTATGACCCGCACCGGGAACGAGCAGGTGACTCGACACATACAGGTATGATCATTTTAATGACTTACCAGGCATGCCGCCTCTGCTATGGAGTAATTTTGTCTGTCCCGGCTTTATCGCAGGCTTATTCAATTCACCCGGGCATCTCGCCAAATAATCAGCCATGTGTTGCAAGACTGGCAAAGATTGACATACATCAACCTGCTTATCTAAATATTCAAGTCAAATGTAGCCCGATCATGAACACCTGACTTGAAGTTCCAGTAAATCAATCACCTGCAAAAGACCGGCAGCAGCACCTGAGCCTGCACAATGAGCCGGCTTGACCAAAGTCAAACCCAATTATCCATAATGCGACTAGGGTTGCGCTGGATTTAAACTTTCGCTTGAGCATTACCATACGATTTTTTCTCTGAGGAGGAGCAAAAATGATTTCCCGCAAACTCATCGGCAGTGTGCTGGCATTTTCTGCCTTAACACTTGCAATCAATACAGCCTATGCAAAATCCGACTCGGCCACAGAAACCGCCTATGAAGGCGCGCCCAGTGGTATCGATCCGGCAGACACCAAGGACCTGATCACCTCGGAAGGCCCGAAGATGACCAAGGTAGAATTCGACGCTGCCAAGAAAATATTCTTCGAGCGTTGTGCCGGTTGCCACGGTGTATTGCGCAAGGGCGCAACAGGCAAACCACTCACCACGGATATTACGCGTTCGCGCGGTGACGCCGCACTCAAGGCGTTCATTACCTACGGTTCACCTGCCGGTATGCCGAACTGGGGCACCTCGGGTGACATGACCGACAAAGAAATCGACATGATGGCGCGTTACCTGCAACACGAACCGCCGGTGCCGCCCGAATGGGGCATGAAAGAAATGAAGGCGACCTGGAAGGTGATCGTCCCGGAAAAAGACCGTCCAAAAAAGAAAATGAACAAGTACAACATTGGCAATATTTTTTCGGTCACCCTGCGTGATACCGGCGAAGTCGCTGTCATCGACGGCGATACCAAGAAAATCATCAACATTGTCAAGACCGGTTACGCGGTACATATTTCGCGCATGTCTTCATCCGGCCGTTATCTGTACGTGATCGGGCGTGATGCCAAAATCAACCTGATCGATCTGTGGATGAAAGTGCCGGACAACGTCGCCACCATCAAGGTCGGTCTTGAAGCACGCTCAGTCGAAACCTCCAAGTACAAAGGCTATGAAGACAAGTACGCGGTTGCCGGTTCTTACTGGCCACCTCAGTACGTTGTAATGGACGGTTTCACACTGGAGCCGAAACAGATCGTATCGACTCGCGGCATGACAGTGGGCACCCAGGAATACCATCCTGAACCCCGCGTAGCTGCCATCGTGGCTTCGCATGAGCACCCCGAGTTCATTATCAATGTGAAAGAAACCGGCAAAATCCTGCTGGTGAATTACAGTGATATTGATAACCTTTCGGTGACCACAATTGCTGCAGCACAGTTCCTGCACGACGGCGGCTGGGACAGCACCCACCGTTACTTCCTGACTGCAGCCAACAAGTCAAACAAGATTGCCGTGGTCGACTCCAAGGAACGCAAGCTTGCAGCGCTGGTTGATGCCACGGAAATTCCGCATCCAGGTCGCGGTGCAAACTTTGTACATCCCAAGTACGGCCCGGTATGGTCCACCAGTGCACTGGGCAATGACAACATCACCCTGATCGGTACTGACCCGGTCAAGCACAAGGACAATGCCTGGAAAGTCGTTGAAACCCTGCACGGCATGGGCGGCGGATCGCTGTTTATCAAGACACATCCGAAGTCAAACAACCTGTGGGTGGACGCACCTTTAAATCCTGACACAGCGACCAGCCAGTCGATTGCCGTGTTCGACATCAAGAACCTCGACAAGGGCTTTGAAAAACTTCCCATCGCCGAATGGGCCGATCTGGGTGAAGGCCCGAAACGCGTCGTACAGCCCGAGTATAACAAGGCCGGCGATGAAGTCTGGTTCTCGGTATGGAACGGTAAGACTGAAAACTCGGCACTGGTTGTCGTTGATGACAAAACACGCAAGTTAAAAACTGTCATCAAGGACAAGCGCCTGGTAACCCCAACGGGTAAATTCAACGTTCACAACACTGTGCACGACGTTTACTAGTGAACCCGCTGCGGGCGGTCGTCTCCCCCACGACTGTCCGCAGCATTTTTACCCTGATATATATCTGAATTAGCCATTCATGACTTATCAGAGAACGAAAAAGAAAAATGCGATTTTTCTTTTTCTCCATTTTCAATAACAGGGGTTATTGAAAATGATGGCATATCCATGTGCCATGCGGAAGTTCTGAATAATCAGAACTTCTCTGGCTGGAGATGAAGTATGAATAAAGAAGGTTTTGTTTCCCTGGTAGGTGCCGGTCCCGGCGATGCTGAACTACTCACGGTTAAAGCATTGCGTTTGATCCAGCAGGCGAACGTTGTCGTCTATGATCGACTGGTGTCCGCTGACATACTGGACTTGATACCCACAGGCGTCAGCCGCATTGCAGTGGGCAAATCACCCGGCAATCATTGCGTTCCGCAAAGCCAGATCAATGAAATCATTATCAACCTCGCCAAAGCCGGTCGGCGCATCGTGCGTCTCAAGGGCGGCGACCCGTATATGTTCGGGCGTGGTGGCGAAGAAGTGCTGGCCTTGAAACAGCACAATATCAAATTCGAAGTTGTCCCCGGCATTACTGCTGCAAACGGTTGCAGCGCGTACAGCGGGATACCCTTGACGCATCGCGGCCTAAGCCGCAGTGTAAAATATATCACCGGCCATT
>Ga0316201_10004572_pt1 | contig 10472 bp, 7 predicted proteins | sample CS6wburrow_MG_FD_204516 | JGI IMG/M metagenome (GOLD analysis project Ga0316201, IMG submission 204516) | Coastal sediment microbial communities from Delaware Bay, Delaware, United States - CS-6 worm burrow | ecosystem: Environmental > Aquatic > Marine > Coastal > Sediment | place: USA: Delaware... | reverse complement strand
CTGTGCAGGTAGATGTCCCGACCGGCCCGGTTGGTCAGGGTCAGGACGGCCTGCACCTGCTCGTTGGCGACAAATTCCGACTTCACCATCCGCAGACTGACGTCGAGCTGCGCCTCCAGTCCCAAAGTCGAGCCGAGCAACAGGGACAATACCATCAACGATGGTCTCCGTGGGTGTGAGATCATAACAGTGCAGGTGTGCAACGCCCATCCAATGCGAAAGCCCGGCCGGCCGCAAGGCAAAGTCATCAAACCCAGGGAATTCCGGGATCATCTCCGCTGATTGGTGTAGTTTTCGAGCTCCGCGATGTCCGTCCTTCGAACCTCAGGGGGCCGATTCCCGCAGGATGCGGAATCCCAGATCGCGCATTCGGTCGCTGCGCGACGGGAGCCAGCGGCGGGCCAGGGCGCCGTTTCGCGGGCTCATGTAAGAAGCCCCGCAGGCGGCCGGCGCCTTGGGATTCATCGGAAAGGCCGGATTTTGAATGGGATCGCGCACCCACTCCGCCACGTTTCCGGCCAAACCGAACACGCCGTTCGGGGTGCGGTCGTCGGGAGAACGATCCACCGGCCCCCAGCCCGAGGCCCCGGGAGCGGTTCCTTCGGCGGACCGGAACCACTCCTCCTGCGTGGGCAGGCGTCCTCCACGCCAGCTGGCGTAGGCATAGGCGTCCCACCAATCCACGTTCACGACCGGACAATTCAGATTCATCGGCAGTTGCTCCCACTCCAAGCCGGCGTTCGCGGCGGCAAGCATCGCCGTCCAGGCGGCCGGTTCGTGGCCTTCCTTCGTGCCGGGCTGCTCCGGATGGTCATAGACATCGCGCTGTCCGGCCTCGATCAGCGACAAGGCCTTCAGAAACCGCGCATACTCGCCGATCGTGACCTCATGGGCGTCAATCCAGAAGGTCGGTTGCACCAGCGTGCCGCCATCCGGCTGCTTCACGTTCGCCGCGGCGATCCTCACCATGCCGCTCAGGTCCCGTTCCTTCGGCCTGATGCCGCGCCCCAGGATCATCGTGCCGGCCACCGCCACGAGCAGCAGCACCAGCAGGCTCCCGACCACCACCGCGACGATCCTTCCGGACCCCTCGTGTGGTTCGGGGATCTCCTCCTCCTGCACGACCCGCTGGGAGAGCGTCTTGGCGCCCTCCGACAACTCATGGGACAGCTTCTTGGCGGTGTGTGCGATCCGGTCCCAACCGATCTGCTGGTTGTCCCGCAACATTTCGAGCAGAGCGGTCATGCGGGTCGCTCCCGGCTTCCCATCCGACATCACGTCCAGCAGGAGCTCCGCCACCAGCTCGCGATCGTGCTCCCAGACCACCGGGTCCGGATTCCCCGCCACCGCGAGATTCACGATGCGGACCACGTTGTGATTGCCATGCACCAGGTGCCGCGGCTCCAAGCCGAGGGTCGCGGCACCATTCCGCTCCAGGTAGTCGGCGGCCTCCCCGATCTGGCGCAACATCTCCGCCACCTTCCCGGGATCGAAACGGACCCCTCCGGAGATCAGTTCCTCGAAATCCTGCCCGGCCAGCACCTCGCGCGTGTAATAGACCGCGTCGTCATCGTGCACCGCCTCGTAGACTGATCCGATCACGGGATGGTCCATGGCCGCCTTGGCCCGGACGTCCCCGAGAAAGGCCTCCACCACCTCCGGGTCCCCGGCCGCTTCCGGCTTGATCCGCTCCAGCAACACCGGCCGCCGCACCGAGATCTGCTCCGCCTTGTAGGTGCGCGTTCGCATGCCTTCCGACACTTTGTCACCGACCCGGTAGTCGCCGAGTCGGGTGTCGGGGGCCGGGGATGGGGAGGAGGCGGACATCGTTGCTCAAAGAAGACGCCCCGACATAACGGAAACTTTCGCAATGACAATCCCAAGGGGCGGCCGACTGCCGCATCGGGGCGGCCCGGGCCGGACTTATCGCTGCGGCAGGGGCGGCAGGAGCGGGTTGTCCATGTTGATGTCGTCCGGCAGGAACTCCTCCGGCAGGAACAGCGGATCGCGCTCCGGCGCGTTTTGTTCCCGCGCCAGGGTCCGTGGCCAGGCCTGCCGGTCGATCAGCTCGGACTTGTAGCTCAGCTCCACCAACTGGCCGAAATGCTCCCGTTGTCCGAAGAGGTGCCTCTCCTGCAGGTCTCCCCGCGGAATGAAGTACGTCACTTGTAGTAGTTCTTGGCCGGTGGCGTCCCTCCAGTCCACCGGCTCCGTGACCCACTTGTATTTCGGCTTGTTGCGCGGGGCGGCGGGCACAACCTCGCCGTCGAGCTTGTCGAAGAAACTCACCACCACCTCGACGTCCTCCGGAACCAGCGCCTGGCCCTTCGCGGCCAGGATCGGAACCGTGATCACGACCTTCTGGCCGTCCGGCACCCGTGGATCGGAGAACTGCCGGATCCGGCCGAGCGCCATCTTGCCCTGCATTTCCTCCGCTCCGACGAAGCCCTGCGACAGCTTTCGCGAGGCCAGCTGATAGAGCGAGCCGCCACCCGACACGCCCAGCTCGAAGACCTTCTGGTAGTAGTCCGTCGCCTTGTCATAGACGCCCATGGCCTCGAACACCTCCCCGAACTGAAACAACATGTTCGGCTCGTCCGGGGCCCGGCTCTCGGCCTCTTCCAGCTTCACGATGGCCCGCCCCATGTCCTCCGCCACCCGGGCCGCCTGTGCCTCCGCCACCAGACGCTCCACAATCGGATCCGCAATCGGGGGCGTGGCCAGGTTCATTACCGGAGCCGGGACCGGGGCCGGTGGCAGGGCCATGTCCAAGGGAGCCGGCGCGGGAATGGTCGGAACCGGCACGGGTGTGCCGGCCGCCGGTGCCTCCTCGCCCACCGTCGGCATCGGCAGATACCTCACCTTTTCCACCACCCTGGTCTCAGGCGGGCGTTGCTTCTGCAACGCCAGCGCCACTCCGATCGCGCCCAACTCCGCGAATGCAATCAGTCCCATCACCCAGCACGCGGCGTGGAAGGTCTGTAACCGGTAGGATTTGCGGGAAGCAGACATGGGGCGCGGACGCTAACCCGTTCCACCACCCAGGTCAATCTCCTATAAAAACAGACCTCAAGGCTTCGAATTCAGAGACCCGACCGTAGACCTCAACGGTCGGGTGTCGCACCCCGCGGTCCCGGCGGGGCGGGTCGTCCGGGTGCGATTTGCCCCCTCCGGGGTTGAAATCGGGTCGAATCGGCTCTTCATTGCGTCGCCTTGCGTTCCGAGACCGTCCAGCTTCCGGCGTCCCGCCAGATTGACCTGCCCGACAGCCCGGAGGAGGTGGCAACGCGGTTGCAATCGCTTCCCGGGTTCGTGTTTCTCGACACCGCGGGGAACCTGCCGTCGCACTATCCCCAGCCGATCTCCATCCTCGGGGCCCTGCCGGAGAAGACGCTCCGCGGATCCCTCCACGAGCCGTCCGACCGGGTCCGCCTGGCAGCGGAGCTTGCGGTTCGGACGGGGGACGGCCCCGATTGCGGGTTCCCCCTGGGGGGGGCATTCGGCACGGTCGATTACGACGGGGAGTTCGAGTTCGGCCTGTATGAGAACCTCCTCGTGCACGTTCACGGCAGCGCCCGGTGGTTCGAGGTGGGCCACCTGGCGGAGCACATGTCCCCCCGGGGAATGGAGCCGGTGCGGATGCAGGGGCGATGGTCCTCGAGCTTCACGCGGGACCGGTTCATCGCCGCCGTGGAACGGGCGCAGGAATACATTGCGGCCGGCGACATCTACCAGGTCAACCTCTCGCAGCGGTTCCGCAGCATTCTCCCGGCCAGTTTGGCGAATATCGGCTTGTTCGGTCTCCACGACCGCCTGCGGCACCTGTCCCCGGCCCCGATGGCGGCCTACCTGCGAACCGGGTCGCGGGAGGTCATCTCGTCCTCCCCCGAGACATTCCTGCGGATGCACGGCGGCTCGATCGAGACGCGCCCGATCAAGGGCACCGGTCCGCGCTTCAACGACCCGGAAGCCGATAGCCGCTCCGCATTCGAACTCCAGACCTCCGAGAAGGAGATCGCGGAGCTGGTCATGATCACCGACCTTGAGCGCAACGATCTCGGGCAGGTCTGCGAGTTCGGATCGGTCAAGGTCACCGAGATGTTGAAGCTCGAGCGGCTTGAGCAGGTCTACCATCTGATCTCGACCGTGGCCGGGGAACTGCGGTCCGAGACCACGCAACTCGACGCTTTGGCGGCCTGTTTTCCCGGGGGATCCATCACCGGCGCCCCGAAGAAGCGGGCCACCGAGATCATCGCGGAACTCGAACCCGTCCCGCGCGGACTCTACACCGGCGCCATCGGTTACCTCGGATACAATCGCGAATCGCAGTTCAGCATCGCGATCCGCACCCTCGTTCGGGACCGCGATGCGCACACCCTGTCCTACCATGTCGGGGCGGGAATTGTTGCGGACTCGGACCCCGCCATGGAATACGAGGAAACCCTTCTGAAGGCGGAGGGCATCCGGCTGGCGCTGGAGCAGCAAGGGTTGCGGTGACGGCCTCCTTCTCCAATCACCGCTGTTCCCGGGACACAGTCCCGTTGGGATAGGGGTGGTCAGGGCCGGTGGTAGGGCTCCCCACGCTTGATGCTGAAGACACGGTAAAGCTGCTCGAGGAGCACCACGAGGGCAAGTTCGTGCTGCATGGTGAGCGGTGACAGGGAAAGGACCAGATCGCTCTGATCCCGCAGTTCCGCGCTGTGTCCGTCCGCACCGCCGATGAGAAACGTGACGGTCTTGACGTCGCCCCGCTGCTCGAGGGCGTTGACGCGCGTCACCAACTGGCCGGTCGTGAGTCGTGCGCCGCGTTCATCGAGGGCGATGCGATAGGAGCCGGCACTCTTGTCGAGCAGTGACCGCGAATCGTCCTTGTCCTTGAGGTAAGTGATCTCGACCGGACAGGAACGCTTGAGGCGTTTCTGGAACTCAGAGATGCCATCCGCGGCGTAGCGGAGCTTTGGTTTGCCGATGGCGAGGATGCGGAGTTTCACACGGCGAGAAGAACCACTGATTTCACTGATGGAAACCGAATTCTTCCCTCTGCCGCGCCGGCGTCTCAAGGCCCATCTGTCAAACCAGCGCCATCGGTGGTCGTCCCGGGTGTTTTTTCCCGCGGCTTCCTTGCCAGGCGCCACGCGAGGCGCAGGATGACGAGCGACACGAGGGCCTCGACCATCAGGATCAGCCACACCACCAGCGGGACGAGGCCGTCCGACATCCGCACCACCCCGGTCGGCGGGGTGCGGGTGAGATTGAAGAGGATCGTGATGTCCGAAAAACAGGGAGCGTGCTCCCGGTGGGACACGAATGCCGGGATGAGGTTGGTCCCATTCGGGAGCTGCCAGCTGCAGGCGATCATTTCGGCCGAGAGTTTCCGGGCGTGGTCGAAGCGTCCCGCGCTCCGGGCCGCCCCGATTCCCAGTCCGCTCGCGCTGGTGCCCAGCCCGCCGACCACCGGTCCGGCATCGACGTCGAAGTAGGTGTCCCGCCCGGAGCGGTGCGGAAACTCGCGGAAGCCCGCCGCGAACCAGTTCGCCTGCCAGAAATCGGCTTCCAGCGCCTCGTAGTATTCCCGCGTCCGTTCCGGCCACACTTGCGGGGCGAAGATTCCAAAGTAACAGTTTGTCGATCCACGGGACGCCGCCGTGGCCTTGCCGGTGTCCGGATCCGCCATGTAAGGCGGAGTCGTCATGCTCCCGGTCGTGGGATCAAGATACGGCCGAATGGCGCGTTCGATCATCGCGCGGTGGTTCGTGCCGAGCACCGCGTCGGCCTGCCGGATCGCCGCGATCGCAGCACCGACATCGCACGGGAAACACTGGCCCGGATAATCGTCGATCAGGCCGTGCGGCGACGCATCAATCAGCTCCGCCAGCGAGTCGGTCTGCTCCCGCAGAAACGCACGATAGGTCAAATCACCCGTCAGCCGATAGTGGGAGCTGAGTCCGGAGATCACGAGCGTGCGGTAGAAACAGTTCTCTTCCTGCAGGTGCCCGTCGCCCCAGTAAGTCCGCACCCAGTGGGCGTGGTGCGGATCCATCAGGATGTCCCGCATTCCGTCGATCGCCCCCCGGGCATACTTCGCCGGCTCCCCGGGAAAGCGGGACCGGTCCCGCTGCCATTCCTCCTGGAGAGCCTCGGTGGCATTGAGATAGAACATCGCCCCGAAGACCGGCCATTCCGTTTCCGCAACCTGGTGGACTCCAAGAGTCGCGGCGGCCCCGGATGCGATCCGCTCCCGGGCATAGGTCTCCAAGCGGGGCGCGAGGTTCTCGTGCAGGCGGATGGCGTAGCGCGACGGCCCATCACCGTAGAGGCCGCCGTCGAACATGATGAACCAGAGGCTCACGATCAGCGGATACAGACAGAACCACAGCCCGAAGGCGGCGAACAGGACGGCAAAGATGAGACGAACCGAGCGGCTGCGCATGTGAGGGCTTAGTCACTTTGCAAAGCAAAGTGTTCAAATATGGAGAGCGGGTTTGCAACCCGCCGGGTCCACGTCACTTCACCCGCGAACGGAATGCCTTTCCCGATCACCTCATCAAGAGGGCCCGGGAGGCGATGATCAGTTGGCGTGCTCGTCCTGCCGAAGCGGGTTGCAAACCCGCTCTCCCCATTACCGCACCCGCTCTGCGATGTAGTTGAGCAGGTCGCTGATCTTGATGCGTTCCTGCTCCATCGAGTCGCGTTCGCGCACCGTGACGGTGTCCTTCAGCGCGTCGCCGTTTTCACCGAGGGTGTCGAAGTCGACCGTGATGCAGAACGGCGTGCCGATTTCATCCTGGCGGCGGTAGCGGCGGCCGACGGCGCCGGTCTCATCGTAGAAGACGGTCATGAACGGCTGCAGGCTGGCCTGGATTTCCTTCGCGATCCGGACCTGCTCCGCGTTCTTCTTGAGCAGCGGGAAGATGGCGGCCTTGATTGGCGCGATGCGCGGGTGGAAGTGCATCACGACCCGCGTCTCGGTCTTGCCCTTGGCATCGGTGAGTTCCTCCTCGTCGTAGGCCTCGCAAATGAGCGCCAGGGCGGTGCGGTCGCAGCCGGCGGAGGGCTCGACGACGTGCGGAATGAACTTCTCCTTCGTCTCCTCGTCGAAATACTCGAGCGGACGGCCCGAGTGCTCCTGGTGCTTGGAAAGATCGTAGTCGGTCCGGTAAGCGACCCCTTCCAGCTCCTGGCAGCCGAACGGGAAGTCGAACTCGATGTCGTAGGTTTTCTTCGAGTAGTGGGCGCGTTCGCCATCCGGCACGTCGAGCACGTGGAGCTTCGTGCGCGGCAGGCCGATCTCCTCGTAGAACTTCAGGCGCCGCTCCAGCCACTCGTCGGTCAGGGCCATGCCGTCGTCCGGGTGGCAGAAGAACTCGATCTCCATTTGCTCGAACTCGCGCGACCGGAAGGTGAAGTTCCGGGGGTTGATCTCGTTGCGGTAGGCCTTGCCGATCTGGGCGATGCCGAACGGTATCCTCACCCGGGTCGAGTCGAGGACGTTCTTGTATTGCGTGAAGATCGACTGGGCGGTCTCCGGGCGCAGGTAGGCAACCGCATTCGGATCGTCCTCCGCCGACGAGGCGCCGACCTGTGTCTTGAACATCAGGTTGAACTCGCGCGGCTCGGTGAGCAGCGAACCGTTCTCCGGGTTGAAGCTCGTGGTGCCGGTCTCCTCGGTGGTCGTCTCGCCGACCAGCTCGATGGCTTTGGGGGACAACGACTTGTTCGAGTGGAACTGGGCGTAGTATTGCCGGGCCGTTTTCCGGGCCTTGTTTTCGTTCTGGCCTTCCTTGAGCAGGACCGCGAACTCGCGTTCCACCGCCCAGTCGCCTTCCTTGGCGCCGGTGTACCGGTAGGCGGTGCCGCACTGTGCCGGGATCTGGTCGGCCCGGAGGCGCGCCTTGCTCAACAGGCAGTCGCACATCGGATCGGAGAATCCGCCGACGTGGCCGGAGGCGGTGAGCACCGCCTGGTGGGTGAGCACGGAGCCGTCGAGGCCGACGATGTCGTCGCGCTCCTGGACGTTCTTCCGCCACCAGTATGCCTTGAGGTTCTTCTTGAGCTCCGCGCCCAGCGGGCCGTAGTCCCAGCAGCCGTTGAGGCCCCCGTAGAGCTCTGCGGATTGGAAGATGAAGCCGCGTCGCTTGCAGAGCGACACGATCTTTTCCATGCGTTCGGGGTCGGTGTGTTCCTTGTCGGCCATGATTTCTCGGGTGGGTTGGGGCGCGGATGGAAGCAGACCGGACCCCGTGCGGCAAGGCGCGATTGAGCCGATCCTACTGGATCGGGGCCATGAGGCGGGCGGCGCGGCAGGCGGCCCGGAAGAAGAACGAGCGCGACTGGAACTCGTCGAGAGTCGCAAGGCGGGCGCAATCGAAGTCCCTCACCAGCATCGCCTCAACCTCTCCCACGAAAACGGGATCGGCCGAGAAGGCGGTGATCTCGAAGTTCAGCCGGAACGAACGGTTGTCGAGGTTTGCGGTGCCGACCGCCGCCTTCTGGTCGCTCAACAGCACTTTCTGGTGCAGGAACCCCGCCATGTAGCGGTAGAGCTTCACCCCGGCCGGGATCGTCGCCTCGTAGAACGAGAACGACGACAGGTAGACGAGAATATGATCGGCCTTCTCCGGCAGCATGATCCGCACGTCCACTCCGCGCAGGGCCGCCGCCTGCAATGCGGACACGGTCCCGGTGTCCGGCACGAAGTAGGGCGAGGCGATCCAGAGACGTTCCCGCGCAAGGTTCGCGGCCTCGATCACGAAGAGCTGCCACGAATCCAGCGGGTCGGCCGGGCCGGTTGGGAGGATCTGCACTTCCTGGTTCCGCGGATCGGGGATGATCTTGTCGCTGACATCAGGAACATCACTGGTTGCCCAGAACCAGTCCTCGAGAAAGACCAGTTGCACCGCCTGCACCGCCGGGCCGCGGATCGCGAGGTGCGTGTCCCGCCATGCCCCGAACTTTTCGCTCATGCCGAGATACTCGTCCCCCACGTTGAGACCGCCGACAAACGCCTCCCGGCCGTCGACCACCACGATCTTCCGGTGGTTCCGGAAGTTCAGCTGGAAACGGGACCACCAGAAGCGGTTCGTTCCGAAGGCGGAGTAGATGATGCCGGCCTCCCGCATGTCCCGCAGGTAGGACCTCGACAACTTGTGCGAGCCGATCTCGTCGAACAGGAAATACACCCGCACGCCCTCCCGCGCCTTCTTGATCAGGACGTCCTTGAAGGCCGTGCCCACCCGGTCGTTCTTCACGATGAAGAAGTTCACGAGGATGTAGTCCCTGGCCGAGTCGATCGACTTGAACAGCGACTTGAAGGTCGCCTTGCCGTTGATGAGGAGGTCGATCGCGTTGCCGTGTGCCGGGGGAAGGCTTCCCATCCTGATGCCCGCCCTCGACAAGCTGTTGGGGTCCTCTATTTGATAGTCCAGGAACGAGACACGGAGATCCATCGCGTGCTGGATGAGGCGCTCGTCGTCCGCCCGCCGGGCCCGCACGTATCCGGCGAACTTGTTTCTACCAAGAATCCAGTAGAAAGGAATCGCCAGGTAGGGAAAGGTGACGAGACAGATGATCCACGCGATGGTGCCCTGGGAGGTGCGCACATTCATCAGGGCATGCAGGATGTGCAGCAACCCGACCCCGTGCATCAGCGCGATCCCGAGGATCGAGACGAACGCGATGGTGTTGGGGTCCGGCATGGTGATAGCATAGCACGGAACGGGGGAAAAGACAGGTGGGAAACACCGTGATGTAGCGGAAGTGCTGCGCACTTCCGGTGGTCTTGCGGCGGCAAGACAACGAACAATCCGGGCTGTGATCTGGGTCCGCCAATCCGCCGGAACGACACAGTCGTTCCGCTACGAACCGAAACGACGCCTTCCCATCATGATGTGTTGATGCGACAATTCTTTATCTTTTTGTGAGAAAAGGTATTGACGAATTGCGTTTCGTTCCATAGCCTCCGCGCCAGATTCAACCCAACCCGAAGATGTATTCGACCAGCAAACCAATCATCATCAACGCCGCCGCGCGAGATCGCGGTGTCCTGATGTGTGCTGCCTGGTTGGGAAGGAACAATACGTTTGGAACCAACCCGAGTCCCTCGATCGAGGGCCTTGAGCACCAGGACGACATGAGCAGGGGATCCCCCTAGAAGCCTTTGAATCATAGGTTTTACGGACCCTGCTCCCTCACGGAAGCAGGGTTTTTTTGTGGCCCCGAAAAATCAGCGGAAACGAAATCACAGGAAATCGACGACACGAGATAGCATTCAGAATTTAACAGAACCCGGAATGCAACACCGCCGCCAGGTGCAACTGGCGGCGGCGGAGCGAACAAGACGGAATCGGAATCGATCCCATCGGCTGTCAGCACGACCCGATGATAAAGAGATAACGATTCGCGTCAAGGGAGAGCTACGTCTTCATGGTTGAAGATATGGGTTCTCCCGCGCCGGGGGACCGAATCGGCTTTAT
>Ga0316201_10004571_pt1 | contig 10472 bp, 8 predicted proteins | sample CS6wburrow_MG_FD_204516 | JGI IMG/M metagenome (GOLD analysis project Ga0316201, IMG submission 204516) | Coastal sediment microbial communities from Delaware Bay, Delaware, United States - CS-6 worm burrow | ecosystem: Environmental > Aquatic > Marine > Coastal > Sediment | place: USA: Delaware... | reverse complement strand
CGGGGACACTGGCCAGATACGGCTTTACGTTGTCCTCTACGAAATCGCGCATCAGGTCCATGTCCAGCTGACGCGGATTACCCGGCAAAGGAACCACGCTGAAAAACATGAAATAGTTGCTGGAGAAGGAGTTGGCGTATATCGAGGGCTCGTCGACATTTTCCGGATACGAGGGCACCTGACTCAGGGCGTTGTTCACCCGTATCAGCATCTCGGTGATATCAACCCCGAGAGGGAATTCCAGCTCGACCTCGGCCACCCCACTGCGGGCGCTGGCGATGATGCGCGACAGGTTGGGAAGGTTGCGCAGGTACTCCTCCTGCTCGATCAGTATCTCTTTTTCGATGTCCTGCGGCGTCGCGCCGGGCCAGCTGGTGCGGACGCTGATCGCCCGCACATCCAGGTCGGGAATCATCTGCACGGGGATACGCAGGGCGGCGACGATACCGAGTACGCACACGATCAAGACGATGACCGTCATCAGGGTGCCGCGCTGGACGATCTTCTCGAACATGTCTAGCGACCCGGCCGCTGCTGCACACTCACGCGCTGCCCGTCCTGCAGGGCCTCGTTGCCCTCTACCACGACGCGAGCGCCCTCTTCCAGTCCCTCGAGAACCTCTACCAGGCCCTCGAAGGCGAGACCGGTGACGACCCGCCGTTCCTCCACCACCGACTCTCCATCAGCAGACCGCACCATCCAGACCACTGCGCGACCATCGGCAAACTTCAGTATCGCATCCCGGGGAACCGACAGACCCCGGCGCCCGGTATCCAGCCTTAGATCGGCCCGTACCGACACCCCTGGCAGCATGTGCCTGGTGGCATTCACAGCGCGCACGCGCAGGAGAAATGTGCGGGCACCCGGGTCGGTGACCGGCACCACTGTGTCGATTTTTCCTTCGTACAGGGTCGCAGTATCGGCGCCAAGGTAGAAACGTACCCGCGTGTCGGTCGTAATATCCCCCAGGAAGTCTTCTGCCACCTGAAAATCCAGACGCAGATCATCGGTGGCCACCAGTTCGAGCACGGGCTGCCCGGGCGTCACCCACTCACCCAGTTCGGTGAGTTTGGCGCTGACCACCCCGTCAAACGGTGCCGGCAGCCGGTGCCGCGCTAGTATGCCCTTGCGGAACCCGGCCTCGGCCTCGGCCCGGTGCAGGGCTGCCTCGTCCTCGGCCACCTCGGCAGCCAGGTCGCGAACCACTGTTTCCGCAATACTCTGTTGCGGAGCCAGCGAGCGCGCTTCGTCCAGGCGTCGCCGGGCATCTGACAGTGCAAGCCGCGCCTCTTCCACGGTCGCCTGTGCGCTCTCCCACTGCCACTGCGCCAGTTCAGGGTCCAGCTCCAGCAGCACGTCCCCGGCTGTCACCCGGCTGCCCGCATCCACCTGCAGCACCGTCACGAGACCATCGGTGGCGGTGGACAAGCGGGACGAGCGGGCCGAGGTAACCGTGCCTGTAAGGTGCACCACGTGCTCAATAGCCTGCTCCCGGACAACCGCAACCTCGACCGGCACGCCCCGGGCAGGGTCTGCCGCCAGAGGCTGTGGCGTCAGCAGGAGTGGCAGCGACAAAAACCCTGCGCCAAGGCAAGCAGACAGACGTAGGATCAATGGCACGCATTCCCCTCTAGATGATCAAGCTTCAAGATTAACGGCCATACACGGCGAATACTACTAATTACGCGATAGAGTCGACCCCGGTTTAATCGCCCTTCAGACCAGCGACAACAGCCTCGCCTTCTCGAACGCAATCAGCGCGCGACCCGCCGCCATGGAGTCGAATGCGTTCGCCGCGAGGCGCTTCAGCGCATCCGAACGCGCACCGGATGGGAGGCGGCGTGTTCCGGCCCGTCCAGAAAATGCCCGGCCACCGGCGTCCCGCAGGATGCACAGTGGCCCTGCCTGTCCAGGCTCCACTGCCCGAGGCGGTGCCAGTCACGTTCTATCAGCAAATCGCCGCACTGGTGGCAAAAGGTGCTGGCACCGGCCGGGTCGCGCACATTCCCGGTGTAGGCGTAGCGCACGCCGTTGTCCATCGCTATCCGGCGGGCCCGGGTCAGGGTGGAGGCCGGTGTGCGGGGATGCTCCCGCATCTTCCAGTCGGGGTGAAACGCTGTGAAGTGCATGGGTACATCCGGACCGAGGTGATCCACCACCCAGCGGGTCATCTCATCCAGCTCCCGGTCAGAGTCGTTTTCGCCGGGTATCAGCAGGGTAGTGAGCTCCAGCCAGGTATCGGTCTCATGGCGGATGTACTCAAGAGTTTCCAGTATCGGCGCCAGGTGGGCGCCGCAGATCTTGTAGTAGAAGCGGTCGGTGAAAGCCTTGAGGTCCACGTTGGCCGCGTCCATCGCCGGGAAAAACGCGGCGCGGGGCTCCGGGTCGATGTAACCGGCCGTAACCGCCACCGTGCGAATATCCAGTTCACGGCAGGCGGCCGCCACATCCACTGCGTACTCCATGAAGATGATCGGGTCGTTGTAGGTGAAAGCGACGCTGCGGCACCCCGTCTCCCGGGCAGCCTGCGCCAATTGCTCCGGTCCCGCGCTGTCCGCCAGGGTATCCATCTCCCGCGATTTGCTCATGTCCCAGTTCTGGCAGAACTTGCAGGCCAGGTTGCAGCCGGCAGTGCCAAAGGAGAGCACCGAACTGCCCGGGTAGAAATGGTTCAGGGGCTTTTTCTCGATCGGGTCCACACAGAACCCGCTGGAGCGCCCGTAACTGACCAGCTTGACCTCGTCATCAAGGCGCTGGCGCACGTAGCAAAGGCCCCGCTGCCCCTCCTGGAGACGGCAGTGGCGCGGACAGAGATCACACTGCAGCTGGCCATCATCGAGCTGGTGCCAGTAGCGTGTTGGAACTATTGTTTCATTCATGGCTTGTATTTTGGGGTATAATACCCATATTTCAAGTACGGTTAATCACTGTATGACACATCGAGAGGATTGTAGTTCCATGACAGTTCGCGCGCCTGCCGTAGCGGGGCTCTTTTACGAGGACGATCCCGCGCGCCTGCGGCAACATGTGGTCGCTCTGCTGGACCAGGTCGCGGGAGATCCCGGACCTGCACCACGGGCCCTGATCGTGCCCCACGCCGGTTATGTCTACTCCGGCCAGACCGCTGCCCGGGCCTATGCCCGCCTGCGCCCACTGCGGGAGCGGATCCGCAGGGTGGCATTGTTCGGCCCGGCCCACCGCGTCTATCTCGAGGGCATGGCGATACCCTCCACGGACGCCTTCTCCACACCCCTGGGAGATATCCCCCTGGACCGCATGGCCCTGCAGCGTATCGCCAGTCTGCCCGGTGTCACCGTGTCCGACGAGGCACACCGGGAAGAGCACAGTCTCGAGGTGCAACTCCCCTTCCTGCAGCAGCTCCTGGCAGACTTTACACTGGTTCCCGTCGTTGTGGGCCGCTGCGACCCTGACGCTGTGGCGGTCGTCATGGACGCCCTGTGGCAGGAGCCGGATACCCTGCTGCTGGTCAGCACCGATCTTTCCCACTTCCACCCCTACCAGGAGGCCCGGCAGCTGGACAGCCGTACCTGCGAGCGCCTCCTGGCACGCAAGAATGCCCTGACGGGAGAGGAGGCCTGCGGTGCCCAGGCACTCAACGGACTGATGAGCACTGAGAGGGGAAAGTCGCTGGACATGGAGCTCATATCGATCTGCAACTCCGGCGATACCGCCGGTGACCGCAACCGCGTGGTGGGTTATGGCGCTTTCGCCCTGCACTGAGTTGCGCCCCCGTGACGAGGGGAGACTGCTGGGGATTGCCCGGGACTCCATCGACTCGGGTCTGCGCCACGGACGCCCTCTCGACGTGCCGGCAGCAGCGCTCTCCGGCACGCTGGCCGCCCCGCGCGGCGTGTTCGTCACGCTGACGCGGCGAGCTGCGCTTCGCGGTTGCATCGGCTCGATGGAGTCCAGTGAGCCCCTGGCGCGGGGCGTGGCTGATTCGGCGTTCGGAGCGGCATTCCGCGATCCGCGCTTTCCACAGCTGCAGGCGCACGAATTCGAGGACACGCACATCGAGATTTCGATTCTCTCTCCGATGGAGCCACTGGCTGCGGCGAACCGTGAAATACTCATGGAGACGCTCAAGCCGGGTGTGGACGGACTACTGCTGGAGGACGGCCACCATCGCTCAACTTTCCTGCCCAAAGTCTGGGAGCAGCTTCCTGACCCGGGGCTGTTCCTCGACCACTTACTAACGAAGGCGGGATTGCCGGGGGATTACTGGTCGCCGACCCTGCGCTTTCAACGCTACACTAGTACATCCATCGCGGAAGACTGACACCCAAACCTGGGGGAGAGACCATTGAGTAATCAGCCCTTCAATCGAGCGACGCATTTCAGCATCATCTGGGGTGTTACGCTGGCGGTCCTGACGCTGCTGGAGTGGCGCACCCTGGACCGCGACCCGATCGGGCACCAGATTCTGACACCGTTCATCGAGCGCGATATCGTGGTCGGCCTCGACCCGAGTGCAGTCCCGGAGGATGTTGAAGAGGCCAGAGGTCTCCCCGACGACCTGGTGGCAGACGACGTCCTGCAATACCAGGTCGATATCCGCTTCAACGGCCCCCTGTTCCTCGCCTGCTTTTTCGGCCCGGTGCTCGCCTTCCTGGGACTCGGCAAACTGTACGAGCGGCTGAAGAAGGAGGGTTGACCGTTCAACCCCGCGCAGCCAGCCTGCGCAGCACGTAGTGCAGTATGCCGCCGTTTTCGAAATAGGCGTACTCGTTGGGTGTATCGATACGCACGACTGCCTCGAACGATACCTGGTTGCCGCCGCTGTCACACGCTGTCACCGTCACCTGGTTCTGGCCCGCAGCCACAGCGGGAATGGTGAAACGCTCCTCCCCGCTCAGGCCCAGCGTCGCAGCGCTTACGCCAGGCGCATACTGTAACGGCAGGATACCCATCCCCACCAGGTTCGAGCGGTGAATCCGCTCGTAACTTTCGGCGATCACCGCTCGCACGCCCAGCAGCGCCGGCCCCTTGGCCGCCCAGTCGCGGGAGGAGCCGGTGCCGTACTCCTTGCCGGCCAGCACCACCAGCGGGACCCCGGCGGCGCGGTAGGCCTCGGCGGCGGCGTAGATGGATACCTGTTCCCCATCGAGGAAGCAGGTCGTCCAGCTACCCTCGGTGCCCGGTGCCAGTTCATTGCGCAGCCTGACGTTGGCAAAGGTGCCGCGCATCATCACTTCATGATTGCCCCGGCGCGAACCATAGGAATTGAAATCCTGCTGCGTGACCCCCGCGGCGAGCAGGTACTCCCCGGCGGGACTGTCCAGGGCAATAGACCCCGCCGGGGAGATGTGATCCGTGGTCACGCTATCCCCGACCTTGACCAGGCACCGTGCGTCCTCAATCGAGCGCACGGGAGGCGGCTCCTTGGGCATACCGTCAAAAAAGGTCGGCTTGCGCACATAGGTGGAATCGGGCCAGTCGAACCGCTCGCTGTCGGCGACGGGCAGTTCGTTCCAGACGGTATTGCCGGTGAAGACATCCGCATAGCGAGTCCGGAACATAGTGGAATCCACGGAGGATGCCACCAGGGAGCGGATCTCCTCGCCACTGGGCCAGATATCCGCCAGGTAGACGGGCTTGCCGTCTGCGCCTGTGCCGAGGCCATCCCGGTAGAGATCGATGCCCATGTTGCCCGCGAGCGCATAGGCGACGACGAGGGGCGGAGAGGCCAGATAGTTCGCTCTGACATCCTGGTGGATGCGCCCTTCAAAGTTGCGGTTGCCCGACAATACCGAAGTCACCAGCAGGTCTCCGTCGCGAATGGCGTCCGTGATGTCGTCGGGTAGCGGACCGGAGTTGCCAATACAGGTGGTGCAGCCATAACCCACCACGTAGAAACCCAGGGCCTCCAGATCCTCGAGCAGGCCGGTCTTCTGCAGGTACTCGGTAACCACCTTGGAGCCGGGGGCCAGGCTGGTCTTCACCCAGGGCTGCGTCACCAGACCCAGCTCTCGCGCCTTGCGGGCTACCAGGCCGGCGGCCATCAGGACGGCCGGGTTGGAGGTATTAGTGCAACTGGTGATCGCGGCGATCACCACGGCGCCATGCTCGAGGCGGAAGCTCTGGTCGCCCCGCGTGACTTCCACGCCCTGGATCGCCTCCGGAGAGGCCACCACCGGACCGCCCTCTTCCGCCCAGTCGCTCTCGGCGGCGCTCACCACATGCAGTTCATGAAATTCTCGCAATACGTTTTCGAATGCGCCCCGTGCAGCAGTCAGCGGAATCCGGTCCTGGGGGCGCTTGGGTCCGGCCAGGGACGGTACGACGTCACCCAGGTCCAGCGTGAGCTCGGCGCTGTAGCGCGCCGGCTCCGACTGCTCGTCGTGCCACATGCCCATGGATTTCATATACGCCTCGATCAGGGCGAGCTGGCTCTCGTCGCGACCGGTGAGGCGGAGATATTCGATCGTCTCTGCATCCACCGGAAAAATGCCACAGGTGGCGCCATACTCAGGGGCCATGTTGGCAATGGTGGCCCGGTCCGCCAGGCTCAACTGCCCGAGCCCCGGACCGAAAAATTCGACGAATTTACCCACGACGCCGTGGGCGCGCAGCTGCTCGGTCACGGTCAGCACCAGGTCGGTGGCTGTGGCCCCCTCGGCCAGCTTCCCGGTCAGGCGGAAACCCACCACCTGGGGTATCAGCATGGTCACTGGCTGGCCCAGCATCGCGGCCTCAGCCTCGATGCCACCGACACCCCAGCCCAGTACCCCGAGGCCATTGATCATCGTGGTGTGGGAATCGGTACCCACCAGGGTGTCCGGGTAGGCGAGATGCCGATTGTCGCGGTGTGCCGTGAAGACGCCCCGCGCCAGGTACTCCAGGTTGACCTGGTGGACGATCCCCGTACCCGGCGGAACCACCTGGAAATTGTCGAAGGCCTGCTGGCCCCAGCGCAGAAACCGGTAGCGTTCAAGGTTGCGCTGGATTTCGATTTCCGTATTCCGCTCCAGCGAATCGGGGCCACCGAAGTGGTCCACCATGACCGAGTGGTCGATGACCAGCTCCACGGGGGACAGGGGGTTGATTCGGGCAGGCTCTCCCCCCAGGTCGACCATGGCGTCGCGCATCACGGCCAGATCGACGATCGCCGGCACGCCGGTGAAATCCTGCAGCAGCACGCGGGCCGGTACGAAGGCGATTTCCTGGGCGGGCTCGGCGCCGGGGTCCCAGTTGACCAGCGCCTCGATATCGTCGTCGGTCACGAACTCCTCGTCCCCGTGACGCAGGAGGTTTTCCAGCAGAATCTTCAGTGAAAACGGCAGGCTCCCGGCATCACCCTGGGCGATACCCTGGAAGGGATAAATCGTGTACTCCTGCCCCTCGACGCTGAGGACCTGTGACTGGCTGTAACGGCTACTCATGGTGAATTCGCTCCTCCGGCACCCGCCGGGCATCAGGCAGGCTATGCTTTAGACATGTTAACTATAGCAGGGGAGCCATATCATGAAACATCGCATCGAACACGACAGCATGGGCGAGATAGCGGTGCCGGAGAGCGCCCTGTTCAGCGCCCAGACACAGCGCGCGGTGGAGAATTTTGGTCTGCTGCAGCGCCCCCTGCCGATGGCATTCATCCGCTGCCTGGCCCAGATCAAGTCCGCCGCAGCCGCTGCCAACCGGGCATGTGGCGTGCTCGACCCGGCGATCGCGGATGCCCTGCAGCAGGCGGCGGCCGAAGTGGTTGCCGGCGATTACCGGGCCCATTTTCCTCTGTCCGTGTTCCAGACCGGATCGGGCACCAGCACCAATATGAATATGAACGAGGTCCTGGCACGGCTGGCCGGCCAGGCGAGCGGAAAGACCGTGCATCCTAACGATCATGTCAACTGCAGCCAGAGCAGCAACGACGTCATCCCCAGCTGTATTCAGGTCACTGCGGCACAGGGTTGGACTCGAACCCTGGAGCCGGCCCTGGAAAACCTGGTCACTACCGTGACAGCGCGTAGCCGGGAGCTCGACCGTGTCACCAAAACCGGCCGCACGCACCTCATGGACGCCATGCCGCTGACCTTCGGGCAGGAACTGGGCGCCTGGGCCAGCCAGCTCGAGGAGTGCCGGCAGCGCTTCAGGGACCTGCTGCCGCGGCTGCGCAGACTGCCGGTTGGCGGGTCGGCCGTGGGGACGGGCGTGAACGTGCCCGATGGCTTCGCGGAATACCTGGTAAACGCACTGGGTCAGGCCCTGGACCTGGAGTTCGAGGTTGCGGACAACCCGTTCTCCCGCATGGCAGGTCAGGAGGTGGCACTGGAGTATTCTGCCTGCCTGCGCTGCCTCGCGGTGACGCTCAGTAAAATCAACAACGACCTGCGCTGGATGTCGTCGGGGCCGCTCTCCGGGCTCGCGGAAATCACTCTGGAGCCGTTGCAGCCGGGCTCATCCATTATGCCGGGCAAAGTGAACCCGGTGCTGCCGGAAGCGGTGCTGATGGTGGCCGCAGAGGTGATCGGCAATGACACCACCGTGGCCGTGGCCAGCCACTCGGGAAATTTCCAACTCAATGTCATGCTGCCACTGATCGCGGACAAGCTGTGCAGCGGCTTCGAGACGCTCTCCTGGGCCTGCGTGGCCAGCGAGCGCGCGATCGCGGGATTCACCGTCAACCGGGAGCGCATCGAGCAGTCCCTCGCCAGCAATCCCATCCTGGTAACGGCGCTCAATGCGGTCATCGGGTATGAAGCCGCGGCCACTATCGCCAAGCGCAGTTATGCGGAGAAGCGACCGGTGCTGGACGTGGCTGAGGAGGAGACCGGGCTGCCCCGGGAACAGCTGGCCGACTTGCTGGACCCCGTTCGTCTGACGAACACGGGGCTGTAACCGTGCCTGTCAGGAGCGGCTATACAGATCGTGTTAGCGCCGCTATCGGCTGTTGCTATACTCTTGCTGACAAACATCCTTGCGCCACAGTGAGGCAAGTAGAAACACGCCCCACGTCAACACGATACAGGAGAAAGCCATGGCCAATGAAGGCTACCACGAACCGATAGACGAACTCTCTGACGAAACCCGAGATATGCACCGGGCGATCACCTCCCTGATGGAGGAGCTCGAGGCTGTCGACTGGTACAACCAGCGTATGGACGCCTGCAAGGACAAGGCACTGCGCGCCATTCTCAAGCACAACCGCGATGAAGAGAAAGAGCACGCGGCTATGGTGCTGGAGTGGATCCGCCGCCGGGACCCCACATTTGATGCAGAACTGAAAGATTACCTCTTCACCGAAAAGGAGATCGCACACGACTGACGGCCGCCCCCCGCGCGACAGGATGACACCCCGTCTGACTTGCCGGCGTCAACAGAACCACCCTTCCGTGTAATCCGTATCCAGAGCATGGAGAAAGATGTCGCCGTAGCAGACAGGATCTATAGCCTGCTCGTCGAGGAAGAGGATGCCCGCGTCTGCCGGGATATTCCGGACGAAGCCTGTGACGCACAGCCACGTGCTTTTTTCGCCCAGCTGGCGGCCCAGACGCTGACCAAGCTGGGGGACGCTTTGACCAGCAGCCGGCTGGTATTGGCCTGGATGTTGTCCGCCATCGGTTCGCCGCCCATTCTCATTTCACTGCTGGTGCCGCTGCGGGAGTCCCTCTCCCTGCTGCCCCAACTGTTCGTCGCCCAGTGGATACGGGAGTATCCCGTACGCAAATGGTTCTGGGTCGCCGGCAGCGTTGGCCAGGCACTGGCACTGCTGGCGATGGTTGTGGCGCTTATCACCCTGCCGGGCGCGAGCGCTTCGGTGGTCATCGTGATAATGCTCGGCGCCTTCAGTCTGGCCCGGGGCGTCTGCTCAGTGGCGGCCAAGGACGTGCTCGGCAAGACCGTCTCCAAATCGCGGCGCGGACGCTTGACGGGAATGGCTGCCTCGGCAGCGGGGCTGGCGACATTGACGGTGGCCACCGTGCTCTGGCTCGCGCCCGGAGCCGCCACCGGCGACGGCGACATCCGTCTGTTTGCGGCACTGCTGGGCCTCGCCGCCGCCCTGTGGCTGCTGGCCGCCTTCGTTTATTCGAACGTCCCGGAAACTCCGGGGGCCACTGAGGGGGGTGGTAATGCCATTGTCGAGGCCGTGCGCAGCCTGGATCTACTGCGCAGCGACAGGCAGTTTCGCGACTTTGTCTTCGCCCGCATGCTGCTCGTCGCCACGGCCTTTGCCATTCCCTACATCGTGGTCCTGATTCAGCGGGCAGGCAATGGTGATGCCACCTCTCTGGCCGTGCTGTTGTTCGCTGAGGGAGCGGCCGGTCTGCTGTCGGGCCCGTTCTGGGGGCGTTGGGCGGATACCGCAGCACACCGCGTCATGGCTGCCGCGGCCGCTTTGTCAGGCGCAGTCATCGCGGTCACCCTCCTCTCCTTCCACGGTGCCCCGGGCTTCATTGCCCACCCCCTGGGAGGGGCGCTGCTGTTGTTTACCGCGGCTATCGCTCACCACGGGG
>Ga0316201_10004569_pt1 | contig 10472 bp, 11 predicted proteins | sample CS6wburrow_MG_FD_204516 | JGI IMG/M metagenome (GOLD analysis project Ga0316201, IMG submission 204516) | Coastal sediment microbial communities from Delaware Bay, Delaware, United States - CS-6 worm burrow | ecosystem: Environmental > Aquatic > Marine > Coastal > Sediment | place: USA... | reverse complement strand
ATTCGTCACGGCAAGACAACGGTTGAACCCGTTTGGCATTTCAGCTATGGTTAAAGGAAACGCGTCAGCAACGGTCCGCTAACCTAATCGTCTTGGAGACAGAAATGTTTTCGATTAAAGAAATACTCGACATGGCCATTATGCTTGAAAAGAACGGCGAAGCCACTTATCGCGGGGCTGCAGGGAATCTTTCCGATCAGGCCCTCGTCTCTATGCTGGAATGGATGGCGGACGAGGAAGTCAAACATGCCGAATGGTTTTCGCGCCGGCAACAAGAGATCGCCTTTGAGTCTTTGAATCCGGTGGCTGACGCGATGGGACGCGAAATGTTCGAGGATCTGCTTAACGGGCGGAGTTTCTCCCTGGATGATGTGGACTTTGCTCGTATCGACCATATCGGCGCAATGATCGAGACCTTCATTGAGTTCGAAAAAGATACTATTTTGTTTTACCAAATGCTCGAGGCTTTTCTCCAGGATGAACAGACCCTGCAGGCACTGAAAAAAATAATCGCCGAAGAAGAACGGCACATAGAAAGCCTGCAGGCCTATATTTCGGAAGACAGGACCATAGAGGCCGGCGGGCATTGAACGCTGATGGGTGGAACCAATGTTCAGCGGGATACGGTCCGATATATTTTGAGGGCCAGCAGCAGGGTTGGAATCAGATGGTAAAAAAGATCAAAAATATCGATGGGCCTGTTCAGGGTGCCGTTTTTCAGCATGATCAATTTCTCCACGACGTGAGGCATGGGGCGAAACGGCGCCAGCAGCATAAATACGGCCAAAAGAATCAAAAGTATGTATGGAATCCTGTCGATTAACTGCCACATGTCCCCTCCGCTGCAAAGCCCATTCTGTCTCAAACAGGTTGTCCCGATATCGTTACAGTAAAAGAACGGCCTCACTCAGAATTCAAACGAACCCTCTTCGCAAGTAGCATCCGCCGACCCCAGCCCGGACCTTCCACGAATGTTTTCAGCCGGACCAAAAAACGGGTGATTCACCTGACGCGAACCACCCGTTGTAGGAGGTGAAAGATGGGTGTTTGGCAAATTACCAATCTCTAGCCGAAGACCCGCTATGCCTCCCGGCCGTAGGGTGACGATTTTCAGCCGAGGTGGCAGAATTTCCGCTAACAAAAAAATTAAGGCCGGATAAGTTCTAGTCAAGTCACCAGGTTCAATCGGTCAGCGCCCATGTTGCCGATCGATACCAGAAATGCAATGCAACATACTGATATGTTATATTTTTTTAATTTTCCGCCAGCCCCTGCCAACGCTAACTCCCCAATGAGCGATACGGATGCCATTTTCAGGTTGCCACAGCTCAGGTGATGATTAAGTTAGCGCATAAGTCAGTTTCGCAAATAACCGTATGCACCCGCTGCCGAGGCTGAAACGGTTTAGATGAATCATCGGTAGCCAGGCATATGAATATTGACGAGGCGTGACGGTTAGGCCGAAAATCCCGAAGGCGACCCATTAAACGACCAGTGAAAAGGAGATTGACGATGATCGGTGAAAGATTGAACAAGGCCATTAACAATCAAATAAAGAATGAACTCGAATCATACTACATCTATTTGTCCATGGCGGCCTATTTCCATTCCATCAGCCTCGACGGTATGGGGCACTATATGCGGTCTCAGGCGCATGAAGAAATGCTTCACGCGATGAAATTCTTCGAGCATGTCCTCGACAGGGGGGGTAAAGTCGTCCTGCAGGATCTCAAACAGCTCAAAACCGACTGGGAATCACCCCTGGAGGCGTTTAAAGACGCTTTCGAACACGAAAAGTTTATCACCGGAAAAATAAATGAACTCACCGGTATTGCCCGGGAAGAAAAAGAATATTCTTCTGAACCCCTGCTGGCGTGGTTTTCCGATGAACAGGTTGAGGAAGAAGCCAATGCCGGAAAGATCGCCGATCAGTTGGATATGGTTGGAGATGACAAATCCGGCCTGTTGATGCTGGATCGCGAGCTGGCTCAACGGCCTTATCCGCCGGGTTCCCCGCTCGATCCGTCCGCTGTCGGCACGGAATGATGGCCGGCCGGTCTTTCAGCGACCGCAACAGGGTGGGTTCGATGCTCCCGTGAACATAGTTAACGGATCCAATCTTAAGGGGTGGGGTCTGCCCCCGCCCCTTTCCGTTCGATTTATTGCCCGCTGTTTCTCCTAAGCCCGCATATCTAATTGATATATCATCGCTTTTTCCAAAATAACCAACGGCGTGCCATTATTATGACCTGCCAAATAGGATACTGCGATGAGATATGCGGGTTAGCGAGATTCTATCCTGTATTTCCGACCATTCAAACGGATGAAGTAGGCATCATTGTCGACGTCTATAAGGCTTGAAATCATCAACAGGCTTCTCTCCGTGAATTTGACCCGATCCTCACCCCTGGCGACGTACAGGTTGTCATTTTGTACATATAATTTTCGAGGATCCAGAAGGAATTTCTCGCCGGTATTCAACGTCAAGAAAACGTGATCGTTCAAGGCAACGTCAAAAACGAACAGCGCCGCATCAACGAAGGGAAAATAGACTTTTTCCGTGCCGTCCTCCCTCTCCTGGTATAGAAAAAAACCGTCCGCATCTTTTCGAATTGCGGCGTGAAAATGGTCGCTTATTTTTTTGTGGCGAAACCGACCGCTGGCATTGCGCCAACATCCATTGGCGTCGAGCCAGAAAACCGCCTTTTCTTTGGGGATGACGATATCAGTGGACACTGGTGTATTTCTATGCTTGTCGGATGTCATTTTCGATTCCAAAATAACCTACTTAAAGAATTCGCTTCCGCAAACCTGGCAGGATGCTGCAATCCGACCGTCAGGCCCATGTATCAACCTGAAAAACTCTAAGTCATTGACATCGATCCATTCCGGAATCCCGGGTCAATCGTTGCCTCCCTCGATCGGCGAACGCCGGAGTTTCTTCACCTGGCTGCGGCGCCGCTTGGCGGCCTTATACCGCTCCTTCGCCGCCCTGCTGGGACGGGTCTTGACCCGAGGTGCAGGTTTCCAGACGGCACGCCGGACCAATTGCACGAGTCGGTCGACGGCATCCTGACGATTCCGTTCCTGGGTTCGGAATCTGGCGGCCTTTATGATGAGTATGCCATCGAGGGTCATCCGGCTTCCAGCCAACCGGACGAGTCGACCCCGCACGTCAGGCGGTAAGGATGAGTGCGTGACATCGAACCGCAGTTGAACAGCCGTTGCGACTTTATTGACGTTCTGGCCACCGGGCCCGGAGGCTCGAACGAAGTCCAGTTGAATCTCATTCGCATCGATGGCGATATCGGATGTGACCGGAATCATACCGAGAGCCCCATCAATACAAAAGGTGGTCGGGTTGTCGGTGGAAATTGCCAATTTTGCACGATATGGTCCTCTGTTCCTAAGGATCCCGTATTGTAGGCATAGTCCCTTCTTATTGACAAGAATGCGGCGGGTGTTTCAAACCCGGCGGTTCGGAAAGAAGCCAACACTTGGCAAATAGGGTTATCATCAGATCGTATAACTTTAAGACGTTAGACAACGCCACAAAGCAATCGCGTTTCGATTTCTTTGGCCGCCCATCGGAGATCCTGCCGGTTTTGCCCCTCCCTAAAGACAGCCGTCATGGTTTCGGCATGTTTCCGGGCCGTTCGCCGCCCGGCCGCTGCAGCCTCTTCGATCACCTGCCAATTGCCAGAAACTGTAAATAGTTGAAAAGCGACCGGTAATTCGGGAAAGAATTCTTTTCCCAGACCGTCGAAAAAAGCGACAAAAAAACCCAGCGCAGCAGCATCGCTGCGATTGATGATATCTCGCAGGGATCCCTTGGGACCGGTATCGGCCAGCAGGTCCTTCACTGACCGGGCAGAGAGTTCCACCGGCGTGTGGGGGTAGGCGGCAATGATCTCACGCCAGGTTTCACGGCAAAAAACGGTGTCCTCGATCTCACCGATTTCATGATGAATGTAGGTCTGACTCTGTACGGCCAATATTTTGTCTAGATTACGCTGCAATTCACTGGTAGATGGGTTGTCGAGTCCACAATGGAAAAGACCGAATTTCAGCGCCGGACGACCGGATTTCCTGATGTAGGAAATCTTGTCCCAGAGGTAAAGCCGCGCGGCATCCCGCCGCAGAATGATCCCTGCGTCCTGGGCCATGGCCGGGATAGTCAGCAAGTCACGCGCCAGTTCTTGACCGAGAAAGTGTACCGTATGCCCGTCGATCTGTTCTTTATTTTCGACATGTGCCAGCAGAAAGGTCGGCTTCAGGCTGCGGGCGTATCCGGCGCTGTAGAGGAAACTGCAAGGCTCGAGTACGGCATTGACCCCAGCGGAATCAAATGCATCGTATGTGCGACCGTCGATGTGAAGGCCCGCATATAGGTTCTCGGCCAGTCTTTCCCACCGGTTTTCCCTTTCATCGATCCATTCCAGGATCTCGGAAGAATCCTTTTCAACCCAGGGAGGCAGTCGGTGTTCCCATTTGTAAAGATCCCGCAAGCGCAAGGCCAGACCGCAAATGGAATAGAGCCCCGCATGCTGGGCGTCCGATATGTCACAGTTCGCCCGAACCTGACGGGCGATGTCATCGATATCAATGCGCATATTCAACTTTCTTTAAATTCCGGCTGTTATCACAATCGTCCGCCGAATAGCGGATCGGATTGGTTATTCAGGAAATGCAGCCGTCGACAACGGGGCGCATCGCAAATTCCGGTGCATGTACACATTTTTCCAGTCCCAACCCGCAAATTTCATGAAAAATCTACACCTGCCTTTAAATTGACGAATCAACAATTCGTTGAATGAAAAATTGACAGTCAATCGAACGGGAGGCCTTGAAAATCGACCGGCGAGATACCGGAAATTTTTAATCATCCGGGCTGAAAACAAGCCAAGCGTCATTCCGAACGGTAGAGGCGGCTTTTCATAAGTTCTCTGAATATGACCAGTTTTTGCACATCCTGAGTGCCTTCCGCCAGTGAAACGGCCCAGGCGTCCACTGGAAACTTGTGAATCGGATGCTCATATATCACCGATGCGGCACCGAACAGGTCTGCCGCCCAGGGGCATAGCTGCTTGGCCATCTTGACAGAGAGATACTTGGCCAACGATGCCTCGAACCTGTATTCGCCCCCGCTGTCCATGGCCACGGCCGCCCGGTAAACCATCAGGCGGGCGGCTTCCATTCGGGCGTAATGGTCTGCGATCTCGAAAGCCTTGGTTTGGAATTCGGCAATCGACTTACCGAACACCTTGCGGCTTTTGGCGCGCTGCACGGCAAGGTCGAACGCCCCAGCAGCAGTTCCTAATGCGATGCCGCTGATGGGAATCCGGCTGTTGGTGAAAACGGTCAGAGTCTGCTGCAAGCCGTGGCCTATTTTGCCCAACAAACAATCATCGGGAACATGGACATCGTCGAAATCGATCCGTGTGAGATCGGAAGGAATCCAGACCCGTTTGTTCAGCTTAATACGGCTGATTCCCGACGTATTTAAATCCACCAGGAACATGGATATGCGACGGTTGCGATGGGCATCCGGATCGGTTACGGCCGTCACAACGACAAGGTCGCTGACAAGAGCGTTGGTCGTATAGGCTTTGGCACCGTTGAGAATCCACCCGTCGGTTGTCTTTTTGGCGGTCATCTTGATTCCGGCCGCATCACTGCCAGCCAGGTTTTCTGTGTTGCCGAAACAGATCAGGCAGTCGCCCGATACGGCTGCCGCCCCATAGAGAGATTTTTGTTCCTTTGAACCGAAACAGCTGAGCGCGGTCAATCCCAGGTCCGACACGATAAGGACCGCCACCGCCACCCCCGGAGACACTGTTGCAACCCGTTCCAAGATCAAAGTCTCCCGTAGGCCGGAGTGCTTGATCATGCGGCCGTCTTTCCAGCGGTACCCGTACCAGCCTTGCTTCCCCGCGAGCTGAAAAAAACGGCGGGGGATCGCACGCTCTCGATTCCATTCCGGCAGGTTGGAAGCAATTTCTGCTTTTATAAACTTATCGAAGCGTTTGAGTTCCTCCTTCAGATCAGCGGGGATTGAGAAGTCCATGGCCTTTCCCTGGGAAATAGTTTGCATTTTATGGTACCCAAGTCGGAATTACGCTTTACCGACCTCAGACAATGCTCCGCTATCTTAGTGATCAAAACAGGATATTTCAATGTTTGCCAGAACATCTTACTTGAATTGCGGCTCTTCTCTCCGCCATGGGTGACGGGAACCTCTGGTTGGGACCGCCTTCTATGCCGCTTTTAGCATGAGTGGCGTACTCTTATTTGCACTGCATTCAGATGCACTTTGGAAGGGCCAGGCGGGCTGAAGAGACGGTGGTTTGCGGAAGTGCGTATCGGAAAGCGTGCCTGTGGACCGGTCGTTAATCGATCGTGACCCTGGGCAGGAGGTCATCACTTTCCAGCAAATGACCCACGCCAAGGACTGCCGCAGACATTGGCTCGGGGGCAACGTTCACCGTGAGGCCGATTTCGGATCCCAGTGCCTGCCTTAAATTGCTGAGCATGGCGACGCCTCCGGTGAGCATGATTCCCTTGTCTATGACGTCAGCCGATAACTCGGGCGGGATCTTCTCCAGTACGACTTTTATCAGCTGGACCACAGCGTCGACCTGGCCGAAAATGGACTGCCAGATCACCTCTGTCTCAATCTCGACAACCTTGGGAATTCCCGAGTTCGGGTCCCGCCCCTTTATTTCTATTTTCCCGGGAAATTGCGCGGTGGCGTCGAAGGACCCGATTCTCGTCTTGATGATTTCGGCGGTTAAATCTCCGACCAGCAGTTGATAGCGGTTCTTCAGGAACTGACTGATTGCAAAATCCATCCGATCGCCCGAAGCCTTGGTCGATTGGCACTGAACGATTCCGAGTAACGACAATGCTGCAGCCTCTGTTTTACCAGCCCCGATATCGACGATCATGCTGCAGATGGCTTCTGTGACAGGCAGACCGGCACCGATGGCAGTAGCGATTGGACCACTGACGAGGAAGGTCTCTCTGGCCCCCACCATTTCAGCCGTTTCTCTAATGGCACGCTTCTCAACTTCAGTGATGGCGTAGGGAACAGCGAAGGCAATCCTTGGTTTAACGAACTTATAGCGACTGTGAACCTTGCCGATAAAAAAATTCAACATGGCGGCAATGGCATCGAAGTCGGCAATAACACCCTCACGGATGGGACGGACAATTCTAATATGCCCCGGTGTTTTGCCTTGCATCTCTTTGGCTTCGAGTCCAAAAGCAATCGCCTTGTCCGCTGATTCCTCCCTGACGGCCACTGCCAAAATCGAGGGTTCGTTCAAAACGATCCCTTTATCCCTCGCGTAGATGCGGGTGTTGGCGGTGCCGAGATCAACGGCCAGGTCACTCGATAAGTGCCCTATAATTCCGGTGAGCTTCATTTTACGGCAATATTATCCTTTCGTAGGTAGAATGGACTCCGACAATCAATGCGAATCGATAGGCGACCTCCCATGATCATATCGGTCCTGTCGCCTCTGGTTTTACCGGTATGATAGTTGTTATAATTTCTCATAAAACAAATAAAATTGAAACCTGAAAATGCGGTAACTCGTTAGGCGAATAGTTCATTGGCCGTCCGGGGGTGACTGCGCCGGAAACTCGGAGCCGCCGTGCACCCCCTCGCCGAATGTATCCTCGAATTTTCGAACGGGTCATGCCCCACCCGGCAGCCGACCGCTTCGCATAGGGACAGGGTGTCTTCACATCCCTTTACGCGTCTGGCTCCATATGATATAAAGACAATCGACTATCAACCCCGCAATGAATGGAGAGACACCCCCCATGCAGAACATCCTCAAGGCCGCCAGACCAGTGAGTTTTTTTCTGACGGCAATCATCATCGTAACCGCCTTTTTTTCTCAGTATGTCTCAGCAGCCATGATTGGGACGGAAGTCGTCACCAGACTCGACCGTACTCGCGGTGAAGAAGCCCGACGCTATGTCTACAGCGTCCTTGTCCGGGAAGATGTCAGAGCGGTCTTGATAAAGCACGGCCTCGATCCCGATGAGGCGCGCGCACGGGTGGACAGCTTGACGGATAGTGAGGTGATTCGCTTGGCCGATAAAATCGACCAGCTGCCGGCCGGCGGTGACGCCTTGGGAGTCATTCTCGGCGTTGCCCTGATCGTTTTTCTCGTACTTCTCATCACGGATATTATGGGGTACACAGATATTTTCCCGTTTGTTAAAAAAGCGCATCGATAGGGCCATGCACTCGGCCGGCAAACGACCGCACACAGGTGTCGTGCTGGTGGCTCTGATACTGATCAACCTGCACTTGGCCGGCTGCAGCCGATTGACCTATAGAGATCAAGCCCTGCGCGAAGCCCAACTGCCGCAGCACTTTGAAATAGAAGCGGTGCCGTTCTTTCCACAAGAAAAGTATCAATGCGGACCGGCGGCGTTATCCATGGCGCTTGGCTGGAGTGGACTGCAGATACCGCCGGATGTTCTGACGCAAGAAGTCTTCACCCCGGCGCTCAAGGGTAGCTATCAGTCGGCCCTCATCGGGGCCACGCGACGCCATGGACGAATGGCCTATCCGCTTTCCGACCGGCTGAATCTGTTTAAGGAAATCGTTGCAGGGCACCCTGTCATCGTTCTCCAAAATCTTGGTTTATCCTGGTATCCCATTTGGCACTATGCTCTCGCCATCGGGTTCGACCTCGATAGGGGAAACATTCTTCTGCACTCGGGAACAACGCCTCGCAAAACCACCGCCATATCTGTTTTTGAATCGACCTGGCGCCGCAGCGGCTATTGGGGGATACTCGTCCTGCCCCCCAACCGATTGCCGGCAACAGCAGAGTTGTCCGAAATCATCCCGGCTGTCGTCGGTCTCGAGAAGGCTGGCCAGTGGTACGCGGCAATCGAAGGCTACAAAACGGTTTTGAGCCGCTGGCCGAACAGCCTAGCAGCCCACATCGGGATGGGAAACGGCTGGTATGCCGTTGGAAATTTAGAGGCCGCCGAATCAGTCCTCCGGGAAGCCAGCCGGCGATTCCCCGAGGAAGGCACGGTTTACAACAACCTGGCCCATGTTCTGTTCGAACGGGGCAACATTGACGCCGCCGAAGGCGCAGCACGCCGAGCGGTGGACATGGGAGGGCCGCTGGTGGACGTGTACCGGCAGACGCTCAGGGAAATCCAAGCCGGGAGACCTTCCCCGAAACTGTAAGTTTTCATGCAGTGATGTCCGCGATGGAGCGGCTCTCAATAACGAACCCCGGTTGACACGTCACTCTCATTAGAAGCCAACTCAAAAAGGTCTTCCCACCCGATTCGCCAGGGGTTTACCCGCCTCAGGCGGGCGGACAAGTCCTCCAAAAGCGGATAAATCTCGGCGTTGAGCCCTCGGGTCACGTCCTTGAGATGCGAGAGTATGCCTGCGGGTGCGACACACAAAGAAGGATCAATCAGGTGGGGAATCCCGCACAGCGGGGATCCTCGGTCTCGCCTTGAGCTCGACCGAAATTCCTCATTTTGAGATCGCTTCTAATATGCCGCGTTGGTAATGAACCGAACAGAAGGTTCTCAATTTCATGGTAAATCACTAAACGCCCTTCACGGTACGATCCCGGTTCCTGCTCAGAATTTTTTTCTTGCGCTGCCGCAGGCGTTATATACCCTTTTTTACGTAATTCGACCCACACCTGAAGTTGGCAAAGTTTTTGCTTCAACACTCAGTTACGTGTATAATTATTAAATTGGCGAAAAGAAATAAAACGCCAAAACGACACGGTAAAAAGATCAAATCTGACACATTTCCGGTGACGCGGGCTTATGCCGTCCCAGGGCCGGAAACCAATGATTTTAGGGAAAGAAAGCGCAACGGCCGCCTCTCGACAAACGAGTTGGCAGGCCGTTGATGCCATCGAGCATAAACTCTGAAACCCCCGGTGCAGTTCATTCATGCTGGGGCATATTTGTGGAAAATAGGTGCGAGTGTATGTGAATTTTTTTTCAACCGGCACGTTAACACTCCTGAAAGCATGTCATTGCCGGTCGAATTTTTTTATAATGGCGGAGGTTCACTCAGACAGAACCCATTGCGGCGATAGGTCGCGTTTTCATATTTTATAGGAACATCCTTATAGGCTTCACAAAGAAACAGACAGGATTCGGCCTTGCCGAGCTGCGATCTTCCCGGACTGGCGTCGAAACGTGGTGATTTGTTGATAGTGAAGAATCCGCCCAAAATAATCAATAAGATTAATACGGCAATTCCGCTTCCGTGCCTGCCGCAGGTTCTCGTCAAGCTCAATCGGCTCTGTAACAGCGATGCACCTTCCCTCGAAGAGTTGACCCGCCTGGTGGCGATGGATCCCGCCCTGACGCTCAAAATCCTGCGTTTGGAGGCGGCGGCCGACCCATCGAAATCGACCTACGAGATCATTGAGAGGTCACTGGCCCAGCAGGGACCG
>Ga0316201_10004568_pt1 | contig 10472 bp, 4 predicted proteins | sample CS6wburrow_MG_FD_204516 | JGI IMG/M metagenome (GOLD analysis project Ga0316201, IMG submission 204516) | Coastal sediment microbial communities from Delaware Bay, Delaware, United States - CS-6 worm burrow | ecosystem: Environmental > Aquatic > Marine > Coastal > Sediment | place: USA: Delaware... | reverse complement strand
CGTTCGACACGGTCTATGCGGAGGGCCAGCGCCGGTACGTCGAATCCCTCTCGACCTACGCCAAGCAGTTCCTGGAACGGATGCCCAAGCCGGCCGTGGATTGGATCGACGGCGTCGCTCCGTCCGTCGCCATCGATCAGAGAAACACGGTTCGATCCAGCCGCTCGACGGTGGGCACGACGACCGAGACCTACGACTACATGCGCCTGCTGTGGAGCCGGGTGGGGCATACGGTCTGCCCCGATTGTGGCGAACGCGTCGTTCCGGACACCGTGCAGTCCGCCACCGACGAGGTCCTGGCGCTGCCCGCGGGCACGCCCGTCTACGTGACGTTCCCGCTGGAACGCAGTCCCGGCCTCACGCACGAAGCCGCGTTGGAGAATCTGCGTGCCCGTGGTTACGTGCGGGTGATGATTGACGGGTCCGAGCAACACCTGGACGACCTGGACTACGGGGACGAGCCACCGCCAGCCGACGCGATCCGCCTCGACGCGGCAGGCGAGGTGCTGGTCGTCGCGGATCGGCTATCCGCGGCGGACGACAGCCGGGAGAGACTCTCCGATTCGCTGGCCGGTGCGTTCGCGGAGGGACATGGACGTGCCGAAGTGCTGGTGGTTCTGCGCACGGGTGGGCGCGCCTCAGAGGTACACGAGCGAATTCCCTTTGCCGAGGCATTCCGCTGCTCTGACTGCGGTCGTGAGTTCCCGGACCCCACGCCGATCCTGTTCAGCTTCAACCACCCGACCGGCGCGTGTCCCGAGTGCAACGGCTTTGGGGCTACCCTCGAGTACGCGCTCGACCTGATCGTACCGGATGTCGACCGGCCGCTGGTGGATGGCGCGCTCGATCCGTGGACGAAACCCCGCTACTACCGCGAAGCAGCTGACGTATTGGATCTGGCGGCGCGCAGAGGCGTCGACCCGACGCTTCCCTGGCGGGCGCTGCCCGAACCGTTCCGAGAGGAGCTGCTGGATGGCTCACCGGACTTCGTCGGGATCATTCCATTTCTGCGCTCCCGTGAGCGGAAGAGATACAAGCAGTACATCCGGGTCTTCCTCCGGCAGTACCAGCTTCCGGAGACGTGTCACCGCTGCGAGGGCACCCGGCTCCAGCCCGCGGCGCTGCACGTGCGCGTGGGGGGACTCGACATCGCCGCGGCAGCCGCGCTGACCGTGGACGAATTGAGGGAGTGGCTGGCCGGGCTCGACCTGTCGCCGTTCGAGGCGCGGGTCTCGGAGACCCTCCTCCGCGAACTCGCCGATCGCCTCGAGTTCATGTCGTCCGTAGGCCTGGGCTACCTGTCCATGGATCGCCAGGCCCGGACCCTTTCGGGCGGGGAAATGCAGCGAATCCGCCTGTCGGGGAGCCTGGGGAGCCGGTTGGTGGACACCCTGTACGTTCTGGACGAGCCGACGATCGGCCTGCACCCGAGAGACGTCGAGCAGTTTCTCGGGGTCCTGTGCCAGTTGAGAGACCGTGGCAACACGGTTCTGGTGGTCGAGCACGAGACGTCGGTGATGCGTCGAGCGGACAGAGTAATCGAATTGGGTCCCGGGGCCGGCGAGCACGGCGGGGAACTGGTATTCGAAGGGTCATTCTCCGGCCTGGCGACCGCGGACACGGCGACGGGTCGGGCCCTGCGCGGGCGTCTCCCGTCTTCTCGCCGGGCGCCCGGGCCTCCCAGGGCATGGCTGCGACTGGAGGGCGCCACGTTGCACAACCTGCGGGATCTCGATGTGGCGATTCCACTGGGGCGACTCACCGTGGTGACCGGAGTGTCGGGTTCGGGCAAGTCCACCCTCGTGCACGATGTGCTGTATCAGGCCCTGGAGAAGACCCTGCGCGGGACCTCGTCCACCCGGCGCCACCTGGGGGAGGCAGTGGGAGAGTGGCGGGCCCTGGCCGGTGCCGAGCTGCTGGAGGAGGTCGTCCTGGTGGACCAGAGTCCCATCGGCCGTACGCCTCGCTCGAACCCGATCACCTACATCAAGGCGTACGACGAGATTCGCCGCCTGTTCGCCGAACAACCGGAAGCGAAACGACGCGGGTTCGAGCCCGGACACTTCAGCTTCAACGTCCAGGGCGGACGGTGTGAAGCCTGCAAGGGCGCCGGCGAAGAAGTGGTCGAAATGGTGTTCCTGGCAGACGTGTCGATGCCCTGCGAGGTATGCGAGGGCAGGCGTTTCAAGCCGGAGACCCTCAAGGTGAAGTACCGTGGTCGCAGCATCAGGGACGTGCTGAACCTGACCGTGGACGAGGCGATTCGCTTCTTCATCCGGCAGGATCGTTTGGGGCAGGCGCTGTGGCAGCTCCAGAGGGTCGGGCTCGGCTACCTGCGTCTCGGACAGTCGGCCACGACGCTTTCCGGTGGCGAGGCGCAGCGCCTCAAGGTGGCCCGGGAGCTCGCCCGGCGCTCCTCGAAGAAGCAACGCATCTACATCATGGACGAGCCGACCGTCGGGCTCGGACTGGGTGAGATCGGACGGTTCCTGGGGGTGCTGGGACAACTGGTGGAGGCCGGGAACACGGTTGTCGTGGTCGAACACGACCTGGACGTGATCGCCGCCGCGGATTGGATCGTGGACCTCGGACCCGAGGCTGCGGATGGAGGGGGACGCGTCGTGGTGGCCGGGACGCCGGCCGAGGTCATGAAGGCTCCCGGATCCCATACGGGCCATCACCTGGCCCGGCACCTCGAGGTCGTACCTTCCACGGAGGGCGTCGCGCCGTCCACGCGCGATTCCAGCGACCGCGCCGGATGAGGGCCGCGCGTGCCTGAAATCTCCGTCCTGCTTCCTTGCCGCAACGTGGCCGCATGGCTTCCGGAGTGTATCGAGAGTCTCGAGACGCAGTCGTGGTCCGACTTCGAGGTTTTGGCGGTCGACGATCGATCCACCGATGGGACGTCGGAGCTCCTGCGTCGCTGGTCCGCCAGGGACGACCGGGTGCAGGTGCTCGAGGTCGACCCCGGGTGCCCGCCGCGCGGAGAGGGAGAACCATTCGAGGGCGGCCTCGTCCGTGCCCTGGATCTCGCGGTGGCCGCCTCCCGCGCTCCGCTCCTGGCCCGCATGGATGGAGACGACGTCGCCGGGCCCCGGCGCCTGGAACTCCAGCGCGACTTCCTCCTGGCTCGTCCGGACCTGGCGGGATGTGGAACTGCGGTGGAGATGTTTCCGCGTTCACAAGTCGGCGAGGGTTACCGGCGATACGAGGCCTGGTTGAACGGGCTCTCCGATCCCACCGATCTGTGGCGGGACCTGCTCGTCGAGTGTCCCGTCGCACACCCCACCCTGATGATCCGCCGCTCGGTGCTCTCCGGGCTCGGCGGCTATCGCGATACGGGTTGGCCCGAGGACTACGACCTGGTCCTGAGGCTGCATGCGGCCGGAATGCGGGTGGCCAACCTCCCGGAGCCGTTGCTGCGCTGGCGGATACGGTCCGACCGTCACTCGCTCGCCTCGGATCGATATTCGGCCGGGGCATTCCGGCGCTGCAAGGTCCACTTCCTCGACCAGGTCTTTCTCCCCGCATCGCGTCCCCTGGTGGTGTGGGGGGCGGGCAAGGTCGGAAAACCACTGGCCCGCGAGCTCATCAGACAGGGCCGCCCGGTTGCGGCGTTCGTGGATCTCGACGCGCGTAAGATCGGCCAGGAAATTCACGGCGCCCCCGTGCTGGATCCGGCGGGGTTCGAGATCCTGGCATCGAAGTACGGCCCGTACGTGCTCGCCGCCGTCGGATCCCCGGGTGCCAGCGAGGAGATTCGCGCGGCCCTGGACGGCCTCGGACACCGCGAGATCGAGGACTATCGGGTCTGCGCGTAGGTTGTGCTGGATGAGCCGTCAGGATCCCTTCGATTACCGGGTCTTTCCCAGAATTGGCTACATTGCCGGCTTCCGGTCTCCGGTCGCGAGCCGGCGACCGTCCAGGGGCCCGGTCCTCAAGCAACCCTGAAGGAGATTGCAGATGGCAAAGAGACGTCCCAGATCGAGCATGGCGTCGCTCCTCCTGGCCGTGTTCCTGGTTTCCGGCTGCGCGTCCGGGGGCAATGCCCCGACCGGCGGACCCGGCGATTCGGTCACTGGCGAGGTAGGCCGGGTCGAGGCGGACCGCCAGCTCCTGAACGGGACACCGCACGGGGCCTGGGAGTCATCGTATGAACCGTTGGCCTCGAGCCCGGTGCTGATCCGCGGTGGGACCGTCATGACGGCGGCCGGCGAGGAAATCGAGGGAGGGGACGTGCTGCTCGTCGATGGTCGAATCGAGTCCATCGGCGTCGGGCTCGATGTCCCCGATGGGGCAACCGTGATCGAGGCAGCGGGTCGATTCATCACCCCGGGGATCATCGATACCCATTCGCACCTTGGCGTATATCCGTCGCCGAGCGTAGAGGGCATGGGGGAAGGCAATGAGGCCACCAACCCGGTCACGGCCGAAGTATGGGCCGAGCACGGGGTGTGGCCGCAGGATCCGGGCTTCTGGAGAGCCCTCGCCGGCGGAGTGACCACGCTGCAGTCGCTGCCGGGAAGCGCCAATCTGATCGGTGGTCGAGGTGTGACCTTGAAGCTGGTTCCGGGACGTGGGGTGACGGACATGATGTTCCCGGGCGCTCCGATGGGCCTGAAGATGGCGTGCGGAGAGAACCCCAAGCGGGTGTACGCGAGTCGCGGGCCGTCCACCCGGATGGGCAACGTGGCCGGGTATCGCGAGGCGTTCATCCGGGCGGAGAAATACCGTGAACGGTGGGATGAGTGGCTCGCGGGCGACCGGCAGGCCGACCGCCCCGATCGGGACCTGGAGCTCGAGACGCTGGCGGAGGTGCTGCGCGGCAACATCCTGATTCAGAACCACTGCTACCGGGCCGACGACATGCTCACGATGCTGGAGCTGTCCCATGAATTCGGCTTCTCGATTCGTTCGTTCCATCACGCGACGGAGGCCTACAAGATCCGGGACCGCCTCGCGGAAGAGAACGTGGGCGCCTCCGTGTGGGTGGACTGGTGGGGCTTCAAGATGGAGGCCCTCGACGGCATCCCACAGAACCTGGCCCTCCTGACCGAAGCCGGGGCGCGAGCCATCCTTCACACGGATAGCGGCCTTGAAATCCAGATCCTGAACCAGAACGCTGCCCGGGCCATGTACGCCGGACGTAGCGTGGGCATCGATGTGACGCGTGACCAGGCATTGCGCTGGATCACGCTCAACCCGGCCTGGGCCCTGGGTATCGACGAAGAGACGGGCTCGCTCGAAGCCGGCAAGGCGGGCGATGTGGTGGTCTGGTCGGGCGATCCGTTCAGCGTGTACAGCCGGGCCGACCAGGTGTTCATTGACGGCGCCGTGGTCTACGACCGTTCCCGGACCGAGGGCAATCCGAGCAGCGATTTCGAGCTCGGTATCCTACCCGAGGCGGGTCAGGGAGGTGGACGATGAACGGGCTGAGCGGAAGTCCGGGGAGAACGGCGCGCCTGGCAACCCTGTTGGCGCTGCTGGCGGGAACTCCCGCGCTCGCCGGGGGGCAGGACCTGGCCGTCACCGGTGGCGACGTGCACACCGTGAGTGGAGGGGTGCTCGAGGGTGCGACCGTGCTCGTCAGGGATGGCATCATCGTCGCGGTCGGTCGGGATGTCGAGGTGCCCGCCGGAGTGATGACACTCGATGCAACCGGCCGGGTCGTGACTCCGGGCCTGTTCGACGCCACCACGTCGTTGGGGCTGGTCGAGGTCGGCATGGTGAGCTCGACCGTCGATGCACAGCTGCAGGGTGACCCGGTGAGGGCGGCCTTCGACGTCGTCGACGGTATCAACCCGCGCAGCGTGTTGATACCGGTGAACCGGGCGGCCGGACTGACGACGGCGCTCTCCGCTCCCGGCGGAGGACTGATCGCCGGGCAAGCCGCGATCATCGACCTGGCGGGCTCATCCGTCGGCGAGATGATCGTCAAACCCCGCGCGGTGATGGTCGCGAGCTTCAGCGCCGGGGCAGCCGGCGGAGCCCGGGGGGGCGCCTCGTTGCGTCTCCGGGAAGTGCTCGACGACGCCAGGTTCTGGCGCGAGAACCGGGCCGCGTTCTCAGCGGGCCGCACTCGCGAACTCTCTGCCTCAAGGTTGGACCTGGAAGCTCTGGCCCCGGTGCTGGACGGCGAAACACCGCTGGTCGTGGGCGTCCACAGGGCCTCCGACATCGAGGCGGTCCTGCGCATCGCGGCCGAATACGGGTTGGATCTCGTGATCTCCGGCGGAGAAGAGGCCTGGATGGTCGCGGACCGGATTGCAGCCGCCGGGGTGCCGGTGATCCTCAAGCCGCTCACCAACAGTCCGGGCGGGTTTGACCGCCTCGGGTCGAGGTTCGACAACGCGACTCTGCTCGAGCGGGCCGGCGTGGAAGTCATTATCGGGAGCTTTACCTCGCACAATGCTCGCTGGCTGGTCCTGGAGGCGGGAAACGCGGTACGCTTCGGGCTGCCCTGGGATGTAGCGCTGCGGGCTGTGACCCTGGCGCCCGCCCGGGCGCTGGGCGTGGCAGACCGATACGGTTCCCTGGAGCCAGGCAAGGTGGGGAACCTGGTCGTATGGACGGGCGATCCCTTCGAACTCTCGACCCAAGCCGAAGCCGTCGTAATCCGCGGCGCCATCACATCCCTGGATCATCGACAGCTCGAGCTGTTCCGGCGCTACAGGGAACTGGACGAAGAGCGTCCGGCGTTCAAGGGATCCGGTTTCTGACCCCATTGCGGCGGTTCCATCCGACCCCTGCGCGATCGTAGCCGAACGGTCGCGCAGGGCCCCCCAAACGGCTATATTTTCCCGGTTATTCTGAGACTATGAAGGCGGCCCCCGGAGGCCGTCAGCCAGGGATCGCGGCCGGGCTTGCCCGGCCGTACCTGCGACGATGTGGCACGCCGAGCGCGGGTCCCCGTCAGGGCTGCCCAAACCACCCTTCCGTGACGAGCGCATGGAGACGACTGAACGAACCGATCGAGTTGAGCAGAGGCTTCTCGAAGACGAGATGAGAGAGTCGTTCATCGACTACTCGATGAGCGTGATCGTGCAACGGGCCCTGCCCGATGTGCGTGACGGGCTGAAACCGGTGCACCGCCGGATTCTGTACGCCATGCACGAGCTCGGCCTGTCTCCGAACCGGCCTTACAAGAAGTGCGCGACGGTGGTGGGTGACGTGCTGGGCAAGTACCACCCGCACGGCGACTCGGCGGTCTACGACTCGCTGGTTCGGATGGTCCAGGAGTTTTCGCTCCATTATCCGCTGGTGGATGGACAGGGGAACTTCGGGTCCATCGATGGCGATGCGGCGGCAGCGTACCGGTATACAGAGGCACGTCTCGCCTCGCTGGCGACCGAGATGCTGGCGGACATCGACAAGGAGACGGTGGAATTCGCGCCGAACTTCGACGATCGACTCGAGGAGCCGACCGTTCTCCCGTCGAAGTTGCCCAACCTGCTGGTGAACGGCTCATCGGGGATCGCGGTCGGGATGGCCACGAACATTCCGCCCCACAATCTCCGTGAGATCGTCGCGGCGTGCGTACAACTGATCGAGGCGCCGGATACCCCGGTCGAGGAACTTCTCGACTACGTCCCGGGACCGGACTTCCCCACGGGAGGCCTGGTCTACGGGAAGACGGGAATCAGGGAGGCATACACGACGGGACGGGGCCGCGTGGTGATGCGGGCGCGGGCCCACGTGGAGGATCGGCCGAGCGGTGGCGAGCGGCTGATCGTGACGGAAATCCCGTTCATGGTGAACAAGTCCCGCCTCGTCGAGCAGATCGCCCAGCTCGTCCGGGATCGCCGGATCGAGGATATATCGGACCTGAGGGACGAGTCATCGGCGCGCGACGGTATCCGGGTCGTGATCGACCTGAAGCGTGACTCCATTCCGGAAATCGTGCTGAACAAGCTGTACAAGCACACCCAGATGCAGAGCACGTTCGGCGTCATCATGCTGGCGCTGGTGGGTGGTGTGCCCAGGGTGATGGACCTCAAGACGATCCTCGCCCACTTCATCGAGCACAGGCACACGGTGGTGGTCCGGCGCACCGAATTCAGCCTTCGGGTGGCCCGCGAGCGCGAGCACATCCTCGAGGGTCTGAAGATCGCCGTCGACAACATCGATGAAGTCGTGCGCATCATCCGGGCCTCCAAGAACACCGAGGAGGCGGCCTCCAACCTGAAGGAACGCTTCGGCCTCAGCGACAAGCAGGCGGAGGCCATTCTCGCGATGCGGCTGTCGCGTCTCACGGGATTGGAGATCGAGAAGCTCGAGGAAGAGCTGGCCGAGATCCGGGCTACGATCGAGGAACTCGAAGCCCTGATGGCGTCACGGGATGCCCGCATGGAGGTCATCCGGGGAGAATTGGTCGAGCTGGCGGCCCGTTTTGGCGACGATCGCCGATCGCAGATCATCGATGCGGAAATCAGCTTCAACCCCGAAGACCTGATCGCCGACGAGCCGATGGTGATCACGATCAGTCACCAGGGCTATATCAAGCGGATCGCTCCGGCGACGTATCGCCAGCAGCGGCGTGGTGGCCGGGGAATCGCCGGCATGGACACCAAGGAAGAGGACTGGGTCGAGCACCTGTTCCTCGCCTCGACGCACGACTATTTGTGCGTATTCACGGCACGTGGCCAGGTATACTGGCTCAAGGTGCACGAGATTCCTCTGGCCTCGCGTACCTCGCGTGGCAAACCGGTGGTGAACCTCCTCGACATCTCGAAGGACGAGAAGATCGCTTCCATTCTTCGAGTTAGGGAATTCGATCCCGATCGCTACGTGCTGTTCGCGACCCGGAGCGGGCAGGTGAAGAAGACGAGCCTGGCCGCGTACCGGCACGTGAGGGCAAAGGGGATCAACGCGATCAACATCGACGAGGGCGACCGCCTGATCGACGCGCGGCTCACGGACGGGGACAACGACCTGATTCTCGCCACACGCAAGGGCATGGCCATCCGGTTCAAGGAGGGCGATGCGCGTGAGATGGGTCGGGCGACTCGAGGAGTGCGCGGTATCCGCCTGAGGGCCGGCGACGAAGTGGTGGGAGCCGTCGTAGTCGCGGAAGGATCCAGCTTGCTCACGGTGACCAGCCGGGGCGGGGGGAAGCGGACGAAGGTCGAGGACTACCGCGTTCAGCGCCGCGGTGGAACGGGGCTGATCAACTTCCGCCTGAGCGAGAAGACCGGCGACGTGGTGGGGGTGCGCGAGGTCACCGACGATGACGAATTGATGCTGGTGACCCGAGGTGGAGTGATCAATCGACAGCCGGCTTCGCAGATCCGGGTGATCGGCCGGGCTACCCAGGGAGTGCGCATCATCGCGCTGGATGACGGTGACGAGTTGATGGACATCGCCAAGGTCGCGGCCGACCTGGACGTGGGCGAGGCGGACGACGCCGATACCGATGAGATCGCGGTCCTCGAGGATGGAGCCACCGAGGAAGCCGGGGAGACACCCGAAACGGGGGAGTAGATCTCCATGCCCGCGAGCACCGGTTTGGTGACCCTGGACGAAATTCGTTCCGCGGCAGACAGAATTCGCGGTGCCATCCGCCGAACACCACTCCTCCCGGTGGACCGTTCCGCGGGGGCGGTGCCTGGAGAGGCGCCGGACCTGTGGTTGAAGTGCGAGTGCCTGCAGTACGCCGGGGCCTTCAAGCTCCGGGGCGCCTACAACTTCATTTCTTCTATCCCTCCCGAGGTGCGGCCGGCCGGCGTCGTGACCTATTCGTCCGGGAATCACGCACAGGGAGTGGCCTACGCCGCTCGCGCGTTCGGTATTCCGGCTCTGGTGGTGATGCCGGTGGATGCACCGGGCATCAAGGTCGCGGCCGTGCGGAGGCTCGGCGCACGCCTCGAAATGGCCGGTACAACGACGACCGAGCGAAAGGCGCGGGCCGAGGAGCTTCTAGCCGAGATCGGCGGAACCATGGTCCCGCCCTTCGATCATCCTGACATCATCGCGGGGCAGGGCACGGCGGGCCTGGAAATCGTCGAGCAGCTTCGTGAAGCCTCCGAGCGGCGGGGTGAAGAGATCCGAGCATCGAGGGTGATCGTTCCGATCGGGGGGGGTGGGCTTCTTTCAGGCGTCGCCGCCGCGATTCGGGAGCTCGAGCCCGGGGCCAGCATCGTCGGGGTGGAGCCGGACGGGGCGCCCAAGATGACCCGCTCGCTGGAGGCCGGCCACCCGATCACGCTGGAGAGGGTGGATACGATAGCCGACGGGCTGAAGCCCGTGCGTCCGGGCGACCTGACCTTCGAGCACACACGCGACCTGGTCGACCAGGTGGTCACCGTGGACGACGCGTCGATTCGCGAGGCCGTGTTGTGGTGCCAGGGCCAGCGACTCCTGGTCGAGCCGAGCGGTGCGGCGACGATCGCGGCGCTGGCGTCGGGCAAAGTGAAACCGGCGAGCGACGGGGCCACGGTGGCAGTCCTGTCTGGCGGCAACCTGGACCCTTCCAT
>Ga0316201_10004567_pt1 | contig 10472 bp, 7 predicted proteins | sample CS6wburrow_MG_FD_204516 | JGI IMG/M metagenome (GOLD analysis project Ga0316201, IMG submission 204516) | Coastal sediment microbial communities from Delaware Bay, Delaware, United States - CS-6 worm burrow | ecosystem: Environmental > Aquatic > Marine > Coastal > Sediment | place: USA: Delaware... | reverse complement strand
ACCTGGTCTATCCCTACCAGTACAAACTGGATTATTCGATGTTGCTTGACCAGCTCAAGAGCGAACTCAATTCGAGTAAATTCGGCGTCAAGGCCTTATACAGAACGCTCGATGACCGCTCCGACAATGCGTATTACCAGGACGGAAAAAATGACTATATGTTCGAAATCCAGGCATACATCAGGCTTAACTTTTAAGCCGGTGCATTCAAGGTCGAGGTGAAAATTATGAATATTTCATTCAACACACATGCCACAACGCTGGCATCAAGCTGCCGGCAATTGCTGATGGTTTCCGGCCTGATGATTTTGATAACGGCCTGTGGCGAGGTCGACGTTGGTGACGGCACAGTGGTCAACAGCATTCCGCTACCGCTGGATTCTGATCTCACGCTGTATTGCGAAGATGCTGGCATTGCGACAGAAAGATGTGTACTGGATGACCCTGCAAACCCGTATGCCAGGATAGGCGTCAATGCTGAGTATGATGATGATAATGATGAAACGACAACCAATAAGATCATCAAGTTTGACCTGGATGGAGATGCGCCATCAGCCAAAGCACGGTTTTATCTCTGGGCAACCGCCCAGGCACAAAGCCCGCGAGGTGAAAACCAGTATTACACTGCAGTAGCACTGCACACATTATTCACCGAGACTGGCAACCTGTTAATGAGAGAACAGGCAAGAAGGGCATACCGCTCAGTGCTCGATAATCATTTCAACGAGGTGACATTTTTTCTGATTGAATTGCCTGAAGGCGACGTGTTTTTCCCGGAGTCATTAAAAAAACTGGTCGGCCAGAATATGTACGAGCCTGAGATCTTGAGCCTGACGCCCTTATATGACAGTGATTTGCTGATATTAGAAGCATTCGGTGAATGGGGTTATTACTACGATACAGACACCGGCATCATCAGTCAGAATTTCTGATTATGCGTATTCATAAAACACCTTGAATCGCCATACACATATATCATGAATACCTCAGAACAGGTCATCGATATTCTTGACGAAAGCAAGGATGCTGTGTCTGGCGAATTTATCAATATTGCGGGCGAGCGTTTTTATGCAATCCACAATGTTGACAAGATTGCCCCGTTTTTCATCAGTGTTATTTCAGACAGTGATCACTGGTTGTTTGTCTCATCAACAGGCGGCCTGACGGCGGGACGGGTTTCACCCGATACCGCACTTTTTCCTTATGTCAGTGTCGACAAAATCCATGACAGCGCAGTCCACACCGGGACTAAAACCCTGCTGCGAGTTAACACCCACGGCGCGTGTTACGAGTGGGAACCGTTTAACATGGAACACGACGGGCGCTTTATCATCCAGCGCCATCTATACAAAAACCTGTTAGGCAACAAGCTCTGTTTTGAAGAAATCAACCACGACCTGCAACTGGCGTTTCGTTACACCTGGGCCACGAGTGAACGCTATGGTTTTGCACGCCAGTGTGAACTGGAAAACCTGGGCAATGAGCATGTCGCTGTCGACATGGTCGATGGCCTGCAAAATATTCTGCCCGCCGGCACACCGCGCTATATCCAGACCAATTCAAGTAACCTGGTCGATGCCTATAAGTGGTCCCAGCTCGATGAACAGACAGGTATGGCTTTGTTCACACTCAATTCAGCCATTACTGATCGGCCTGAACCCTGCGAGTCACTCAGGGCAAACACCGTATTTTGCCTCGGACTCAAAGCACCCAAAATACTGATTTCTTCCGAACAACTCGATCATTTTCGGCTGGTCCAAAACCTGCAACAGGAAGTTAACAAACGCGGTGTACGCGGTGCATACCTGGTCAACCAGGCGTTTGAACTTGAACCGCAGGCAGCCCAGCGCTGGCAGATAGTCGCTAACATTGAGCAAAGCCAGGCACAGGTGGTCGAGTTGCGCAAACAGCTTGATAATCCTGCTGCTGTTGCCCAGGCGATTAGCAGCTCGATCGACAGGGGTTCAGATGCACTGTCACGCATTATGGCGGCGGGTGATGGCTTCCAGCTCACGGCTGAGGAGAACGTTTCAGTTCATCACTATGCCAACGTGTTGTTCAATATTTTGCGCGGTGGCGCCTTCGTCGACCAGTACCAGGTGACTGCTCGGGACTTCATTGCCAGTATCGAACATTTCAACCTTGATGTTTATCAACGCAACCAGGTGCTGTTATCTGCATTGCCAGAATCGTTGCCGTTTAATCAACTACTGTCGACCATACAGCAGCACGGCGACATGCAACTGCAACGCCTGTGCATGGAATACCTGCCGATTACATTCGGCCGTCGCCATGGTGATCCCAGTCGACCGTGGAACCAGTTTTCTATCCGGCTGAAAGACGAAGACGGCAATCGCCGACTCTGGTACGAAGGCAACTGGCGGGATATTTTTCAGAACTGGGAAGCACTGGCATTAAGTTATCCTGAATTCATCGAAAACATGATCGCCAAGTTTGTTAACGCGTCGACCATGGATGGTTACAATCCCTACCGGATCACCAAGCAGGGCATCGACTGGGAAGTGGAAGAACCGGACGACCCGTGGAGCTATATTGGTTACTGGGGCGACCACCAGATTATCTACCTGCTGAAATTGCTCGAACTCTCCTGCAATTACCACCCGGCCAGGCTGGGCGCATTATTACATCAACCCGTGTTCAGTTATGCCAACGTACCTTACAAAATAAAATCCTTTGAAGACTTGCTGAAAGATGCCAAGAGCACGGTTGATTACGATCATGATCTTGCAGAACGCATTGAGCTTCGAGTGGCGAGCATGGGTGCCGACGGCAAACTGGTGCTCGATGTTCACGGTGAGGTGTACCTGGTTAATCTGCTCGAAAAACTGCTGGTGCCACTATTGAGCAAGCTCGGCAACCTGGTCATCGACGGCGGACTCTGGCTCAACACCCAGCGACCGGAATGGAACGATGCCAACAATGCCCTGGTGGGCCAGGGCCTGTCGATGGTCACCCTGTATTACCTGCGGCGCTATATCAGTTTCCTGCAGCAATTACTCGAAAAACAAACCGATCCGGTGCGCCTTTCCAGAGAAGTGAGCCAGTGGCTGGACGACACCGCCACCTGCCTGAATTCACTGCGCCCGATGCTGGGCGAAAAACCCATCACAGCGCAGCAGCGCTACCAGTGGCTGGCGGAACTCGGTCAGGCCGCGAGCCAGTACCGCATGGCTGTTTACCGGCGCGACACCTTCACAGGTACGGCTACCCGCTCGCCGAGCCAGATCAGGTTGTTGCTGGATGATGCCCTCGCAGCCATCGACCACAGTATCGCGCATAACCAGCGCGAAGATAATCTTTTCCATGCTTACAATACGCTAGACCTGCAGCCCAACGCGGCGAACATCGACACCCTCTATCCAATGCTTGAAGGCCAGGTGGCGGCACTGAGTTCGGGTGCTATACCGCCACAACAGGCTGTGGCAGTTGTGCAAGCCCTGTTTAACAGCCAGATATACCGCGCTGATCAGCACAGCTTCATGCTTTACCCCGATCGCCAGGTGCCGGGCTTTCTTGAAAAAAACCAGATCACTGCAGAGCAGGTCGAAGCCATACCATTATTGCAACGGATGCTCGCCGAAAACGATCAGCGTATCGTGCTGCGTGATGCCGACGGATGCTATCGCTTTAATGCCGAGTTAATCAATGCAGGCGAACTCAACACCCGGTTAATAAAACTATCAGCGGTGTACGCTGATGCAGTGGAAGCCGCACGAAAACCCTTGCTGGCACTCTACGAAACCGTATTCAATCACCAGGCGTTTACCGGTCGCTCAGGCGGCATGTTCGGCTTTGAAGGACTGGGCTGCATTTACTGGCACATGGTGTCCAAACTATTACTTGCAGTGCAGGAAAATTTCTTTGCAGCGCTGGACCAGGCGGCCGATGAATCCGACTGCCAGCAACTCGGTGATTTGTATTACCAGGTGCGCCAGGGTATTGGTTTTAACAAGTCCCCGGCAGACTATGGTGCGTTCCCGACCGATCCGTATTCACACACGCCTAAACATGCCGGCGCCCAGCAACCGGGCATGACCGGACAGGTGAAAGAAGAAATACTCACACGTTTTGGTGAACTTGGCGTTCGGGTACACGCGGGTGCTGTGAGCTTTCAGCCGAAGCTGCTGCGGCGCTGCGAATTTCTAACAACACCGCAGCAGTTACGTTACCTGGATATTGCAGGCAACTGGCAGTTGCTTATCGTACCTGGCGACGCCCTGGGTTTTACCTGGTGCCAGGTACCGGTGATTTACCAGCTGGATGACAATGCTGATCCGAGCCTGACTATCACCTTCGATGATGGAACACAACAATCGCTGGCACAATTAGAACTACCCGCGAGGGAGAGCAGGGAGCTGTTCGAGCGCAGTGGACAGATTCGTCAACTGAGCGTGTCAATATCAACAGCCTACTTGTTCGATGAAAATAGCTAAATTCCCCAAAGACTTTACCTGGGGTGCAGCCACCTCGAGTTATCAAATCGAAGGTAATGCCTGGCGTGACGATGGCGGCAGATCGGTCTGGGACATGATGACCGACCAGGCCGGAAAAATTGTTCATGGTGATAACGGCGACATCGCCTGTGATCACTATCATCGTTACAGAGATGATGTTGCGTTGATGACAGACATCGGCCTGCAGGCGTATCGTTTCTCAATCAGCTGGCCGCGCGTACTGCCTGATGGAACAGGTAAAGTGAATCAACAAGGACTGGATTTTTATAGCAACCTGGTTGATGCACTACTCGAAAATAACATCGACCCGTGGATAACATTATTTCACTGGGACTTTCCTTATGCGCTGTTCTGTCGAGGCGGCTGGTTAAATCGAGACAGTGCTGACTGGTTTGCTGACTATACAGCGCTTGTTGTAGACACGCTTTCAGACCGGGTATCAAACTGGGTCACCCTGAATGAACCTCAGTGCTTTATTAGTTTAGGCCACCTCGATGGCATTCATGCCCCCGGCCTTAAAATGGGTATTACAGAAGTGCTGCTGGCCGGACATAACGCCCTGTTAGCGCATGGCAAGTCTGTCCAGGTGATCAGGGCAAACGCTAAATCAGCGCCTTTCATCAGTGCGGCGCAAGCAGTCAAGGTCTCCATACCCGCAACAGATCAGTCGAATGACATCGAAGCGGCCCGCCAGCACATGTTTTCCATTCGAGACAAGCATTGCTTTAATAATTCATGGTTCTCAGATCCAATGATTCTGGGGCAGTATCCAGACGAAGGCGTTGAATTATTTGGCAGTGAAATGCCAAAAATAACCCCGGGCGACCTGGACATCATTCATCAGAAACTGGATTACTTTGGCGCCAATATTTATTCAGGCATTCATGTACGTGCCACCGAAGGTGGATTTGAAACTGTTGAAAAAGATTTGCCTGTTACTGCCATGGACTGGCCGATAACTCCTGAAGCATTGTACTGGGGCCCAAAATATTTACATGACCGTTACCAGCAGCCCATCGTAATTACCGAAAGCGGCATGGCCAATGAAGACAATGAGGCTAACGGTAAAGTTCATGATAAAGAGCGCATCGAATACCTGGATGAATACATTAGTGAATATGCGCGTGCCAGTGAAGATGGTGTGCCTGTTCTGGGATACTTTATATGGTCATTGATCGACAACTTTGAGTGGGCAGAAGGCTACACCAAGCGCTTTGGAATTGTGCATGTGGATTTTGAAACGCAACAGAGGACCTTAAAAGATTCCGCCTACTGGTATAAAAACCATATTGTGAAGCATACATCCGATCATTTAAATAATGCAAAATCGACAGCAGATAAAAAACCGGTTATTGATTGTGCCTGATATGCAAAACCTGTTAGTACAACACCAGAAAACACACCATCACGATAAATGAGAATGAACCTGTTATTCAAATATTATGTACCTGGAGACGACAATGTCAGGTAGTTTTTCTGTTAATCAACATCTGGCAGGCATTGATTTTTCATCTATGCCACATTCAGAAAGAATCTCGCTGTTGAATCAAATCCTCAATAACAGGATACATGGCATTTCATTTAGCCCCTACATGGATGACCAGGCGCCGGGCGCTGAAATTAGCGAAGAACAGATTGAGGCGCGTTTGAATATCATACACACCCATACGCACTGGATCAGAACATTTTCATGCGTAGAAGGCCATCAGCATATTCCCCGAATCGCCAAAAAATATAATTTGAAAACCATGGTGGGCGTCTGCCTGAGCGATGATAGCGAACATAATGAAATCGAGCTCAGCAATGCCATCGATATTGCACGCCAGGGCTATGTCGACATTCTTGCCGTGGGCAATGAAGTGCTGCTTCGTGGCGAACTGACAGAGCAGGCCTTACTCGATTATATCAATCGCGCGAAACAGGCCGTGCCAGGTATTGATGTCAGTTATGTCGATGCGTATTACAAGTTTGAACAACACCCTGCATTAGTCGATGCATGTGACATTCTACTGATTAACTGTTACCCGTTCTGGGAAAAATGTTCGGCGGAATACGCACTGCTTTACATGAAAGACATGTACCATCGCGCTGTCAAAGCCGCCAGTGGCAAGAAAGTGATTATTAGCGAGACCGGCTGGCCTACTCAAGGCGATGCGTATGGCGAGGCTGTGCCTTCCTATGAAAATGCCATGCAGTATTTTGTTAATACCTATACATGGGCAAACCAGGAGAACATCGAAATATTCTATTTCTCATCGTTCGATGAAGCGTGGAAAACCGGTGATGAAGGCAATGTAGGCGCCTACTGGGGACTGTGGGACAAAGACGGTAATTTTAAATATAGTTAAAGCTCTGGCTGGATACATCATGAAAAACTATACATTGAATCTAGGTTTCGAACACGCCATCTGTTATTCCGGCTATCGAGAAGGTCAGTCTCCGGTAGATGGCATTTACCCTTCTTACAAAGATATTCATGAAGACCTGAATATTCTGAAACAGAACTGGAAACTGCTCAGGCTTTACGATTGCAGCTGGCATGCCGAATTCGTACTCGAAGTTATCCGCAATGAATCCCTGGACTTAAAAGTGATGCTCGGCGCAGACATGGCAGCCGAAGAAAGCAACTACAACTGTCCGTGGGGCGCAATCTATGACGAAAAAACGCTTATTTCGAACCGACGGGAAAACAGTCATGAAATAGACAGGTTAATCAGCCTGGCGAATCGCTATCCGGATATAGTCTCCTCAGTGTCTGTCGGCAATGAGGCCAGCGTTGACTGGAGCGATCACCTGGTAAGTGTCGAAAAATTGATCAGTTATGTCAGGCGCTTAAAAGCCGGCATTGTACAGCCGGTCACTTTCTGTGAAAACTATGTGCCATGGTCCAAAAAGCTCAAACCCCTGGCAGCAGAACTGGACTTTATTTCATTGCATACTTACCCGGTATGGGAATACCAGACTATTGAAGGCGCCCTGGACTATACCAGGCAAAATTATCAGAGCGTTGCCAGGCATTATCCTGACAAACCGGTCGTCATTACAGAAGCCGGCTGGACAACCTGTTCTAACGGTCGCGGTATACATCCGTGGAATGCTTCGCAGGAGTTTCAGGCGACCTACTATCATGAGTTACTGGCGTGGTGCAAGGAAGCTGACATCCTGGCTTTTGTTTTCGAAGCATTTGATGAACCCTGGAAAGGCTCACCCGACCCGGAAGAACCGGAAAAACATTGGGGTGTTTATACCATGGACCGAAAACCAAAACTGGTGATGCAGAATCTGTTATCTCATTTATAACGGGTACCGCCCCGGTTCTCATGTCTTGAATACCGGGTTTGGGTTAAGTGCCCACGGTTTACCGGTCAAGCCGTTCACCTGGTGCCCATCGACACAAGCATGAAAGTACCACCTGCCTGAAACTGCTATCACCGCGCCCATAACACCTGATTTGCCGGTATTTCCCGCTGCGGGCGATTACGCACCTGGCGTAAAATAATATATACGCTGGCGCCAGCCTCTGCGGCTGGTTGATATTCATATATAATCCAGCACGCTGTATCACGACGCCGATGAACAACACAGCAAACCAGACTAATGAACTATGCTTGCATAGACAGACACCCTATAAAGAGCACATAACAATAATATGAACACCCATGCTGTATTAGATGCACTCATTTCACCCACCGGGCGGCTCGAAGTCCTTTCCCGGGTTGAAGTTAACCGCCTGCTGGACACCAGCCAGGGCGGCATGTATACCCTGTTTCGTAATTGTGCACTCGCGGTACTGAATTGCGGCAGTGACATGGACGATGGCAAGGAACTGCTGGAACGCTACAGCAGCTTTGAAATAAAAGTGCTCCAGAACGAACGCGGCATCAAGCTTGACCTGAAGAACGCGCCGGCCAGCGCCTTTGTCGATGGCAAGATGATAAAGGGCATCACCGAGCACCTGTTCGCAGTATTGCGCGATGTTGTCTACCTCAGCGACGAAATCAATGACAACCCGAATTTCTCCATTAGCACACCCGACGGCATTACCAATGCCGTGTTTCACATATTAAGGAATGCCAGTGTTTTAAGGCCGGTCATTATACCCAGGCTGGTGGTCTGCTGGGGCGGGCACTCGATCAGCCGCAAAGAATACGATTACACCAAGGAAGTCGGTTACCAGCTCGGACTACGCGGTATGGATATCTGCACCGGTTGTGGGCCGGGCGCAATGAAGGGCCCGATGAAGGGCGCGGCCATTGGGCATTCCAAACAACGTATTAACGACGGAATTTACCTGGGTATTTCAGAACCCGGCATTATTGCCGCAGAATCACCCAACCCGATTGTGAACAACCTGGTGATTATGCCGGATATCGAAAAGCGCCTCGAAGCCTTTGTGCGCACCGGTCACGGTATCGTGGTGTTTCCCGGCGGCGTGGGCACCACGGAAGAAATTCTTTACCTGCTCGGCATACTGCTGCACCCGAAAAACCGTGAACTCCCGTTCCCACTGGTGTTCACTGGTCCGGAAAGTTCAGCTGACTATTTCAGCGAAATAGACAGTTTCATTTCGCAAACCCTGGGCAAAGAAGCCCAGCAACGTTATAAAATTATTGTCGGTGATCCTGAAGAAGTTTCACACTTGATGCACGAAGGCATGCAACGTGTGCGCGAGTACCGGCAGAGCACGGGAGACGCGTATTACTACAACTGGTCGCTATTCATTGATGAAGAATTTCAGCTGCCATTTGAACCTACGCATGAAAACATGCGCAGCCTTCAGTTACACACCCGACAGGAAGGCCATGAACTTGCAGCGAATTTGCGGCGTGCATTCTCGGGCCTGGTCGCAGGCAATGTAAAAGACGAGGGTATACGTGCTATTGAAAAACATGGGCTTTTCGAAATCCAGGGCGATGACAAGATCATGGACCTGATTGACACCCTGCTGACTTCATTTGTGGCCAAACATCGTATGAAGTTACCTGGCAAAACGTACAAACCATGTTATCGCATTATCAAGTAACGCCAAACCACAATACTATATCTTCGCTGTCAACAGGGCGGGCCTGGCTTGCCTGTGTTTGTGCAATGATACTCGCCGCGTGTTCGTTAAAAACGCTCTATAACCATCTCGATATATTTATCGCTGAATACATTAGCGAGATGGTGTCACTGGATGATGCACTCAGCAGCCGGGTTGACATGGAATCGATTGCCTTCCATGCCTGGCACAGGCAGACACAGCTGAATGAATACGCTGCCTGGCTTGATGCGCTGCAAAGCGATGCGCGCGCGGACATCTCCGAAGCAGAAGTACTGGCGCACATGGGCAGGCTGGAAAGCTTCTGGAACACCTTGCTCGACAGGGCCTTTCACGAATCCGCCGACCTGATGGCCTTGCTGGATGAAAGCCAGCAAAACGAATTATTTGAGCACATCGAAACCAGGAACAGCGATTTTTATCAGAAATATGTCGACCTCACGGATGCAGAGCGTATAGACCAGTTCATCGAACGCATCGAAGATTCCCTCGAACCCTGGCTGGATGATTTCACGTCTGAACAGGAAAGGCTTATCGCAAAGCTGGCTGCACAGTTGAAACCCTTTGCAGCTGAGCGCTTCAGGGAACGCCAGCGCTGGCAGCGTGAACTGCTACCCGTGTTAAAAGCCCGCGTGCCAGTTGAAACGAAAACCTCGCAGCTGCGCACTTTCTTCAAGCAGTTTGCCGAGAACAAAAACAGCTCAATAGACAGTAAAAAAGCTTATAACAAACAGTTGATGGCGAAATTTATAGTGAAGCTCTTCAAGTCGATGAACCTGGAACAAATGACATACCTGAAAACCAGGCTTGCCGAATATGCGCAAACCTTGAGAGAACTGGCGGTTGATATTGATTAAACCTGGGATTAGTTCTCCACCGATGAACGCAGATAAACGCAGATAATTTGTGCGCCTGCGCTGCAAAAAACATTCTATATGTGCATTTATCCGCGTTCA
>Ga0316201_10004566_pt1 | contig 10473 bp, 11 predicted proteins | sample CS6wburrow_MG_FD_204516 | JGI IMG/M metagenome (GOLD analysis project Ga0316201, IMG submission 204516) | Coastal sediment microbial communities from Delaware Bay, Delaware, United States - CS-6 worm burrow | ecosystem: Environmental > Aquatic > Marine > Coastal > Sediment | place: USA... | reverse complement strand
TATCCGCTACTTGTGGCAATTCAAAACGCTTCGTGCCGATATAGTGACGAAAACCATCGGGTTGTGCGTACCAATTGATATGGGTAGGCCCTTTGGCATAGCGTTCAAAATGATGTTTAGTACGCTGATGGTAGGTTAATACGGTTTCATTAATCATAAGGTTTTCCAGTTAAGGCGATTAAATCGCCTACGACAAACACTATATATTATTCGCAAATTGGGTTTCTGGGCGAGGCTGATATTTTGGAATTAAGGCCTCAATTTCGCTGATAAATTGCTTTAGTCGAGCAGGGATGGCGTTGGGTTGACATAAGGCAGCGCCTGAAATCATAAAGGTATTTTCTTGTCCCGTTTTGGAGGTGAGAGAAAACTTAATTTGGTTTATCTTAATACAAGGTTTTTTGAAACGAGTGCCGGTTGGCACATCAATCTGAGTTTGTGTGAATAAATTGAGTTTGTTACACATTTTTTCAATATGAATAAAATCATGATTTTGTAAATCAGATTGCCATGATTTCTCTATTTTATAAAACGCATAGTTGCCCCACGCTTTTTTGACTTCCTCAATACGATGAGGAGGGACGATGATTTTGTGAACGTATGACATTTGAGGAAAGGCATAGTTCATCAACTGGATTCTTGTATGAATTGGAAAGCGTGTTGTTTTCCTTAAATAGGTTAGGGTAATTTCTTCTAATTGAAAATTGTTTTCATTAATTGGTTTATGGGTTAGTTTATAATACGAGCTTGGCGTACAAGCTACAATTAAAAACCATAAGGCACTCGAAATGAGAATAGCCTTTAAATAATTGATTTGCATATTTTTTCCTTTATGATGTCGAGTGACAACGTATTCTTGTTGCCCACCAGTTGTCTAATTAAGATGACTATTATAAACGCTAACTCTGATTGATTAATGATATTTTTGATTTCTACGCAAAAGTTTTTGCGCGCAAAAACGCTTGCAAAGAATGATAATTAATAATTGATAATTAATAATTAATAATTGATAATTGATATGAGGTGTGTAATGACAAATTTTACAAAAATCAATTCGCGGAAAAAGTTTTGCGTGCAAAACTTTTGTCGCGAAACGTGTTTTGTGGCAGCGGTTGCAGCATTCAGTGTTTCAAGTGGAGTCAATGCTGGTGATATCGATTGGGCAACCTCGACTATCACACCCTTGAATGAGAGCACAATTCGCGCTTATGACTTGAAATATGCCCCCACGCCTGAAGTTTTGTATAATGTGGATTTCTTTTTTAATGAGGAAACGCTCTCATTTGAACCGGATGTGTCTACGCTGAAAACCGTTGATCCCGCTAAATATGCAGAAGCCGATTTGGCACGAGGGGGGCTTTTGTACGACAAATGGTGGAAAATCAATGGGGCCTCTGAACCGGCTAATACACATCCTGGTTATCCTGAAGTGGGCAGCCAAACTGGCTCAACAACGTGGCGTTGCAAAGAGTGTCATGGCTGGGATTACAAAGGTAAGGATGGCGTTTATGAGAGTGGTAGTAGCCACTACACGGGTATCAAAGGGCTTTATGATGTCCGAAACCAGCCGGCTGATATGATTTATGATGCCATTGCCAGAAAAGGTATGTTACTGTCCGAACAGGATATCTGGGATTTGACTCAGTTCCTGAAAGAAGGGCAGGTTGACATGAACAAGTCTATTATTTTCTCTGGTGCCCAAAAGAAAGCGGCCACTGGTGATGCAGAAAAGGGTCGTCTGTTATATGAAGGCGCTGGCGGTTGCCTGAAATGTCATGGTGAAGACGGTAATAAAATCTCAAATGTTTCTGTCGGCACGGTTGTCAATGATAATCCTTGGGAAGGCTTGCATAAGATTCGCTTTGGACAACCGGGAACAAAAATGCCTTCGGCGATCAGTAAGGGCTTATCGCTTCAGGATCAGATCGATATTTTGACTTATGCTCAAACTTTGTCTCAACTGGAATCTGATTCTCATTAAGCTGATATGATAGGGTGGGCAACACATTGCCTACCCGATATCGACCCAACCTTTACCACCTATCAGTTTTCAAATTTTGCTTCAAAATATTTTTCCGATGAGTGCAAAATTTATTTTGCCAATGGAACACTTTCGACACGCCCCTACAATATTGAGCGTAGAGCCTTCCCTCGTTATCGCTCTTTAATTAAAATTGGGGAACCATTATGGCATTTAGCAAACATCACAACATGGCAACCAAAACTGAACTTAGAACCTTGGCAAAAGCGCGTCTCAAAGAAGCACAACTCTTATTTGAGGCTAAACGATATGACGCAGCCACTTATTTATGTGGATATGCGGTTGAATTAGCGTTAAAAGCTCGAATTTGCCAAACGCTTGGATATACCCATTTTCCAGAAACCAATAAGGCATTTTTACAAATGACTTGTGATATTGCCGAAAAATCGCTTAAAAGTAAGCGTTTCCAAAAGTTGTACAGTATCAACCCAAATGATTTCTGTACGTTGTATGAGCGGTATTTTCAAAATCCTCGATTTTTGAAAGTACATGATTTAGAAACGCTGCTTAAATTTTCCGGCGTTTTGGATAAAATCAAGAATAATTTTGTGACGCAATGGTCAAGTGTTGGAAAATGGCATCCGGAAATTCGCTATAAACCGGTTGGTTCACAGGCACGTCAAACGGCACAAGATATGTTGACTTCAACCCAAACATTACTCAATGCTTTAAAATAAGGGGAAGAGATGATGAACGATTTTATTGAGAAATTTTGTTCGATAGAACAAAGCCTTGTTCAAGAGAAGGGGCAATTTAAATTATTTGCCTTACTTGAACGCGCAACCGTTTTTGATACATGGGACGTGATTATGGCATCAAAAGGTTTGCCAGACAACGAGATGTCCGTTTTAAAATATGTGGTTGACAAAATACAAGCGGTATTGACCCGTCAGGAAATGATTAGAATTGGTGCGGTCATTTTGTTGGATGTCAATGACCACTTTGTCAAAGAAGTCCAAAAATTTTTGGTCGAACATCAAAATCCGACTGAGTTTTCTAATGCCGAAATCAATGGCTTAGAAATTTCCAGAGGCTATATTATTACTTCTCCGATTCCGAAAACTGAATCGGTTTCTGCCAGTTCAAAAGAGCTTTTAGATCAGGCCGCTAAATGGATTCGCAAAGCGGCCACGGCGGGAGATCGTGAAGCGCAAAATACGCTTGGCGTGATGTATTTAAAAGGAGAAGGGGTTAAAAAAAATTTGACTCTCGCCAAAAAATGGTTTAAAAAAGCCGCGACGCTTGGACATGTACAAGCGCAAGAAAACTTACAAGCTTTGTAATATTGATATAGATATCGACATTAAAAAAAAATATGCGCCAATTGCGTTCTATTGATTTTTTTTGGATAGAACGCTGAATCTGAATATTTCTGTCAGATTCAGTTTTTTTCTCACGCAAAGCCGCAAAGAACGCTATTATAAATTTCAGGAAAAACAATATGACTAGAAAAACAGAACGGGGTATTCATGAACTCTATGCAGAAGACCCTGAAAAAGCGGATTGGTTGCTCTGGGGTAGAAAAACGGATCCGGTAACACGAAGAGGATTCCTGACTAAGAGCAGTTTACTGGCAATGGGGGCCGTATTGGGTGCGACGATTCCATTTGCTGAGAATATGCTAGGGGGACTGATTCCAGCCGCTTTGGCTCAGAGCGATGAGGGATTTAAAATTCCGGGCAAAGAGGGCCTCATTGTTCTCAATGACAAGCCGATTAATGCCGAAACGCCTCCCCATTTATTAGATGATGAGATTACCCCTGCTAACCGATTTTTTGTCAGAAATAATGGGATTCCACCTGCCATTGAGGACATTGATCCCAAAAAATGGACATTAGAAATCGCGGGAGAATCTTGTGAAAAACCGACAACTTTTACGTTGGACGAGTTGAAGCAGAAGTTTGAAACGATCACTTTACAACTTCACTTGGAATGTGGTGGCAATGGCCGCAGTGAATACACGCCGCCCGCTCAAGGTAATCAATGGTCAGTCGGTGCCATCGGTTGCCCTCAGTGGACGGGTGTCAGATTAAAAGAGGTGCTTGAATTTTGTGGGATTAAGAGCGATGCGGTTTATATGGCTTACTATGGGGCAGACACCCATTTAAGCGGTGATCCTGATAAAGTGGTCATTTCTCGTGGTGTGCCTATCACTAAGGCATTGGAAAATGAAAGCTTGATTGCTTGGGCCATGAATGGCGAAGACATTCCGCTTCTCAATGGTTATCCGTTAAGATTAGTTTGTGGAGGTTGGCCAGCCTCTGTTTCGGGTAAATGGCTGAACAAGATCGTGATTAGAAATCAAGTTCACGATGGGCCTAAAATGGGGGGACAATCTTATCGCGTACCTTGTGAATCAGTCGCCCAGGGTACGCGAGTGCCTGATGAAGAAATGTGTATTATTGAATCCATGCCAGTCAAGTCCATCGTGACGTTTCCACAATCTGGAATCATACATGAACTGGGGCAAGCCTTGGCGGTAAGAGGCCAGGCTTGGGCTGGTGATTTTGAAGTCAGCGAATTGTCTGTTTCCAAAGATTTCGGTATGACTTGGCACAAGGCGGATCTGAACCCCCCTGTCAACCGGTTAGCTTGGCAACGCTGGTTTGCAACGCTTGAGTTTCAGAAAAAAGGCTATTATGAAGTTTGGGCTAGGGCGGTTGATAGTCAAGGGCGTTCACAGCCTATGGTGTTACCGGGTTGGAATCCAAGAGGCTATCTTAATAATGCCTGTCACCGCATTGCAATACAGGTGGTGTAAAACATGAACCGTCACAGCTTAATAGGATTCACTTTGTTGCTATTACTGTTCACTGGGGTTAATGCCAAAGAAATTGATCCTGAAAGTGGGTTGATTATCGACGATAACCTTGAACAGGTTAAAACCAATTGTACGGTGTGCCATTCTGCCCAAAATATTATACGGCAATCAGGTACACGGTTGACTTGGTTAGGTTTGATTCGGTGGATGCAAAATACGCAGGGCCTGTGGGAATTGGATGCCGATACTGAGGAAAAGATACTGGATTATTTGGAAACCCATTATGGTTTGAAAGAGGAAAGCTATCGACGCGCATTGATTTCTCCCATCCTGATGCCACCTAATCCTTACAAAACGCAGGCGACTTTAACCGTCGTCAGTTTACAAGAGGTTTATCAATCAGGTGAGATGCTTAACGTCGATTTAATGGTTCAGTTTCAAGAATCCTATAGTAAAGGACGACTTGATCTTTGGGTAGCCATTCATTTACCCAATACACCCGATTCTGAAATCCAGTTTATCAGTGGCACGCCTTCGGCCCCTTTATTTAATCTTGAACCTCAACCTTTCCAACGTTCATTGGAAGCCGTGAATAAGCGTTATAGCATTTTAAAGGATTTTCCTTTGTCTTCCACTTTGAATCAGGGAGAATATCGTTTTTACGCACTGCTGATTGAGGCCGGTACAAACCCGCTAGAAAGCGTTGATATTGGCCGATCTCTTCTCGCTATTTTCATGACAACATTACATCACTAATTAATCTAGTCAAAAGACTCTTTGGAGTCACATTTATAAATACACTTAAAGGAGGAATTTTAGCGTGATATTATCTAATGCTTTATTTTTAGTGTTATTTTTAGGTGCAGCTTGGGTTCAGGCTGAGGAGGACGTAAGATACAAACCTTACGTTTTGGCAACCGCAGACGCAGCCGAGGTGAAAACCAAGTTACAAGATGAAGGTTTTAAAGTCGTTGGTGAATATGAACCTTACACCGGTGCGAAGGTGATTGTAGTCACTAACGATGAACTGAAAACAATAGCAGCCCAATCCACCAACGGCGGTTTTGGTGCCATCATGCGCGTGGCTATCACGGGCGATCAAGTGTCGTACACCAATCCGCCTTACTGGGCTAACGCGTATCGGATGGCAACTGAGCTAGATGGGGTAGTAACCGCTTTCAAAAATGCCTTGGGCAACAACGGAGAATTTGGCTCTGAATATGGTATGACCCAAAATGAGCTGCGTAAATACCACTACGCACCATTTATGCCCTATTTTCATAAACAGGTTGAGTTAGAAACCTACCCGACTTATCAGAAGTGTACCGAAACGGTTGAGGCAGGCCTGAAATCTCAAAAAGGCGATAAAGGCCAGACGCAGTTTGTCTATCGTGTTGATATTCCAAAGAAAGACGAAACGGTATTTGGCATGGCCGTATTCGGTGAAAGTGAGGGTGCTGACACAAATGTGATGACAACGCTTAATCAGTCTACAGGCAAACTAAAACACACCGCCTATATGCCTTATGAAATACTGTGTTCTGGCACTAATGCGTTGATATTACATGGAAAATTCCGTATTGCTATCAGCTTTCCCGAACTGAAAATGTGGCCATTTATGATGATTCGTGGTGCGCCAGATGGTATTAAAGAAGCCGCAAAAGCGGCAGCGCAATATATCAATTGATTCTGAAAAGCGGGGTGGGCATGATTTTGATCATGCCCATTTAAGATCAAAAATGAATGTTTGTCCCAAAAAATAGCGTTTATGAGCAATCTGACGTAATGCTAACATCAGAACATTATGAAGTTAATACTCGACTATCAAGTTTTTGATGTTATTTGGCTTTGCAAAGCTCTATTTTTGAGTCTTAAAATAGCCAACCCATTGATTTTTAACGTTATTTAGTTTTTAAGTCTAAAATTATATTTCTTTTTAAATCAAGGACTTATAAAAAACTTGATAGTCGAGTAATAGGAACAATAATTTAAACTAAATAGGTCAATAAGGAATGGTAATTCCTAAAAAATAAAAATTCTGATGATCTGAACGCATAAAAATTTAATCGCTAACTAATCTATATAGCCAAGCCTGTACCGGAATGATGCTAAACAGAGGTTTTGAAGGCGTATAAACTTGAGGCCATTTTCAATAGGCAGACTATATTTAATGATTAAGAAAAACAAGACGTTATTTAATTTTTTGCGAAAGTACAGGCGATTCACAATTCACAATTCACAATTTTTCACCTGGTCGATGACAATCCGCACTTGACACATCATGTTATATCAGATAAATTTACACTGAGTTTAACAAAATGGGCTGGAACAACTAACCCCACCAATATCCAATAAACCACTGATGGTTTGTTTGGCTAATATTATTAACACACACTTAACGGAGGATTTTTAAGCGTGACATTAAGATTATCCAATGCTTTATTTTTATTGTTGTTTTTAGGTGCAGCTTGGGTTCAAGCTGATGATGCGAAATACAAACCTTACGTTTTGGCAACCACAGCTAAGGCTGACGTGAAAGCCAACTTGCAAGCGCAAGGTTTTGAAGTGGTTGGCGAGTATGAACCTTACGATGATGCCAAGGTGATTGTAGTCACTAGCGAGACGTTGAAAAAGACAGCCGCCCAATCCACTAACGGTGGTTTTGGTGCCGCCATGCGCGTGGCTATCACAGGCGATCAGGTGTCTTACACCAATCCGCCTTACTGGGCCAATGCGTATCGGATGGCGACAGGGCTCAGTGACGTTGCAACGGCTCTAGAAAAAGCCTTGGGCAACAAGGGAGAATTTGGTTCTGAAGACGGTATGAACTCAGATGAACTACGTCAATACCACTACGCACCGTTTATGCCCTATTTCGATAAGCTGGTTGAGTTAGCAACATACGATAAGTATGAGGACTGTGTTAAGACGGTTGAGGCGGGTCTGAAATCTGAACAAGGCGATAAAGGCCAGACGCAGTTTGTCTATAGTGTTGCTCTTCCCGATAAAGACGAAACCGTGTTTGGTATGGGGGTATTGGGCTCCGAAAATAAGGGTGCTGACAAAACGGTTATGACAACCCTTAAGGAGTATACAAAGAAACCGGAACATACGGCCTATATGCCTTATGAGGTTTTATGTGCTGGCACCAATGCCTATATGTTACCTGGCAAATTCCGCATTGCTATCAGCTTTCCTGATCTGAGTTATTGGCAATTTAAAAATATTGTTGGTGCGCCAAAAGGTATTAAAACGGCGGCCAAAGCTGCTGTCAAATAATCAAGCCTGAAAAACCAAATTGGGTGGGCATGATTTTTATCATGCCCATTAATTATTTCAAAGCAAACTTGAAATGGGTGCTGATAATAGTGACGTTGTTTGAATTAAATCGTTTTGTCGTGTATGAACTTCTTTCATCAAATCCAAATCGTACCCATTATTAGTGTTTTGGATTGATACACTAAGGAGCTGTAAATTGATCACTATAGACTTAGAACCAAAATTAGAACAAAGTGTACAGCAGACAGCATCAATTCTTGGTATGACTTTATCTGAATTAATTCATGAAAGTCTATCAGAATATCTTGGTAAATTATCTAAACCGAACCCTTGGGAACTTGGCAAAAATTATTTTGGCAAATATTCAAGTGGACAAGGTAATTTGGCAGCCAATAGAAAACAACTCTTGAAATCAAAAATTAGAGCTAAAAGACAATGAAGAAAATTCTCATTGATTCGGGCCCTCTTATTGCTCTTTTTGATGCTTCAGATAAATATCATAAAGGTGCCATAGAATTCATTAAAAATAACAGGTTGCCTTTAGTAACGACGCTAGCATCAATAACAGAAACTCTACATTTATTAGATTTTAATCACAATGCTCAACTTGATTTTTTAGAATGGATAAAAAATGGGGCTGTGGAAATACATAACATTGAAAAATCGGACTTTGAGAGAATTAAACAATTAACAGAGAAATATCTGGATTTACCGATGGATTTTGCAGATTCATGCTTAGTTTTTTTAGCTGAAAAACTTAATATCAATACGATTGTAACAATAGATAGCGATTTCACGATCTATAGAATCAAAGGAAAAAAGAAGTTCAAAGTCATCCTATTATGATGTCAAGATGTGCAAAGTATTGCTTACGAATAAATGGCTATGCACTCAAGTTGAGGGAGTTGTCTGAAAATGCGAATTTTTGCTTGACTCAACAATGGGCAGAAATAGTGAATAATCAATTACCACCCCATTTTGCATCAAACCGTTTGGGTATTGGTATTGTCAAAACGCCTTTCTATGCCCGCCTTTAATTAATTAACTAAATCCCTACCCCCTAAAACGGCACTGGAGTCGTTGAGTGGGAATTAAAAATACCCTTTTTTCTCATTCCTACAATTTATACCTCTCTATTCCCCCTCTTTTTCCCGTTATCCGTTATCCGTTTTAGTACAACGAATTACGTTAATAAACTAATTTAAATCGAAGGACTAATTCGCTTATCCATTGTATTGTTGTACTAGGCAAGGATTCCAACAACAAGCACCTTTGTCACCCGATATAAAAGTTTAAATTGTACCCGCGTGCAGTTATATATTACTTTTCCAAACTCTGACAACTTTCAAAAACTTTGTTAATATCAAAAACATCAGCATCTTGATAACTGATAACTGATAACTTATAACTGATAACTGATAACTGATAACTGATAACTGATAACTGAAATATTATGGGATTTAAATGTGGAATTGTCGGCCTACCCAATGTAGGCAAATCGACTTTATTTAATGCGCTCACCAATGCTGAAATACAGGCTGAAAATTACCCCTTTTGCACTATTGATCCGAATATTGGGATCGTCGCCATGCCGGATGCCCGTTTAGACGTATTAGCCCATCTCGTCAAACCACAAAAAGTGATTCCAACCACGATGGAATTTGTCGATATTGCCGGTTTAGTTGCCGGTGCCTCTAAAGGCGAAGGTTTGGGCAATAAATTTTTAGCCAATATCCGTGAAACGCAAGCCATTGCTCATGTCGTGCGTTGTTTTAAAGATGATGATGTCATTCATGTTGCCGGCAAAATCGATCCCGTGTTTGATATTGAAGTCATTAACACTGAATTGGCATTGGCCGATTTAGACACCGTTGATCGGGCTTTGCAAAAGGCCATTAAAAATGTCAGAAGCGGCAAAAAAGAGGCTGTGGCACAGCAGCAGTTATTTGAAAACGTTTCAGCCCATCTTGACACCGGGCAACCTATCCGCGCCTTGACACTCAGCGAACAAGAACAGCTTTTACTACGAGATTTGCATTTACTCACCGCTAAACCCACACTGTATCTTGCCAATGTTGCCGAAGACGGTTTTGAAAACAATCCTTATTTGGATCAAGTGCGTGAAGTGGCCGAGCGTGAAGAGGCAGAACTCGTGCCCGTTTGTGCCGCGACAGAAGCTGAATTGATTACTTTAGAAACGGAAGAAAGACAAGAATTTTTGAACGAAATGGGCCTCACCGAACCCGGCTTAAATCGCGTCATTCATGCCGGTTATCGTTTATTAGGCTTACAAACCTTTTTTACCGCCGGCCCCAAAGAAGTCCGTGCTTGGACAGTTCGCATGGGTAGCACCGCGCCAAAGGCCGCCGCTGTCATTCACACCGATTTTGAA
>Ga0316201_10004565_pt1 | contig 10474 bp, 7 predicted proteins | sample CS6wburrow_MG_FD_204516 | JGI IMG/M metagenome (GOLD analysis project Ga0316201, IMG submission 204516) | Coastal sediment microbial communities from Delaware Bay, Delaware, United States - CS-6 worm burrow | ecosystem: Environmental > Aquatic > Marine > Coastal > Sediment | place: USA: Delaware... | reverse complement strand
CACCGTCGACCTGTCATTAATGGTTCTCGCGAGACACCATCCACGTCGACATAAGATCCCTTAGAGGCGTATCCCGCCCGCCTTCTTGGCGTGCAGTGCGATCCGGAGATGTTCGTCCTGAAGACTATTCCCACTTGGCCATCGCGCTGCGCCATCGCGCCGTTGTCTGGTCCCACGTACTGGCGGTGACGCATCGCGTTGAATTGATACCGCCGCATTGCGACCCGTGAACATCCGTCAGAAGAACACGGTGGGGACCAAGATCCACGACATCCCAACCTTGATTGAGCACGGAGGCGAGAACGTCGCCCACAAGGAAATGGGACATGCATCCGCCAGTTCCGCAATAGAGGGACACGGCAGAAGAACAGGCAAAGAACGTCTCGTTCAGCACCCAGTCAGGTTTCAGATCTCCGTCGAGATCCACACGTGTAACAGCGCCCCATTCCAAGGCGAACTGGCCGTTTTCGAAGTTAGAACACGCCTGTTCTGCCTGTTCGACCTTTTCCTTGAGCAGCGCCGGGAGCTCAGAGATTTCGGAGGCAATGGCTGGCATCGGCAGGGCCAGGACTACTGCAATGAGAGCGGCGGCAAATGCCCTGACATTCCAAACAAAGGCGCTTGATTGCGAGATCAGTTGCATTGGTCGTACCGATAATCTCCGAACTCCAGCCAGTTTTCACTCCCATCCTGGAAGATTAGAAACTCGGATCGATCCTCACCTAACAAAGCAACCACGAAGCCCTTGGGCGGCTCGGAGTTGCCAAAGTAACTGTAGGCTGTCATCGCCCGCTGAGTGTCACCATTAACGGTGACGCGCGCGTCCCATTGATCGCTGGCGTTATCGAGAATCACGTACTCGATCTGCCGCTTGATCCCCCCACCGCCGCAATAGACCACACCTTCTGGCGGCTCCACGGATGCGGAACTTTGTTCCGACCCACCACATTCGGCCCGCAGCGACCGAATGGCCGCAGCCGATCCCTCGAGATCAAAAATGCCGTAGCTGATGTCCTGATCGACCATTGACAGATTAAGGACCGCGTTTGCTGCGATCTGATCAAGAACAAACGCATAGTCTGCCGCATCCGAAAAGACGACCTCCACCGCGTAATTGTCGACAATACCGATTGTCGCGTTTGATGCGCCCGCCTGAAAAGAGCCGACCTCGATGGATCCGCTTGCCATGAACCGCAAGGAAAGGCCCTGTTTGCGCTCGATGTCCTGAGCATTCTCATACCCAGCCGGCGTGAACCTCATCTTGTCGCACTGCAATTCGAGGGACATGTTGTTTGCCTGGATGGAGGCAGTGGGATAAGGCGGCCCGCTGTAGTTCCAGTCTGCCAACGCCATGGTGGAAAAAAGGATGCCGCCGAACGGAGCCAGTATTGCTGCGTTCAGTATGTTACGCATCAGAGTGTCCCCTTTGTATTCATTGGAAGTTTCCTGTTGGTCCGGCAATGTACACGCCGGTTCTGAAACTCGATATATCTGGACCTATTCGTGCCGTCCTACCCATGTTCCGCTGTCCTGGCAGATTATTTGCTTTTACGCAGTTTAGCCATGAACTCGTCACACTGTGCCTTAGAACCGACGATCTTCTATGTGGAGCATATAAATATTCTCCTCGATTCCCGGCCAGGCGGCTTCAAGTTGGCTCTGTCCAGTTATCTACCCATCATGCGCTGGCGACTGCGCTCTGCTCTCCCGCCTGGTAGACAAGCTGCGGCTCATCCAGATCGATCGAGGGCAAAATGTCCCGTTCGGAGTAGTAGTCACAGTCAAAAGTCCACGGTGCATGGCTGCCCTGTTTGGGCATTAGTTGAATGCTGCGCTTCAAATAACCAGGGTTAAATTCCTGCTCGCTAATCCACGGCCGCATCGCCATGCCTTTTTCAGCGTCGAGCAGCGTTGGTGTGACTGAGCTCGCTCCTATGTCATCCATATGCTGAAGCATTCGGCATACGACGTCAGACACCAGGTCCACGCGCATGGTCCAGCTCGTGCGCAGGTAGCCGAACATACCGACCATGTTGGGCACACCAGAGTTCATGAAGCCGCGGTAAGTGTACGTGTTTCCGAAATCGACCGGCTCGCCGTCCACCGCAAAGTTGACATCCCCCATGATGCATATGTCAAAGCCCGTGGCGGTGATGATGATATCTGCCTCGAGCAGTTCGCCAGACCGGGTAAGCACGCCTTCCCGGGTGAAACGGTCGATGTGGTCAGTGACCACGGTAACCTTACCGGATTTTATGGCCTTGAACAGGTCGCCATCGGGCACGTAGGCGATGCGCTGCTGCCAGGGTCGGTAGCTGGGTGTGAAGTGCGTCATATCGAAATCTTCGCCCAGGTGCTCACGAATCACCTTGAGCAGCTCCTCCTTCACCGCTTCAGGATGTTCGGCGGACGCAGACTGAATCTCCTCTGCGTTCTTGAGGAGGTCTCGGCGCACGATATCGTGTACGGTCTGTTCGTCCACGCCGAGTGCGTGCAGGCGATCTGCGAGCTCATTGCGATTTTCGCCGGTCCAGAAATAGGTGGGGGAGCGCTGCAGCATGGTCAGGTGCTCGCAGTCATCCGCCAAGGCGGGCACCAGCGTCGCCGCGGTTGCGCCGGAACCGATCACCAACACCCGCTTTCCCTTGTAATCGAGATCTTCAGGCCACGTCTGCGGATGCACGATCTGGCCCTCGAAGTCCGCCATGCCCTCCCACTCGGGCGTGTAGCCCTGCTGATGGCGATAGTAACCCTGACACATCCACAGGAAATTCGCGGTGAAATAAACGCTTTCTCCTGTGTCCGTCCGCTTCGCCTCAATCGACCACTGCTGGTCGGCACTGGACCATGATGCGCTAAGCACCTGGTGCTGGTAGCGGATTTGCGCCTGGAGATCGTCCTCGTCGATCGCCTCTTCCAGATAGTCGAGAATTTCATCCCCATTCGCGATGGGCTTGCCGCCCCAGGGTTTGAAGCCGTAGCCGAAGGTGTACAGATCGCTGTCCGAGCGGATACCGGGGTAGGTATGCTGCCGCCAGGTACCGCCAAAGGCGGCCTTGTTTTCCAGCATCAGGAAGCTTTTATCAGGGCACTTCTCCCGCAAATGATGGGCCGCGCCGATCCCGGATATACCGGCGCCGACGATCAGTACGTCGACGTGTTCGCAGGGAGTAAACGCAGGTTGAGCTATGCTGGACATGGTGGTCACCTCGATGGAATTGCCGTGATATTGCTGCAGTTTAGGCTCCTGACTGACTTCAGGACATTACCACTTGGGCCATTTTCATGATAATTTGCGCCATCTCGTCTCATATAGATAATAAATGGCCCATGACACAGACATAATCGCCAGCGGTAACCTGGCCAGCTCCCGTCGCATTATCGCCGGGTTGCTTGGTCAGCTGGCTTTTCTGGATATTGGCCGAAACAGCGCCGAGGCGCTGCTCCTCAGTGCCGGCCTTCCCGCGCGAGCGCTCGACGAACCGGACTTTCCTGTTTCGCTACAGCAGGAACTGGAGATATGCGCCGCGATGGCAGCCCAAGTGCCACGCGGAACTTCGCTTGTTCGCTTACTTTTTGCCTCGCTGGATAAAATGGGCATCGAGAACCTCGGTGTGATCGGCATGGCCATGCGCCACGCGCCGACTGCGATAGATTCCCTGCGGGTCTGCCTTGCGTATCCCGAGCTCACTATGGGTCACTGCAGGATGGTGGTGCGGAGGCAGCCCGACGGTGTCCTGCTCTCTTTCCACATGGAGCGGCCGACAATCCGGGAAGCCGACGAGGCCGCCATAGATGACCTGGTGACCTATCTGGAGGTGCTCGACCTTACGTCCTCCCTGCGCAACATCCAGGACTTTATGGGCTCTCGCCAGCCGCCCCTGCGGGTTAGGCTGCCTTACCCGGAGCCGGTGGACTGGCAGGCTATCGCAGACAAACTGGATTTTCAGGTCACATTCTCGGCCGAAGAGACTTCGCTTTGCTTCCCGGCAGCGGTCGATACTACCCCCCTCCCAGCGGCCAACCCGATCCTGTTCCAAATGTATTCATCCCTGGCAGAAAAAATGTCGCGCATGCTGGCGGAGGACATCAGTTTTGAGGAACGCGTCGTGCGCTGGCTCTGGGCATCATCACCACCGCCTACCCGTGCGGATGTCGCCGGGTTGCTTGCCCTCTCTGAGCGCAGCCTGAATCGACACCTGGCCCGGGAAGGCACGACCTACGCTGAACTTCTGGCCCGCGTGCAGGCAGAGCGGGCGCAGAACCTGCTGCGCAACGGCGAACTATCAGTCTCGGAGATCGGCTATCGACTGGGTTACTCAGAACCGGCAGCTTTCAGCCGCGCCTTTACCCATTGGGTAGGGCAATCCCCGTCGAAGTGGCGCAAGGCGCATCCCCAGGTATAGCTACCGTCTCGGGTCGCAACCCGTTTTTCTGGCGTTCTGCGGCAAGAAGAAAGGATATGCGAAGTCTATGAATATACGGTGTATATGCCCCTTGCCAGGCCGCTGCTCCATCCCTCCTGCTCTGAAGATACACATCAACAACTTCTCCATCCTGGTCGACCGCTCTCCATAAATAGTGCTACCTGCCATTGATCTTCACAAAAACTTCATCGATGAACAAGGTATCGCCGTAGCCTCGGTGTTTTCGTTTTAGTCCTCGGGCGTACACAGCGCCGAACTTGATACACCACAGACGGATAGCTTCGCGGCTGACGTTGATGCCTCGCACGGCGAGGATATCTTCAATGAATGGTCCGGCGCACCAGCGGTGGCTTAAATTGAAGCGATAGTAGAACCAGACTGCGTAACTGATGATATCGGGTGAGCATCGGTGATTGTAGGTGTTCATTCGCCGATTCTATCAATTTTGGCGTTTTAACTTGCCAATACCCTTTTCAGGGGCTGGTCGCAGTCGCCTTGCGCCAGTTGTCGAAAAAAGTTTCGCGCTGATCATCACACCACTGCGGAGCAAATACCCTGTCGGTGCGGCGAAGGCTCGCGCCCATTTCGGCATCCCACATGCCTGCCGTCTCGCCGGCACAGATTGCAGCCCCCAGGGCGGTGGCCTCAGCCACCGCATGGCGCTCAACCGGCAGCCCCAGAATATCCGCCTGGATTTGCATCAACAAGTCATTACGCGTGGCACCACCATCCACCCGCAGGCTTCGCGGACGCACCAGTTCGGGGGCATCAACATAGATCTGATCGAGCGCTTCACGAACCCGCGAGGCAACACCTTCAAACGCAGCGCGCACTACATGGCCTTTGGTAACGGCTCGGGACAGCCCGCCAATAAGCGCGCGCTGCTCAGGATTACCATGGGGCGTGCCCAGCCCCTGCAGCGCTGGCAGCACGAACACGCCACCACTGTCGGGAACGCTCGACGCGATAGCCGCCGCTTCCTGCGGACTTTTGGCAAGCTCAAGTCCACCTACAAGCCAGTCGAACATGGCCCCCGCCGTGATCACCATACCCTCGAGCAGGAACTCAATGCGGGCTCCCTGATTGCGCAGCACGAGTGGATAGGCGCCGCTTGCCAGCTTGAGGTCAGCGCCGGTATTGATATCAATCGTACCCGATGTGCCGTAGGTCACCTTACCCAGCCCGACCTTGTTGCAACCCTGGGCTATCGCCGCACTTTGCTGATCGGCGACTATCGCCCCGATCATGGTCTGGGCGCCAAATACATCCGGGTCGGTATCACCATAGTTTTGAGCGGTGTCGCCGACGGCCGGGAACAATGACAGGTCCAGGTTCTGTGCCTGTACAAGACCCTCATTAAGCCCGTCAACATAGTTGAAATAGCCGGTGGCGCTCAGATGCGACAAGTCCATGGCGTGGGTTCTGCCGCCGGTCAATCTCGCGATAATGAAGGTATCGACGTTACCCCAGGCCAACTCCCCCGCCCTCATGCGGGCCCGCCCGTTATCAATACTGTCAATCACCATTTCCAGCTTGGAGGCTGCCATCTGATGAGTCACCAGATGGCCATCGGCCTGCAGGGCTTCGGCGGCAGGAATCCCGCGCAGGTCCTGCCAGCTGATCACTGGCGCCACTGGCACTACTGTTTTCTTCTCCCAGACCACAATGCTGGATCGCTGTGCGGCAACCCCGATCACGCAGATATCAGAGGGTGAGAGGCCCGCATCGGCCAGCGCCTGCGTCTTTGCCTCGACGGTATTCGCCCACAAGGCCTCGGGGTCCTGTTCAACCAATCCCGGTGCCGGATAGTCCAGCCTGTTCGACCGCGCCGCGATGGACAGCGGTTGACCCGCAGCATCCACCACCATGGCGCGGGCACTCGTGGTTCCGATGTCCAGAGCGAGAATACAATCAGGCATCAGGCAACAGCACCCCCGGGTTCATGATACCCTCGGGATCGAGGGCCGCTTTCACAGCTCGCAGCACAGCAACACCAGTATCGCCCAAATCCTGTGACAAGTAGTTTTTTCGAATACGACCAATACCGTGGTGGTGAGCGATACCGCCGCCATTTGCTGCCGTCGCATCTAGCACCGCCTTCCAGCTCGCCAGATAAGTCGCAGCCATTTCAGCCTTATCAGTGGGCTGGGCAACAAATGTGAAATAGAGGTTGATACCACTTCGATAGACGTGAGAACTGTGCGCCGAGCCGATCAGGTTATGCGGGATCGCCTGCAGCGCAGCAACCGCGTCATAGTAGATATCACCGATCTGCGTCCATGGCGCAGATATCTCGATGGTGTCGACAACATAGCCTTTCGATAGCAGCTCATCCCAGGAGGGCACATCATTGCGATGTTCCAGCCAGCCTTCGGTGATCGACGCGGGGGCTTCTTCGAGCCCCGCTTCTAGCGCAATCCTGCGCACCTCGACAACTTCAAGATCGACGCGCGCTGCCGGGCCTTCATGGATCAGCATGAGGACCCCGCAACCGTCGCGATGATGATCACCCGCATGGCGGACCGATTCCACTTCATCGTAGAGCCGCATCACGGGCACTGCCCAGCCCTGCTGGACAATTTGGCGCTGGGCCTCCAGGCCAGTGATCATGTCCGGGGCATAAAATGACTGCGAGCTTCTCTTCTCTGCCCGACGCCGGAGTGAGAAAGTCACCCCCGTGATCACACCCAGTGTGCCTTCACTGCCAAGCAACAGGTGGCGCAGATCAGGGCCGGCAGACGCGCGGGGTGCTTTGCCAAAGGTCACCACGGATCCATCCGGCATGACCGCCTCCACGCTATACACCATGTCCTCGACATTGCCATAGACGGATGAGAACTGGCCCGAAGCCCGGGTCGCGATCCAGCCACCGACACTTGAAAGAGCAATTGACTGGGGGAAATTGCCGATCGTCATGCCCTTGGCGGCTACGGCGTCTTCGGCAGTTGCCCCGTTGTGACCGGCATCGAAGCTGGCCAGCATATTGATCGGATCGATTTCGCGGATGCGATCCATCGCACTCATGTCAAGAAGCACACTCTCCGGAGTGGCAATAACACCGCCGCAGACACCGCTGCCAAGGCCAAATGTGATCAACGCCGCCCCCGCTTCGCGACAGATATTTACCGTCGCAACGACATCGTCGACGCTGGTCGGACGCACGACACAAAGCGGATTGGGCGCGTGGCGGCCCTGGAAATCATCCAGCGCGCTCAGAAACCAATAATCGTGGCGACGCGATTGAAGCGAGGCCTCGTCAGTTAAAACCTTGTCTGCGCCCAATGCAGTGGCCAATTGATCCAAAACAGTCATACCCATAACTCCCCCGCTCGCTGATTTTCGTCTATCGGGCGTGTGCCTCGGGTTTTCGAACTGCTGACAATTCATGCTCCCGGATCGCGAGACAGTTGCTGATCTGGCGCTCACGCTCATCCTTTGACCAGTTCAGCAGCTCGGCCATAACCGCCGCCGCCGGGACCAGGCAATCGACGCCGCCATTGACGTCAAACCACGCCCGTGAGCTGCGCCGTACCCAATAATCTTCCAGCGTCAGTGCGCCTTCGCACTGCACCGCAAATTTTACCTCGGCCCTCAGGTCGCCACCGGACGCCAGGATCTCCGTGGCTTCTGATCCGTAAAGCCGGGTCAGCCGTTCGGCATCGCTTCCACAGAGGCCTTTTTCCTCAAGCCGGCGCTGAAATTCAGTGAACGTGCCATCCAGATTGCCTCCGGGCAGGATAGTTTCCCCTGTCGAGCAGCTTGTAGGCCTTCGACCAAGTCGTGTCTCAGACATATCAACCAGCTTTTGGGCCATCAAACGATAGGCCGTCAGCTTGCCCCCGGCCATCGACAGGACGCCGCCTGTCCCTTCGATGATTTCATCCTTGCGGGAAATCTCAGAGGGTGACTTACCCTCTTCACCCAGCAGCGGGCGTACACCAGACCAGGCCGCCACGATGTCATCATAAGACAGGGGCTCAACATCAAAATACCGATTGGTCACATCTATCAGATAATCAATGTCTTCGGTCTCAATCTTCGGCCAGTAATCCCTGTCCGGATAGAACGTATCGGTTGTACCAATGTAAACATAATCTCCCCGCGGGCAGGTGAAGATGCTCCTGTTGTCCGGCGTGGTCATTACGACGCTGTTATTGACCGGGAAGCGGTCGCGCCTGAAGACCAGGTGGATGCCTTTGGTGAGCTGCAATTTCGGCGCTGCCTCGCCATCTTCCAGCATGCGAACAGCATCAACCCATGGACCTGCCGCATTGACAATCGTTTTCGCTCGGACGCATGCAGATAACGTTTCGCCCGCCAATTGCCCTTCGACAATGGCACCACAAACCGCTCCGGCCTCATGAACCATTTCCGTGGCAGCGGCATAGCTGGCGACGGTCGCTCCGGCCCCGGCCGCGCTGCGCACATTAGCCAGTGTCAGGCGGGCATCATCGGTCAGGTATTCGGGGTAACAGACGGCCCCGGCCAGACCATCGGTGATCAGATGAGGCTCGCGTTCCCGCAGTTCCTGGGCGCTCAGCACTTCGTGTTTTTCCGCGGGGTCTACCTTGCCGAGCTTTTCATAGGTCCACATCCCGGCCCGAAATTTCGCCAGGCTCGCCTTGCCTTGCGCCATGACCACCATCGGCAGGGTTGTTGCCAGGTGAGGAGCGATCCGGCGCAAGGTTCGCCGTTCGTTCGCGGCCTCACGGACAATACCGACATCGCCCTGTATGAGGTATCTCATGCCGCCGTGTACCATTTTCGAGGAACGGCTAGATGTGCCGGAGCCAAAGTCCCGCGCTTCTACCAGGCAGACAGTCAGCCCGCGCATTGCTGCGTCCCTGGCAATACCCGCGCCGGTGATACCGCCGCCGATGACCAGCAAGTCAAAGACCTCCTGCTCCAGCGCCGCGAAAGTCGCCCTGCGGTCACGCAGATCGAGGTAGGTTCCCGTCATCGAACAATCTCTTTCTAATTCAAGGGTGCACGCCCAATACAGGCGAATTGGATGATGACTATCGATTATTCTTTGGTAAAAATAAAGGAATACTTATTCTTGCCAGCGTTTATGAAGGGTGTGCCAACAGGATTTTGACAACATCAATTTCATCGAACTTGGAGATCGCTACAGCCGTGAGAATAAAGATAAGTGAGCAAGCGGCGGAATTTACTCCTCCGGACTTGGAGGAAAAACGTTTGTCAGCGAATGAGTATCGGTCGCGTCAAACATCGCCATCGGGCTTCGGCGATCGATATGACCGATAACCCCCTGATAAGGCGCAAAGCCAATCAGTTCCTGTAGGCGTTTCGGAAACGTTTTGATCATTTCCATAGGAATACCAATTTGCTGGTTTTCCTGCTGACGGATAAAGCCGGCGCAATAGTTCATCGCCAGCCCCATGCGCCAGCTGTCCGGAGCGTCCTCAGGCATGGTATTTTTACCACCCCCGTGCCACAGGTTGCCCGGCCATACAAGGACGGAGCCCTTCGACATTTCTGCTGGAATGCTATCGTAAGGCTTGCCGAATTCAGGCGCTGTATTGAATTTGTGAGAACCCGGAACAATACGCGTGGCGCCATTCTGTTCGGTGAAATCTGTCAATGCATACATGGTGTTGCAAACCAGTGGTGGATGCGGAAGTGGCAAATTGATGATGCCATCGTCCACATGTATCGGCTGCGGAATTTCACCGGGACCGATATGAATCGTAGACAGGGATGATACCAATAAGCCCTTATCCAGAACCCCTTCGACCACCGGCAAAACCACGGGGTTGGTCGCGATGGCCCAAAAGGTAGGACCTTGCGTTAACAGGTTGTAGATACGCCTGGTTTTTGCGCCTTCAAATATATTGGCATGGGGTTTGATCTCCAGCTCCGCCTCTAACTTGCGGACTTCATCGGCAATCGCATCGGCTTGTTCTGGACTTAGAACATTTTCAATAATGCAATACCCCTGCTCAGCGAGCTGCGCCAGATAATCGTCAATACGTGCTTCGTGCATGTCATTCAATCCATCAAATATAAAGTGCAAAGTTTCACCC
>Ga0316201_10004564_pt1 | contig 10474 bp, 5 predicted proteins | sample CS6wburrow_MG_FD_204516 | JGI IMG/M metagenome (GOLD analysis project Ga0316201, IMG submission 204516) | Coastal sediment microbial communities from Delaware Bay, Delaware, United States - CS-6 worm burrow | ecosystem: Environmental > Aquatic > Marine > Coastal > Sediment | place: USA: Delaware... | reverse complement strand
TAAGCTCCCTTTTTTAGCAACCAATGCCATGGCAGGAAGATTGGCATTGTATCCTCCTAGGAAAGCATGGGTTTCAGGGAATACTTGTAAGAAAGACCTGATTACTGTCTTGAGATTTTCTTCATCGAATTGATAGATTGGTAACCATTGTACTACTAATCCATTTTCCGTAAGGTGGTCGGAAAGATAACCGAAATGATTAAGAGTAAATAAAAGGCCTGCTCCGTCTCGAGCCGGATGAAACAGGTCTCCGACGATGAGGTCATATTGATCCTTAGAAGCACGAATATACCTCCTGGCATCTGATGTGTGATAAGTGACATTATCGGCCGAAAAGATGCCTTGATGGTGCTCTGTGAATAAGGGGAGTACGTCTTTAACCTCTGGCACTATTTCAACAGCATCTATGTGTCCGATATTGATATGCTTGGCCATCCCCAGGGTAGTTCCTGTCCCTAGTCCCAGATAAAGAGCTTTGTCAATCTGTGGTTGCAACAATAAAGGAAGGCTTCCCATTCTTTTTTCCAGAAATCCTGCTCCTCCCCCCATCCTGAATCGATTGTTGACCTGTAAGATCTTCATAGGCAACCCAAATGGTCCGGTCTGTCCGGGCAATTCAGAAACAACAGTTGCTCCCATCATACCTTCTTTGTATTCAAGGACTTCCCACCCTTCTGGAAGCTTGATCATCATAGGTCTGAATATGCTCATTACGACCAAACCAGCAATAAGAGCTATCAGCTGAACTTTAGAAGATGGCCAACCAAGTTTTAATTGGCCGTAAAGTATAATCCCCATATAACCCACTCCAATCAAAAATATAGAACGATAGGACCCTATCAACGGGATCATTAATAATCCAAAAACAAATGGAGCCAAGGTCGAGCCCAGTATATTGAGACCATATCCCTTTCCTACTTCAGTCCGATCATTAGCTGATATAAGCATCGTAAATATGGCACCCATGATGATGGTAGGGATCAAAAATACTGCTACTGCAAGGAATATCTCAGCAAGAATATTATAGAAAAAAATACCTTCAGGATCCTGGAATATCTGCATGAGATGATCAATCTGATGGAGTACCATCATCATAATGACAATGGAAATTACCTGAAAATTAAATAGTCGCTCCGCTGAAAGAAAGGACTTGTATTTCTTTCTTTTAATGAGCTTATGATATAACCAGGCCCCTAGAGAGGTTCCGACAAGGTATACTGCCAGAATATTTCCAAAAGTAAAAATGGTATTCTGCAATATTTGTTTTAATATATGGATGGCATTGATCTCTAATCCTATGGTCAGAAATCCTGTCAATATTAACAAATGCAAATATGGGCGGTGTCGATCAGTCGGCATCGAATCTATATCAATTGGAGTGGCATCTTGTTTGTTTTTTTTACTCCATGTGTAGGCACTTAGAAGGGAAAGCATCCCTATACTACCCAGTAAGATCGCTGTAACTTCGAATCCATACTGCGGCATCAGGAAGTAAATGGTAATCATAATTCCTATGGTGGCACCAAGAGTATTGGCAGCATAAAGGCGACCTACAGAAGATGACAGACCCTGAGCTTTGGAATAAGCCCGCCTTCTCGCTTCAACCAGGAAAGCAAAGTTAGCTCCCATTCCGAATGTTGCGGGAATCAGAATGATCCCGCTCGAGAGAATAGTTACAAGTAAAGCAATGGATGAAGCATTATCACCGGCCACAGGACCAAGCCAGGGTGGTAATACATCTGATAACCCGAATATCAGGTGTGGGCTGATGATGCCATAAAGGATAATAATGACTTCCAGTATCAAAAAGATTGTGACCGGATTCTTTACTTTATTGACCTTCCTACTCATGGTAAGTGCCCCAATAACCATTCCACCAAAGAATCCTGTTAATACTCCAAGTACGGCAAGCACTTCTCCTCCTAATGCAAGGGAGAGTAATCTTGTCCATAAGATTTCAAATCCTAAGGCTGTAATGCCTGAGAACAAAAATGCTAAAAGAAGTAAGGTATCCTTTGTAGGACTTTGGTTCATATTACCGAAGGTAAAAATTTACGGAATAATTAATTGTGAATCTTCCCACCCATAATTTAGATCATCAATCTTCCTGTAGATTATAACGCGATAATAATTCTTGCCATATAGGATCGTTGATATATCTTACAAGAAGCGGATTTACATGATTTACCAATGTTGAATTTTTAGGGAAAAATATACTCTTATATTGTTGGTTATAGTCTTGTGGAATTAAAGTGACATCATCTGATATTGTTTTTTTGGCGATGAGGTATTCAAGAATCGCATGATCATATACAAAGGCTTCTATATCTCCCGATATCAAATGATCCAAAGCTTCTTCGGGATAAGGATAAGTGTGGTTGATGTTAATTTCATGCTGAATCAGAAAATCCTCTCCGCTTGAGCCATAGACTGTACCTATATTAGAAAGTTGTTTTAAGTCTTCAAGATCTTCAATCGTGTTTCTCAATGAATTGATGGTTAAAGTTGATGCAATGGTGGCAGTGAACCCTGATATAATGATGATTGCTGTAAACATCCACACCATGGCAATGACCCTTCCTGCTCTGGATTTAGGAGCTTTGTCACCGTAACCTACTGTGGTCATAGTAACAGCTGACCACCATAAACCATCAAATAGGCCGATTAATCCCGGCCTGAATTGTCTTCTGTTGTGATTCCTCTCAAAAGCCCACAGCAAGGTGCCAAAAATGAAAATGATTAATACCAACAACAAGATGATTCTCAGAAATTGAAAAGAGAAAAAATTAGAAATGAATCTTGAGAACTGGCTTTCTTCAACCTGGGTAGTAGCAATTCCTATCGTTGATACAAAAAATGGCTGTGAAACTTCCAGCATTTTTAACCTTAACTCATTAACATGAATTGGGTTGATCGATATATCACACTCTGCAAAATCAAGTGCCCTTATAACTCCAATATGGTCGCTGAATTCTCTGTATTTGAATGGTTTGTTAAGGTCTGTGGCGATTCTGTTCCATAAGTCAATGCTTAATCCTGTGTAATTACCGTCATCATCCATTATTACAAATGGAGGCTCCTCAACAACTCCTACTACTAATGTATCCTGATCCTGAGAAAAAGCACTCAGACTGGATAATAAAAGTAATATGGATAGAGTCCGTATCATCATTAAATAATCTGTTCAAGATAAGAGGAAAGGGGAAGCAGGAATGAGACATGACCTTGGTCAAGTTGTCGGGTTGACATTAAGAAGATGGCACCATTGCCTTTAGATCCCAGGTGAAAAGGCATCCCCGCTACAGCATTATAAGAAGCGAAGATGGGATCATCATCTGTTATATCTTTCAGATTTTCAACAAGAATAACTTTGCCATTCATGATGCATTGGTTTAATAAAGAATGATTTGTAGCCTGTTCAGTTTTTCCATATAGTTTCTGATTTCTTGTTGCCCCTTCATAGACGATGATGTTTTTACGTTCTTTCCAGCATATAATAAAAGCATCAACACTGTTCAGTCTGATTAGTGAAATAGATAATTCTTCAAGGATGAAATCCCATTTTATTCCTTGATTTAATCTTGAGATGATATTTCCCAAAATTTCCATCCTTTCACCTTCGAGTGGGTGGGCCTCATATTGAAAATGATGAGATTCAGTATTACCTTCCTGCTCAGGTCTAAACCTGTTATTTGATTTAAACCATAGATATAACAATGAGCCAAACCCAAAGAATAGTATCGGAATGAAAATGATTGGATTTTTATACCATTTGGGTTTTAGCAATATTGAGACAGAGTAAGCTTCACTCCAATGATATCCTCCATTGATTTTCGATCTTACCTGTAGAAAGTGGTTACCTTTTTCGAGATCCTCAATGTATATTTCATTTCCTTCAATAGGAGCTGACCATGCGCCATTATTGATTGCATACTGATACCAGATCTTATCTTTATAAGATGATATCGTTTTCATGGTGAGAATTAGGTTTTCTCCATCTTTTCCTATCAAACAGGTATCTCTGAAATTGAAATTGGATGTGACTAAGAATGGTTTTCCGGTTATTGGAAGTGTAGGCCCTTCAGTTAATGTGTACACAGCTCCCTCTGCCGTCCCAATCCAAAGCCTGTTGTTGTGATCATTAAAAATGCCTCTATATGACATGACTTTAGAAGGGAGTCCGCTTTCTTCAGAGATAGAGATTACATTTCCATCATCAATAAATAATACTCCCTGGGTTTCTGTCGATATCCATAATTTGTCATATTCAGTGATATGGACGGACCTGATTTCAATGTTATCATATTTATCCCCAAGTTCTATTTTTACAATTCGGTCCAGGTCATGCCTTAAAAGCCCTGCGGTTGATGCAAGATAAATGGTGCCATCATTTCCGACTGCTAAATCATGAACTTCAAAGTTATTTCCAACGTCAAACTCAAAAGGCAAACTCATGTTTTCATACCGATCTTCCTCTTCAATATAGCGGTGCAGATAACTCTCCTCTCCTATGCCAGCAACGTAAATTCTTCCCCGGGCAGATTCTTTGACCACAAGGATCCTGTCATCCAGTCCTTTGTTTTTTCCGTATTCTTTCAATCTCCCATCTGGAAGGATACAAGCTATTCCGACAATTGGATTTTCATCAGGTGCCTGACAAACCCAGAGTCGATTCTTGTGATCACCATGCATGTAAAACACCCCTTCTCCGCGGTCAGTTAAATCAATAAGTTCACGCAAACTATTCTTTAAAGAATATATTTTTCCATCTCCAGTACCACAAAGAAGCTGATCATTAAAGTAGTGTACAGAACCTACACTTTCTGTTATTGGGAGATCAATAAGTTGGGCTTCGAAACCATCTTGAATTGGTGAAACCTTGTAGACTTCTCCCATATTTATATATACATCATCTCCATTACTGGTTATTGAGGTGATGCTTCCATTATGGAGATCATTAACTGATTCAAAAAATCTCTTCTTTAAAACTCCAAGGCCATTATCCAAACACAAAAAGATGGATCGGCCCATTCCATCTACAATAATTCTACTGATGGATTTAAAAGGTAATTCATCTACTCTATGAGGGTCATTATTACTGTAGATTTTTTTTAGAGAAGAATTAGTAAAATCGTTGTGATTAAGGTTATGTAATCCTTTGTTTTTTATTGAAACCAATAATTGGTCCTCAGTTAAACTAGCAAGAGCTGTGATTTTGTTTTTTTCTTGAAGTTTTAATTTTTTTTCACCAGCTATTGTGCCATTAAGGTTCAGTTGCACATATATCAAATCTTCTCCTGCGAGAATCAGGCCTTCATCGGAGGAAATTAAAGTATGACATCCCGGGTATGATTTTAAATATGAGAAGGCAGATTTATTTGAGTCAAATCTGTATAGATTTCCGGTTTTGGATAATGTATATAAGTTCTTCTTGTGTGAAGTTAATTGAAAGCTTTTGTTCTCTTTATCAGGTTGAAAATGTTGTAAGGTGCCTTTGTGAAGTAATGAGATGAAGCCTTTTTCCTGGCTTATCCATAGACTATCATTTCCATGAATAATAATGTCGTTAGGATAGTGTATTTCATCTTCAGTAGGGGCAATACTGGAAGCAACTGTAAGTCCTGCTTCAATACTTAATTGGTCAGGAATAATGAAAGATACACCGGCGTTATGAGCATAATAAAAGCCAGAACCCGATTGTAATAATCTATATCCATGTTGACTTTGGATATTTTTTCTGAAAGTCATAAGATTGGATCCATCATATCTGAGTAAACCTTCATCTGTAGCCATCCAGATATAGCCATATTGATCTCTTATCGCATCTTCTACAACCAGATCAGGATCTAAATCCGAATTAATCGTATACTGGAAATACTTTTGGCTCAGGCCACATGTGCCTGTTATAATGATTGATATAAAGGTTAAAAGGATCTTCAATCTATAAAATATTGGCAATTGATTAAAGATAGAAACTTTATTAAGTTGATATAAAGTTGGAGAGCAATAGATTAAAGCTCTTTTACTTTAATATCCCTCCATTTAACTTTAATTCCTCCTCCATCATGGATTTGTAGTGCTATACTCCCTGAAGCTTCACCTATTTTATTGTCATGGAAGTTGACCATTTGAGTGCCATTGAGCCATGTAATGACGTGATTTCGGTTCACATAAATTCTCATTTTGTTCCAATCTCCCATCTTGAGCGACCGGTCAAGTGTGGAATCCGGTTGAATCAACCAGCCTCTTCCATAAGACTCATAGATGCCACCGGTATAAAGCCCGGGAGGAGCAACTTCAGCTTGCCATCCCGCAATTTTAGTTCCTTCAATGGAAGAACGGAAGAATACTCCACTGTTACCGTCAGCTTCTTGTTTAAACTCTAATGTCAAGTCGAAATTCTTGTATGACTTGTCCGTGGCAAGGTATCCATATTGCTCATCTGGTCCACTTGCACAGACTAGCAAATCATCTTCAACATACCATTTCTCAGTACCATAAATGGTCCAGCCATCAAGATTTTCTCCGTTGAAAATTGAGATGAAAGAAGAGGGTAGAGGTTTGATCTTAAGATTTTTGAATTTAATGAGGTGCCCGTGATCCTGGAGACCAATATGCCCCGATGCAAATCTTCCAAAATTAGGGTAACCGTTGAATTTACTTCTCTGAACAAGAGTGTCCCAGATGGCAGTCCCTATGGTTAATTCGTTGCATAAATTGTCATTCAGGTAATGTTGGATATGGTTGCCCCTAAGTACGATCCTGGCTGTATTCCATTCCCCCAAGGGTTTTGAATATCGACCGATAGAGGGAATGAGATCATAATTGTCACCTGTAAGGTGCGTATTCATATCCATGTTACCCATATCGATATAGGTGCTATCATCAAGGATCTGATATTCATGTGCATTCTGCCAGATGGCCATATCTTCAATTTCCCGGACTCGATAGAGTATTCCACTATTCCCTGTATCGCTGACCATAAAATCCACCTTAAACTCGAAGTTTTCATATTGCTCCTTCGTGATGATGTCACCACCAAATCCATCTTCATCACCCCCAGTCTTGCTGACACATAGGTTGCCGTCCTCATCAATGTACCATCCTTTGGTCGGAAATTCATCCCTGTTGTATCCCCTCCACTGATCAGTAGACTCTCCGTCAAATAGTAACTTCCATCCTTCCTGTTTTTCTTCAGAGGTCAATCGGTTTTCTGAATCTGAACAAGAGGATGTAAATAAAATGATTAAAAAAAGGATAAATAATTTGTAGTTCATTTTATTAGTTTTCATGTTTTAAACCACTATTGGATTAAGATCACACTGAGCTCAATGAGTTTTAAAGCTACTGGAATGACAATGGCCAAAAGGTATATTCCTTACTTCAACTTCATTTTATTGGGATCCCAATAAATGATCTCATTATTGAAATAGGAATCATTACAAAGCAGAGCAGGAGCCGCTGCCCTGAAGCCAAAGACCGCATCTTCTGCAACCATTTTATTGTCTCTGACCCCTGTCAAGAAGTTGTTGAAATGATCATAATGTGCCCCGAGGTATCCGTCCTCACATTTATATAAGTATTCCTTTGGTCCTGTCATTTTCTTTCGTTTGGGTGCCATGGATGCCATTGATTCCTGGCTTTTACCCTGTAAGAATGGATCGGAATTGGGATCTGCAGCTTCATTCTTTCTGAGTACTACTTCTCTCCATTTAACATCCATGGCTCCTTCGCTTCCTACGAGTTTAAGATAAGTCGATCCACTGGTGCCATCAACGAAGTTGACTCGCAATGAAAGATTGAAAGCCGGATGTTCCTCACATTCCGGATAGTCAAACATCCCAAGAAGCACATCAGGAACTTCTCTGCCATCTTTCCAATATCTCAATCCACCTGTTGCCATAACTTTATCAGGGCCTTTTGAATTAGTGATGAAGTGAAGGCTGGAGAACAAGTGTACGAATAGATCACCGCTCACACCCGTCCCATAGTCCAGGTAATTTCTCCACCTGAAGAATCTCAATGCATCGAATGGCCTATCGGTTGTGTTGCTGACATATCGTTTCCAATCCACTGTCTTTTCGGAAGCATCATCAGGTATGGCATATTGCCATGCCCCGACAGGGCTATTTCTCGCCCAGAAACCCTCTGCGTATATTAGTTTTCCAATGGCTCCTTCAGCCAACAATTGCTTCGCTTTTTCATTTCCCAAAGAACTCATTCCCTGGCTTCCGACCTGGAATGTTTTTCCAGTTGATCTTTGAGCATTGACAACGTCCATTCCTTCCTTAACACTATGGACCATAGGTTTTTCGCAATAGGCAGGCTTGCCTGCTTTCAGAGCATCAACGGATATTTGTTTGTGCCAATGATCTGGTGTAGCTATGATAACAGCATCAACATCAGATCTATTGAGGATTTCTTTATAATCCATTGTGGTATAGATGTCTTTACCCCACCTTTCTTTGGCATCATCTAATCTACCCTGGTAGAGATCACAAGCAGCTACAATCTTGACTCCTGGAATCTGTGAAGCAGTATTGGCATCTGCTACTCCCATTCCTCCTGCACCGATGACTGCGACCTGGATCTGGTCATTCCAGGAAAATTTTTCTCTTTTCATTTTAGATATGTAAAAATTGCTTCCTTTTCCCCAGGTATTGGCTGTACTCAGTAAACCTGCCCCTACAGCTGCTTTTTTAATGAATGAACGCCTGCTTTTTTTCATCTTTCTAGTATTGGTTGTGTGATGGAACGTAAGATAATAGTTACAGTGAATAATATGAATTATAGGCACTTGAATTCATTTATCAATGATCTTTTTCTATTTTCAGGCAGAATAAAACTCCTAGTTAGATGAAAGCAATTTTGACAATAATGATGGCCTTGATATTTGCCCTGAGCGGCAATAGCCAAGACAATGAAAATAAAGAGATCGAAGCATTACAAAGACAGATCTCTAACCTGCGACACACCTTTCAATCCATGCAGAAACAAATGGATGATGTCCTCTGGTATAATAAAGTCGGAGATGTTGCTCACATTGACAAAGTTTATCTCACCGGACCTCCTCTGCCTGATCGAGTTGAGAAAAATAAAACGCGTCAGGGATACGGGAATCCACTGAGATTTCAGACTTATATATTCATACCTAAGACGGTTGATCCTGATAAGAAGTATCCGCTATTGGTACTTCCTCACGGAGGGGTGCACAGCAATTTCAACACTTTTTATGCACACATCATACGAGAATTGATGGCACAGGAATACATTGTTGTTGCTGCAGAATACAGGGGAAGTACTGGATATGGTCGAAGATTTTATGAAAATATAGATTACGGTGGATTAGAAACGGAGGATGTATATGCATCGCGCAACTATATGGTGGAAAATTATGATATAGTTGATAATGAGAGAATAGGAATATTAGGTTGGAGTCATGGCGGTTTGATCACATTGCATAATATTTTCAATCATCCCAAAGATTATAAAGTAGCATATGCAGGTGTTCCCGTAAGTGATCTTATTGCCAGAATGGGATATAAATCTCAAGGATACCGGGATCTTTATTCTGCAGATTATCACATCGGAAAGACTGCTGCAGAAGATGTTGAAGAATATCGACGCAGGTCTCCGGCATGGCAAGCCCACAAACTGGACACACCACTACTTGTTCATACCAATACCAATGATGGGGACGTGAATGTATTCGAAGTAGAACATCTGATTAAGGCATTGAAAGCAGAAGGTAAAAAATTTGAGTATGAGATATATCAGGATGTTCCGGGAGGCCATACATTTGATAGGATTGATACAAGGAAAGCCCAGGAGGTGAGGGTTAAGATCTATCAATTTCTTGCTGAGTATCTCAATCCATCTCATCCAATCAATGATGTTGCTTCATTGAGAAAAGCAGCTTATAAATTCTGATATGGTTACTTACATCATTGATAAATCCGATATCACGTCCATAAGTTTAGTTAAGGAAAGTGATGCTCCTTTGCAAGATGGGGAGGTAAGGTTTAAAGTGGAAAAGGCTTCTCTCACAGCCAATAATATAACCTATGCTGTGCTTGGACATCGATTTAAATACTGGAACTTTTTTCCTCATCATGCAGGGGGCGTGCTCCCGGTATGGGGATTTGCATATGTTATTGAATCAAAGTGTGAAGCCGTAAAAGAAGGTGATCGTTATTATGGATATTATCCATTGGCTGATCAACTGGTCATCAGGCCCCTAAAGATCAACGAATATGGATTGGTGGACGGTATGGGTCATCGGAAGGAGTTGCCCCAGGTGTACAATTATTATGAGAAAGTACATCCTGAAATGATGAAGAGAGCATTGGAGGATATATATATGGTCTTTCAACCTTTGTTTGCTACTTCTTTTTTACTAGCTCATTTTTTTCAGGATCAAAATGGCTTCGGCGTACAGGAAGTATTTATTACATCTGCTTCCAGCAAGACGGCA
>Ga0316201_10004563_pt1 | contig 10474 bp, 12 predicted proteins | sample CS6wburrow_MG_FD_204516 | JGI IMG/M metagenome (GOLD analysis project Ga0316201, IMG submission 204516) | Coastal sediment microbial communities from Delaware Bay, Delaware, United States - CS-6 worm burrow | ecosystem: Environmental > Aquatic > Marine > Coastal > Sediment | place: USA... | reverse complement strand
AGCACTGGTTGCCTGCTCTGGAGCGTTTCAAGCCGCAACTGATACTGATTTCAGCTGGCTTTGATGCCCACGCTGAAGATGAGATGGGTAACCTGCGCCTGCGCGAGGGTGACTACACCTGGATTAGCTCAGAACTGAAATCGGTCGCCGAAAAGCACGCCGATGGCAGGGTGGTATCGGTGTTGGAAGGGGGCTACGCTTTGAGTGCGCTTGGGCGCAGCGTGGTGGCGCATCTTGATGGGTTGCTGGGTAACGGTTGACATCCCAGTGTCCGAACACCGAATAACCGATTAGCTACTGTCTGAGTCCTACATCGAGCGGACGAGCCCCAGCGACAGCCAGGGCCAGTAGGTGATGATCAGCACCGCGCTCAACAGGATCAGAAACCACGCAAGGGTGGCGCGGTATAGCTGAGTGACGGGTTTTCCAAAGCGGTAACTGGCGATGAACAGATTCATTCCCACCGGCGGTGTGAAGTAGCCAATCTGCATGTTCGCCAGAAAGATAATACCCAGATGGACCGGGTCCACGCCGTACCCGATGGCGACCGGAAGCAGAAGAGGGACCATAAGCACCAGCGCAGAGAAGATGTCCAGCATGGTCCCCAGAAGTAACAGAAACAGATTCAGGAGAATGAGGAAGGCGTATTTTCCCGATACCAGTTCCCTGATCCATTCGAACAGCCTGGTCGGTACCTGGGCGTCGATGAGGTAGTTGGTTGAGGCCAGCGACACACCGAGGATCAGCAGGATTCCACCCACCAGTACCATCGATTCACGCATCACCGCAGGCAGCCGTTTCAGTGGGATCTCGCGTTTGACCAGCACCTCCACCAACAATGTATAGCCGGCAGTGACGGCGGCAGCTTCGGAAATGGCAAAGAATCCACTGTATACACCGCCGAGTACCACCAGCGGGAGCGGTATCTCCCAGATGGCATCGATCAGGGCGGCGCGCGCCTCGGGCCAGGAAAAGGGCGTAAGCGTCTGGGAGCGGTTGGACCAGATACTCCAGGCCATCAGCAGGAGCAGCATTAACAGTCCCGGCAGGATGCCCGCCAGGAACATGGCGTTTACCGTTATCTCCTGGCCTATACCCAGTTGCTGAGCGATCACGGCATAGAGAATCAGGGGCAGGGCGGGGGCGAACAGAAGACCCAGACTGCCTGAGGTGGTGACAAGGCCGAGACTGAAAGTGTCGCTGTAACCGGACTGTCTAAGAGCGGGATAGAGCAGGGCTCCCAATGCCACGATGGTGACACCGGAGGCGCCGGTAAACGCGGTGAACAGGGCGCAGGCAATCAATGCAACAATTGCGAGACCGCCTGGCATCCAGCCTAGCATGGCTTGAGTCAGACGCACCAATCGCTGGGGCGCCTGACTTTCGCTCAACAGGTATCCCGCTAATGTAAATAGAGGGATAGCCAGCAGCACCGGCATTTCTGCAATGCGGAAGAATTCGATGGCTACCACCGATAGGTCTATATCTGAACGATAGAATCCGAGCATGGCGCCGGCCGCAATGACACTAAACAACGGGGCGCCCATTAACGCAAGCAGTACCAGAAGCAGGCTGGCGACCAGTGTCATGACTCCTGCTCTGAGTTGGGGCGGCGGCCGGCCAGCGTTGCGACTAAAAACCGCAGCGCCATGACACCGAATCCAAGGGGAAGTATGAGCTCACAGGCCCAGGCCGGCACCGCGGCAAACAGCAAACTGCCATCTTCGTACTCAAACAGGACGAACCGGGCGGAGTGCCAGGCCAGGATTGCGCAAACGCTTGCAGCAAACAGATCGGTGATCCGGCCGTTATGAGTGCGCAACGCGGGCGACAGATAGCGCGGTATGATATCTATCTTGATGTGGTTGCTATTTCGAGTCGCCGCCATGGCACCAAGCAGGGCAATCCAGAGAATCAGCACTCTGAGTGATGGGTCCGCCCAGCTGATACCGGTATGCCAGATATTGCGCAACAGAATCTGGCCGATCGCCAGCAGAAGCGTGGCCGTTAGCGCGAGTGTCAGCAAAGCATCTTCCAAAGCCCGTAGCACCCGTCGAATCCGTTCCAGCCAGGAACTCACGCCGCTGCTGCCTATCGCTCTTTGCGGAAATCTGAGATGTGACGTTCAATCTGACTGAGAACCCCGGAGGAGTAGGTTTTCCCGTCATTACGCAATTTGTCCATGGCTGTGCCCACAATGCTTTGCCACTGCCGCATCTCTTCGTTGGTAGGGGTAATCGAAGGGATGCCCCTCTCTTTCAGCGCCTTGCGCGCATTTCGATTATCCATTCGACTTTGATCGTTGATCTGTCTGGAGACTCTGGTTAAAGATTGTGACAGGATTTTTCGATCTTCTGGCTGCAGTTGGCGCAGAGCTCGCTCCTTTATCACCAGGGTGCCATAGAGATAAAGTACCGGTACGTCGGTCAGGTACTTGACCCTGGTATGCCATTGCAGCGCGATGGCTGCAACCGGAGAGGCGCCGATCGTTTCAATCAGTCCAGTCTGCAGGCCGGTCAGGACGTCGCTCAGTGGCAGTAGTATAGGGGAGACACCCAATGCCTCGAACGCCGTCTGGCTGATGTTGTCACTTTCCGGTGCCCAAACTTTGGTATGGCGTAACTCCTCAGCCCGGGTTATCGGTGTCTGTGTCATCAGGTAGACGAAGCCCCCTTCCATCAAGCCATAACTGACAAAACCTTTGCGCTTCAAACCGTCGACCAGTAGTGGGTCTACTCGTTCACGCACGTAGTCCACCTCATCAAACGACTGGAACAGGAATGGCAGACTGTACAACTGGATATCGGGGCTCACCATCGCCAGGCCACCGGCTGTTAGTACCCCGCCATGCAGTTGCCCGACTCTGATCTTTCGCAACACGCTCTTATCGTTGCCCATTACGCCGCCGGGATAAAACTGGATTTTAACTCTGCCCCGAGTCTGCTCAGCTATTTCCTTGGCGACGCCGCGCATCGACCTCATCCAGCTCGTGCCGTCGGGGAGTAAGGTGGCAATTTTCAGGGTTGCAGCCTGTGCTTGCGCCCCGAGCATCAGTGCGGTCAGTATCAGGAAGAGCTTTAACATTAGAAGTAGTCGTCCTTCATCATGGAGTTTGCCCGCCCTTGGGCCAGCGTGTTGCTCAGCGTGAGGCCCGGCTCCCTTGGGTTGGCTGCCAGTACTTCGTTCAGCAGGCGGTCGTGAAGCGTTTTATTGAATACCAGGCGGGCGTAACTGCGGGCGTATTCCACCTTTGCCATCAGGTCGCGGCTGTCTGAGAACTCTATTGCCTGTTCAAAATGCCGGCGACCGCGCTCAGGGTCTCCTCCCATTGCCGCAGGAAGTTGGGTGCGCATGATGCCAAGATAGAGTTGTGCGCGTCCCCGCGCATAATCTGGCTGCAGATCGATTACGTGCTGTAACATCTTCTCCACCCTGCCGAGATCAGCCAGAGCGTTCCAGTCATCACTATGAGCCTGGATCCAGCCGGCCCAGCTCACTGCCAAGGTATGAATTGCCTCCAGGTCGGCGCGGTCGGTCTGGTCCACTGCCGCGCTGAACTGATCGAACGGCATTCGTTCCGCAGCGCACATTGATGCGTGTTGGCGGCACAGGGCGCGCGCCGCGTACTCTTTGGACCTGGTCGTCAGCTGTTTGCGTCGCGCGGAATCTTCAACCAGTCCTCCAGCGTAGGCGCTGTAAAGACGGGCGCCCGCAAGCAGCAGATTATTGTCATCAGGAGAGTCCGCAATCAACCCGTCGAGCAGTAACAGGTAGGCGGGTGCGCCGCTACGGACGGTTTCGGGATCTTCCTGGTTCAGCATGGCGTTGCCCAGGCTTTTTGCAAGCCTGTGGGTAGCCATTGAGGCGCAGCCTGTCAGTAAAGAGACGGCGGCAAGGGCCAGGAGAATGCGGTGGGTGACTGACACCAGCGATTACTCTGTAAACAGGAACATCGGCCGACTCAGCGATGCTTCTTGTTCACATTCTCCATATGGTGAAGCCAGCTGTTGAATACCTTTCCGATTGAGGCGCCCCCTCTTCTTCGTCCACGGAAGGTTGCGAAACAACTCTCGCCAGGTGCATCTGTAAATCTGGATGAACCTATGTTCAAAAACAGAACGATCAGGAAAACATCGAGCACAATAGCCGCTATTACCGCAGATCCATGCAGGATTACGTTCTGAGACATCCAGCCAAGCATAGGCCGTTGGTACTCGATACCAGCCCAGATCGTTCCAAACAGCAGCACTACCGCCAGCACTGAAAACAGGTCGGCGACCCACTCATGGCTCCTTGTGACACCCCTTATTTTATTACAAACCGTCATCCGCCCCTCCTTGTCGGCCCGCTGGCCGCTCGATTGCCAACCAAAATCTCCGATGCGCCGCTGCTGGTGAATCGACGTTCTGATCCACATTCCTATCTTAACCGCCTTGCGGCAGAGACAGCAAAGGATTACGGGCGCGAACAGATCCACAGACCGGAGCCCTGTTAAGAATATCGGCCGTTGTGAACTTTTCAACAGGGGAGATGTGGCAAGCGCAAGGCACTTAGCTTCGTGTCAGCAGGAACTCCTCGGTTATCTCATACTGCTTCTGGGCTTCATTCCAGGGTGCTGAAGATTCTCTCTCCATCATCAGGCAGTTGTGCGCCATGCGCGATTGAATTGCGGCTTTCCAGGCTGGGTTAGCCGTAGGCGTAAGCTGTTGCTCAGGGGCTAGAGCCGCGCTACAGGCAGCGGCGACAAAATGCTCGGCCTGAGCCTCCCAGTCAGTATCCCTGCCGCAGGCGGTGTAGGTTCTTGCGGCTATAGACTTCGCAGTTTTGTGCGCGATTTCTCGTTCATGTTCGCCATTATCAGACTCCAGGGCCAGTTCCAGAGTTTTCTGCAGGCCCGGATCTATTCCCGGTAGTTTGATACTGTTGATGTAGAGCAGTCCGATAGCTCTCTGCTCTTTGAGCGACAGCCTGTTGAGGGCCGTTCTGAGTTCCTGGTCATTGCTTATACCTGACATCTAATTTCTCCTGTGCAGGGGGGGGCGCCGCGAATCCGTTGAATAACAGAGTGGCTCCGGGGCAGGTTGGTGTGTTGCGAAATAAGATGGGCGAGCTGGCGCATATCCGCCCCGTTCAGTGGCTTCCACGATAACCGGCGTGGTGCTTCCTGGTGGCGTATCGGCCTGGTTTTCGCAGCCCGAAGGCAGCCACGTCAGCAAGCATATAAGGAGTAAACGGCAAGGGTGATTCATGGTCCCTTCCGAAATTTACCAGACGGATATAATCTCTCCGGTTTCCGGTGTGGGACAATGATTAATCGCAATCAGGGTAATAGCTCGGCGCCCGGCCGATCCGCGCACGTTGTCAGTGATCGTGCCGCTCGGCGCAGGTGATGCAATATTCGGAATTGGGCAGGATGTTCAGCCTTGCTTCGGCGATCGCCTCCCCGCAATCCGCGCACAAACCATACTCTCCTTCGTCAATGCGTTCGAGCGTGCGGTTTATCTGGCTGAGTTCGAGCCGTCCCGCCTCCCCTAGCGCGTCGAGCACCTCTTCATGCTCGCGCTCGGTGGCCTGTTCGGCAAAATCCTGAGAAAGCGGGCCATTGGCATGCTGTTGTTCCTCTGCGATCTCCTGCATCCGTCGAATCAGGACCTCCCTGCGCTGCAGCAGTTTATGTCGTACTGTTTCGTGGTTTTTCATCGATATTTCAGATCTCAGTTGTCGGAATTATTTCCCGGGGTATAAAGAGAACTGGGGAATGGGGTGATGTTGGTCTCCTTACCTAGTTCCATTATCTTACTCTGGCCCCTTTTCTCTACCTCATCCACCCGGATTATCGCGTGCATGGGTACCAGCGTCCTGGTAACGCCGGAAAACTCGTTTTTGAGCTTCTCCTCGCCGGGATCGATGACAACTGAACTGGTTTCGCCGAATATAAGCCCCTCCAACTCGACAAAACCGTATACTTCCGCCTGCCTGACAGCCTCCGCGTAGAGCAGATAGATTTTGCCCTGGTTGACAAATGTGACTCTGAATATGCGCATCGGATAGAACCTGTCGTCAACTATTCCCAAAATGGGCAGAAGCAATAGCCCACCACAGTATACCACCAGCAATTTGATTGAAGTGGTATGATGCAGAGCAGTAATAGCGAGTGAAAAAACCATGAAAGAGACGGAAAAGCTTAACCTCGGCGAGAGCCTCCCCCTGACGCAGGTCCTGGATGGCCTGCCCTATAACAGCGATGGGTTGATACCTGCCGTTTCACAGCAGTACGATACCGGAGAGGTGCTGATGATGGCATGGATGAACCGGGTTGCGCTGGAGGAGACGCTGCAGTTCAACCGGGTCTGCTATTGGTCGCGGTCGCGCCAGAAGCTGTGGAGAAAGGGGGAGTCTTCGGGGCAGATCCAGGTGTTAAAGGAGATGAGTTTCGATTGTGACGGCGACACCATACTGCTGAAGGTGGATCAAACCGGCCCCGCCTGCCACACGGGTCGGCGCAGTTGCTTCTATAACCTGGTGCGAGGCGACAGGGTGGAAGTGGCGAGCGAAGCTTTGATCGACCCGGAACAGCTGTACGGAAAATAGCTCGAATGCTTGATATCAGCCCAATACCTGCTTTCAACGACAACTACATCTGGCTGTTGCGGCGCCAGGGTACAGCCCATTCGGCAGTGGTCGACCCGGGGGATGCGGCCCCGGTGATTCAGCGTCTGCGCAGGGAAGGGCTGTCGCTGGAGGCTATTCTGATTACGCATAAACATGGCGACCATGTGGGTGGTGTGCGGGAACTAAAGCGCGTCTGGCCGGATGCGGTGATTTATGGCCCTGCGGGAGAGCAGATACCCTCAATCGAGAGGCTCCTGACCGAAGGCGACCGGATTGAACTCAATGGTGTCGGTGCCGAGTTCCAGGTACTCGATGTGCCGGGGCATACCGAAGGCCACATTGCCTATCTTGGTCAGGGTTCACTCTTTTGCGGAGATACGCTGTTCGCGGCCGGTTGCGGTCGTGTCTTCAGCGGTACCCATGAACAGTTGCACCGCTCGCTGCAGCGCATCGCGGCGCTTCCGCCGGAGACACGGCTCTACTGCGCCCACGAATATACGTTGGACAACCTGGGGTTTGCGGCCTGGGTGGAGCCGGACAATCAGGATCTTGCCCGGAGGCGAAAGGGTGCTGAAGAGATGCGGGCGGAAAATCGTCCCACTGTACCTTCACGGCTCGACCTGGAACTCTTGACCAACCCCTTTCTGCGCAGCAGCGAGCCGGTCGTCATTGCCGCTGCCGAGCGTTATGCCGGCAAAAAGCTGCAATCGCCGGCCGCTGTATTTACCGCCATTAGAACCTGGAAAGACCGGGAGTACGACTGATATGGGCAAGGGAATTCTGATTAAGCACGCACGATTAGTGAATGACGGCCGTATATCGGAGGGCGACCTGCTCATATCCGGTGGTCGTATTGAGCGAATTGACTCTGAGATTCCCGCTACCGGAGAGGTCAGGATTCTACAGGCTGACGGGCGCACGCTATTACCCGGTATGATCGACGATCAGGTTCATTTTCGAGAGCCTGGCGCGCCGCAGAAAGCGGATATGCGTACCGAGTCGGCCGCGGCACTGGCGGGCGGCATCACCAGCTTTATGGATATGCCGAACACCAATCCGCAGACAGTGACTCTGGCTGCGCTGGAGGAGAAGTACATCCTGGCCGCGGACCGCGCGCTGGCCAACCACAGCTTCTATCTGGGCGCTACCAACGATAACCTATCCGAGATCAGGAATCTTAAGCCGAATCAGACTTGCGGTATCAAGGTGTTCATGGGCGCATCGACCGGCAACATGTTGGTTGACGATGTACAGACGCTGGAGGCCATTTTCAGCGATGCGCCAACCCTGGTGGCGACCCACTGCGAGGATACGCCGACTATTCAGCGCAATGAGCAGTCGTTTCGCGAAAAGTACGGTGAGGCGGTGCCGATGGCGTGCCACCCGCTGATACGCAGCGCTGAAGCCTGCTATCTCTCCTCATCCATGGCGGTGGAGCTGGCCAGACGACACGGCACCCGCCTGCATGTGCTGCACCTGACCACGGCGCGTGAACTCGAACTGCTGGATGCCGGTCCGCTGGATGAAAAACGGATCACCGCGGAAGCCTGTGTGCACCATCTGTTCTTCGACGATCGCGATTATGAGGTCAAGGGCGCCTTCATCAAGTGCAATCCCGCGATCAAAAGTCAGACAGATCGCGACGCTATCCGCAAGGCTCTGGTGGACAATCGTATCGACGTCATCGGTACCGACCATGCTCCGCACACCATCGATGAGAAACTGGGGACCTACTTCAACGCACCGGCGGGCCTTCCGCTGGTGCAGTGGGCGCTGCCCATGGTGCTGGAACTCTACCATGATAGCCTGATTTCGCTCGAGCAGCTGGTGGAGAAAACCAGCCACGGTCCGGCCCGGCTGTTCAATATCTCCCGCCGCGGTTATCTGCGGGAGGGCTATTGGGCCGACCTGGTTCTGATCGATCTGGACAGCCCATACCGGATCGAGCGCGAGTCGGTTCGCCACAAGTGCGGCTGGTCGCCGCTCGAAGGGTACAGATTGCGCTCGCGCGTAGTGACGACCATCGTCAACGGCGAAGTGGCATACCATGAGGGCAGGATCAACCAGGCGATCCGCGGAAAACGGCTGGAGTTCGAGCGTTGAGGGCGTGAACCGGTTTAGCCGCACTTCCGGCATTTGACCAAAGTAACGCAGGATTAGAAGGGGACGAAGGTGACAGGAGTGCCGGAGGCCGGGTAACGCACGGAGCGGTTATCGACGCATGCAGTCCGGCCGACTATTCCGACGCAGGAGCGATATCCCCGCTTTCGCTTACTGCCCCCTTGCCTACGCCCTCAAAAGCGACCACCCGAAAGTCAGATTCCGGGTACTCCCGTTTCAGCGTCGTGCATATGTGCCGCGCCAGATTTTCCACCGTGGAGTCGGTATCGATCAGGTAACACTGCGCTTGCGGGAGTATCAGATCGAACAGCCCTTGCCCGGCAACGTAGTTGAAATGGTAGTAGTGGTTGTCGTTGCGGGTAAGCTCCCGTTTCAAGTCACCCCGGGTTCCCAGGTAGCTGTCTTTCCAGCGCGCTGCCCAGTCCGATTCCAGTTCAGGGCTCCGCTGCCCGTCGCGGAAGATCTGTATACGGGAGCGGTGACCGTGGGCGATGCGTTGACAATTGCCTTCGTGCTGTTTCAGACCATGGCTGTATTGGTAGCAGGCGCCCTGGATATCTTCCTGATGCAGACGCAGTCTGGCCCGAACGACGTTGTCCGGCAGCATCGGCTCCAGCCGGCGTGTAATGGCGGCTGCAAGGCTCGACTCATCTATCGAATCCGCATCTATCAGGGCACAGGAGGTTGCCGGACCACGATGTTCTATCGCGGCCCCTGAGGTCAGTTGAAAGTGAACGATGCAGTGTGCGCCGCGATATTCGATCCGGCATCCTGGATAAGCGGTCGGGACCAGCAGTCTGTGGTCGATCTCCCGGTCGACACAGCGCTTGATCTGTTTTTTGACTTCACCGAAGTCGAGCACCATTCCCTGGCGGTCGAGCGATCCCTCCAACTCCACGTCCAGCAGCCAGCTTTGACCAAGCAGGCCGCGCCTGGGGTCAAGCAGTGATGCATCGATGACGGTCAGACAATTTACGAATAGTGTGGTCATGGTCGCGAAGACCTGTATGTAGCCGATGGGCGGATTCGAACCGCCGACCTACGCATTACGAATGCGTTGCTCTACCGGCTGAGCTACATCGGCCTGAGTCGAGGCGTGGCGAAGTATAAAGAAAGGACCCCCGGGCTACAACTGTTTAGGGTCGTCTGCCTGCGGGCGCGGCCAGTCCATCCCGGTGCTCTGAAACGGTGACCCCGGTCTTCGGTTGACTGCGAGACTAGGGCCGCAATATCTGGATAACAACCGCCTGTCGGGAATCCGGCGCCGAGTGTCCAGCTGCCGGGTGCGCTCGCGGGCGACCTGCCCTATACAGTATACATGGATAGATATCGGCAAAAGATTCCGGGTTTTACCCTGGTGGAACTGATGGTCACCGTTGCGGTGATCGCGGTAATTCTGGTTATCGGCGTGCCAAGCATAGCCAATATGAAGCGCAGCGGAGACCTTACTACTACGTCCAGGAATCTGGTTGTTGCGCTCAACTTTGCACGCGCCGAGGCGGTGCGCCAGGGCGCTGATATCACGGTTGCCAGTAAAGCGGGCGACACGGATACCGATTTCACAACCGGCTGGCATGTAAAATCCGGCGCTACGGTAGTACGTACCTACTACGATTTACCCACAGGCGGCAGCGTGACCCTGACCACGGGTAGCGCTCCGATCACATTCGCCGGCCTGGGTAACGTCGCCGCGTTCAGTTGTTTCGATGTGTCGGTGGCCGGCACCAGCGCGGTGCGCAGT
>Ga0316201_10004562_pt1 | contig 10475 bp, 11 predicted proteins | sample CS6wburrow_MG_FD_204516 | JGI IMG/M metagenome (GOLD analysis project Ga0316201, IMG submission 204516) | Coastal sediment microbial communities from Delaware Bay, Delaware, United States - CS-6 worm burrow | ecosystem: Environmental > Aquatic > Marine > Coastal > Sediment | place: USA... | reverse complement strand
CCGGAATTGGTGATATAGCGCAGGCTCGCGACAGCCTCCGTGGGCCACGGCAGGGTGGCCAACTGATTCCAAAGTGGTGGTACCGCCGCCAGCCCCGTAATGCCGTGGCGAGCGACTGCACGCACCACATCTCGAGGCAGCAGATAATCCATCAATACGACACAGGCCCCCACCGAAAAGGCCGTGGTCAGCTGGCTCAGACCGTAATCGAAACTGAATGGCAACACCGCAAGCAGACGGTCGTCGGCGGTATTATGCAGATAGCTGGCGACACTTTCGGCGCCCGCGAGCATATTGTGGTGCGACAGCACGACACCCTTGGGGCGGCCTGTGCTGCCTGAGGTGTATAGGATTGCCGCCATGTCGCTGTCTATGCGCTGTGACTCGGGCCACCTGTTCTCCCCCAGCATCTGTTCCCAGCCGGATACACAAAGCCGCTGGTTGTCGGAGAACCCGACATCGTCGCTACCGGTGACGATAAGGTTGGTCAGGTTGGGGCATTCGGCGAGCGTATCGCTCAACAGTCGGGCACGGTCGGGGCTGGTGATCAATACCCTCGTGGCACAGTCACGCAGGATATGGCCGACCTGCTCGGGTTTAAGAATCGGGTTGATCGGGACAAAAACACCATCGGCAGCCATTGCGCCGAACATTGCAGTGACCGTTTCGAACTGCTTTGGAAGATAAACCCCGACACGCTCATCTTGGCTGACACCCAGGGTCCTCAGACCGGATGCGACTTGTTGTACGGTCTGCGCGAGTGTCCGGTAACTCAGGGTATCCTGCTTGAAACACAATGCCGGTGCTTCCGGTGTACGCTGTGCCGAATCTCTGATCAACTGGTGGAGCAAAAAAGCCATGAAAAAGGTGCCATCCTCTCGAAAACGTGATTATAACTCCAAGGGGAAACCGTGCCGCTGCGTTGTCGCGCCACGCAACCGGGTCCTGTTCTGGCTTCTGCTACTGCTCGCCACCGGTGCCTCGGCAGCGGGCCTGCCGGATCTGATTGACAAGGTTAGGCCCTCGGTGGTGGCGGTCGGCACCTACCAGCCTAGCGGCAGCCCGCGCCAACAATTCAGGGGCACCGGTTTCGTCGTCGGTAACGGTCATCTGGTGGTAACCAATCATCACGTGTTGCCGTCCAAGCTGGATGACGCGCGACGTGAGCAGTTGGCGGTTTTTTCCGGCCTGGGAAGCAAGGCGCGTTTTCACCCGGCCAGGATTCTGGCCAGCGATGCCGTGCATGACCTCGCCGTGCTTTATATCAGCGTGCCCCTGCCGGCGCTGAATCTGGCAAAGGAGGCGGTTGTACGTGAGGGCAGCGAGATTGCGTTTACCGGTTTTCCGATCGGTATGGCGCTGGGCCTCTATCCGGTGACCCACCGCGGTATCGTCTCTGCGATCAGTCCGATGGCGCCGCCGCAACTCGGGTCGAGAGTGCTTTCGGCGAAGATGATCCGCGCCATGCGTGCCCCCTATGACGTGCTGCAACTGGACGCAACTGCGTACCCGGGTAACAGCGGCAGCCCGGTTTACGATCAGAAAACCGGACAGGTGATTGGGGTAATCAACAGCGTGGCGGTCAAGGAGACCAAGGAGGCGGTAATCGAGAAGCCGTCTGGAATCAGTTATGCGATTCCGGTTCGCTTCGTGCGTGAGTTGCTGAAAAAGGCCAATCAGTAAACCAGGGCGAAAATTGCAGCCCCCAGAAACAGGCGGTACACCACAAACGGCCACATGCCAATGCGTTCAATAAAACGCAGAAAGAAGAAGATCGTGAGATAAGCCGTGACGCCGGACAGGATCACCCCCAGTCCCAGTGACGACCAGTCGACCGCGGTTTCGCTCTGTATCAGTTCGCGCGTAACCAGCAGGCTCGAAGCCAGAATCGTCGGTATCGACAGCAGGAAGGAAAAACGCGATGCGGCCGCCCGATTGAGCCCCAACCACAATCCGGTGGTTATGGTGATACCGGAACGTGAGGTTCCGGGAATCAACGCGAGAACCTGGCTTAAGCCGATGATGAGCGCGTCCGTGATGGTTAATTGTCCGATCTCGCGCTCGCGTCTGGCACGCAGATCCACCCAACCGAGCAGCAGGCCAAACACAATGGTTGTCACTGCAATGATCCAAGGGGCCCGTAACTCACCTTCGATCAAAGATTTCAGCAGCAGCCCGGCCAACACGACCGGTATCGTGCCAACAATGAGCGCCCAACCGAGTCGGCTTTGATCGGTCTGAGTCCGACCCGGTGGCAGCGACCCCAGCCAACCGGTCGCTATTCGCCATACATCGGCGCGAAAATAGGCCAGCACAGCCGTCAGAGACCCGAGGTGGACCGCGACGTCGAACGCCAGGCCCTGGTCGTCGAAACCGAACAGGTAGGGCGACAATATCAGGTGACCCGAGCTCGATATTGGCAGGAATTCCGTAAGTCCCTGCACAATCGCGAGCACCAGGATCTGAAAATCACTCATCCGGCACGTTCGCTCAACTTGCGCTCCCAATCGAGGGAACTGCGCGCGATCTCCTCGAGATCGTCGTAACGTGGCGTCCACCCCAGTACGTCGCGAACTTTGCTGGCGCCGGCTATGAGGGCCGGCGGGTCACCGGCTCGTCGTCCCTGTTCGATGATATTCAATGGCGAACCATGCACACGCTGCACCATCTCGAGCACCTCGCGGACACTGTATCCGTGCCCATAGCCGCAATTCAGGATCTGTGATGCGCCGTCTGCGCGCAGATAGTCGATAGCTTTGAGATGGGCATCCGCCAGGTCTTCGACATGGATGTAATCGCGTACGCCGGTACCATCGGGCGTCGGATAATCGGTCCCAAAGATGTACAGTGCATCGCGTTTGCCTACCGCCTGCTCGGCTGCCACCTTCATGAGCAGCGTGGCGCCGGGGGTCGACTGTCCGATACGGCCCTGCGGATCGCAGCCGGCGACATTGAAGTAACGCAGGATCACGTAACGCAGATCGCTGGCCGCACCGACGTCACGCAGCATATGTTCGGTCATCAGTTTGGACATACCGTAAGGGTTGATCGGACGAGTCGGCGTGTCTTCCCAACACTGCTCCGATTCGGGCGTACCATAGACGGCTGCGGTCGAGGAAAATACGAACTGCTTTACGCCCGCCTCGACACAACACTCGAGCAGATTGCGCGTGGCACAGGTGTTGTTACGGTAGTACATCAGCGGGTCAGCAACCGACTCGGGAACGATGGTATGTGCAGCGAAGTGGATAACGGTATCGACCTGATGATCATGCAGAAGTCGTGAGACCAGCTCCCGGTCGGCCGTGTCGCCCTCGATAAAATCCCCAAAAAGCACACTGTCCCGGAAGCCCTTCGACAGGTTGTCAAGGGTAACGACGCGCTCACCTGCCTCGCCAAGCTGGCGAACTGTATGGCTGCCGATATACCCGGCGCCGCCGGTTACCAGAATCGAACTCGAAGACATGGTCATCCTTCTGTATTTTCGTGGAGGGAAACAAGCCGATCATGATAACCGCTGCACGCCGTATTTTCATTTCAGGCCGGGACGAAGAATCTCAGCTCCAGGTCCGGGGTCGCGGGTGAAACCGACAGGCTGGCGTAAAGTCCCTGACCCGGGCGAAAACTGAAACTGGACATCAGCGAGGGGTCGGCGGGGCGGCCAAAGATGCCCTGTCCCACGGCTTTCTGCCGGGCTTCCATACGCGTCCATAGAGCCAGGAAGCGGCCGGTTCGCGCCGCTTCCGGCAATGCCGCAAGCTGCTCGCTTTCTTCGCTCGGCAAGGACCGGCGAGCAAGCCGCAAGGGGTCTTCAAGCTTACGTTCCACCTCGACATCGATACCAACCGCCAACGTGGTGGTGACCGCCAGCAAAGCGACATCGCGGCTGTGTGACAGATTGAATTCAACCTGAGGCTGTTGCTGATTTCCCAGGTACGGCTTTCCTCCGGGATGCAAACCGATATCCAGTTGGTCGGGCGGGCAATCGACATAGCGGCTCAGAATGTCGCGCATCGCCTGGTGTGCCGCAGCCCGGAGTCTTGGCGGGAGAGGGTGCTGATCCAAGTCGCCGAGCGCCCGACCCGGCCCGGGATGGGGACGAATGGATCCGAGAGCGATTCGCCAGACGTCGATACAGCCGGTGCTTAGTCCGAGGTTTGCAGGAGCCAGTTGCCATTGCGGAAAAACTTCTCGATGCATCGGTGCTCTCGAACCTGCGATTGAGCCATCATGATAAGGCTTCCTGGTATCCTGTTGCACCCATCCGCCTCGCCTGTTCCAGCTCTGATGCAGACATCGATCGTCCGACAGCCTGATCCCGATGCTCTCGATGGAGCGGCTTGTCCTGATGGGATCAGCCCGTTGCTGTGGCGGGTCTACCGCGCGCGCGGCATCACCACGGCGACCGAGCTCGATCGCGAGCTCTCGAGTCTGATAGCACCGAATCGCATGGCGGGACTGGAACGGGCGGTGGCCGTTCTGGGTGCCGCTGTAAACGACAGCAAACGCATCCTCGTGGTGGGTGACTTCGACGCCGACGGGGCCACCAGCTGCGCCTTGGCCGTGCTCGTTCTACGTGCGTTCGGCCACCGCAATGTGGATTTTCTGGTGCCAAACCGGTTCGAGTTCGGCTATGGATTGACACCGGAAATCGTCGAACATGCGCATCGCTATGAACCCGATCTGATCGTGACGGTCGACAACGGTATCTCCAGTGTGGCGGGTGTAGCTGCCGCCAACGCGCGGGGCTGGCAGGTGGTGGTTACCGATCACCACCTCGCGGGCCCGGTTTTGCCCGAGGCCCAAGCTGTCGTCAACCCAAATCTGTCCGACAACCCCTTCCCATCGAAGGCGCTGGCCGGGGTTGGGGTCATTTTTTACGTGCTTCTTGGCCTGAGGGGACTACTGCGCGAATCCGGCTGGTTTGAAACGCGTGGCATCACTGAACCCAATATGGCCGATTTTCTCGACCTGGTCGCCCTGGGGACAGTGGCAGACGTGGTCCCGCTGGATCAAAACAACCGGATATTGGTCCACCAGGGACTCAAGCGCATCCGAAGCGGGCATTGCCGCCCAGGTATCAGCGCCCTTCTGCGCATCGCCGGACGCAATCCGGCGCGGGCCCAGGCATCGGATATGGGTTTCGCCGTAGGGCCGCGGCTCAACGCAGCTGGCCGGATCGATGACATGTCTCTGGGTATCGCCTGCCTGCTCGCCGATAGTGACGAGCAGGCGGAGGCATTAGCTGTGCAACTCGATCGCCTTAACCGAGAACGCCGCGCGATCGAAGCTGAGATGAAGCAGCAGGCGGATGAGCTGCTGACCGCCTGGCGTCCACAACAGCAGGATGGGCTACCGTGGGGTCTTTGTCTGTATCAGGAGGACTGGCACCAGGGAGTCATTGGTATCCTGGCCTCACGCATCAAGGAGCGCCACCACCGACCCGTCATCGCGTTTGCGCCCGGTGGCGATGGACAGCTTAAGGGTTCGGCCCGTTCGATCCCCGGACTGCATATCCGCGATGCCCTGGATGAGGTAGCGGTGCGAGCCCCTGATCTGCTGCAGAAGTTCGGTGGGCACGCCATGGCGGCCGGAATGACCATCAGGGAGGCAGACCTGGCAGATTTTGCGGAGGTATTTGATGCCGTGGTGCGGTCTCATCTGCGACCGGAGGATCTACATGCGGTCATCCATTCCGACGGCGCAATAGTGGAGACAGAAATGAATCTGCAGACGGCGCGCGCAATCGTCGATGGTGGACCCTGGGGGCAGGGCTTTGCCGAACCGATCTTCGACAACAAGTTCGAGGTGATCAGCAGCAGGGTGGTCGGCGAAAAGCACTGGAAGCTGGTGTTGCGCGCGATCCCGGGTGGAACGACCATTGACGCCATCGCATTCAACGCCGTCGAAACCCTGCCGATCATGCCGGACAGAGTCCATGCTGCGTTTCGCCTGGACGAAAACGAATGGCAGGGAAGGGTCAGCCTGCAATTACGTATCGAATACCTGGGGGAGATCTTGTAAGTCATGAGCAACGATTCCGTGTCGGAAAAGCCGAGCAAATCGGCGCGCAAACGTGAAGTCGAGGCACTGCAGCTCTTGGCCGAACAGATGTCCGCGCTGAGTGATCAGGAACTGCGTCGCCTGAATATCGACAGGCAATTGCGCGACGCCATCGGTCAGGCCCGCAGTATGCGTCCGTCCGGTGCACGCAATCGGCAACTGAAGCACTGCGTGAAGTTCATGGACCCGGAGGAACTGGCCGAGGTGCGTGCCTATCTGGCCGATCGTCACTCCCAGCAAGTAGCGGCAAATCGCGAGTTTCACGAGATCGAACGGTGGCGCGATCGCCTTGTCGACGAGGGGGACGAAGGACTGGCGATGCTGTTCGAAACCTACCCGAGCCTTGATCGCCAGCGGGTCCGGCAACTGTGCCGGGACGCGACGCGGGAAAAGGAAACCGGGAAACCACCGGGGGCGGGACGCAAGCTGTATCGCTTTCTGCGAGAGTCCCTGTTGGAATCGGGGTGAGATCGTCTTGTTCAGCCACCAATCATGCGCGGCCGCGTTGACAGGATCCTTAAAAAAACTAAATAGTTAGTTGCGAGGCATTCAGGGGTGCTGCCGTAAGCTCTGGTAATTACGACAGATTTGTTGCAGCGCAGCAGTCAGACCAGGACGGTCGTCCGTACAAGCCATTGATTTCTGGGGTCAAGTCACATACATAGGCTATTACTTAACGTCAGGCCAAAATGTGAACCCAAATTCATGACAACGACAAGCCGCCGCCCAGTTCATTTAGACCTCACCAAAATCAAGCTCCCAATCGCGGGAATCATGTCAATCATTCACCGCGCAACCGGTGTGTTCATGTTCCTTGCGCTGCCGTATCTGATCCACCTGCTTGACCTTTCGGTAGGTAGTGCGGCCGGTTATGCCGAGGCCAGTGAAGCCGTACATGGCGTGGTGGGGACTCTGTTCGTCTTTCTGCTCATGTGGTCACTCGCGCACCACTTCCTGGCAGGTATTCGCTATCTGCTGATCGATGTGGATTTGGGCGTGGAAAAGGAGATGGCCCGGCAAACGGCATTGGCCGTGGTCGTGGCTGGCCCGATACTCGGCCTGCTGCTGACCGGAGGTGTGCTATGAGTCGCAAGGCATCAGGGCTGAAGGCCTGGGCCATTCAACGCCTCACTGCGATCTATATCGGGCTGTTTTCGCTCTACCTGCTCGCGGTGCTGTTGTTCTCGTCGCCTGCCGACTATGTCTCATGGAAGGCCTGGCTCAGTAGCCCGCTGATCAGCGTGAGCATGCTGCTTTTTGTCGTTAGCGTACTGATGCATGCCTGGATCGGTGTGCGCGATATTCTTATCGATTACGTCCATCCAATTGCGATTCGCGCAACCTTGCTCGGATTGGTCGCGTTGTCACTGGTTGCCATGGGTCTGTGGGCCGCCCAGGCGCTCATCCTTGTCCGCCTGGTCTGAGAATAAATATAATGGCTTTGAATAAACGACGTTTTGACGCACTTATCATCGGTGCCGGCGGTGCCGGCCTGAATGCAGCCATTCAGTTGGCCAACACGGACGCGCGGGTGGCCGTGGTATCGAAGGTCTTTCCGACCCGTTCCCACACCGTTGCCGCGCAGGGTGGTGTGAACGCCGCGCTGGCCAACGTATTGCCCGACAACTGGCACTGGCACATGTTCGACACGGTCAAGGGATCGGATTATCTCGGTGACCAGAACGCAATCGAGTTCATGTGCCGCGAAGCGATACCGACGGTTTACGAACTCGAACACAACGGTGTCCCTTTCTCACGCCTGGACAACGGAAAAATCTACCAGCGCGCCTTCGGCGGTCAGAGTCAGGACTTTGGTGGCGCCCAGGCGGCGCGCACCTGCGCTGCCGCTGACCGCACCGGGCACGCGATCCTGCACGCGCTTTATCAGCAGAACGTGCGGGCACGCACCCACTTCTTCGATGAGTATTTCGCGATCGATCTTATCCAGGACGACGAGGGTGCTGTTCTGGGTGCCCTGGTCATGGAGATCGAGACGGGTGAGCCCCTGCTGATCGAGGCGAAGTCAACCGTACTCGCGACCGGAGGTTGCGGACAGGTGTATCGCACCACCTCCAACGCACACATCAACACCGGTGATGGCACAGGCATGGCGCTGCGCGCCGGGATTCCATTGATGGACATGGAGTTTTTCCAGTTCCATCCGACCGGCATTGCCGGCCGTGGGATGCTGATTACCGAGGGTGTGCGCGGCGAGGGCGGCTATCTGGTCAACAAGGACGGCGAGCGCTTCATGGAAAGGTACGCGCCAAACGCGAAAGATCTGGCAAGCAGGGACGTGGTCTCGCGCGCCATTGTTACCGAAGTAAAAGAGGGTCGCGGATGCGGCCCCGATGCTGACCACGTTCTTCTCAAGGTGGATCATCTGGGTGAAGAGATCGTTGGCAAGCGCCTGCCGGGTATCCGCGAAAGCGGAAAAATCTTTGCCGGGGTGGACGCCGTGCACGAACCGCTGCCGGTGTTTCCGACCGCGCACTATGTGATGGGCGGTATTCCGACCGATCCATACGGTCGGGTGATCGTGCCGCAGGGCACTGGCGAAGAGGTCGTTCCGGGACTCTACGCCGCTGGCGAATGCGCTTGTGTTTCCGTACACGGTGCGAACCGATTGGGTGGCAACTCCCTGCTGGACATCCTGGTGTTCGGACGTGCGGCAGGCCTCGATGTCATCGACAACTTGAAAGAAAACCACAACCACCGCCCGATGAACGAGACCAGCGTGGAGGCGGCGATGGCGCGCTTCACAAGATGGGATCAGGCAGGCGAGGGCATTTCAGTCCGCGAATTGCGCGATGAATTCCGCAAGACCATGGAGGATCACGCTGGCGTGTTCCGCACCGAGGAAATCATGGCCGAGGGTGTCGAAAAGCTGAAGGCCTTGCGCAACAAACTACCGGACGTGCGCCTGAGCGATCGTTCCAAGGTATTCAATACTGCCCGTGTCGAAGCGCTGGAACTCGAGAACCTGTTTGACACCGGCATAGCCATCGCCTACTCGGCATTGATGCGCAAAGAGAGCCGCGGTGCTCACTCCAGGCCCGACCATCCCGATCGTGACGATGTCAATTGGATGAAGCACAGCCTTTACTTCAAGGAAGATGACCGTATGGACTACAAGCCGGTTCAAACCAAACCGCTGACCGTCGAAACCTTCCCGCCGAAAGAACGCGTGTACTGAGGAGTCTCTCGATATGAAGTTTCTGGTATCCCGATTCAATCCTGAGAGCGACAGCGCGCCTTATATCCAGGAATTCGATGTCAAGGTTACACGCGGCATGATGCTGCGCGACGCCCTGCTCGACGTCCAACGCCAGGACGAGTCATTTGCGTTCCGGCACTCCTGTGGCGAGGGCGTGTGTGGATCCGACGGCGTCAACGTCAATGGCAGCAACAAACTGGCCTGCATCACACCGGTATCGGAGTTGAAAGAGCCTGTTCAGGTGCGTCCATTCCCCGGTCGCCCGATCATCCGTGACCTGGTGGTCGACATGACTCAGTTCTACCAGCAGTACAAGGCCGTCAAGCCCTGGCTGGTACGTGAAGATCCGATGCCTGAGCAGGAAATCCTGCAGTCGCCGGAAGATCGCGACAAACTCGACGGTCTGTATGAGTGCATCATGTGTGGCTGCTGTTCTACGTCATGTCCGTCCTTTTGGTGGAATCCGGATAAGTTTCACGGCCCGCAGGCACTCCTGACGGCTTGGCGCTTCCTCGCCGATACACGAGACCAGGCAACAGATGAGCGCCTGGACGAATTGGAAGGTCCTTACAAACTGTTCCGCTGCCACACAATCATGAATTGTGTGGAGTCCTGCCCGAAAAATCTGAATCCCACGCAGGCCATCGGACACATCAAGAACCTGATGCTCAAGAACGCTGTCTGAAACGTTCACTTATGATCTGGTCTGGTCTGGTCTGGTCTGGGATTGTACTTTGCGTGAGTTTCGCAACGATTTCGTTGGAATTTGAGGTCGAGTTCTGTGAGTGATGAACCGCGCAGAGAGCAACTGCGATGGCAATGTCGGCGAGGTATGCTGGAACTGGATTTCGTTCTGGAACGCTACCTCGACGAACACTTTGTTTCTGCCGGCAAAGACGAAAAGGCACTGTTCGCCCAGTTGCTGACGGGGCAGGATCCCGAGTTGCAGGCTTGGCTGCTGAACGGAATGCCTCATCCTGATCCCGCCTATCAATCCCTAATAGGCAAAATCAGGGGCATCTAGTGGGCTGCTTGGTAAGTTTGGTAACACTCAGCCGATCCGCAAGCGTCATCGGCAAGGCTCGCGAGCGCCGGACTAGCCGTTGCTAATTCAAGCGAGCGAAACACAGGCGATGGCGCTTGTGGACCGGCCCGAAGGGAGCCCCGCTACTTAGCCAATACAGCGTTGCACTTC
>Ga0316201_10004561_pt1 | contig 10475 bp, 10 predicted proteins | sample CS6wburrow_MG_FD_204516 | JGI IMG/M metagenome (GOLD analysis project Ga0316201, IMG submission 204516) | Coastal sediment microbial communities from Delaware Bay, Delaware, United States - CS-6 worm burrow | ecosystem: Environmental > Aquatic > Marine > Coastal > Sediment | place: USA... | reverse complement strand
ACGCCCCATCCAGCCCGCATCACGACGGGCCAGATAATCGTTGACGGTTACGACATGTACGCCCTTTCCCACCAGTGCATTGAGATAAACGGCCAGCGTGGCGACCAGGGTCTTGCCCTCGCCAGTACGCATCTCGGCGATCTTGCCCTGGTTGAGCACCATGCCGCCGATCATCTGCACGTCGAAATGGCGCATACCCAGCACGCGTTTGCCGGCCTCGCGAACAACCGCGAAGGCCTCCGGCAACAGATCCTCCGTGGCCTCCCCGTTGGCCAGGCGCTCCCGGAATTCAACGGTCTTGGCAGCCAGGGCCTCGTCACTCAGCTCTGACATCGCCGGTTCGAGCACGTTTATCCGCTCAACGGATTTGAGCATACGCTTCACCAGCCGATCATTGCGGCTACCGAAGATCTTCTTTACGAGCTTGTTGAGCATAGACCTGCGACCTTCCGGGACGAGCTAAAACGAAGGCACGAATGATAACCCAATCGGGCTTTCAAACGACCGGAAACCAAATAACAAAAACCCGCGAAAGCGGGCTTTTTATCAACAGGAGAGAGGAATCATTGCGATCGGACAAAGCGAAGCGGGTTTACGATCTTCCCATTGCGATGGACCTCGAAGTGCACATGTGGGCCACTCGAACGCCCGGTACTGCCGAGCAGGGCAATGGTCTGGCCCTTGTTGACCATATCGCCGCTTTTCACCAGGTTTTCCTTGTTGTGCGCATACAGGGTCGAGTAACCATCAGCATGCCGAATCTCGACGAAGTTTCCGTAGCCCGATGCCTTTTCTGAGCGGACCACCACACCGGAGGCCACGGCCACCACATCGGTTCCGCGCTTGCCCGCGAAGTCGACACCACGATGAAAGGTTTTCTTGCCCTTAAAAGGGTCGGTACGCTTGCCGAAACCGGACGACATCCAGCCTTTCTTTACCGGTCTGCCCGAGGGTGTCACCTCGGCCATCAGACCCCGGTTCATCAGGACCAGCTCCAGCGCTGTAAGCTTGTCTTCGCGATCAGCCAACAGGTTGGCGATCCGTTCCATATCCACAGTGAGGTCACTGGCACTTTGGGCTTCACCCGGTACCGAATCGTCGACGCCCCCCATTGGCGGCGCCGAAGCGAAATCGAATTCGTCGCGGTCGAGCTTGCCGATATCCACCAGGCGATCACCGAGGGCATCCAGACGCATCAAATGGGCCTGCAGTTCCGCTACCTTGAGCGCAAGCGCATCCATGTGCGCACGCTGCTCGGCTTTGGCATCTGTGATCACACGACGTTCGGCATCGAGCAGCTCGCGAACCTCTGCGGTAGCCACGTGTGTACTTGACTCGCTGCCGTAGCGCTCTCCCAGCGTGAATCCGGCCCACAGGGTGAAAGACATCACCGCGATCAGAACGGATCCGGCAATCACCACCGCCCGTAAGAGGGATATGCTGATCGCATCGCTGCGATTACAGAAGGTTGAAACGAATATCATCTTCATCGCTTGTTCTGATAGCCTGCCTGCTTATCGACCTCTAAGGGTGTAGTCTTTAACCCAATACGCTGCTACTGAGAGACCCGTCAAATGGCCCGCAGCCCCAAATCGGTTCGTCGCCTCCTGAAAGACAAACCGACGCTCAAGTTTCTCGAACTCGAGATCAGCGCGCAAAAAGCGCTGCTGGAAAACGTTCGCCGTCTTTTGCCTGGCGACCTTGCAGACCATTGTGTCGCCGCTCAGAAACGTGATCAGCAACTCATTCTGCACACGGACTCACCGGTCTGGGCGACCCGATTAAGGTATAGTTCGCCCCAGCTTCTCGGCCTGCTGCAGCCCAGCCATTCCTCGTTGCGCGAGGTCAAGATAAAGCTGGTATTGCCGCGATCCGTCACCCGCCGCAGGCTACCTGGCGCACGCCATTCCAATACCGCAGCAGCGATTATCCACGACAGCGCTGAAGATACCAAGCAACCACAGCTGCGCGAGGCACTGGAACGCCTCAGTTTGGCGCTAAAACGTTAGAAAAACAGTCACTTGATTAAGAAGCGTGCGCCGGCGCCATGTAAGAGATGGGGACCTGCTCCGCGTCATCGAAGGTGATTTCTTCCCATGCCTCTGGCTGGGCGATCAGCGCCTTGAGCAGACGGTTATTCAACTCGTGTCCGGATTTATAGCCGCTGAACGCGCCGATCAGGCTGTGTCCGAGCAGATAAAGGTCACCTATAGCGTCGAGAATCTTGTGTTTCACGAACTCGTCCTCGTAACGCAGGCCATCCTCATTGATAACCCGAAAATCATCGATGACGATCGCATTGTCCATGCTGCCACCAAGCGCCAGCCCGCTGTCACGCAGCATCTCGATGTCACGCAGGAACCCGAAGGTACGCGCGCGGCTGACTTCCTTGACGAACGAGGTGGAAGAGAAATCGATCTCCGAACGTCGACTTTCGCTCGCCATCGCGGGGTGATCAAAGTCGATACCGAAACTGACCTTGAATCCGTTGAATGGCTCGAATCGCGCAATCTTGTCTCCTTCTGTGACCTCGACCGGGCGCTTGATGCGGATGAACCGCTTGGCGACATTCTGCTCCTCGACGCCAGCCGACTGGATCAGGAACACGAAGGGGCCCGCGCTGCCATCCATGATCGGTACTTCGGCAGCGCTGACGTCCACATAGGCGTTATCGATACCCAGCCCGGCGAATGCCGACAGCAGGTGTTCGACGGTCGAGATTCGCGCACCGTCTTTGACCAGGGTCGTGGACAGGCGAGTGTCACCGACATTCTCTGCCCTGGCCGGGATATCCACAGGCGAATCTAGATCCACCCTGCGGAAAACTATGCCTGTATCCGGGACCGCTGGACGCAGGGTCAGATAGACTTTTTCGCCGGTGTGAAGACCTACGCCTGTAGCGCGTATCACATTCTTCAACGTGCGCTGCTTAATCATTGTCTATCCTCTCAGAAACATTTTTCCGCTATTTTTCAGCTCGTTAAGCCTACTACATCGCGGAATTTCAACGACGCAGTGCGATAGTGATCCCCCGATACCGACCTAGGGAATTCCCTTATTGTCGATTTTTGTGACAGTTTGATCAAGCAAAAGTGCCGATCCCTTGTCTGGAAATGCGAACTGAGTTGGCCTGGCAACCAAGAAAAGCCGGCAAAGCCCGGTTTTTCCACGCCACCTGCCTTGCAGGCCCTGACGCAATTGAGACGTATCGACGGAACAAAAAGTCACCACCCCGCTCCCTTTCATCTGTTGTCTGATACGGCTTTAGTCAGCCTGGCGACGCAGGAACGCAGGAATATCCAGATACTCCATGTTTTTGCTCTCGGCGGCCTTTACGAAGTCGTTGGCGGTCTTTGGGCTGCGACGGATATTCGTGGGAACCTCGAGCGCATTGTAATCGGGATTTTCCTGATCAACCGCATCGTTGCTCACAAGACGCACCGGCTTGATCTCGACTTCCGGCTGCTTGACGACGGCCGGGAGTTCCTCCCCGAGCCCGGTGGCCACCACGGTCACCCGCATCTCGTCGACCATGTCGGGATCGATGACGGTACCCACGACCACCGTCGCATCGTCGCGCGCGAACTCCTTGACGGTATTGCCGACCTCATCGAATTCACCGATTGCCAAATCCAGGCCGGCGGTAATGTTGACCAGGATACCTCGTGCACCGGAGAGATTGATATCCTCCAGCAGCGGGCTGCGAATCGCCAGTTCAGCGGCTTCTCGGGCGCGCTGCTCACCATTGGCGCGGCCGGTTCCCATCATCGCGACCCCCATCTCAGACATGACCGTGCGTACGTCCGCAAAGTCGACGTTTATCAGTCCCGGCTTGGTGATCAGTTCGGCGATTCCCTGAACGGCGTTGAGCAACACATCATTGGCCGCCTTGAAGGCGTCCAGCAGCGAGGTTGTCTTGCCAAGTACAGACAGCAGCTTTTCATTCGGAATGGTGATTAGGGAATCCACGTGCTCCGACAGCCTTGCGATGCCGTCTTCGGCGATCTGTCTGCGCTTGCCACCCTCGAAGCTGAACGGTTTGGTCACCACGGCCACCGTGAGGATACCCAGCTCTTTAGCTACCTCGGCGACCACCGGCGCAGCACCGGTACCGGTACCACCACCCATACCTGCGGTGATAAACACCATGTCCGCACCCTCGATCGCCTCGTAGATCCGGTCACGGTCCTCCATCGCCGCTTCGTAGCCACGATCGGGGTTGGCTCCGGCGCCGAGACCGCGGGTCACGTTCGAACCCAGCTGCAGCGCCGTTTTCACTTCAGTGTTCTTCAGCGCCTGCGCGTCAGTATTGGCACAGATGAACTCAACGCCCTCGATATTTGAGCGCAGCATATGATTGATCGCGTTGCCGCCACCGCCGCCGACACCAATGACCTTGATGACGGCGTTCTGGCTATCCACATCCATTAACTCGAACATTTTTCTATCCTCCTGCTACAGACCGCGCTTTTGGTGCGGTGATCTGGTTTTATTAAAAGTTACCTTGGAACCAGCTTTTCATACGGTTCCAAACCGATTTCATGCCACCACTGCCTGAGACCTCGGGCACCCGCACCGCACGGTTGCGATGACCAAACAACAACAAACCCACGCCCGTCGCGTGTATTGGATTACGTACAACATCCACCAGGCCGGTCACGTACTGGGGTATCCCCAGCCTCACCGGCATATGAAAAACCTCCTCCGCAAGATCGATCAGCCCTTCCATCTTCGAACTGCCCCCGGTCAGCACCACCCCACCGGCCACGAGATCTTCATAGCCGGAACGGCGCAGCTCCAGCTGAATCAAAGTGAGTAGCTCTTCGTAGCGTGGCTCCACGACTTCAGCCAGGGTCTGCCTCGACAGACGACGTGGCGGCCGATCACCGATACTCGGTACCTCGATGGTTTCATCGGGACTCGCGAGCTGAGTGAGTGCGCAGGCATACTTCAGCTTGATCTCTTCTGCATGTTGCGTAGGTGTGCGCAATGCAACCGCGATATCGTTCGTCACCTGATCGCCTGCAATCGGAATGACTGCGGTATGGCGGATGGAACCCCCGGTGAAGACCGCGATATCCGTCGTACCGCCACCGATGTCGACCAGGCAGACGCCAAGATCCTTTTCGTCTTCCTCGAGCACGGAATAGCTGGACGCCAGTTGCTCGAGAATGAGGTCTTCCACTTCCAGGCCGCAGCGGCGCACACATTTGATGATGTTCTGGGCGGCACTGACTGCGCCTGTCACCATATGTACGCGAGCCTCGAGGCGCACCCCGGACATACCGGCCGGGTCATGAATACCTTCCTGGTTATCGATGATGAATTCCTGCGGCAGGATGTGCAGAATCTTCTGATCCGCCGGGATGGCAACCGCACGAGCAGCGTCGATAACGCGTTCGACATCGGCATGCGACACCTCGCCATCCTTGATCGGGACTATGCCATGTGAGTTCAGGCTGGAAACATGGCTGCCGGCAATACCGGCATATACCGCATCGATTTCCACCCCTGCCATCAACTCAGCCTCTTCCACCGCGCGCTGTATCGACTGCACAGTCGATTCAATGTTGACTACGACCCCTTTCTTCAGGCCGCGCGAGGGATGAGAACCGATACCGATGATCTCGATCTCGTCGTCCTGCCTCACCTCACCGACGATAGCAACCACCTTCGAGGTGCCGATATCCAGGCCGACGATGATGTTCTTGTCGGTACGCTTGACCATCAGACTTTTTCCTGAGATTTCACTTTTTCAGCTGCCGACTCGCCTTCAACCGGCTCCCGCCAACGCACGGCGAAACCATGTTCATAACGCATATCAATCCGCTCCGGCTGTTGCGGCGATTGAGTTGTAAGGCTGGGATACACCCGAAAGAATTGGCCCAGTCGCTGATCAATGTTCTCGCGACCCAGTGACACCGTGAGCCCACTGTCGAAATGCAACCACCAGTGACGACGTTCATCCAGTTTTACTTCTGTGATGCTCAACTCGCGCGCTCGCGCCGCATCAGCCACCACCTGGTAGAACTGCACCACGCGCTGCTCACTCCCTTGGGGCCCCGATAGTTTCACCAGACTCTTGAAGTCATCCAGCTTCGAGGGCCTGAACACACCGGCATTCACACTGACCAGGGCATCATCACCCCAACGCGCCAAAGGCACTTCCTCGATAACAAGCATGTTCAACTTGTCCGGCCAGATCCGTCGGATGCTCACATCCGCAACCCAGGGCATCGCTACCACCGCAAGCCTCAGTTTCTGCATGTCACAACTGAAGAAACCACCGTCGATCGCCTGCAGCACCGCGCTCTGTATCTCATCGCGCTCGAGCCTTTTCAGCGCACCGTTCACTTCAACCACCCGTAGTGGCAGCCTTCCGGGCTGCGAAAGATAGTTGTATCCGAACCCAGCGGCAGACAGCAGCGCACAGAATCCAAACGCCAGGCCCAGCGGTGCTATCCAACGCCTCAACGTGAGGTGCAGCCGATTCTTCTTCTGGCTTTTTGCAGTTCTGGCAGGCATCAGCATGCCTCCATGGTCTGCGCCAGAATGCGCCAGACGAGTTCATCGAAATCGATACCCACGGCATTGGCCGCCATCGGCACAAGGCTGTGGCTGGTCATTCCGGGAACGGTGTTGACCTCGATAAACCAGGGGCGCTGCTGTTCGTCCATGAGGATATCGACGCGCCCCCAGCCCGAGGCGCCTATGGCGTCGAACGCCCTCAAAGACATCGTCTGAAGGCGTGTCTCCGTGTCCCGGTCCAGACCACATGGGATCAGATAGCGCGTATCATCGGATACGTACTTCGCCTCATAGTCGTAGAACTCGTGTGGTGTCTCCAGCTTGATCAGCGGTAACACCTGATCCCCCAGTACCGCAGCCGTGTACTCGGCACCCGACACCCAACACTCGGCCATCACATGGCTGTCGTATCCAGCGGCCTTCCGCCACGCGATGCGCAACTGTTCCGGATCATCGGCACGGGACATTCCGATGCTCGAACCCTCTAGCGCAGGCTTTACCATCAAAGGGAAACCGAGTTCGATGGCAGCGGCCAGATCATCCTCGCTGCGGATCAGCGTAAAACCCGGTGTCGGCAGTCCCAGGGACTGGAACAGCAGCTTGGTGCGGTACTTATCCATGCCGATCGACGAACCCATCACGCCACTGCCCGTATACGGCAGGCCGAGGATCTCGAGTGCACCCTGAATCACACCGTCCTCACCGCCACGCCCATGCAGGACATTGAATACCCGGTCGTAAGCACCGGCTGCCAGAATCGTCAGGACATCCCTGCCGACATCGATGCCATGCGCATTCACACCCCGCCGCAACAGACCGTCGAGCACCGCCTGACCACTGACCAGCGATACCTCGCGCTCGGCGGCCCAGCCACCCATGAGCACTGCAACCCGACCGAAGTCTTGAGCAGCGATCTTCATGATGGCTCTCCCACGGCGTGGAATTCGGTTTGAAGGCGCACGCCTTGTTGGCGTTCGACCTCGGCAGCGACATGCGCTACCAGGTTTTCGATATCGGCGGCACTGGCGTCGCCCGTATTGATGATGAAGTTGGCATGCTTGAGTGACACCTCTGCACCGCCGATGCGATAACCCTTGAGACCACAGGCCTCAATCAGGCGGGCGGCATGATCGCCCTGTGGATTACGGAAGGTGGAACCGCAGCTGGGCTGTCCCGTGGGCTGGGTCGCGGCACGGCGCTCGAGCAGCGCCCTTATCGCGGCCTGCTCGGCGCTGCCATCGCCAGGCTTCAGGCTCAAGATACAGGACAGGAACCACTCCTTCGCCGGGTGCACAACCTCGCGATAGGACACTTTGAACTCGGCCGGCAGGCGCCGGTGGATCCGTCCGCCACGATCGATCGTCACGACGGATTTCACGATCGGCCAGGTCTCTCCGCCGAAGGCGCCCGCATTCATTGCCAGGGCGCCACCCATGGTGCCAGGGATACCGGCAAGAAAAGCAGCACCGGTGAGATTCGCGCGCGCACACTCGCGTGCAACCTTGGCGCAAGAAACGCCCGCGTCCACCCGCACCTCATCACCCTCGATATGCAGGCTGTTCAGCCTGCCCAGCAGCATGATCACGGTACCGCGGAAACCACCATCGCGGATCAGCAGATTGCTGCCCAGACCAAGCCATAGTAGCGGCTCTTGCGGCGGGAGGCTGTCAAGAAAAACCGCCAGATCATCTGCATCCGCCGGCAGGTACAATTGCCGTGCGGAACCACCCACCCGCCAGGTGGTGTAGCGCTTGAGCGGTTCGTTGAGACGCAATTCGCCCCGTAACATCGGCTGTTTCGGTGCCGTCATCATCGCCGGCCCTCACCCTTCTTGAGTTCACCGGTTTTCATGATGTCCACCGCTGGCATCTTCGTGGTTTCCGAGAATGCCAGCGGGATGCGAGCGGCGAGGCTCTCGCCACAACCCATACGTAGTTCGCGTCGAGTCTTGTCGCGCTTCACGGGCACAGAACCTCCGCCATCTTCGCTGCAACCATGCCGATATTTCCGGCGCCCATGGTGACGACGATGTCACGGTCGGCCACCAAGTCCTTCAGTATCTCCGGCAGATCTTCGATGTCTTCTATAAATACCGGATCAACCTGGCCCCGCGCCCGAATCGCCCGGCTCAAAGCTCGTCCGTCGGCACCGGCGACAGGTGCTTCTCCGGCAGCAAAGACCTCGCCCAGCACGAGTACGTCAACTTGCGACAGTACAGCGACGAAATCCTCGAAGGCGTCATGAGTCCGGCTGTAGCGATGAGGTTGAAACGCCAGTACCAGGCGATGACCAGGCCAGCCGGCGCGCACCGCATCGAGGGTTGCGGCCACTTCGCGCGGATGATGGCCATAGTCGTCGACCAGCATGACCTCGCGTCCGCCGAGGCGGCAGCCCGTTCTTGCCTGGAAACGACGACCGATGCCTTCGAAGCCGGCCAGAGCCGATTGAATGCGGTCGACCGCCACGCCGAGTTCACGCGCCACGGCGACCGCTGCAAGTGCATTCAATACGTTGTGCCGGCCCGGCATGTTCAGGGTGACGGGGAACGGGGCCTGGCCGCGCATCTCGACGGTGAAACGGGTGGTCATCGCCTGCTGCACAATATCGATTGCGCGTACATCGGCGTCTTCACAGGTACCGTAGGTCAATACCTTTCGGGTAACCTCGGGCAAGAGTTCGCGCACATTTTCATCATCGATACACATCACCGCGAGACCGTAAAAAGGCAGGTGATGCAGAAACTCGATAAAAGTCGCACGCAGGCGCGCAAACTCGTTGCCGTAGGTCACCATGTGGTCTTCGTCGACATTGGTGACCACCGCGAGCATCGGCTGCAGATAAAGGAATGAGGCATCACTCTCATCGGCCTCGGCCACCAGCACCTCACCCTCACCGAGATGGGCATAGCTGCCACGTGAATTCAGGCGACCGCCGATCACATACGTCGGATCGAGACCGCCCTCGATCAGCAGGCTGGCGATCAGACTGGTGGTAGTGGTCTTGCCATGGGTGCCCGCCACGGCCACGCCATAACGGAAACGCATGATCTCTGCCAGCATCTCGGCACGGGGTACTACCGGTATGCGCTGTTCGCGTGCCGCCCTGACCTCAGGATTGTCTTCACTGACCGCGCTGGAAATCACAACTGCGTCAACACCACGAATCTGTTCTGCTTCATGTCCAACGTGGACTTCCGCACCCTGCTCGGCCAGACGCAGGGTGGCCGCGTTCTGTTTGATGTCCGAACCGGATATCTCATAACCGAGATTCAGCATGACCTGCGCTATCCCGTTCATGCCGGCACCGCCGATTCCGACGAAGTGAAGATGTCGCACCCGTCCCATGGACTCTGCGGCATATCGCGGCGTTGTCACGGGCAGCTCGTTCATGCCACAAGCTCCTCGCAGACGTCTGCCACGCTGCGGGTCGCATCGCGCTTGGCGAGTCGGTATGCATTCTTTGCCATGGAATCCAGACGGTTGCGGTCGGACAGCAGTGAATTCAGCAGCGCCGAGAGACTTTTCGGGTCCAGTTCCGTCTGCGACATCAGCTGTGCCGCACCGGCCTGGGTGAGAAAATGCGCATTCGCCGTCTGATGATCGTCGACCGCAAACGGGAATGGCACCAGAACGGAGGCCTTACCCGCAGCCATCAGTTCGGAGACCGTCAGGGCACCTGCCCGACAAACGATCAGATCGGCCCAACCATAGGCCTCGGCCATGTCATCCAGGAACTCGCTGACCGACGCCTCCACGGAATTCGCTTTGTAGACGTTCTGCGTCGTCTGGGCCTTGCCGCGGCCCGCCTGGTGGCGCACCTCCGGCCGCTGATCCGCAGAGAGCAACGCCAATGCGGCCGGTACCCCTTCATTCAAGGCCTGCGCACCCAGCGAGCCACCCATGACCAGCAGATGCAGCGGACGACCGGCGGCGATTGGTTGCGGCTCT
>Ga0316201_10004560_pt1 | contig 10476 bp, 5 predicted proteins | sample CS6wburrow_MG_FD_204516 | JGI IMG/M metagenome (GOLD analysis project Ga0316201, IMG submission 204516) | Coastal sediment microbial communities from Delaware Bay, Delaware, United States - CS-6 worm burrow | ecosystem: Environmental > Aquatic > Marine > Coastal > Sediment | place: USA: Delaware... | reverse complement strand
GAGCAAACGGCCCCAGGCGATGTTGGGGGCCTCGTCGAAACGCGCCGTAATCTCGACTAAGACCGCAACCTGTTTCCCGCGCCGCGCGGCTTCGAGGAGGGCCGCGATGATCGGCGAATCGCTCGATGTCCGGTAGATGGTCAGCTTGATGGCCAAAACCGCATCGTCGACCGCGGCGGATTCGATGAACCGAAGAACCGAGCTGTCAAAGCTCTGATAGGGATGGTGCACCAGGATGTCGCCACGGCAGATCTCCCGAAAGATCGCGCCCGGATCATCCAAAGGAAGCGAACGAAGCCTCGGGTGGGTGATGGGTGTGTGGACCGGATAGCGAAGATCGCCGCGCCCTGGGACATCGAGTTTGAGCAGATCGGCAATCCCGAGAAGCTCCTCGGTACGGTAGACCTCTTCCGGGAGGCAGCCGAGCTGACCGCGAAGCCACTCGCGCATCTTCTTCGGCATTCGGGAGGAGACCTGGAGCCTCACCTGACCGGCAAAACGCCTCGCCTTGAGTTCCGAGGCCACCTGCTCCACGATACTGCCGGGGATGGTCAGCGCCCCAAGGTCCTCGAGCTCGGCTGGACTCCCCTCGTCCGCCTCGGCGCCCCTCGTCAGTCTGAAGAAATGCACCGTTCCGATCTTCGCTTTGGGAAAAAGCAGGCCGAGATTGGCCGCGATGACCTGTTCAAGTGGAACGCAGCCGCTCCCATCGGCCAGCGGCACCCAACGCTGACGGTTGGGCGGCACCTTGATCCGAATGAACCGTTCACGTTTTCCCTCCTTGATCACCACGGCCAGGTTGAGTCCGAGGCTCGAGATAAAGGGGAAGGGGTGCTCTGCATCAACCGCCAGCGGCGTCAGAATTGGAAGGACCGCTCTCTTGAGATAGGATTTGAGTTCGCCCTGGAGTCCCTTCGAGAGCTTGGCGTGGTCGAGGATCGGGTATCCCTCCTCGACCAGCTTCGGCCGGATTCCCTCTCGGATGGTGCGGCCGAGCTCCTCTACCTGCGCGAGGATCTCCGCCCGGCATGCGTCGAACTCTTCCTGCGGCGATCTCCCGTCGAGCGAGACCTTCTTGACACCGCGTTGGATCTGCCGCTTGAGTCCGCTTATCCGCTTCATGAAGAACTCGTCGTGCAACATGCCGAGAATGCCGGCGTATTTGACCTGTTCGAGGAGCGGAACTTCCGGATCACGCGCCAGCTCGAGCACCCGCCGGGCAAACTGAAGCCAGCTCAGTTCCCGGTTGATGAAGGGGTTTTCGTCAGTAGTCGCAGAGGTGGTCTTTTTCGCTGTCATCACCTTCTCGCTTCGAGGTCGAACCATACATTGTAGCGGGAAGTTGTTTCGGCGGTGTGAAGATCGGCCGAACCGGAGTCAGCGACCTCAATCATCCTCGGGTTCCGGGCCGGCGCCCGGCGGAAACACGATGAAATCGGTCGGCGCCTCCCCCGCGGAGCCCATATCCGGCACCTGCTCGGCGCCTGGAAAGTCCTGCGGCAGATAGTCATTGGCGATATGTTCGGGAAAGGTCGTCACGATATCGGCGTACGGGATGGCGATGGGCTCCCCCCAGGTCCCGTCACCTGGTCCCCAATCGATACCCGGAGGCGGCACCACTATGGGGGCGTAGATCGGGTAGTAGGCCGGCCAACCCCAGCCGTATCCCCAGCCCCATCCGGGTCCTCGGTAGCCGAATCCTCCGTAGAAACCGGAATAGGTGTACTGGCTGACCACCCTCGGTTGATTCTGCTTGACTCGTGCGCGGTTGGCCTCGCGAGCATCCCTTTCTCGGCGGTAGTAGTCCACCATCACGTCCTCGATGCTCGGTTCCTTGGGCTCTGGTTTGGCCTGGGACATATCCCGGTGCACCCGGATGTGGGCGGTCGCGTGGGCGGGTTCCTGCCCCGGATACTCAACGGTCAGACGAATCACGAAGAGCTCGATTTCGTTTTCGATCCTGGGGCTCTGAAAGATGACCTGGTACGAGTCCTCGTTGTAGAGCACACCACCCTCGCCCTGGACGATCTCCCAGTGATAACTTTCGGGTTGGGGCCCTGCTTCAGGAGGCACCCCACCCAACTTGATCGCCGTTCCCTGCATCACCTCGAGCTGTCCTGGAACGGGTTCGGCGGTGATATCCGGTGCGTCGACCTGGGCCCGGGCGGCACCCGCAACGAGCAGAGGCGCGACCACCATCAGGATGTTGATCCACGGTCTGATTCGATGCAACACTCTCGACCTCCATCCGGCAACGCTCGCCGTCGAGCAACGCGACTGGGAGCGGCTCGTTTCCCACAGAGTCTACCCGACATTGGAATCAAGAGGGTGGTGCCGAAGGAGGGATTCGGCCGTGCACAAAGGCCGCGGGTATCGCCGTGCCGGCGACGGGGCGGTGCGGTGCATTTCGGAACGAGGGACTGCCGGCTTACGGCGATCCGCTGGCTCGTGCACGGGGCTGCGCGCACCGCGCGCAGTCAACATTCCCGGAGGAGCGGGGTCAAGAGGGTGGTGCCGGAGGAGGGATTCGAACCCTCACACCCTTGCGGGCGGCGGATTTTGAGTCCGCTGCGTCTGCCATTCCGCCACTCCGGCCCGGCGATCATTCTCGCCTTCATCGCGCAACGGGTCAAGCCTGACGAACTCTCAGCGCCCGTTCCCGTCAAGGGCCAACAACCCGGCCGTCTCGGCCAGGCGCGCCCGCGCCGCCTCGTCGACGGGCGGGAAGGGAAAGTCCTCGAGCCGGTTCGTGGGCATGAGGTGGATGTGGACGTGCGGCACTTCGTAGCCGAGGACAACAACCACCACCCGCGCACACCCGGTGCGCCGTTCGAGGCGGTGGGCGACCTTTCGGGCGGCCATCCACAGCGCGTCGTAGTCATCGGCGGGCATGGCGAAGACCTCGTTCCAGGATTTTTTGGGAATCACCAGGGTGTGCCCTTCGACGCGAGGATTGATGTCGAGGAACGCCAAATGGTGATCGTCCTCCCAAACCTTGTGGCAGGGGATCTCTCCGCGCACGATGGATTCGAAGATGGTCGGCATGTTTCCCTCCTGACGTGTTCCCGGCAGGCAGGTTAGCACTTCAAAACGGCCGCTGATTCTCGGCCAGCCGACCTGAGAATGAATTGACGATACCTGATACTCGGAGTATATTCCTAAATAGTGATGGTAGAGTGTTTTTGCTGGAGGCGCTGGTGATTGCTTCTGATGAGTTGCTCAATCGTATCGCCGATGTACTCAAGGCGATGGCCGACCCCACTCGGCTGAAAATTCTCCACAGTCTCCACAACGGCGAGCGCTGTGTTTCCGAGATCCTGGAGAACGTCGGCGGGAGCCAGGCCAACGTGTCCAAGCACCTCTCGGTTCTCAAACGGGCCGGTTTGGTCGATTGCCGCCGAGAGGGATTGAACGTCTACTACCGAATCATCGATGAGGGTGTATTCACCATCTGCCGCAATGTTTGTGATTCCCTCGAACTGAGGATCGATCGCGAGCACCAGGCGATTTTTCAGGGAAGAATCGAAATCGAGAAAGCCGCTTCGAAAAGCGACAGCTGAACCACCCACACGGATCCAACCATGCCTATTTACGAGTATCGGTGCATCGCCTGCGGTAGTGTCTTTGCCCGCCTCCGATCCATTTCGGCGTCGACAGATTCAGTCCAATGCCCCTCGTGCGGCAGTGACAAGACCGAGCGGCTCCTTTCGAGCTTTGCCGCCGGTACCTCGTCAAACGCCGACAGCCAATGCGGCGGCCGACCGAGCTGCGGAGCCGCCGGAGGTGGTTGAGGGATCTGAACCGGGCGGCCCGTGGGGTCGCTGCACACCCTCCAGAAAAGGCGATCGGCATGTTTCCCTATTGATGGGGATTCGCATTTAATCGGTTCGGTGTTAGAATCACGCGGTGAATACGGCTGGGATACGGCCATGCAAGTGGGGTTCGCCGCTCTGCGTGGCGAACCGGTAACTGAGAATTCCTTTTAGGAGGGGAACATGAAGAGAAATAGCAACCTAATATATTCAACACCGGCACTCGTCGTGCTCGGTCTGTGTCTGGCTTTGGCGCCATCGGCACAGGCAGCCGAGTCGGATCTCTCGACCGAGCACTCCCTGCCCAACCCGGTCTCGGTCGGCAGCGAATTCACGGTAACCACCGAGTATGCCAACGCAGGCCCCGACACCGCCGTGAGTGCGTACATCAACTCGTACTTCATCTCGCCGGGCGGTCTCGATGTCTTCATCGACGATCTCGCCAACGGCGGCGGAGCGATGTATGACGCCATCCAGGCATCGGCGATCGACACCGACACCCTTGGCAACGCGCCGCTGTTGTTCTGGGATGACTTCTACTGCGAGTTCCTGTTCTTCCAGGTCCAGCGCGCGGACGACGACGAGGACGCCAACCCGGTCGAAGGGCTCGACCCCGGCGTCACCGCCAGCTTCACCTACGAAACCACCATCCCGATGGAGGCGCCGAACACCGGAACCGTCGAGATCACCGAGCCGGCCGACATGGCTCAGACCTGGACGCTGACCAACCCGGCGACCATCATGGTCGTCGAGGGTTCCCCCTTGAAGACCTATGCCACGACGACGTGCGCCCAGAACGTCGGCACCCCGGAAGAGGATATCTGCGAGTACATCACCGACAACTGCTGGGGCGCCCGGATTGCCCAGCTCGATGTACCCATCGACGCCGAGTTCGAGCTCGTCAACGACGGAACCGCCGACCCGACGCTGGGTTGCGAAGCCCTGGTCGGTTTCACCCCGGGCAACATCGCGGTGCTCCGCCGCGGCAGCTGTGAGTTCGGCGTCAAGGGATTCAATGCCGAGCAGGCCGGCGCTTCCGCGGTCTTCATGGTCAACTCCATGCTCTGCAGCGACGGTACGACCAGCGATATCTGCCACCTCAACATGGGCCCCGGCGCCCTCGGCGGTCTGGTCACGATCCCCATGACCATCGTCGCGAATCGCGACGGTGAGCCGGTGATCGACGCCCTCGAATCAGAGACCACCATCCGCGGCGCCTACGGGACCGCGAGTACCTTCGCAGCCAACGGTTATGCCTTCCTCGCGGACGCCGCCGATACCGACCCGGATGAAGGAAACGACTTCGACTCCACAACGGTGGCGGTCAGCCTGGTCCCGGATCCGCCGGTCGCGTCCTTCACCTTCTCGCCTGCGGCCCCGACCACCGGGTCGGCCGTCCAGTTCACCGACACCTCCACCGGTGCTCCCACCACCTGGGCGTGGGACTTCGGCGACGGCGGCACCAGCACCGATCAGAACCCCGCCTACACCTACTCCAGTGCGGGCACCTTCAGCGTCAGCCTGACGGCGACCAACGACGGCGGATCGGATACCGCATCGATGGATGTGACCGTGACCCTCGGCGCGGCACTCGATCAGGCCTACTTCATCCCGGCCGCGGCTCTTGCCGCCGGAGCCGAGGGCTCGTTCTTCCAGACCGATGTCGATATCAACAGCGACAGCGCCTCGGACGCCAGCTATGCGTTCCTCTGGCTGCCCCGCAACACCGACAACTCCACCCCGACGCAGTCCGAGACGTTCACGATCGGCGCCGGCGAGAGCGTCCGTTATGAAAACGTCCTTGCTGAGGTCTTCGCCGCGGAGCCGGACGTGGCCGGAGCGCTCGCCGTGCTCTCCAACACCACGAATCTCAACATCATGAGCCGGACCTACGCCGTCTCCGTCGCCAATCCGGCCGGCACCTTCGGCCAGGCGCTGCCCGGCGTTCCCGCCGATCAACTCATCATGCAAGGTGAAACCAGGCGGATCACCTTCATGAGCGAAAATGACGACCTGCGCGCCAACCTCGGTTGCGTCAACGGCGTCAACGACAGCGTCCGGGTCGCCGTCAACATGTACGACGATGCGGGTGCTCTTCTCGAAACCAGGAACATGGATCTCGGCCCCTGGTCGAACAACCAGTTCAACCGGATCTTCTCCGCCTACGCGCCGACCAACGGCTACGTCGATGTCTCGGCCAGCAAGGAAGGCGCCGCCTTCTACTGCTATGGTTCGGTGCTCGACAACGGCAGCAACGATCCGACGTCGATCCTGCCCACCGAGTACGGCTCCAGCACCACCTACTTCGTTGCCGCCGCGGCGCTTGCGGCCGGCGCTGAAGGTTCGTTCTTCCAGACCGACGTCGACATCAACAACGCCGGTTCGGCGATGGCGACCTACCAGTTCTTGTGGCTGCCGCGCGGCTCCGACAACTCGTCGCCGGTCACTTCGGCGAGCTTCACCCTCGCCGCGGGCGCCGGTATCCGCTACGAGAACGTGCTGTCCGAGGTCTTCGCCGCGGAGCCCGATGTCGCAGGCGCGCTTGCCGTGACGTCGGATTCCGCTTTCCTCGGCATCATGAGCCGGACCTACGCCGTGTCCGCCGCCGATCCGGCCGGCACGTTCGGCCAGGCGATTCCGGGCATCCCGAGCGACAACCTCATCATGGAGGGTGAGACCAAGCGGATCATCTTCATGAGCGAGAACGACGACCTACGGGCCAACCTCGGTTGCGTCAACGGCGTCAACGACAGCGTCCGGATCGCGGTCACCCTGTACGACGCCACCGGCGCCATGCTCGAGACCAAGAACATGGATCTGGGGCCGTGGTCGAACGACCAGTTCAACCGCCTCTTCAGGGACTACGCGCCGACCAACGGCTATGCCGATGTCACTTCGAGCAAGCCGGGCGCGGCCTACTACTGCTACGGTTCGGTGCTCGACAACGGCAGCAACGACCCGACCACCATTCTTCCGCAGTAGCATCCGTCAACCTCAACCACGGGCGGGGCTTCGGCCCCGCCCTTTTTTTCGAGCCGGCGGCTCGAAAAAATACAGCGGCAGTAGCCAGCGACAGGGTCAGGGACAGCTTTCAGCGTCGGTAATCAGCGTCGGTAATCACTCGTCGTGACGCGGGCCTCGCGTTGGCTCTCGTCGGCCGAGTGCCGGCGCCGCTCAAAAGCCTTGCCGATCAAGTCATTCGGTCGGCGAGTTCGGTTCCGGCAGAACTCGCAGAAGACCATGGGCAGCTTGGAAGGGACCGGATCCACCACTGGCGGATCGCCTATGCCTCTGCGAAAGAAGTCGACTGCCATCTACGTTTGCTTGCACAGGCAAGCGCCGTCGACGGCTCACAAGCCGGTAAGGCGATTGGCCTCTTCGACGAAGTTCGAGCGATGACCTGGCGCCTCCTCCACCCGAAACCCTGATCGCCGATGGATTGTTGGGGCAAGCTTCCAGCTTGCCTATCAGGCGCCTGTCGGCTCAGAGCTCGCCACCACGGAGTCTGATAGCCATCAATTCCCGCCTCGCCCACTTTCAAATGCGATGGCTTTGCGATGCCTTCGCGTCCTTTGCGTCTTTGCGGTTCAACCCTGCGATGGTGCGATGACCCAATCTTTGTCTATTCTGCGTGATCTGTGGATACGGATCACTGATCGCAGACTCTCCCCTGCTCGCCTGCAGCCCGGAGTCGGCCCGCTATTCGAGCCCGGTCACACGGTAGACGCGGCACCGGTCATTCCACCGGAATCCCTTGATGCGAACCGGACGGAGCCAGGCTGGAATGCCGTTTTCCGGCCGGATCAATCGATAGCCCAAGGTCCGTTCGATGCCCTCGAGATCCTGGTCGCCGTGTTTCAACATCGCAGCCATCGAGACCATATCGGCGGTCACCACGACGTAGTCGGCCCCACGCTCTCGAGCGATCCGAAGCGCCTCCAGCTCACCCTCATCGGCAAAAAAGTCAACCGTGTCCCTGACGCCGTCGAGGTTCTCCCAGTAGAGCGATCCGAGAGCCCGAGTCTGACCGAAGAAGTGAATCTTCGAGCCCAGACCAAGCCCCGTCACCACGGTCAGCGGCGGGGCCCCCGGCGCCACCGAGGACCCCAGCACGAGGGCGATATCCCTGGCGAGAACCTCGTCCGCGAGGGGAAGAAACGAGGTTCCGGGAGCTTGATCATCCGCTCGGGAAATCGCCCGTGCGGCATTCGGCACGAGTTGCAGCGCCATGACAGCCAGGACCAGCACCGCGGCGACCCGCGATCGGGTCTTCGACATCGGTCCCATCCGGCCGGCGACAAGGAGAAGCGGCACGGCCACCACCCACGAGACCACAACAAACAGGCCGCCCCATCGAGCCTGGAAGAGAAACAGCGCCAACAAGCATAGGGATGGAACCGATGTGATCGCCAGGAGGGTGCTCAGAAGCCGCGGCTCCCGGCCCCATCGCAGGAATCCGATACCGAGAATGACCAGCAGCGCCGGCATCAGCTCCCCGGCGAGGCGCCACGGATCCTGGATCTCACTGATCAGGGGCCGGAACTCTCCGATGACCGAGTGGACCCGGAGCATCAAAGGATCCTTGATGAGATACCAATCAGTCGGCCCCCAATATGCCAGTGCCGGCAGGAGACCGATTCCTCCCACCATCAGACCGAGCTTTGCGGCTGGATACCCGGTCCACGGGGTGCGCCTCAGTCGGCGCTCGCCGATGCAGTAGAGAATCTCGCCGGCGCTCAGCCAGGCGAGCGAGTACAACGGGTTGTTGACCTCGAGCTGTATTCCCAGATCAGCGGGGAAATACTCGATCAGATAAGCGGCGAAACTCGTCAGCGCGCCAACCCGAGACCAGAGACGCCACAGCTCAGGCGCCCAGCGCAGTGCGGACCCATCCTCGCCCGGAGACGAGCTCCCATCAAAGGGCCCAGCCTCTCGGGTGGCTGCGATGGTCGCGGCAAAGGCGCCCAGCCCGAGACACCCGATGATCAACGCCTGCTGTGTCGCCCCGATCCACAACCCGCATCCGCCGACCAATCCGGATGCGATGAACCACCGGCGCGCCTGCGAATAAACCAACGTGAAACGCTCGATGCCTGGAGTACCGCCGTTCCCCCGTGATCGGGTGCCGGCGGGATCGTCATCGCGCCGAACCCATCCGCCGCCACCCAGAACGGTCAGGAGCACAACCCCGAGCGCACAGATGAGGTGGAGACCGTGGTGGTCCGGCCGGCCATAGCCGAAATCTCTGAGAAGAGCAGGTTGCAGCGCAAGCAGCATCACCAGGAGAAACGAAGCACGGTTTCCGAGGCGTCGGTAGACCGACCACCCCGCCGCGCACAGCATGAGCCCCATGAGGATCGGGTTGGCGCCGTACGCAGCGCCGCTGATGGCGGAATCGAACGGCACCCCCGACACCAGTGCTTGGACACCACCAAGCAAGATCAACCACCAGGCAAAGACCGAACTCCAGTGCACCGGGCGCCCGAAGGGAACGTTGTCGAGATCCGTCCGGCGGACTCGAAACTCCTTTTCCGAGACCATCTGTCGCGCATAGCTCACCCAGTAGTAGCCGTCAAAATCAAGAAAATACTGCGGTTCGGACAGCGATGCGGCAAGACCTCGGCCGTCTTCACCGACCCGTCTCACCGAAGATGACTGGTCCCTGGCCGGCACGATGGCGGTTCGATGGACGACCAGACCCTCGGAGAGAATCACCGCGAAACCGAGGATGAGTCCGAGCAAGAGCACCCCAGGAAAACGGCCGAGACCACTTCCAGTCGGCGTCGCCGCGGCCGGCGCCGAGGGTCCGCGCGCCGTCCCGCCGAGGCTCGTTCGGCCCGTGTTCGCCGAGGTCGATCGAGGCTTTCTACTTCGCTTCTTCACGCTCGGTTCAGGGTATCAGAGCCGCTTCGGGCTCCCCGCCGAGACGCTGTTGCAGCTCGGTGATGAGATCGGCACGGCCGATCCTCTGCAAGACCCGAAGAGCATTGTCCGGCAGCTGTGTGATCCCCGGATCGAGGGTGAGGGCCCGGCGATACGCCGCCGCCGATCGATCGAGTTGGCCGTCGAGAGCCAGGGCCAGGGCCAGGCGGTTGCTGAGCGCCGGATCGTCCGGTCGAACCCGGAGAGCTCGTTCGAACGAACCTACCGCATCGCCGGTCAGCCCGCCGCCGAGCTGTGCGATCCCCAACCGGCCGAGGATCTCCGGCTGATTGGGAGCGATCTGATCAGCCTCGGTCAGATTATCCAGCGACTCGGCCAGTCGTCCTGCCTGATAATCCTCGTACCCCTGCACCATCAGTGCGTTGGCCAGGTTGACCCGGTTGCGGGAAGCGGTTTCGGTGGTTCGCGCATAGCGGATCGCCAATCGATAATGCTCGATGGCCTCATCGCGCCGGCCGACCTCTTCGAGCAGAACTCCGAGGTTGCCGTGTGGCTCATCGGCATCTGGCTGGAGTTCCACCGCCCTTTGATAGTGAGCAACCGCAGCACTTTTGTTGCCGATCATGTGCGCCGTCAACCCGGCGTTGTATTGAATCCGCGAATCGGCGGGATAGAGCTCGGCGGCCTGTGCGGCGAGCCGATAGGATTCCTGCAGCTTTCCAGCCCAGCCGAGCACCTTGGACAGCTTCATCAGGGCGAGCGCGTGGGCCTGCGGATCGAG
>Ga0316201_10004559_pt1 | contig 10479 bp, 11 predicted proteins | sample CS6wburrow_MG_FD_204516 | JGI IMG/M metagenome (GOLD analysis project Ga0316201, IMG submission 204516) | Coastal sediment microbial communities from Delaware Bay, Delaware, United States - CS-6 worm burrow | ecosystem: Environmental > Aquatic > Marine > Coastal > Sediment | place: USA... | reverse complement strand
TTTTGCCTGCGTGGGTTGCGAGATCTATATCTGTCCGCATTGCGAAAGCCAGATCGTTATTAAGCCATTGAGGCAGGAATGAGGGCTTTGTTTGCCTTCCCTTGTAAGCTTACTAAAGCAACTTAAAAAATCTTTAGCGGAAATATTTGTAACGCAAAGTGCCGCAAAGAAAACTGAGAACCGCAAAGTATGCGAAAACTTGGTATTTGAAAAGGAATCCTGGAAATCCATGCTTCCGGACAATTTCTTAACTCGGATTTAGCGGATTAGGGTCCCTCGGCTCCGCTCGGTCTATAGACTGCCGACTGTAGACTGGGGACTGGGGACTGCTACAAAGCCTTACCGCTTACTTTTAAGTCGTTTTTAAAAACCAGGGTGCGGTATGGGAAGGGTATTTCGATACCTTCTTTGTCAAAGCGCTTCTTGACACTTTCAAGTACATCGCACATAAGTTGAAAGGCCTCATCGTTTGATTGGGACCAAACATAGGCCTTTATGGTAACTGAGAAATCGCCCAGTGAGACTATCCGGAGAAGCAGGTACGGATTTTCATCCTCTTTTTTCTCTTCCTCTGTCCTGTTATCGAGGTAATACGGATGATTGATGATCTCTTCGCGGATGATTTTTTTCGCAAGGTCGATATCTGAATCGTAGCTGATACCGAATTCGATATGTTTCTTTATTTTTTCATCAACGATCGTGCTGTTGATCAGGGTGCTTTCACTGATCACGCTGTTTGGAATAACGATGCGCCTGTTTTCATAATCCCTGATAATGGTATGCCGGAGGGTTATTTCTTCCACAACACCTTTGTTTCCTTCGGATTTGATCTCGATCGTGTCAAAGACGCTGAATGGCTTAAACACAAGAATAAATATTCCACTCAGGATATTTGCAAAGGCTTTTTGTGACGCAAAACCAAGGATTGCGGCAAATATCCCGGCACCCGCAAACAGTCCTTTCCCCAGGTCGCTGAGTTTCGGGGTTTGCATGAAGATGACAATGAGCGCAATCGAAAAGATGATAAGCGTGACACTGTTTTTCAGGAAGACAAATTTTGTTGGATCCGCCTTCAAAGAATCCGATTTTCTGCGGATTGCACGTGCTAATAGTCTGCGGGTTATTAAAGCTGTTATATAGGAACCAAGAACGATCCCTCCAACCATGATCCAGTACCTGTAGTTAAAATCCATAAAGCTTCTATTTATTGGTCAAGCAGATAGGCAAACATCAAAGGTGCAACAATTGTTGCATCCGATTCAATTATAAATTTTGGAGTAGTGATATCCAGCTTCCCCCATGTAATCTTTTCATTAGGAACGGCACCGGAATAAGATCCAAAACTGGTTGTTGAGTCTGAAATCTGGCAAAAATAGCTCCAGAACGGGGTATCTGTCCGCTCAAGATCCTGGTAGAGCATTGGCACCACGCAAATCGGGAAGTCCCCGGCGATCCCTCCTCCGATCTGGAAAAATCCGATGGTGTTATCTTTGGTATTTGCTGTGTACCACTCTGCCAGCCATGTCATGTATTCGATACCCGATTTCACGGTTCGGGCGTTCAGTTCATTTTTTATACAATACGAAGCAAAAATATTACCCATGGTGGAATCCTCCCACCCGGGAACTACAATTGGCAGATTTTTTTCGGCAGCTGCAATCATCCAGCTGTTTTTCGGATCGATCTCGTAATATTGTTCCAGCTCACCGGAAAGGATCATCTGATACATATACTCATGGGGCAGGTAGCGTTCTCCTTTCGCTTCAGCATCCTTCCAGCGTTTGTAAATATGCTTCTGCAATCGGCGAAATGCCTCTTCTTCAGGGATACACGTATCTGTTACCCTGTTCAGGCCCTTTTCAAGCAGGGCCCACTCATCTTCCGGGCTAAGATCCCTGTATCCGGGAACTCGTTTATAATGAGAGTGTGCAACAAGGTTCATCAGGTCCTCTTCCAGGTTCGCCCCTGTACAGGAGATAATATGCACTTTATCCTGCCGGATCATCTCTGCAAGAGAGATTCCGAGTTCAGCCGTACTCATGGCTCCTGCCAGGGTTATCATCATTTTCTTGCCTTCAGAAAGATGTTTTTCATACGCTTTTGCAGCATCGATAAGTGTTGCAGAATTAAAATGCCTGTAATGTTCAAGTATAAAGCGGCTAACAGCTCCTTTTTTTTCCATAGTCGTAAAATTTATTCTTTTAAACCTGATTTCTATGTGCCGTGGCATCATTGTGCCTGCAGTCAAACAGTTCTAAAGCACCATGTTAATGGTTCTTATAAGAAATACAGAAAGGTGTATTACTTCTGGTTATACCCGAGAATTTTAAACATATCGTGTGCCGATTGTTCCTCCCTGTACACATAATCAATGATATTCCCTTTGTCGTCCCTGTCGATGATCACATGCTTCGGCGCCGGAATAAGGCAATGCTTAATGCCTCCATAACCGCTTATTGAGTCCTGGTAAGCACCTGTATGGAAAAATCCAACATACAAAGGCTCCTTGTCTGTTGATTTATATTTTGGAAGCAGGACTTCCTGGTTTAAATCCTCGGAATTATAGTAATCAGAATGGTCGCAGCTAATCCCCCCTATGTTTACCCTTCCATATTCGTTTTCCCATTTATTTACAGGAAGAAGAATAAACTTTTCGTGCATCGACCAGGCATCGGGGATGGTATTCATCAGACTGTTGTTGATGATATACCATGTTTCATTGTCGTTCTGCTTTTTTTGTTCAAGGACCTCAAAGATAATCGCTCCGGCTTCTCCCACCGTATATCTTCCAAATTCAGTATATAGATCCGGCTCTGGTATGCCATCCTTTTCACAGTCTTCCTTAATGGTGTTGATGATCTCCCGGATCATGTATTCATAATTGTATTCAAAACCAAGATGATTGCGGATAGGAAAACCGCCTCCCAGGTTGAAGGAATCCAGGTCCTTGCTTTCCTTCTTCAGCTCAATATATAGTTTGAGTGCCTTCTTGAACTCACCCCAATAGTATAAAGTATCCTTTATTCCCGTATCTATAAAGAAATGCAGCATTTTTAATTCGAAACGCGGACTGCTTTTTATCCTGTTCAGAAAAAATTCTACCACTTCATTATCAGGAATTCCCAGGCGAGATGTATAGTAGGCCGATTGAGCTTCCTCGTTAATGGCCATGCGTATTCCCAATTTAATTTTATGACTGAACTCCAACGCCTCCAGGCGGTCAAGCTCATGTTTGCTGTCGAGGATAATTACTGAATTAACGAATCCTTCATCCTGCAACCCGACAATGCGTTTTAAATAATCGTCGGTTTTATACCCGTTATGTAAAATGATTCGCTTGTTGTCGATCAGGCCTTTTTTATAGAGATCCATGATCAGGTCGATATCATAGGAAGAAGATGTCTCAAGGTTTACATTATGCTTGAGAGCCTCCTTGATCACATGGTAAAAGTGGTTGCATTTTGTACAATAGCAAAAGTAATATTTGCCCTTGTACCCTGCTGATTTTATAGCCCGGTTAAACAAATTTCTCGATTTCTTTATCTGGTCCCCGATTTTTGGAAGATAGATAAAACGGAAAGGTGTCCCGTATTTTTTTATAAGGTGTTTGAGCGCTACCCCGTGAAAAGTTAAGCTCCCGTCACGCAGGTCAAAACCCTCCTGGGGAAAATAAAAACTCTGCTCGATGAGGTTAAAGTAGGTGTTCTTCATGAATATGTATGTCTGGCAATCTGATAATCTGTACCTTAGAAAATAGCTGTCTTTCTTTTTTTTTTCGTTGCTAAAGTAGATTATTTTTTAATTTCTGAGGGCTTTTTGGAATAAAAAAAGCAGGCAATCATATCACTTCCTTATTACGTGGTATTCGACTCATTGCTCTCTCTGTCATCGCAGTAATTGTAAGGGCAGGGTTTACTCCGGGATTTGCCGAAATGGCAGCTCCGTCGCAGACGTACATATTTTTATACCCGAATACCTTATGATCCTTGTCTATAACGCCTGATTCAGAGTCCTTTCCAATTACACAACCTCCTAAAATGTGAGCGGTTGTCGGGATGCCTGTCAGTGCCTCTGTAATCATAACGAATGGTTTTCCATGGATCTCTTTGGCCGTCCTTTGGGCGAGCTCCTTTGCCAGGGGCATGAATGCCGAAGGTGGCTCGCCGGTGGTAATTTTTGAACGAAGATTCATCAATCCCCGCTTAAAACGCACAGTACTATCCAGGTGCTGCATAAATAAAAGGATCATGGATTGTTTTGAAAAGTCCCTGGTAAAATAAATCCGTAACCAGGATGCCGGGTTGCTTATGAAATGAGCTATCAGCTTCCCAATCCGCGAAAATACAGATCTCCCATGTGTCAGCGGAACCCCCATCATCTTCCAGAACCCCGAACCACTGCCGTATCTCACTGCTTCGAGGTGAGTATCATCATCAGGAGGAAAAATAGAACCGATCGCAATTCCTTTTGAAAAGTCGAGTGTCTTATCTTTTGAATTTACAAGGATAAGACTCTCATTGTTTGTGCGTATAAAATCACCCACCCTGCCGCTAAGGTACGGTAAGTTTTTTGGTTTCATATTCAAGAGTAAGCGGACGGTACCCAATACTCCTCCTGAAAGAACAATGCCCCTGCAATGTACTCTTTGAGTCCTTGCGAATAGCAGGTTTGTGGACTTCTTAAAGGTCAATTCGTAGCCTTCGGAGCCATCGGTTTTTCCAATCGGTCGGATTGTCTTTACCCTGGACTCTGCCCGTAGCTCGGCCCCCTTTTTCCTGGCGAGAAAAAGATAGTTTTTATCGAGTGTGTTTTTTGCATTGTGCCTGCAACCGGTCATGCATGCACCACAATGCCGGCATCCTTCCCTTTCCGGGCCCTCTCCCCCGAAGTAAGGATCAGGCACCGTCTTTTCCGCTTCCCCAAAGAATACTGCGACTTTTGTTGCTTCAAATTCGTCCTGCTTATTCTTTTGGCGTGCCACTTCTTGCAAGGCAAGGTCAGCATCAAATTGCAAAGGATTTGTGTCGGCACCAAGCATTTTTTCAGCTGTGTCATAATGCGATGCAAGTTCATGCTGCCAATCAGCGATGCCTTCCCAGTTACCAGAATGAAAGAAGGTCGCTTTGGGCCTCGGGAGCGTATTTGCATAAACAAGAGACCCTCCGCCCACACCAACTCCGCTTAGAATTCCAACATGACGTAAAAAGGTCATCTTGAAGAAGCCGAAAAACCTGAAGCCGGGAAGCCACAGCCATTTTCTCAATTTCCAGTTGTTCCGGGGAAAATCTACGTTTTTCCATTCCTTTCCCTTTTCAATAATTAGTACGCGATATCCCTTTTCACGTAAGCGCAATGCTGAGACAGATCCACCGAATCCGGAACCAACAATTACAAAATCATAGAAAGGCAGCTTGTTCATCAGGCAATTTTTGTAATTTCAAACGGAAATGTAGTAAAATTTCTCGATGATGTACAGCAAGGAAGAAGCAAAGACCATACGTATTGAATACTGGGAACAATTCAGGACCTATACCAATAAACGCAGAAAGAACAAGGGGCGCACGGGAAAATGGATACTTGACAAGACAGGCATCAACGCTGTAAATCTCAAATTTTATTTTGATGAAGCACGAGCCCTGGTCGGAATAGATGTTGAAACCAAAAACCTGGATACCCGGATTGCGATGTATGAAAAACTTGAGACACTTAAAAATCAGATAAATAAGGCCCTGGGAGAAGGAACAGTCTGGGATCTTGATTACATCCGCGAAAATAATAAGTCGATCAGCCGGGTGTATACCGAAATACAAGAGGTTTCCATTTTCGAGAAAGATACATGGAACCGCGTGAACATGTTTTTTTTCGACCGCATGACTGCCCTGGAAGATGTATTCCTGGAGTATAAGGACTATTTAAAATAGCTCCTCACCCCTGCCTGCCCTGGCAGAACGATTTGATGAATCCTTATTTGTCCGGAACGAATTTCAGCGAGACTGAATTTACACAATGACGCGTATTTTTTTCTGTAAACCGTTCGCCAAGAAATACATGACCAAGATGACCACCGCAATTTGCACAGGTAATCTCAGTTCTTCTCCCATCCGCATCGACCGTTCTCTTCACGGCGCCTTCAATTTCGTCGTCAAAACTTGGCCAGCCGCAGTGACTGTCAAATTTATCAGACGAGCGGTAGAGCGGAGCTTCACATTGCTTGCATACGTATGTTCCTTTTGCTTTATGCTCGGTATACTCACCTGTCCATGCACGTTCTGTTCCTTTCTTCAGGATCACGTATTGCTCAAATTCGTTTAGTTTATTGTATTTCATTGGATCTGTAATCTTCTTTAATTCAACTTTCTCCGCTGCTGCGGTATTTCCTTTCCTCCCAGGTTCCTGACCATAGGAAATTGCCGTCATAAATAGTAAAATGGATACTATCAATCCTTGTTTTCTCATGATGAGATGATTTTATAATTTTTCCAGAGGTAAAACCATTTATCCGGCACTTTGGTTCAGCGATTAACACTTATTAACTCATTTGCCAGTGTCTTCGCTCTACTATTCCTTCGCTTTGTTAGCCCTATTCATAATCCATCGAAGCTTTATATTGTTATGAAGCAAATTATGGCTAAATTTGTTTGTTCTGAAAAAAATATAAGTCAAATGGGAAAAGGAGATAAAAAAACGAAAAGAGGAAAATTATTCCAGGGTTCATACGGACGCTTAAGACCTCGTAAGAAATCAACAGCAACATCTGGTACGGAAGCACGGGCAAAAGTTCAGGCAAAGCCTGCAAAACCTGCAAAGAAGGAGGAATCAGTTACTCCGGCCGTTGCCAAGGCAGAAACGAAAGTGGAAGCTCCTGTAGAAGTAGTTGAAAAGAAAGTTGCCGAGTCCAAAGAAAAACCGGCAGTTGCCGAGAAGACAGCTGAAGTAAAGGAAGAAAAGGCGAAAACGAAAGAAGAAAAAACTGACGCAGTTGCAGATAAAGAAGTAAAGAAAGCAGCCGCCAAAAAACCTGAGCCCAAGAAAGATAAAGAGGAAAAAGCTGAAGAAGAATCAACAAAAACAAAATGATCTGATCTTCATTTTTCCGGTTCTGCCATAGTGTGAGGAGAATTGAATAAGGTGCCATTTTATGTACGCCATTCTTGATATTGAGACAACCGGAGGTAGTCCCAAAGTTGAAAAAATAACAGAAATAGCTGTCTATTTTCATGATGGTGAGAAAGTTGTTGATGAATGGTCGACGCTTATCAATCCTGAAAAGCATATCCCGCCTTTTATTACCGGGCTAACCGGGATCACGAATGACATGGTCGCGGATGCGCCCCGTTTCTACGATATTGCCAAAGAACTTGTCGAGCGAACGGCTGATCATATCATTGTGGGTCATAATGTCAATTTTGACTACTCCTTTATAAAAAGTGAATACAGCCGGCTAGGATACAACTATCACAGGGAAACACTCTGCACCGTAAAATTAAGCAAGAAGATCATCCCGGGGCACAAGTCATACAGCCTGGGGAAGCTCTGTGATGAATTGGGCATTGAAATTCACGACCGGCACAGGGCCGCCGGGGACGCGCTGGCAACGGTAAAGCTTTTCGAACTGCTGCGAGACAGGTCGAAACTCAATGGCCATGCGATGGAAAGCCACTTTCCTTCCACCCTGCGCTATAAAAATCTGAACGGCAATTTGTCGGTTGAAGATATTGAAGCCCTTCCCGACAAGGCCGGAACCTATTATTTCTTCGACGAGAACAATACCTTACTATACATCGGAAAAAGCATCAGCATCAAGAAAAGAGTCCTCTCCCACCTGGGCAACAGCAACGGGAAACGTGCCTTGGAGATGCGGGAGCGAATTGCTTCGATCTCCTATGAGCTTACCGGAAGTGAATTGATTGCGCTCCTGAAGGAATCGGAAGAAATAAAAAAGAACAAACCGCTGTATAACAGGGCTCAGCGAAGATCGCTTTCGCATTGGGGATTGTACGAGGGAAAAGATGCATATGGCTATATTACCCTGAAACTCGCCCGTATCCAGGATGAACTTGAGCATCCGGTGACCTCCTTCAACAACAAGACCGAAGCCAGGGAAATGCTCACACGGCTTGTTGAAAAACACTGGCTATGTCAAAAACTCTGCGGACTCTATGTCACTGAAGGAGCTTGCTTTCACTTTGGAATCAGGCAGTGTAACGGGGCCTGTGTGCAGAAAGAGTCTGTGAAGGAGTACAACAAAAGAGCAGAAGCGCTGCTTGCAGGATTCAGACTTGACAATGGAAATTTGCTGATCATAGACCAGGGTCGCGACCCCGCTGAACGCAGCGTGGTGCGTATTGAAAAGGGAATGTACCTTGGATATGGGTATATATCGATCGATGTGGGCTACCTCGGAATAGAACAGATGCTTGAATGTGTAAAGCCTGCGCTTGACAACCGCGACGTCCGCCAGATTCTGAGCAGCTGGCTCCGGAAGAATAAAGTTGAGAAGGTGCTCTATTACTAGGGTGGTTCAGGGTTCAAAGTTCAAAGTTCATGGTTCATGGTTCATAGTTCAAAGTTCAAGGTTCAGGGTTCATAGTCCTATCCTTGAACTATGAACCGTGAACCTTGAACAAAGAACCGAACTACTCCAAGTCCTGGAGGTTCTCCATTCCCGGCAGGTCCAGTCCGCTGGCAAGGCTTGCGATGCTCTCAAGATCGATGTTGCCGGTGATCACGATCAATGCATCGTCATCATCCTGGCTTGATACGATCAGGAGAAATTCACGTACCTTCCCTCCTTCTTCCTTAATCAGGAATACAACTTCCTCCGTAGCCTCTTTCACCACCATCAGCTCTTCATATTCCTTTCGAGGGAGAATGTTCAGAAGCTCTTTGCCAAAACCGGCCGAATTACCGCCATCCTGCGTTAGTATGCGAATTGATTCGATACCGGAGGTAGCATTTTTAAAGGATTCATATTCCGGATCATTTGTTTCGATTTTCGAAAGAAATTTAAACATAAAACTGTTTATGACAACAGTCGTATATCCATCCTTTCCGGCATATTTGTTGAATATTTTATCTACCGCCGACTGGGCGAAAATGGTCCCAGTCAGTGTTATAAATACCAGTGTTATCAATACTTTTTTCATGACCGTACATGTTAAGACATTATTGAATTGTAATATTTTCTGCTTTTTTAAGGTTTCCAAGAAGATTCAGTTCACGGGATCCACTAGATATTTTGTTGATGGTACTAATGGACTCGATGCCCCGGTTCACTTCCTGCAGGTTATTTAGTTCACTTGTACCTGCGTTCCATTTCGCCGAAACGAACTCCAGTGCTTTCCTGGCCTCCTGGTATGCACGTTCCGGATCTTCAATCGCATATTGATCCAGCCGTGAATTGAGGTTGTTCTCCCGCAATATTCCAAGATATACGCTAAAAAGAATAAGCAATCCGGCTGCAAGTCCGCTGAGAGAATACACGCTTATTCTTCTGACCTTTCGCTCCGATTGTTCTGCAAGAGTAATCCTGTCAAGAATCTTCGCATCAAGGTCATCAGGAATCTCGATCGCTTCCATCAGCTTTGCGGAGGCAAGGACGAACTCTTTATCAGCGGATAATTCTTCCGGAACCTTTTCCGAGAGAAAATACGCTTCGAGTTCCTTCTCCTCCTGCAAGCTTGCGCTTCCTTCATAGAACCTGCCCAGTATTTCTTTGATATGTGTTAATTTGTCCATGATGTATACTGTTTTTGCAACATCTCTTTCAATTGTTTACGTGCTCGTGAGATACTTACCCGTATTGCGTTCTCCTTCATATTCATCAGATTCTCAATTTCATTGTATTCTTTGCCTTCGATGTGGCGTAAATGCACCAGGGTTCTTTGCGGCTCTCCAAGCTGGTTTATCAACTTCAACATGATCTCGGATCTTTCTTTGCTGAGAAGCTCATTTGACGGATCATTCAATTCCAGCTGTGAATCCTGCTCTTTCATCGTGAATAACTCCCTGGTCTTGGTCCTTCTCCGCAGCGTATCAAGGCAAAGATTTCTTGTCATCTGGATACATAATCCCTCGGGATGTTCATATTTATCGAGCTCTTTACGCATCTTCCAAAGTTTCAGGTAGACTTCCTGAACAGTGTCCTCAGCTTCCTCCCGGTTTCCAAGCAGGCTGTAGGCCAACCTGTACAACCGGGAGCTGAATGGGAGAAGTGCACGCTTGAATTCTGAGGACTTCATTCAGTCTTAACATTTAATGCTACAAGTTAATTAATTTCCAGATTTTCCAATCCTTCAAGTCCTTCCAATCCTCCGAATGACTCGGCAAGTCCTTCAATATCATTCATGTTAAAGTCGCCGCTGATATACACAACGACACCTTCATCGGGTGAGGACACGACGAGCAGAAACTCGCGGATCTGCTGTCCTTCTGTTTTAAGCCACATCTTTACGTCTTCCTCTCCGTCTTTTACAGAAA
>Ga0316201_10004558_pt1 | contig 10480 bp, 7 predicted proteins | sample CS6wburrow_MG_FD_204516 | JGI IMG/M metagenome (GOLD analysis project Ga0316201, IMG submission 204516) | Coastal sediment microbial communities from Delaware Bay, Delaware, United States - CS-6 worm burrow | ecosystem: Environmental > Aquatic > Marine > Coastal > Sediment | place: USA: Delaware... | reverse complement strand
CTGTTTTCGGTCGGTTGGTAAGCGCAGCACAGGAGCTTTCGAACCCAGTCGCGGGCGCTGCCCTCGGCGTTCATGCCGATCTTTTCCGCGAACCGCTCGGCGCCCAGCTCTGCGATCGCGCGGTCGACCATGAGCGAGACGAGACAAGCCGCCGCTGCGGAGTCGGCGCCTCCGCTGATGCTCAGCACGAAACCCCGCGAGTGGCTCTTTCGAAGATAGTCGAAAAGGGCGAGCGTGAGCGCGCGGGTGAATTCCTCTTCTTTGTGGTCTTCGCTGGCTTCCCATGCGGGTGAGCTGGGCACGCTGCGCTCCATCTTCGCCCGAGGAAACTCGAAGTCGACGCTGATCCTCTTTTCCCCCGGGTCGTTGCGATCTGCCTGAAAGCTGGTGGTCCGGACCTGCTCGGTTCGAGACGCTTCGACGTCGATCACCGCAGTCGTCATGACCGAATCGTCAAACGTGAGCCGCTGCGATCGGGCCAACATCTTGCCGTTTTGTGCGATGTAGCAACCGCCATCGTAGATCACACGGCCGGCCTCGTTGCCAAGCAGGTTGGCGTAGAGATAGCTCACCGCCATCGAGCGTGAGCCTTCGAGCACGAGCCGTTCGCGCACCTCGTGCTTGCCAAACGCGAAGTGACTCGCGCTCGGGTTCACGATGATGTCCATCGCGTGGCCGTCGATCGCTCCTCGGCGTTGCGCAACCCATGCGTCTTCGCAAATCTCGAAGCCAACGCGGACGCCCGAGAAATCGAAGAAGACGTCGCCGAACGGGTAGCTCCTTCCGTCGCGCTCGAGCTCGACCACTTGATGGTTGGGCCAAGGTTTGAACCAGCGCGGCTCGTAGTGAAGGCCTTCGCCGGCCAGGTGTTCTTTGGCAGCAAAGCCTGCAATGTGACCATCCGCCACGACGCAGGCGGTGTTGTACAGACCCCCTCTGCGACGCACGGGCATCCCGATGCTCACCACCATGCCCTTGGTTTGCGGCAGCAGCTCCATCAGCATCGACCAAGCGCGGTTCGCAACGTCCGGACCCAAAAACGCATCTTCGCAGCCGTAGCCCGTCGTGCACAGCTCGGGCAGCACGAGCAGCGCCGCGCCTTCGAGGTGTCCTTGCCGCAAGACCGCCTCGATGCGCCGCTGGTTGCCGCCCCAGTCAAGTGGCGTCTGATTCAACGACGCGGCCGCGACCTTGATCGGGATCATGCACCTTCTCTAGCACCGCTCCGCGCTGGCGAGCCTGTTTGAGGATTGACTGGGCAGGAGAGGCGGCGTATCATGATTTCTTCGATCGTCATTTCCTGCCAAGTCGAGTAATGTATGACCTTTCAGCAAGAGCCCCCAAGCCTTGGAAATCAATACGATTCTGACTCGCTTCTCCGCGAGTACCTGGAGCGAACCCTCCCAGCGGAGCTTCTCGAACGCTTTGAGCCGGAGTACCGCCAGCTCGGCGAGCTCAACGGCGGCGAGCTCTATCGACTGTCCTTGGCCGATCTCGAAAACGAACCAGTTCACACGGTTTGGGACGCCTGGGGCAATCGGGTCGACGAGGTCGAGGTCACCGAGGTCTGGAAGCGGGCGCAGGCGCTTTGCGCCGAGCACGGCCTGGTGGCTGCTGGCTACGACTCAGAGCTCGGGGCGCACGCACGGGTCCATCAGCACATCTTGAACTACGTCACGCAGGCCTCGCTCGACACCTACAATTGCCCGTTGGCGATGACCGACGGCGCGGCGCGCACGCTCCTCGATTCGGGAAACCAGGCGCTCATCGACCACGCCCTTCCGCGCCTCCTGTCGCGTGACCCGGCGACGATGTGGACGTCCGGTCAATGGATGACGGAGCGTATCGGGGGCTCCGATGTGGGTCAGACCGAAACCATCGCGCGGCGCGACGGTGACCGCTGGCGCCTCTACGGCACCAAATGGTTCACCTCGGCGACGACGGCCGACATGGCGCTCACCTTGGCGCGGCCGGAGGGAAACCCGCCGGGCGGACGCGGCTTGGCGATGTTCTACCTCGAGCTTCGTGACGAGGACGGGAAGCTCCAAAACCTCTCCATCAATCGGCTCAAAGACAAGTTCGGGACGCGCAAGCTCCCGACCGCGGAGCTCACGCTCGACGGAGTCGAAGCGATTCCGGTCGCCGGTCTCGAAAGCGGAGTCCGCAACATCACGCCAATGTTGAACGTCACACGCACCTGGAACGCCGTCGCGGCGGTTCTTGGCATGCAGCGCGCCGTTGCGCTGACCCGCGACTACGCGAACAAACGCGAGGCGTTTGGCGCTGCCCTGATCGACAAGCCACTCCACGTTGACACCATGGCGGACATGATTGCCGAGACGCAGGGTGCGTTCCTACTCGCCTTTCGAGTCGTGGAGCTCCTTGGCCGCATCGAATCCGGCGTCGCGAGCCAAGCCGAGCAACTCCTGAGCCGCCTGCTCACGCCCATCGGAAAGCTCACGACCGGAAAACAAGCCGTTGCCGTGGCGTCCGAGGCCCTCGAATCCTTTGGCGGCGCCGGCTACGTGAACGACACCGGCCTCCCAAAGCTCCTCGCCGATGCGCAGGTGCTTCCAATTTGGGAAGGCACGACGAACGTGCTGTCCCTCGATACGCTTCGCGCCCTCAAACAAGATGGTGTTTGGGACGCGTACGTCAGCGAGATTGACGACCGACTCGACGCGACGACCGATCCGCAACTGCAATCAGTCGTCGGGCGGAGCCAGTCCGCCGTTCAGCACGCCGGGCGATGGCTGCAGGGAAACCTCTCTGAACGCGAGCAACTCGAAGCAGGCGCTCGCCGATTCGCAATGACGCTAGGCCGCGCGACCGAGCTTGCGCTGCTCGCGAACCATGCCCAGTGGTGTCTCGATCAAGGGAAGGGCGAGCGCGCTTTGGCCGCGGCACGTCGCTTCGCCCGAAGCCGCATCGACCTGATCGAGGACGATGACTCGCTCGAAGAAAGCAGAAGGCTGATTTAGGCGCGAATCACCGCCGCTCATCGATGGGCATCGGCAGACCGCTTGGCACAGATGTGGGACGTCTCGGTTTGCGGCTCTCATCGTTGAGGGCTTTCTCGATGAATAGCGTGATCAGTCGAGCGTCGTCGTCGGTGTACAGCATGCTGCCTTGCTCGAGCTCCTGGATGACCGCCTCGCCCAGCAGGCGGACCGTGCCGTTGTGGAAATACGGTTCGGTGAAGTTGATGTTTCGCAAGGTGGGCGTCCGGAATTTGCCGAGGTCGGCAGGGTCTTCGGTCGCTTCGGCACGGCCTTCATCGATGATTCCTTCAATCCCTGGAATGTTCCTATCGGCGAACGTCTCTGATTCAAACAGCGGCGGCGTATGGCAGTTGTCGCATCCCATCTGTGCGAAACGAAACATTCCTTCGACCATTTCGTCGCTAAGCGCGAGCGCGTCGCCATCGACGTAGCCATCGTATAGAGAACGCTTCGAGATCAACGTGCGTTGAAATGCTGCCAGTGCAGCAGCGAAATTATCCACCGTGACCCGTGGATCATCTGGAAAAGCGGCTGCAAATAAGCTCGCGTACTCCGCAATGCCGGCCAAGTCTGCGACCACTTCCTCCGGATCGCGATCCAGCTCGTCTTCGGTGAGCAGAGGCAACAGGGCTTGTTCCTCGAGTGTCTCCGTACGTCCATCAACGAAGAAGCTCGAGCGGAACGCCATGTTGAAAAGCGTGGGAGAGTTCCGACGCAGGACGTTTGTTCCCTGGCGATCCGGTCCGGCAATCAGCCCGGCGCTGTGGCCGACCGCTCGAGGCAAGGTGTCGCTCATCCCCCAGATCTCGCTATGGCAGGTGGCGCAGGCGGTCTCGCGGTCCGTCGAGAGGATGGGATCGTAAAAGAGGGATTTTCCTAGCTCGATTCGGGCCTCGGGAACGTCCTCCATCGCGGCCGGAAGCGGGGGGAACTCCGTGAATGCCCAGGGAAGCTCTGGGGCCGACGGCTCGGTAGGAACGTCCCCTCTAGAACCGCCCGACCCTGCGGGACCCCCGCCGCCACCGGAACCGCCGCAACCTGAAGCAAGCGCTGCGGCGGCCACGAAAGCTATGCTGAAATGCATTCGGCGAACTAGGGAGGGGGGCTGCACGATCCCGGGTCCAGGTTGTTGATCCAGTCGCGAATCAGCTCGACCGCTTGTGTGTGTGCGACCGTCCTTCCGACCAGAGGCATCATCTCGAGGGCGTCCGTGGTCTGGACTCGGCAGAGTAACAACGAGCTGTCGGGGTCGAGCGGAACGACATCGAACGTCAGCGTGCATTCCGTGCGGGTCGCCGCCGACGGCTGCTTGCAGACGCCCCAGTTGAAGGGATCGCCGGTAGCGAGGTCCATGCTCTCGTAGTCCAAGAAGAGCTGATGCTCCGCTGCCTCCCCGTCAGGGGCGTGACAGTGGGAGCAGTTCGAATCGAAATAGGAGCGTGTACGTTCGTGGACATCGGCGTCGGACGCTGGGTCGAATGGGTTGGCGTAGGTGACTCGCTCATTCGCGGGCGGGGGCGTCGTATCTAGCCAACCGAGGGAGGCGAAGTGGTCGATCTGATTGACGGGACCTGCACCATAATCGTTGTCCATGTTCAGCATCCCCGTCGAAGGCCCCAGGGTTCGGGTATCGGGCACGGGGTTGTGACACTTTCGGCACTCGCCGTTGGACGGGATCCGGTAAGATTCGACAGTCTGGGTGTCTCCGTTGAGGTCGATCCAGGTGACGCTTAGGTTCCTGCCTGTCGTGAGGCGATCTGCGTCACTTGGATCGTCGCCGTAGGCATAGGTATGAACCTTCCAGCCGGAGTCCTCGTGAACCAACAAGCGCGTCTCGATTAGCTGCAGCCCGAGCTCGGGGTCACGCTCATCCACCGGGTAGGCGAACGTCTTGACATAGATGGTGCCCACGGGACTCTGCCAGCGCTCGTTATCGGAGTACTGAATCGTTTGGCCCTCTGGGACGCTGACAAAGCGAGGCTTCACCGCGTAATCGGAGAACAGGGGGGAAGTCACCTCGTACGGGACGACGCCTGCAGCGGGGACCTGATTCGGGATGTCGTCGAACAGCCCCCATCCAGACAGCTTGGCTGGGACGCTTGGGATGGCACCGCCGCTACCGCCCATTCCGCCCATGCCTCCGTTACCGGAAATGCCACCCGTCCCGCCGACACCGCCCATGCCACCAACGCCTCCGCCTCCGGCGCCCGAGGTCGCGTCGTTACCGCAGGCTACGGACGTGCAGAGCGAGAGCAGAATCAAGACTTTGCCAATCTGTTTCATCGTCTGCGTGTCCATTGCCATTGCATTCTAGGGGATCATCAACTCAGGCAGAGTGCACTGGCGTCCCTCGGTGCTCGTGGTGCTGTTCGTCGCGATGCATTCTCCCAGCTCGACAATCCCCGCGGCGGCGCCACACGCGTTGCTGGTGACGTCGCGGTAGCTCGGTAGGTTCATTTCGCCGAGACATATCTCTGGATCCGTGACTTCGGGGTCGATGTACCCGTCCCACAGAACGTCTTCGAGGCTGTCCACCATGAGTGCCAGGTTGGCGATCAGTCCCAGCGAGTCTTGGGGATCCTGCCCGTTGTTGATGAAGGTGTTCCCGTTCAGATAAATCTGCGTGGGATAAGGGTCGAAGCCATCCGGCCATCCGGTCAGGCAGTCCGGTCGATCATCGTTCACTTGACAGAAGACGACGGCGCTGGCGATCAGAACGCCTGTCGAGTCGTTGCCTTCGATGACGTTGTTCCGCATCTCGAATTGCTCGCCTGAGAGGATCAGAACTCCCGTTCCGGTCGGAATGCCCGACACAATTGATCCCTCGGCCGCGAAGTTCGGGCGGTTATTGCAATAGACGTCGTTGTCTCGCACAAGAACGTTCTCTGCAGTGAGGCTGAGGCCCGGCAGCTCGAACGCAAGCATGCCTCCGGTATTGTCGAAGGCTTCGTTGTCGTAGACCTCCACATTTTGTGAATTCTCCACCTCGATCCCCGCAACATTGGCAAAGGCCTTGTTGTTTCGGACGATCCCGCCGATGCACTGACCCACGTAGATGCCAGCATCGGATGCGCCGATCACCTCGCTGTATTCGATGAGAACGTTGTTCGCGGCCCGCGGGAAGATCCCGTACTGACCATTTTCCAAGACCGATCCTGCATCCCAGGTGACAAACACTTTTCTGAACGTGGGGTCGTCGGCCCGAACCACGACCGAGTCCTTCGGCGTGTTCTTGACCCACAGGTTTTCGATCGTGAAGCCTGGGGTGGTTACCTCGATGCCGTCACCGTCCGGTGCGGCCGCATAGTCGAGGACTACGTCATCTGGAGACTCGCCTATTCCCTTGAGCGTGAGCTGCGAGTTGTTGGAAACGAAAAGGGTCTCCCGAACGTCGAAGGTTCCAATTCCCAGGCAGATCACGTGGCCCGATAGCGCATCTTCCAACGCGGTCGCGAGCGCGGCGGTGTCATCACCCCCGGAGGGATTCAGCGTTGTCGTGCAGTCGTCGGTCGGCGTCGCCGGCGCACCTTGAATTGAGTACATTCCTGTACCGGCCAAGCTTGAGCAGTCGCGGACTTCGGGTGTGCCGCCCGTGGCGCTGCTATCGTCGCTGCAACCTGCGACAGCGATCATGGACGCAAAAATTGCGCTGATAAGTACTTTGAAATTCATGTACGGGTTTCCTCCTCCAGAGATTCCGGCGTTCTAACAGAAAAAATGAACGTTGAAAAGTGAGTGAATCTCACAATTCTTGCACTTTTGGCAGGCACTTGAAATCAATCGACTTTAATCGCGATATGGGCTCCGCTCCTCCAGGTAAACCGCGAGATATCCCTTCAGCAAGGTCTTCATCTCGATGATGATTCGATTCCTCAATTCTGGGTCGTCCTCGGAAAGCGCCCAGTCCTGCAACGCATTCGCGGCCTGGATGGCCGCACGCGTAACGAGCTGAATCCGATCCGCCGGTATCAACTTCTGTAGCGCAGGGTGAAACGCAAGCATGGCGGCCATGCGTTCGTTCGATTCGTCGGTGATCGCGCGGAACTCTGGCGTCGGACGAATGCTGAGAAGCAACTGGAGATAGCCGGGCTGCGCGGCGAACCCCTCGATCGTCGCGTCGATGGCCCGATCGATCGCCTGGTCCCAAGGAAGAACGCCGAAATCCTCGGCGATCAGGCTCGCGGTCTTCAAATCGACTTCCTCCATCACGCGCCGCGCAAGCTCGGCAAGTACGGCGAGCTTGTTGGGGAAGTACTGGTACACCGAGCCGATCGGCACGCCTGCCGTCTCCGCGATCGCTGCCGTCGTGATCTTGTCCACCGGCGTACCGCCGAGAAGCGCAGAAGTGGCGTCCAAGATGCGCTCCACGCGATCGCGCGAGCGTTCCTGACTGGGCTTCCGGCGCGGCGTGAGCCGATCGGTCAATTTGTTCGCCATCGGTCGAGAGCCCCTGGGGCCGGAATTAGCGGAAAAATTAGGGAATGACCAGACCCTGCGCATATTCGCACCTAGATCGCAGCGACGATCGCGCGCTACACTAGGAATTCACCGATTCCCTTCCATGAGCACTCCTTCCACGACCAACGGACACCCGTCGTCCGGCGCTTCGATCGCAGAACCGAAGCCGGCATCGACCGACATCGATCTTGATGCGCCGGAGCAGTACCTCAACCGAGAGCTGACCTGGCTCGCTTTCGTCAAGCGCGTCCTTCACGAAGCCGACGACAGCCGAACTCCGTTGCTCGAGCGTGTGAAGTTCATCGCGATCACCGGTTCGATTCTCGACGAGTTTTTCATGAAGCGCATCGGCGGCCTCAAGCAGCAGGTGGCAGCCGGCGTTCACAAGCTCACGGTCGACGGCCGCACCCCGATTCAACAGATCAAGGAGTCGCACGAGGTCATCCGGGCCCTGACCACCGAACAACAGGGTCTCTGGGTCGCCCTTCAAGAGAAGCTTGGTGAGATCGGCGTGCAGGTCGCGTCCTACGAGTCCCTCCCCGAGGCCGATCAGAGCTGGCTTCGAGACGACTACCTCGAAAACATCTTTCCACTGGTTACGCCACAAGCGATGGACCCGGCGCATCCATTTCCGTTCGTGTCGAATCTTTCACTGAACTTGTTGGTGTCGCTGCACTACCCGAGCGACCCGACGCCCTTGATGGCGCGTGTGAAGGTGCCGCTCGGCTCCGGTGTTCCGCGGTTCATTCAAGTCCGCAATTCCATGACCTTCGTCGCTCTCGAAGAGATCATGGCCAACAACCTCGACCTTTTGTTTCCTGGAATGGTCATCGAACGCACCGAGCTATTCCGGGTCACCCGCAACGCCGACGTCGAAAGCGATGAGGACAAAGCGGACGACCTGCTGGCGCTGATCGAATCGGAGCTCCAAGAGCGAAAGTTTGCGCCCATCGTTCGGATCCAAATCGCCCGTGGCATGGACTCGACGCATCGCGGCCGCTTGGCGGCGGAGCTCGGGCTCGACGAGCAGGCCGACGTTTTCGAAGTAGACGGCTTCCTCGGGATCGGCGACTTGTTTCAGCTTGCGGTCCTCGACATACCCGAGCACCGGGATGCCGATCACCGGCCTGTGGACCCGGCGAGCCTCGTTGGTCGAAGCAACATTTTTCACGCCATCCGGGAGCAGGGCGCTCTCCTCCTGCACCATCCCTACGAAGCGTTTGGAACCTCGGTGGAGCGGTTTCTGCGCGAGGCGAGCGAAGATCCCAAAGTCCGCGCGATCAAAATGACGCTCTATCGCACCTCCTCGAAATCGCGCGTCATTCAGCATCTCATCAATGCGGCCCTCAACGGCAAGCAGGTCGCTGTCGCGGTCGAGCTCAAGGCCCGCTTCGACGAAGAGGCTAACATCAACTGGGCGAGCAAGCTCGAACAGGCCGGCATTCACGTGACGTACGGGATCGTCGGGCTGAAGACGCACTGCAAAATCATCTTGGTGGTCCGACGCGATCACGACGGTTTGCGCCGCTACGTGCATCTCGGGACCGGGAACTATCACGAGGAGACGGCGAAGCTCTACTCCGACCTCGGCCTTCTCACCTGCGATCCGGACATTGGCAGCGACGCGACCGAGCTCTTCAACTATCTGACCACTGGTTACAAACCAAATCGCAGCTACAAGAAGCTCTTGCCGGCGCCAAAGCTTCTGAAGCCTGCGCTCCTCAAAAAGATCCGGCGCGAGATTCGGCGGGTCAGCGAGGGGCAAAAAGGCGTCATTCAGATCAAAACCAACGCGCTCGAGGACGTCGACATCACGCGTGCCCTCTACGAAGCGTCGCAGGCTGGGGTTCACGTCGACCTGATCGTGCGCGATTCTTGCCGCTTGCGCCCAGGCGTTCCGGGGCTTTCCGACAACATTCGCGTCGTCAGCGTCGTCGGCCGATTCCTCGAGCACTCGCGGGTCTACTATTTTCGCAACGGCGGCGACGAGGAGTACTACATCGGCTCGGCCGATTGCATGACACGAAACCTCGTGAGCCGTGTCGAGGTGCTGACCCCGGTAGAGCCCGAAGCGCTGCAGGCCGAAATTCGGACGGTTCTCGACGTTCTGGTTGATGACCAGCGAAGCGCCTGGGACATGCGGTCGGACGGAACCTACGTGCAACGCAACGGCCACAAGGACATCGACGGGACGCATCAACAGATGATCAAATGGGCCGAAGGGCGTTTCGCAGAGGCGAATCGCCTACGACGCCGGAGCGCACGAGGCCCGCGGGGCCATGCACCGTCTGATGAATAACGAGTCACCGCCGGGCGTCGCTCGTCATGGGTTTTAAGTCTCCACTGATGGTTTTGACGCTCGCGGTTGCGCTGCTGGTAAGCGCAACTGGCACGTCGCAGCGGGTCCTCACGGCATCGCCCACATGCGAGGAGCTCACCATCATGGACTTCCTTGCGCGGCTCGATGAAGAATCGAGCCGCTACAAGCGGGGCCTCGAACTCCAGGATCGGCGAGACTTGTCGCAGCTTCGTCGGGAGGTCTGCGCACCGTATGTTGGCTATCGCGTGACGCGCCAACCGACGACGACCTGGTCCAACGGGCGCATCATCGTGCGCGGCTATCTCGAGATCAACCATCCAAACGGACGTCGCGCCAAAAGCCGTAGCGGCGAGTGGTTTTACCCCAGCGGCGCGAAGGCCAAGAGTGCGCTCGGACAGTGGAAGTATTCAAATGGCCTGCTCGCGCGGACCAAGCAGGGCCTGTGGTACACGCGGGATGGGAAGTACGTCGAAGACCCGGACAAGGCGCGCCTCGAAGCATGCGAATACCTGGGCCGGCAGCTGTGCCCACTTGGCAAGGCGGACGACGACCTGCTCGCCGTGACCGTCATGGGGCTCATCAACAAGGCCGCTCCACCGAAAGAAGCGCCGATGGCCGAAGAATCCAACTGGGCCTCCGACAAAAGCGATTAGGGCGGAGCTGTGGTAAAACCGCCGTCCATGGCTCAACCCTCGCTTCG
>Ga0316201_10004557_pt1 | contig 10480 bp, 11 predicted proteins | sample CS6wburrow_MG_FD_204516 | JGI IMG/M metagenome (GOLD analysis project Ga0316201, IMG submission 204516) | Coastal sediment microbial communities from Delaware Bay, Delaware, United States - CS-6 worm burrow | ecosystem: Environmental > Aquatic > Marine > Coastal > Sediment | place: USA... | reverse complement strand
CGCGAATAGCAGTAATATTCGATGCCGGCATTAGGTTAACTTATTGTTACACCGGGACTAGTAGAATTCGAATTCGTAGGTCAGCGCATCGGTACCGGGATCGACGACTTCAAGGCGGAACTGGATGATGGCCCGGGATTCAATGACGCCCCGGTTCCTGTCATCCAGCAGGTATTCCGAGGGCTTGAACAGGCGATTAGCGATCAGTCTACCCTGCACGTCGAACAGGCTGATCAGCATGTCGGGCAGTTTTTGTGCAAACGGCGCCTGGTTGGTGAATGATCCGGTCACCATCAGGGCGTCGCTGACGACCGGATGGGTAAAAACGTTGCGCTCCAGCAAACGAAGTTGCTCGACGCTGGCAAACGCGGTCTCTGCGCAGGGCAGCACCTGGCACAGGTTGATCACCTGTTGCTGGTAGCGCGGATCCTCTATGAGCTGGTAACGCTGATAGTAAATTGCCTGCGCGATGCCGACCGCGCCCAGCAGTAGTATGCCAATAAACCAGCCCAGTGGCCCGATAGAGAAAAAGGATCTGCCCTCGGCGCCGTACATTGCCTCGTGCAGGCTGAGTTCGCGCTCTTCATAGGCAACTGAATCGGCATCGAAGTCGGTGACGGGCAGGGTTTTCTCTTCCGACAGATCATCTTCCAGTTGTTCGTAGTAGCCCGGTGGCACTTCCCCCTCGTAGTTTTTCAACCCTAGCAGCGCGTTGAATACGCAGCCGCATTCTCCGCAACGCACCTTGCCATAGGCCTGCTGTAGCTGCTTTTCGGTCAGGCGGAAGCGACTGTTGCACTGGCTGCAGGTGGTTTCCATTATTTCGCCGAGATGAGTGCTCTTGTACATGGTTGCCCGGTTAAATTCGTTTCCCGCTGATACAAACCCAGTCTTCGCGGTGATCTGGCGCTGCCATTGCGAACCAGGGCTGATAGGCCAATTGTATATCGTTGAGCTGTGATTGGAGTATGCCTGACAATAAAATTTGTCCACCCGGCTTTACCAGTTCGGCGAAACGCGGCGCCAGCTCGACCAGCGGACCGGCCAGGATGTTGGCCATCAACAATTCCACCGACTCGGTCTCCATGGTTTCGGGCGTCGAAATCCGTACCTGGCCGGGATCGATTTCGTTGGCCCTGACGTTGGCTTCGCAGGCGCTGAGCGCCTGGGCATCGATATCGATCGCGCCGACCCCTGTCGCCCCCAGTTTGATCGCGGCTATCGCCAGGATACCGGAACCACAGCCGAAATCGATGACACGCATGCCCTCGGGTTTATTCGCCGCCAGCCAGGCCAGGCACAACGCGGTCGTCGGGTGACTGCCGGTGCCGAAGGCCAGGCCGGGATCGAGCACGATGACCGTCGCCTGTGGCTCGGGTGGTTCAGACCAGCTGGGCACGATCCAGAGCCCGGGCGCGCACTGGATGGGTTTGAAATGTTGCTTGTAGGCCTGCTCCCAATCCTGGTTCTGCAGGCTGTGCTGGCGCAGACCGGATGCCAGGTGATCCGGCAATGCGTCGGCGATCCGTTGGTAAAGATTTTCATGGTCGGTCTCGGCATCGAAGGTGGCGGTCAGGATCGACTCCCGCCAAAGTGGCGTGGTGCCGGGTAGCGGTTCGTAAATCGGTTCGTCACCGGCATCGCTGATAGATATGCTGAGCGCGTCCAGTTCGAGCATCAGGTTTTCAACTGATTCGAGTTCCGAGGCCTGGCAATTCAGGCTGAATTGCCACCATCTCATGCGCGCGCGTACTGCATCAAGCGAACGACAACTCGAGAAAACCTGGCAAACGAGGTTGAGCTCTCTTCCGCCGATGCGCAGTAACAACCCGGCATCAAGGGTGATCGTTCAAGACTGGCCGCCAGATTTAGCCTGGTTTTGTTCGGGATCGACTGGTATGAACTGTAACGCATGCTAGTAATACGCTAACCCTCTTTGGATCCATGCTTCGACGCTTCAAATAGTATCGCCTGCGTGCGGTATGCAGGCCTGTCAGGTGATCCCGAGTTTTTTCTCGAGGTAATGGATATCGGTGCCGCCCGCGGCAAAATTGCCGTCGTTGATAATATCTTTTTGCAGGTCGATGTTGGTTTTGATGCCCTCGATAACGATTTCTGACAGGGCGCCGTTCATACGCGCAATTGCCGATTCGCGCGTGCTGCCGTAGGTAATCAGTTTGCCGATCATCGAATCGTAGTAGGGCGGCACGGTGTAGCCGTTATAAATGTGCGAATCCATGCGCACTCCTGGCCCGCCAGGCGCATGGTAGAGCGTGATCTTGCCCGGTGACGGTAGAAAGGTCTTCGAATCCTCGGCATTGATCCGGCATTCGATTGCATGGCCGTGTATCTCGATATCTTCCTGCTTGAAGCGCAGCGGGTTGCCCGAGGCGATCGAAATCTGCTCCTTGATAATATCGACCCAGGTTATCATTTCGGTGACCGGGTGTTCGACCTGCACCCGGGTGTTCATCTCGATAAAGTAGAACTCTCCGTTCTCGAACAGGAACTCGAAAGTGCCGGCGCCCTCGTAGCCCATGGCGACGCAGGCCTGGGCGCAGCGGTTACCGATCTCGGCGCGTTGCTCGGGAGTAATGCCCGGCGCCGGCGCTTCCTCGACAACTTTTTGATGTCGGCGTTGCATCGAACAGTCGCGTTCGCCCAGGTGAATGGCGTTGCCGTGGGCATCAGCCAATACCTGGATCTCGATATGGCGCGGCGCGCCGAGGAATTTCTCCATGTATACCGTGTCGTTGTTGAACGCCGCCGCGGCCTCCGACCTGGTTAACTGGATCGAGTTCAGCAGGCTGCCCTCGGCATGCACCACCCGCATGCCGCGCCCACCGCCACCACCGGCGGCCTTGATGATGACCGGGTAGCCGATCCTGCGGCCCAGTTCGATGTTACGTTCATTGTCTTCGTCCAGCGGGCCATCCGAGCCTGGCACCGTGGGTACGCCGGCGGCCTTCATCGCCTTGATTGCCGCCACCTTGTCGCCCATGATGCGAATCGCGGCCGCGCTGGGCCCGATGAACTTGAAACCGCTGGTATCGACTTGCTCGGCAAACTCGGCGTTTTCGGACAGGAAGCCGTAGCCTGGGTGGATACCGTCGGCGTTGGTCAGTTCAGCCGCGCAAATGATGGCAGGGATGTTCAGGTAACTTTCCAGCGAGGATGCGGGGCCAACGCAGACCGATTCGTCGGCCAGCCTGACGTGCTTTAGATCGCGATCGGCGGTCGAGTGCACGGCAACCGTCTTGATGCCCATTTCCCGGCAGGCGCGCAGAATTCTCAGTGCGATTTCGCCGCGGTTGGCGATTAGGATTTTTTCTAGCATCGGGTTTGCTACTCGATAACGAAAAGCACCTGGTCGAATTCGACCGGGCTGCCATTGTCAACCAGGATAGAGCGCACCGTGCCCGCCTTGTCAGCCTCGATCTGGTTCATCATCTTCATCGCCTCGATAATGCATAGCGTATCGCCGACATTGACCTGCTGACCCTGTGTCACGAAAGGGCCCGAGGTGGGAGAAGCAGCGGCGTAAAAGGTGCCGACCATGGGCGACTTGACCTGGTGGCCGGTTTCAGCCGGTGAGGCTTCGGGCGCGCTGGCCGCCGGCGCGGCACCAGCCAGGGCTGCCGCGGGCGTCGCGACCTGGGCCGCTGCCGGTGCGACGCTCTGCACGAACGACGAGTAGCGGCTGATTCTTACCGACTCCTCACCCTCTTTGATTTCCAGTTCGGCGATGCCCGATTCCTCGAGCAGCTCGATAAGTTTTTTAACTTTGCGAATATCCATTTATTCGGTTCTCTATTTTTCGGATTGTTTGCAATAAATAACGGCGGCTTCGAGCGCCAGCATGTAACTGTTCTTGCCAAAGCCGCTGATGACTCCGACCGCCAGGTCGGACAGGTAAGAGTGCATTCGGAATTCTTCACGCGCGTAGACGTTGGACAAATGAGCCTCGATAAACGGAATCCGGGTTGCCAGGAATGCATCACGAATCGCGACGCTGGTGTGGGTGTAGGCCGCCGGGTTGATAATGATAAAGTCTACCTGGTCGGTTGCGGCCTGCTGAATTCGGCTTACGATCTCACCCTCGTTGTTGGACTGAAATGCCTGCAGGCTGATGCTGTTGTTCTGTGCCATCTGGTCCAGCGTCTGGTTGATCGCGGCCAGGGTGTCCGCGCCATACACTTCCGGTTCGCGGGTACCCAGCAGGTTCAGGTTGGGGCCATGGATGACCAGAATGTGAGTCATGGGTAGATGTACGTGCCATGGTGTGAAGATTCGCGGATTTTCACATATCGGTAATATAGAGTCCAGTTTTAGTCAGATATGGACCAGTTTGACGAAGTTGACGACAAAAACTGTTTTATGTCGTGCCGTCAATGCTGGCCAGGGCGAGGTCGAGTCGCTGGCGCAATTCATCCAGCGTTACTTCCCCATTGTGTCGATAAATTATCTGCAACTCGCGATCGAGCAGGACGGTGAAAGGCAGGCTGCCGCTGGGATTGCCGAGTGCCGCGTTGTACATTGCGACGCGGTTCGAGGCCAGAAAAAGCGGGTAGGTAATCCCGTATTCTTCGGCGAATTGCCTGACCTGGGATTCACCGTCGAAAGCGATGCCCAGGATTGATACGCCCTTGGACTGGTACTCATCCTGGATCTTGATCAGGCTCGGGATTTCGCGCCGGCAGGGTGCGCACCAGGGAGCCCAGAAGTTGACCAGCAGCACATTACCCTTCCAGTCGGAGAAAACGGTTTGCCGATTATCGAGATCGGTCAAGGGTATCGAGTGAATTTCGAGCGGCGCCTGGCGACCAGCGACGGGGCCGGTCGGCGCGGGCTGCAGGGAATCATAGAGTACGAAGCCGCCCAGCATCGCAGCCAGCGCCACGGCGACTAAAACCAGGTTGTCTCGGTTCACTGAAAAGTGGCTTTGACGTGGGCCGCGAATTGTTCGCCCGACATTTCACCGACAACCCGGCGGTCGCGAATTTCACGGCCCTCGGCGTCGAAGAAGAGAATCGCGGGGGGGCCGTAGATGCCCAGTGATGACATCAGTTCGGTATCGATACTGTCGTTGTCGGTAACGTCGGCCTGCAGCGTCGTAACCTGCTCCAGTGCGGCCAGCACCTGCGGGTGGGTGAAGGCGTATTTTTCCATTTCCTTGCAGGAGATACACCAGTCCGCGTAGAAGTCGAGCATGCTGTTGCGACCCTGCCGCACCGAATCATTCAACGCGATCTGTAAGCCCTCGCGCCCCTTGATCTGGCGAAATGCCAGGTGCTTTTCGGCAGTCTGGCTGGTACCACCACCAACCGTGGCGCTGAGTCCACGCAGGGGTTGAATCAGGTCGTTGCTGCCGGCGGCGGCACCGATCAGGTACGCGACGCCGTAGATCAGGACTAGCAGGCCCAGCGACTTGGAGAAACGTCGCCAACCGGAGGCCGCTTCGCCCAGGGAATCGAGCGCACCCATGTAGATTGCCGAGGCGATCAGCAGGGCTGCGATCAGCGCCATGGTAATACCGACCGGCAGAATTCGTTCCAGCAGCCAGATTGCGACCCCGAGTAATACGACACCAAATACCGCCTTGACGGTATCCATCCAGCCACCGGCTCGCGGCAGCAGCTTACCGGCCGAGGTTCCGATCAACATTAATGGCACGCCCATGCCCAGGCCGAGCGCGAACAGCGCCATACCTCCGAGCTGCCAGTCCTGGGTTTGCGAAATAAAGATCAACGCGCCGACCAGCGGCGCGGTAATGCAGGGGCCGACGATAATTGCGGAGAATAAACCCATCAAACCGACGCCGATCAGGGTGCCTCCCTGCTGACTGTTGCTGATCGCAGTCAGGCGCGACTGAATCGCATTGGGCATCTGCAGCTCGTAGAAACCGAACATCGACAATGACAGCAGCACGAACACAGCGGCGAATGCGCTTAGTATGATCGGATCCTGGAACCAGATCTGTATATTGAACTCGGCGCCGTAGTAGCCCACGATCGCGCCCGCGGCGGCATAGGTGACCGCCATCGACAATACGTAAATCAACGACAGCATGAAGGCCTTGCGGGTGGTGATCGAGGATCCCTGGCCGGCGATAATGCTGGACAGTATCGGAATCATCGGGAACACACAGGGGGTAAAGGTGAGCCCGATGCCGGCAAGGAAAAACAGGCCGACAACGAGCAGCAGGCTCTCATCCCGGAGTAAATTCGCAAACTGCTGCTGTTCCGATACGGAGCCCTGGGCGCTGACGGATGGAGCCCCGGATGTCTCGATTGCCGTGTTGCCGGTATCGTCGAGCTGGTCGACCACCTGGATCAGGCCCTCGCTCGCATTGACCGCGAGAAACTTGGTTATCGGCGGATAGCAGATGCGATTCTCGACGCAACCCTGGTACTGGTACGAGAGCGCGAACTGGCCGCTGGCGCCGGTCTCGGAAATAATCGGAATCGATACGTTGACCTGGTCGTAGATAACCTCGGTAGGCCCGAGGAATTCGTCGATCTTTTTCTTGCCTTTCGGCACCGATATCGCGCCCAGTGCATGACCGTCACCCTGTACCATCGCGATCTGGATCTTGTCTCGATAGAGATAAATATTGTCGGCCATCAGGATATTGGTCTGAATGATGTTGTTGGCGTCGAGCCGTGCCGACAGGATAAAAGCCTGGTCCGGGTGCAGAATATCGTCTTCTTCATCCAGCCCGATGTCTTCACCCAGGGCCTGTAATGCCGCCAGTGGATCGGATTCGGTGTCTTCGGGCTGTGCGGTCTGCTTGTTCTCGAGGTTTGTAGACACCTGATCCAGCAACGCCTGCAGGGCGGCGACATCGCTGCTCTGGTTCGCTGTCGCGCTAGCGGCGACCCAGGCGGTAGGGGTGATTCGCGCACTGGAGGCGACATCGACCGCAAGCGACTGTTTCAGCGGCGGATAGCAAACCCCGATATCGGCGCATCCCTGGCTGACCGCCTTGACCTGGAGACGTGTTGCGGGCGTGTTTTCATAAAGCAGCGGCAACTTGACGGTGACGCTGTCGCGATAGGTCTCCATCTTGCCGAAAAACTCGTCATTCTTGATCTTGCCGGTGGGGATCATGGCGACATCGAAACGAGCGGGCGCATCGCTGGATTCGATCTGGAATTCGAAACGTTCGCGGTACATGTAGTAACCGGGCGCGATACGATACTCGGCCACCAGCGTATCGCCTTCAACCCAGGCGGTCAGGGCGAACGCTTCCTCGGGCGGCAACAGATCTTCTTCCTGTGCCAGTACCGGCGTGCTTGTACCCAGCACTAACAGCAGGATCGAAGCGGCGATTTTTCTGAAGCTTGTCATTGCGTTGATTGCGTTATCCAGTCAAGGTAATCGGGGTCGCCAGAGTCTATCTTAAAATGCAGTATCTCGGCTACGGCGTAGGGATGGGCGGCCCTGATTTCCTGCTGGAGTGCAGCGATGCGGGTGCCCCGGGTCTTGATAAATATCTTGTGTTCTCTACCGTGTCGTATTTCACCCTTCCAGTGATACATAGAGTCCATCTGCGGCAAAATGTTTACACTCGCCGCCAGTTTTTTTTGCAACCAGCCTTCGGCCTGCTGTCTGGCCCCCTCGAGGTCGGGCCATGATGTAATCACCAGAAAGTGGTCCGACATAAGTTAATCCTTGGGCGCGATTGATAAAGTGATATGCTAACCACATATTAGACCAATATCCTTATACCTGAAGTAATAGTCCAGATAATAATTTAATCCATGTTAACCGTTTGTTTAATCCCATGTTTCCGCTGATTGCCGTCATTTTTCTGTTGGTTCCGATTATCGAAATCTACCTGTTAATTCAGGTCGGTCAGGTCATTGGGGCGGGCTGGACGATATTCCTGGTGGTACTGACTGCGGTTATCGGAGTTGCCCTGTTGAAAGTCCAGGGATTGTCGACCCTGAACCGGGCACAGCAAAAAATGCAGGCGAACGAGTTACCGGCGCGGGAGATACTGGAGGGCATGGGGCTTGTCGTCGCTGGCGCCCTGTTGTTGACCCCCGGATTTTTTACCGATGCGGTGGGCTTTTTCCTGCTGTTTCCGCCAACCCGGATATGGCTGGTGAGCGCCGTTGCTGCACGCATGGTGGTATCCGCCTCGGTCAGCATGCATGGTCACCAGCGGCCTCACGATAGCAATGTGATCGACGGCGTTAAGTATCACAAGGAAGACTGAGTCGCCAAAATACGGGAAAAAAGTCTATTTTTGCCGCGTTCCTGCTTGATTTACCCAAAAATCCCCCCATTTCGCTTGACTAAGAAAAGCCGCTGAATATTATTAGCACTCCCGATGCCCGAGTGCTAAGCACTGTCGATATTAGAGTGCTAACTCGCGGCTTGAAATGATTGGTTTACCCCACCGCGGGTGAAAAACTTAAACGAGAACTACGGAGCGTAGCAATAATGAACATTCGTCCCTTGCATGATCGAGTAATCGTCAGGCGTAAGGAAGAAGAGCGAACCACTGCAGGTGGTATCGTGATTCCTGATTCTGCAACTGAAAAGCCCAGCATGGGTGAAATCCTCGCCGTGGGTAGTGGCAAGGTCACCGATTCGGGTGACGTGCGTGCGCTGGATGTCAAGGTCGGAGATACCGTCTACTTCGGTAAATATTCCGGTACTGAAATCAAGGTCGATGCCGAAGAGCTGTTGATCATGCGCGAAGATGACATCATCGCTGTTGTTGAATAAATCGGATTATTAAGAGGTTAAATTCAAATGAGTGCAAAAGAAGTATTATTTGGTGACGATGCGCGTTCGCGCATGGTCAAAGGCGTAAACATCCTGGCGAATGCCGTCAAGGTTACCCTGGGTCCCAAGGGCCGCAACGTGGTTCTGGACAAGAGCTTCGGCGCACCGACCATGACCAAAGATGGTGTATCGGTCGCCAAGGAAATCGAACTCGAAGACAAGTTCGAAAACATGGGTGCACAAATGGTCAAGGAAGTTTCATCGCAAACTTCCGATGTCGCCGGTGACGGCACCACGACGGCTACTGTACTGGCGCAGGCCATCGTGCGCGAGGGCATGAAGGCAGTCGCGGCGGGCATGAACCCGATGGATCTGAAGCGCGGTATCGACAAGGCGGCAGCAGCAGCGGTAGAGCATCTGCAAACCATTTCCACCCCCTGCGAAGACACCAAGGCGATCGCCCAGGTTGGCACCATTTCGGCTAACGCTGACGAGAGCGTCGGTAACATTATTGCCGAAGCGATGGAAAAGGTTGGCAAGGAAGGCGTTATCACCGTTGAAGAAGGTTCTTCATTCGATAACGAACTCGACGTGGTCGAAGGTATGCAGTTTGACCGTGGTTACCTGTCGCCTTACTTCGTCAACGAGCAGTCAACCATGTCTGCCGAGCTCGAAGAGCCGATGATCCTGTTGTTCGACAAGAAAATCTCCAACATCCGTGAGCTGCTGCCGATTCTCGAATCAGTTGCCAAGGCAAGCAAGCCGTTGCTGATCGTCGCCGAAGACATCGAAGGCGAAGCGCTGGCCACCCTGGTGGTCAACAGCATGCGCGGTATCGTCAAGGTCTGTGCGGTCAAGGCGCCTGGTTTCGGCGATCGTCGCAAGGCCATGCTGCAGGACATCGCGGTACTGACCGGTGGTCAGGTGATTTCCGAAGAAGTTGGTCTGAGTCTTGAAAAAGCCACCATGGAAGACCTGGGTTCAGCCAAGAAAGTTTCGATCACCAAGGAAAACACCACTATCGTTGATGGTGCAGGTTCTGCCGACGATATCCAGGATCGGATTACCCAGATTAAGGCCCAGATCGCCGAGTCGACTTCAGATTACGACACCGAAAAGATGCAGGAACGCCTGGCCAAGCTGGCCGGTGGTGTTGCCGTGATCAAGGTTGGTGCCGCGACTGAAATCGAAATGAAAGAGAAGAAGGCTCGCGTCGAAGACGCGCTGCACTCGACTCGTGCCGCGGTTGAAGAAGGCGTGGTCGCTGGCGGTGGCGTTGCGCTGATTCGTGCGCGTGCTGCGATTGCCGATCTCAAGGGCGATAACCACGATCAGCAAATCGGTATCGACATCGCGCGTCGCGCGCTGGAAGAGCCGATTCGCCAGATCGTGCATAACGCCGGCGATGAAGCCTCTGTGGTCACCAATACCGTCGAGGAAAGCGAAGGTAACTACGGTTACAACGCCGCTACCGGCGAATACGGCGACATGATCGAAATGGGTATTCTCGATCCGACCAAAGTTACCCGCTCGGCGTTGCAAAACGCGGCATCGGTTGCTGGTCTGTTGATTACTACCGAAGCCATGATTGCTGACGCGCCAAAAGAAGCTGCTGCTGCTATGCCTGATATGGGTGGTATGGGCGGCGGTATGGGCGGCATGGGCGGCATGATGTAGTCTCGCCTGCTGCGCACCGCGATTGCGGCGTTGCTGTTTGCGGCGAGACGCTCACGTACTCTTG
>Ga0316201_10004556_pt1 | contig 10481 bp, 7 predicted proteins | sample CS6wburrow_MG_FD_204516 | JGI IMG/M metagenome (GOLD analysis project Ga0316201, IMG submission 204516) | Coastal sediment microbial communities from Delaware Bay, Delaware, United States - CS-6 worm burrow | ecosystem: Environmental > Aquatic > Marine > Coastal > Sediment | place: USA: Delaware... | reverse complement strand
AGTTCTCGTTGGCCTTGAGGTCAGGGTAACTTTCGGCCAGCGCGATCAGGCGTTCGATACCGACGCTGAGTTGCTCCTCGACCTTGCCGCGAGCCCGCACGTCGGCTTGCTGCATTGCCTCGGCTCGCAGTTCGGTAACCGCTTCGAGCGTCGCCCGCTCGTACTGCGCGTACTGGTCAACGGCCTTGACGAGCCGTGGCACCAGGTCGTGCCGACGTTGTAACTGCACGTCTATGTCGCTCCAGGCCGTACTGACCCGGTTGCGGCTGCGTATCAGGCGGTTGTAAAGGACGACGCCGACAACGGCGACGAAGACAAGGGCAACGATGATAGCGGTCATGCCGCCATCGTATCACCTAGTAGAAAAACGAGAAGTAGATCTGAAAAATATCTGCATCGAGTTTGTACAGCGGCTCTTCGCCGACCACCGCGCCTGCTGTCAGGTCGGAGAATTCGTGATAGTCGACACTCAACAAGTTGAGCGAGGCCGTCACCTTGGCGCGCTTGATGAAGCCCCAGGCCTTGGTGCCGTCATCGCTGACGAACTCGTAGGCCGCTTGCAGCTTAAGCGTATAGCTGGTCAGCTCGCTGAGTTCCTTGTCGCGGCCGCGGAAGTTAGTCTGCTGCGGACGATCGAATAGATCGCGGTAGAAGTGTGCGCCTGTCTGGTCGTACCAGCGGAATTTACCGGTGAACGTCCAATCGCCCCACGGGTGAATGTAGCTGATCGCCGCCGTGTTCGACTCAATGTTCCAGGTATCGCTAAAGAAACGATACTCGCCCTCGATCGCCGCCCGGTACGGCAGGAAGTAACGTGCCCGCAACCCGACGGCGGTGCTGGTTCGCGTGTTCGGGTATAACTCCGGTTCGAAACTGTAGCCAGCCGCGCTGAGCGGATCGAGATAGCGCACCGTGCGATAGGGATTATTGAGATAGCCTTCCTCTGTCACCGTCTCGACATTGACGGTTGTGATCAGGTTCTTGGTCAGAATCTGCGTTACGCCCACGCCGTAAATCTGGCGATCGAGCGGTTCCTCGAACGTTTCGTCGACCGAGCTGCGCACCAGGTCGTCACCGAGGCCATAGCTCAACGTGACCGTCGTCAGGTCGCCGAACATGTCCTGGCTGACCGAGAACGAGTAGGAATTGGCATCGAAATCCGATTCCACACTGCTTGTGTAGCCGACGCGCATCGTTGTATTGCCACGCAGGTAGTCCATACCCAGCGACCACTGGGTGCGCTCTTCGGCGTAAGGACTGGCGGTCGTAATAACGTCGATCGAGGCCGAACTGATCATGTCGACATAGTAGTTGCCGAGGAACGACAGGCTCTTGCCGGCCTTCTTGCGAACGAGCACCGACGGGCCGTCGATCGTGACGCCACCGCCGTCATAGAGGTGATACAGCACGTCAGCACGATCGTCCGGCAGCACGCCCGCGTGGGCCGCGCCGAACGCGAGCAACAGAAAAATGCTGATGAGACTGCGACGCATCATTATCCTAATCCGCTAGTTGCACCCGCAGCCGCCGCCGACCGCGCCCTCGCCGCCCTTGGCGCCTTCACGCGCCTCGTAGACGTGCTGGATGTACGCCGTGGAGACAGGATCCCCGTCCAGCGCCATGATCGGGTCAGCCAGCTTGTCTCGCTCGTAAGGTTTGACCCACGGCTCGATATTGCTGCATCCCGCCAGGCCGCTAACGACCAGCAGGGGCAACAGGATTCGACCAAGTGCTAAAACTGTCTTTTGCATAATGCTCACTTTATCCCGGGAAGACGGTCCGATATGTGATCCCTGCCTCAGAAGAACACCGTGAAGCCGAGGTGCCCTTCGAGGTTATGAACCGTCTTCTCTTCGCCAAGAATATCGATGTCGTACAGGTGATCGCGAAAATCCAGGTGCAGCGCGATCGAATCGTTCAGCAGGAAGCGATAACCCGCCCCGAAGTTCACGGAGAAACGATCGTCTCCCGCGAAGCGGGTCGAACCGAGTCCGCCGATCAGGTAGAGGTTGGTGTTGTAAGCACGACCTTCCCCGAAGAAAACCTCACCCGGCAGGATGTTGTAGCCGAGATTCAGGTTGTAGTAGTAGAGGTCGCGCTCACTGTCTGTCATTAACGGCGCACCACCAGAGAGGATCTCGAAACTCGTGAACCCTGCCCGCGATGCGCCAGCGGTTGCCTCGACGAAGAAGCCCTCGGTGAGGTGGTACGCCAGGCGCAGACCAAAAGAAACGTCGCTGCCGAAATCCTCGATCGACATGATGCCGGCAAACACGCCGACCTCGAAATCCTCGCGATCGATCTTCGGCTCCTTGATCTCGCGGCGCTCAACCTCGGGGTCGATGACCTGCCCGGGCGCTTCCGCGCTGGGCGGCGGTGCTTCTCCACTGCCGAAACCAAACAGGTTTTTTGTCGCGGCGCAGCCGGACAAGCTGATCGTCGCAATGATCAGAAAAAGAACGCGAATCCGGCTTTCCATTCTTCCACTTCCTCGTTTTCGTCACGGCTCGTGAATACCACGTAGCTCTTGTACTCCGCCCGCAGCAGAAATCTGCGCGAAACGTAGATCCTGAATCCACCTCCAACGTGACCAACCTGGTCGGTACGGTCCTCTCCCTGGATGATCGTCGGTTTCGGTTCTGTGTGTATGACGCCGGCGCCCATGGTGAAGAACGGCGAAATGCGCCATTCGGGCCAGGTCTCATGCACGATATTGGCACTCGCTGTCCAACCATTCGAAAAGTTGCCGAGAATCTGCGAGCCCCACAGCTCGACCGACACATTCGGGTTCAGCGAATAGCTGCCGTACAGCGATATGATGTTGGCACCGCCGAAGTCGCCGGCCAGGATGCCGGTTTCCCATTTCGCATTGGCAAAGTCCTCGATGGTCGCCCGGTGAATCGCAAATTGCTCACCATCGCGCTGTAACGTCAGCACCATCTGCTCGCGATCGACCCAGCCTTCCTTACCGCCGATCTCGCGCACCAGGAACCAGTCCGTGCGCTGCTTGATGATCTCCACGTTCTCGCCTCGATCGACAACGTTGAAGACCGGGTAACCACGACCCGGCCCCGTATGCATCTCAAGGTACGGATCGGCTACAGCTACCTGGCGATACTCATCGGCAGCCTCGACCGGTACAGCCAGAAAACTCAGCAGTACGACGGCACAAAGGCAAGCAGCAAGGAGCGGCTTAATTCTCTGGGGCGTCGAAGGGATTGTTGTAGTACTGGGCTCCGCCATCCAACCATTCCGCGACGAGGCGTTGCTCCGCCTTCGACAAGATATTGAAGTGAAGATCGTTCGGGTCGTTAAAACGGTCAAAGAAATCGCTCGATGCCCTTGCGCTACCAACAGACGCCGGGGACGGCTGCGGGACATTTTCGATAATGTCGTTGCCGTTGGCATCCTGCCCGACAACGACCGTCACGTCCGTCAGCACGCCATTGGCGTCGACAAACTGAAGATTATCAGTAACTAACAACTCGCGGTAGGCATGATAATGATCCGGCTCATCGACCGAGAGACCGTCTGTCAGCTCCAGCTGGCCGGCGGGCGGCAGAATCGTGACGCCGTCATTCGGGTCGATGTACGGGAACGTATGGCAATTGATGCAATTATTGTTGACGAAGCCGCCGTTGCCGTCCGGCAGCGGAACTTCGGGCGTCAGCGGATCGTTGTCGTCGTCAAACGTGACGACACGCGGCTGGCTCCACAAATCATGAATGTGATCGATGTACTGGATCGTACTGCGGCAATTCCACTGCCAGTCCGACTGGCAGTTAAGGGTCGTCGGTGCCGCCGTCGTCATATCCGTATACGAGTAGTCGATATCCGGATTGATCGGCTCGCCATTCATGTCGAGCGGGTTCGCGCTCCACACGTCTGTGTACAGGACGTTCATTGAAGGCTCGAGCGACGCACAGGACTCTTCGTTCGGCAGCGGATTCGTGCAGGTCACGCGCGCGCGGATCTCGGCCATCGTCTCGCCAGGCTCGGCGATAGTCCAGCGCGAGTTGGTGTTCGGAAAGATCGTCGGGCCATTCGGCGCGCCCGCGTAGGCGCTCTCAAACGCGTCGTAACGGCCATGCGAGACGCCACTGTTCGGGTCATGACAGCCATTGCACTTGAGCTCCTGGCCTTCGGTTACGGCAAGCCAGCTACCGTGCAGCGGCGAGATGCGCATGGCGTTCTCGTCGACGATATCGAGCATCAGGGCCGCGTTGGCCGGGACACGCACCATGACTGAGCCGTCCGGCTCGATCGGCGCGTACCCGACGATTTCTTTCATACCGAAGAACGTCGTGACTCCAAATGCCGTGTCATCGATATCACGCAGGTCTTCATCAGGTTGCGAAACCGCCTTCACGATGCGCAGAAAACGCGCGGGTCGATCAGCCGCCAGCGTCACGCCTGGATTGGCGAGAACGTATGGGTCGATACCCGGCGGAAACGTGCCGTCGAAATCATAGACGTTACGGATATTCAGGATTCCCTGGCCCGAATCGGGCAGAGACGGGTCCTGCGCATAGAAGCTGACCCCGTCCGGAATGACAGACGGGAACGGGCGCGGATCGCCGGTGACGACTTCGGTAAACATGAAGCCCTCTTCACCCGGGACGATAACGCGTTGCGTCTCGTCGCGCGGATCGTAGATCCAGATGCCGTAGAGCGGCGGTGCTACCGTGAAATCGCCAACGGCCGGCGTAACCGGGTTGTCCGGGTCGCTGGTATTGACAACGTTGAGCAGGTTTTCGGTCGTGCACGGCACGATCCGCGTATCGTCGGTATCCGGGTCGCCATCATCCGCGAGGTGCTCAATGAGGCGACACTGACTCCAGCTGACCAACAGGCGGGTAGATCCGTCCTGGATCGGATACACCGAATAGAAGCGACCGCCCGGAGACGGCTCGCCCGGCTCCGTGACAACGTCCTGGAGCGTTGCGTCTTCCTGTGCCGGCCCGTTGAGGATGCCGATGTTGTCTTTCAGGGGCTGCGTGTTTTCGACGTATTGCAGCGTATCGATGACGACGAGTTCGCCACCCCCCTCTGTATTTGTAAACGGACGCGCAACAACCATGACGCGCCCATCGTCGGTCTCGCGCGGCTGCGTGAACTGGATCGTCGAACCATTTGTGCCGGTATCGTGACTCCACTGGCCGTAGAAAAGCTCGAGCTCCGAACCATCCGGATTCACGCGGTACAGGTTGATCTGGTCGTTGGTCAGGTTGTGATCCCAGCGGCTGAATACAACCTTGCCGTCCGCCATGACCGAGGGATCGAGATCGTGACTCTGGTTAAATGTGATCTGCTTGAGTCCCGAACCGTCGTCTTCCATCACATGCAGGTTGAACGCGAACTCATTCTCATCCTCGTCCATAGCCGGAAACGCGCCCTTGTTCTCGTCAAGCAGCAACGCCTGCGACTGAGACTGGCGCGTCGACGCAAAGATAATGCGCCCATCAGGCAGGTACTTGCCCATGATGTCGTGGCCGATCTCGGACGTCAGGTCGTCCGCTATCACACGAACGAGCTCGCCGGTCTCAAAGGTGTACTGCCAGATGTTCCAGGTCGCGACCTGGTCTTCGACGTCGACACCCATCTCGAAAGGCGTGCGCATCGAGAACAGCAGGCGTGAGCCGTCGTAGTCGATCTCGACATCCCGGATCGCGCCCAGTCCCTGCGTAATGTCGCCGGTAATGTTGACCGCATCAGCGCCAACCGCGGCACGGTCACGGTAATACAGGTCGGCGCCAAACTCGAACGTGATCTGTTCGCGCAGGTCCTGCTGCTGGAACACACCGTTGTCATCGATTGGCAAAGGCGCCTTGATGTAAGCTATCGGGAAGTCGACGACCACGGGATCCGGACTCTGGCCCGTACCTAACTGGACGCCTTCGCCTTTGCTGCAGGCGGCAATCGTAATGCACGCCAGCGACAACGCAACCATCCTGGTTGCTGTAGTCGCAAAACCCTTGCTTCGCGCTGGCCTGTTCATAAGGTTTACCTCGATCATTCGGGGGAGGGTACGACGCCTCGTGCATCGCTTACCGTTAACGCAGTCACAAACCGCAATAGATTCCGTATTTTAGGTGAGCAACGCTGGTCGATGTAATGTCTCAAAAGTCCGACAGCCGAACCGGGGCTGGCGAGCATAACGTGCGCACCGCAAACCCATATCTAATCTCTGTCGTGAGAATGTCCTTTAGCCTGGCTACGTTAGTGACTGTTGTTTCGTCGTGACCAGCCCCCGTCACCCTGTCTCACTTCGGCGACAGTTGCGCTGCCCTTCACAATCAGTAGCTTATGCCGCCCGGTCATAATCATTGTGCGGAACCAACGACAGTCACTTGACATATCTTCATTTCGGTATGCCCGTAGTGCTCAACCATATCTATTTGTTTTTGATAGTGTTTCTTCGATTCCGCGTCAATATTGGCCAGACTGGCACAGCAATTGCTTTATTGATTACAGATCGACCGTAAGTCGAAAACGACCTAACGGAAGATGCCCGGGACTGTGAATGTATTCACGGCGCGGGACTTGGGGCTCTGGCAACATTCTTCGGCCACGATGTAGACGTTCAACCAAAGACGAGCGGGACGATATGAATAACAGGAAGTGGACAAATTCAATGCGCGTGGCACTCGCGGCCCTGCTGGCAGTAATGCTCGCAGCACCCGCAAGTGCCCAGACCAGGGAACAGGCAAGGCGCATTCACGATCGGCTCGCCGGCGTGCCGCCAACTGAGACCGTGTTGCAGTCGATGACGAATGCAACAACGGCGTCGCACCAGGTTTGCGCAGACAACAATGTGACCGGCGCCGAGTGCGCCGCGTACATCGCGATGGAAAACTCGAGCTTCTATAACGTGACGCTCAAGAATTTCGCTGCGCCCTGGACCAACCGTGAATTCAATGTGTTCGTTCCACTGAACGACTACATCGCGACAGTGGTCGGCATGATTCGCGACGACCGCGATTTTCGCACCGTGCTCTATGACGACATTCAGTATGTCGGTCGTCCCGGCACCGTGACGGTCGCGCCCGCCGCGAACAACAACACCCACTACGAGCAGCTCGAGGACGGCAACCACGACCTCAAGGACGTGCTGGTGTTCTCGCCGCAGTCGGACGTCAACGGCCTGCTCCCGCAGAACACGGCAGGTGTCATTACATCTCGCGCTGCGGCTGAAGCCTTTTTCATCGCTGGCACCAACCGCGCGATGTTCCGCTTCACGATGGTGAATCACTTCTGTAAGGATATGGAGCAGCTGCACGATCCGCGCCTGTCGCCCGATCGCATCCGCCAGGACGTGAGCCGCAGCCCGGGTGGAGACAGCCGCCTGTTCCTTAATAACTGCGTTGGCTGCCACACGGGAATGGACCCGATGGCACAGGCCTTTGCGTACTACAACTACGACGATGCCGCCGGCGCCATCGAATACACGAACGGCGTCGTACAGGACAAGTACTTCAATAACGACCTGAATTTCCCGCAGGGCTTCCGCACGCCGGATGACCGCTGGACTAACTACTGGCGTACCGGCCAGAACCGCTACCTCGGCTTCTACGGCCCGGATAACGGTGAAGGCATCGGCGCCAAGTCGCTCGGCCGGGAACTGTCGCACAGCGACCAGTTCGCATCGTGCCAGGTGCGCAAAGTATTCAAGGCAGTTTGCCTGCGTGAACCGGAGTCAACCACGGATCACCAGATGTTCGACCAGTTCATGACGAACTTTGCGAACAGCGGCTACCGAATGAAGCAAGTATTCGCGGATACCGCCGAATACTGCATGGGCCAGTAGGGAGATATGAACATGAGAAATATAATTGCAGCCCTGCTGATCGGCCTCTTTATGGCCGCCTGTGGCGGCGGTGCCGAGACCACCGAAAATCTCGCCGGTACCGGCAGCGGTAACGGTGGCGGCACGTCGGCCGTCAAACCACCGTACACCGGTCCCGCACCGCGCGATGCCGATGTACAGGATTTCAGGCTCGAGTTCTGGGAGAACGCACGCGGCACAGACCGTTGCGGTTCGTGTCACACCGTCGACGGCGGCCAGGCGCCGTACTTCGTCCGCTGGGACGACGTCAACTTGGCGTACGACGAAGCCGTGCTGAAGATCAACCGCGATCAGCCGTCGCTTTCGGAGTTCGTAGCGAAAGTCAGTTCACCGCCAATTGGCCATAACTGCTGGGTCGACACGCCAAGCACGTGTGGCGCGATCATGACGACCTGGATCGAGAACTGGGTTGGCTTCGCGTCCGAGGGCGGCCGCCAGATCCAGCTGACCGCGCCACCTGACGTGTCGCCGGGTGCGAGCAAGAACTTCCCGGATGATACCGCGTTGTTCGAGCAGCACTTGTGGCGCAACGATCGACTGTTGCAGTACTGCTCGGGCTGCCACAGCTCAGAGTCGCCAACGCCGCAGCAGCCGTACTTTGCAGACCCCGACGTCACGGTCGCTTACGAGGCGGTGAAGCCGAAGATCGATCTCGACACGCCGGGGAATTCGCGCCTCGTTATCCGCGTTCGTGACGAGTTCCATAATTGCTGGAACAACGACTGCTTCACGGCCGGCCAGCAGATGCTGAGCTGGGTGACGGATTACGCCAACGGCATCCTGGAAACCGCGGTCAACCCCGACCTGCTGACCAGTCAGCAGACACGACTGATCGACGGCACGGTCGCCTCTGGCGGCAACCGCTACGAAAACGACCAGATTGCCCTGTGGGAGTTCAAGGAAGGTGTGGGCAGTACGGCTCGTGATACGAGCGGTATCGACCCGGCCGTTGACCTGGACTTCTTCGGTGACGTCCAGTGGTATGGCGGTTGGGGAATCACCATCGGCAACGGTGCCGCCGGACCGGGTAAGGCCCAGGCTTCGACAATCGCCAGCCGCAAGATCTTTGACATCCTCGGTGAGGCGGGCGAGTTTTCGATCGAGGCATGGGTAATCCCGGCCAACGTCACCCAGCAAATGGCGCGCATCGTCAGTTATTCGCAGGGGCAGGACTCGCGCAACTTTACGCTGCAGCAGAACATGTACAACTACGACTTCCTGCTGCGCACCAATGCCGAGGACGCCAATGGCAACCCCGTTACGACACTGAATGGCGACCCGCAACTGTCGACGCCGGATGATCTCGAGGCACTGCAGGCAACATTGCAGCATGTTGTCGCGACCTATGATCCGAACAACGGCCGTCGCATCTACGTCAACGGCGTATTGTCGACACAGACCGATCCGGTTCCGGGAGGCACGTTCAGCTCATGGCAGAACAACATGGCCTTCATCCTCGGTAACGAGGCGTCAAGCGACGGTCTCTTTGAGGGAACGATTCGCATGGCGGCCATCCACCGCCGCGCGCTCAGCGACGAGCAGATCACGCAGAACTTCGATGCCGGTGTCGGCGAACGGTTCTACCTGCTGTTCGACATCTCGCATCGCATTGGTGTAACGCCGCAGACGGCCTACATCCTGTTCGAGGCCCAACAGTTCGACACGCATGCATACCTGTTCGACAAGCCACACTTCACCACGCTGGATGGCTCGGCGCCTCAGCCGGTGGTGCTTGAGGGCATGCGTATCGCCATGAACGGTCGTGAAGCGCCGGTCGGCCAGAGTTACTCGAATATCGACCAGACGCTGGATCTCGCGAATGCCCCGCTCGACGAGCTTGGCCAGTCGTTGTCGCCGCTTGGCGCGGTGCTGCCGCTCGAGCTGGGTCCGGATACGGACCAGTTCTTCCTGACCTTCGACAACATCAATGGGTCGCTCTTTGATCGCCAGCAGGACCCGATGCTGATCGAGGCGGACTACATCGCAACGGCCCAGGAAATGCGCTCGGACATCGGTGTGCGCACGTTCGATGAGATTGACGCGACGTATGCGACGATCACGAACATCGATCGCGTGAACTACCAGCGCGGCGGAATCTTCCTGGTCGACGAGACCTTCCAGGAGCTGCGCCAGTCCTTGCCCTCAATAGAAGACGTCGAGGGCGTGCTCTCCTCGCACCAGGTTGCTATTGCACAGCTGGCCATCCAGTACTGCGACGCAGCCGTCGAGAGCAATTCGATGTGGCCGGGCTTTAACTTCGATGCGCCAGCCAGCACGGCGTTTAGTGTCGGCAACCGCGACAATTTTGTCAGGCCGCTGATCGAGCGCGCGGTCGGTCACTCTCCGAATACCGCCGCGATCGCCTCGCAGCCAAGCTATGCCATCGTTCACGCCGAACTCGCATCGTTCAACTCAGGCGGCGGAGCACGTCCGGACAACCTGATCGACAGGCTGCTTAACGTGCCCAACCCGAGTGATACACGCGCTATCGCCAAGGGTGTCTGTGCTTCCGTACTCGGCAGCGCGGCCACGCTGGTTCAGTAAAGACAGGACATTAAAAGGAACTTATGACCATGAAACGTAATAAGAGCAACTGGGACATGCCGCTATTTCACGCGGACCATCCCCGTCCTGT
>Ga0316201_10004555_pt1 | contig 10483 bp, 7 predicted proteins | sample CS6wburrow_MG_FD_204516 | JGI IMG/M metagenome (GOLD analysis project Ga0316201, IMG submission 204516) | Coastal sediment microbial communities from Delaware Bay, Delaware, United States - CS-6 worm burrow | ecosystem: Environmental > Aquatic > Marine > Coastal > Sediment | place: USA: Delaware... | reverse complement strand
AATTGGCCGAAACGATTTTTTGCATCTTTTGCTGCTACTGTCTTCATAGTGATATCAAACCCTGATAGCTAATATAGTTATAATAGCTATTTTAGCCAGTTGTTTCAAATGAAGTTATGGGGTCACCCACTGCTCCCTACGTTACACTTTTCCGAATGTCTTCCCCAACCGTTTCTAAACAAGCTTCCCACACACCCTTGATGCAGCATTTGTTGCGTCTTCTTTTATATTCAATCAGTTACAGATATTAATCTCTTTTTAATCACCTAAAACTGGTGGTGGTTTTCTTGACGGGTCGGTTTGTTTGAACAAAATCATGGCGGTCCACGATCTTTCCGCTGTCATTTGGTGTCTTCCAGCAGACAACAAGCCAGTCCAATTCGTTCGTCTGGGTTTATTCAGGTTGTAGAAGTAATAGCAAGCCGATCAGTATCAGCAACTTCTTCATCTTGGGTTTCCTTTGGTAAACCTTTGACCCATCCGCTCTTATTTCTGTTTTTTCAGCCTCTCCTTGAGTAGATCCGAAGGTGCCAGGGCTCCATTTGGGCTTGACGTAATCTGCCACATTGACTTCGGGCCTGGCGCTTTGTTCACCCTCATGTTTTTTATCCAGCGATAGACCAATCCGGTGTTTTTCCATGTCCACGCTGAGTACCCTTGTCTGCACCTGATCACCAACACTCACTACCTCCTGTGGATGGTTGATTCGGCGACCGGCTTCTAGCTCACTGATATGCGCCAATCCGTCTATCCAAGGTGCGAGTTCGATGAAAGCCCCAAAAGGCTGTACCCGACTTACGGTTCCCTGTACTTGGGTGCCTACCGGGTAGTCAGTCAGCACATCCCGCCAGGGGTCTTTCTCCAAGGCACGCATCGGCAGGGCGATGCGTTCCAGGTGTCTGGGGCTGTCTGTTTTCTCGATCCTGAGTACCGAGATCTCGACCTAAGGATATCTTGAGGTTGCTCAACCCGGCCAAAAGCGAGTTCGCAATGTAAGGAGCCGTCGTAACGGCGTGTGGTTTCGACTGAAACCTGGCTAAATCTGAACTGTGGGTGTCGCGAATGCTCTGGTTTCGCGCATTGCTTGCTGGTCGATAATTGAATGCGGCCTTACCCTGTACTAGACTCGAAGTAACCGAAGTGCCTGATAAACCGGAACTTCGTCCGGTTCTGTTGATTCTGCACTGACAGGAGGGCGCGTGCCAATGCCTCGTTTTTGCTCTTTGCTCGCAGTTGTCGTCTGGCTGGTTCCATCGGTGGCCAGGCCTGCCATATTTAGTATCGCCGACGGTGATGTCAGCGCGCTGACCCTCGCCATGCAGACCGCCAATGGAAACGGTGAGACGAATACCATCAATTTGGCTGTGGATGGCGAATACGTGCTCAACAGCGTCGAGTTCGGTTCCAACCCGAGTGGTCTTCCGCGGGTGGAAAGTGACTTGGTGATCAATGGTAACGGGGCCGTGATTCGGCGCAGCCTTGAAGAGGGAACCCCCAGTTTTCGCATCCTGCTGATCGATACCGGCGCAAGTGCGACCCTCCATGACCTGACCATACGGGACGGTTTCACCACAGGATTCGGTGGTGGTATCAGCTCCCTGGGAGTGCTGACCCTCGAACAATGTCAGGTGCTCAATAATACAAGCGCTCAGGGTGGCGGGATCTTCAACACAGGCTTACTTACGCTGACCAGGACCGTGATCAGCGAAAACGTCGTTGTGTCTGGAAATGGCGGTGGAGCGATCTACAGCCAGGGAGTGGACGCGGAACTGGTCCTCAGCAATAGCACAGTCAGTGATAATATAAGCGGAACTGCGGCCGGTGGTGGGATTCGCTCGCTGGTCAGTGCGTCCGGGCTGGGCGGCATTGCGACACTGACCGATACCATGGTGACCGGAAACTCTGCTCCGGGTGTGAATGGTTGGGGCGGGGGTATCGACAACAACGGTACCATGGTCATAAACGGCGGTGAGATCAGTGGGAACTCCGCCAACCTTGATGGCGGTGGCATTCATACCGCGCGAAGCCTGAGCGTCGATGGTACCGTCATGGCCAACAACACTGCCGGTCGCCGGGGCGGTGGAGTGGCCAACAACATCGGCATGGTTGTGATTATCCAAACAGAAATCGCCGGCAACACAGCGGTGGAAGACGGAGGTGGCATCTATCACACGGGTACCAACGCCGAAAATTCCGTGATGACCATACAAAGCAGTTTGATTCGCGAAAACGTCGCGCAAAACAATGGTGGTGGGTTGTGGAGCTACCGGCCGGTCCAGTTGAGCGATACCCGGATCGTGGGCAATGCAGCAGCGGACGGCGCAGGTGTTCATCACTCTAACAACGACTTCACCGGCACAAACTGCACAATCGCCGAAAACCTGGCCAGCGGAAACGGGGGTGGCATGCATATCACCGCTCGGCCAGTCATGCTTGATAGCTGCACAATAAGCGGCAATCAAGCGGTCATGGACGGTGGCGGGCTTCATTTGGCATCTTCGTTCGCCGATCTCTTTGGAGTGAATCTTACCGTCAGCGGCAATACAGCCGGAGCGACCGGTGGTGGTTTACGCAATCTCCAGGGCGTGTTTCATCTGGTTAACACCACCGTTGCTGCCAACCTGGCGACCGTCGGGGGCGGCCTGAGCAACGCCCAGGCTGCGACCAACCGGATTCTTGACAATACCCTGGTGGCCGGAAGTACAGGTGGCGATATCGAAGGGCCGTACACCGACGCCGGTCACAACCTGGTGCAGGACGGAACAGGCGTCATTCATGTCACCAGTCTGACAGAAGATCCGCTGCTGCAGTCCCTGGCTGATAACGGTGGACCGACAATGACCCACGCCCTGGAACCTGGAAGTCCCGCGATAGGTGCCGGTAATTGTGCCAATGATTCAATACTGGTCGATCAGCGGGGTGTAGAACGCCCGCAGCCTCCTGGCTGTGATATCGGATCTTTCGAGTCGGTCGAATTTGCCAGCGATCTACTTTTCTCGGACGGGTTTGAAGCCTTTACAGAGTGATCGATTCTACCTTGTACCAGCGCATGCCTTATCGGCGGTCTGACAATACGTCTCGAGGCAATATATAACAATGTGGATTTGGCCCTGAAGCATGGAAGGGTCAGCGATTCGATTTCACAAGAGGGGGTCGTGATTTCACAAGAGGGGGTCGGACCTATATAACCAACTGATATTAAATGATTATATTTTGATAATTTGACTTTAATTTCTCTTAAGTTGCTATTTTTCTGGGTAAAATGGAGCGTTTGAGACTTAGCGTATCGGCTTGCGGGTGGTCCGACCCGTTTTCGAAGTTCAAGGTTGTGGAAAACTTAAATGCTCGATCATCATGTTCATAGGAACCAGCCAGGGTTTTTCTGACCACTCGCTCTCCAATATGCTTACATATTGATCCAGGAGGTATTTGACCTGCGCAGTGTGAGGTAACTTTGTGTCTGCTTTTTTGAAAGGGCCTATGTAACGGAATAGAGGTCGTTGACCCTGCATGGCTTTTGTCTCAGAAACAGGGGCCGAGAGAACAACGGCATACACATCTGAATTTGTCAATAGTGCCAGCTCAGCGAAGGTCGGCTTGAACGACCGCAACCGATTATGAAATTCATAGGTCTCACCCGGGCTGGTACCATGCTCTCCATCTGCGCTAACATCCACTACGCCTCCTGCCGCAAGCACCTCTCGTGCAGTGCTTAAATACCGAGAATAAAATATGCGTTCGATATTTTCGTTGTGAAAATTGAAATCCGGAAGATACTTTTGTACTTGACCCAATCTGTAATGTCTCTTGTGGGTCTTTTTGAAGGCATAGGAAAAGGTGTGATGACTTCGGACTAGTATTGTTCCTCTACCTGGCTTCTGTTGTTCAGGGTAGCTGCAAGTTGCGCTCTGTTCTCTACTGACGAAGGTGGCAAGTGATTCTTGCAGACCGGGGTGTTTTTTACTGAACGATGGGGCTATCTGATATTGATATAACAAACCGTAAACCACGGTTAAAAATACCGTTTTCTCATCCGGTTCCAGATTTCCTGTTGTTTTCAGGAACTGCCTGATTGACTGTTTTAATTCTCTGTATCGGTTAGTCTGGTTCAATCTCCATTTAGCCCAGGAGCACACTAATTTGAAACCGATAGGATATGGCATGTGATTGATGATCTGGCTGACTCTTTGATGTTTTTTGTTCCATCCAATTGGTTTTGATTTCCTAAAATTCTGCTGCTCATCTACAAGGCGTAGTCTTTCAAAGAGGTTTTGCAGGTCGGATATTTCCATGGACGTGAGCGCTGGATCGAGTTTGCGCAGTATCGATGAAGACAGGGTCGTCCCGCTGGCATTGTTGTCGCTTTCATCCAGTAGCCTGACCAGGGTTGAAATAGTGGGTTCAGATAAAAAGGTACTGATATCCAATTTTGTTGAATATTTATCCTCAAGGTTTGCTACTAGCATCATCGCCGTTAGTGAATGTCCACCAAGATTAAAAAAATCGTCGTCCAATCCAATATCATCCATTTTGAGTACGGATGACCATATAGAAAGAATCTCCTTCTCTTTTGGACTTGTGGGCGATCTATAGTGGTTGGCTAGCGCGGGTCTTGTAAGAACGGGTACGGTTAATCGTTTGCGGTCAACCTTGCCACTGGCCAGTAGCGGAAATTCAGTTAGGAATGAAAAATGAGTAGGTATCGCATATTCGGGCAATACTGATTTCAGATTAGACCTCAGAATATTTACATCTGCAGTGTCCGGGTGCTCAGGAATGATGTGGGCGTACAAATGCCCAAGGTTCTCGTCGCACTGAATAACACAGTCTCTGATCGTCTCCTGCTCTCGAAGCAGATCTTCCAGTTCTTCAAGTATCAGTCGGTAACCTCTGATTTTTACTTGAGAATCTATCCTTCCAACCAGTTCAAGCGAGCCGTCTGGTTGATACCTCCCAAGATCACCTGTACGATAACAAATGGTACCTTCGGTATTATCAAGTACCGAAAACCTCTTTTTTGAAAGTGCGGGCTGACCGATGTACTCCTTAGAAATGTATCTGCTGTGGACAACGATTTCTCCGGTTTCACCCCGGGGAACAGGTCGACCTGAGTCAGACTGAATAACGATTTCTTTTCCTGGAAGTGGAAACCCTACGGTCAGAACACCCTCGGATGGTGGCGTGTGACGATCCACTAACGCACACGTGATTTGACTGGTTTCTGTAGATGAATAACTTGTCAGTACCTTGCATTCATTACTTACATGCTTCCAAAACCGGGATAGATCCTGCGATGTCTTGCGACCAGACGGTAGTACGTACTTCAAGTCCGGGAAATAATCACTTTCGGATAACAAGTCCAACCATTGTCGAAATAAAAGGATTGGGGGGTGGAAGTAAGATATTTCGTTATCAAGCAGCCAATTCGAAAGCGGTGAGATACCCGCCTGTTTAATATTGTAAAGACACAAAGTGCCTCCGTTCAGGAGCGCGTTGAACACATCGGCAACCCCACTGCCAAGTCCGCATTGCCGGATTCCCGATATGCGATCCCCGGGGCCGAGTTTGCAAAGTGCAGTACTGAACCTGACCCTGTGGTGAATCTGTCGGTGTGTGCGCTGTATACCCTTAGGGGTTTTGATGGTTCCGGAAGTGAAGTATATTCCTGCACCGGTGTCTGGCGTTACAAGCGATTCAAAACTAACAGGAGGGTGATCAACAAGATCGCTGTATTCAAGTACCATTTTATTGACAGACAGTTTTGAGATCTCAAAAGAATGATTCTTTTTGCCAACCAAATACGCCGTCGGTCTGACAACCGCCGTCATAAGGGACAGTTGGTCAGCGGGTAATGACATGTCGAGAGAAAAATAGGTTTTATTGGCTTTAATTGTTCCCAATATACTGATCACTTGCTCAATGGAGTGATCAAAAACCAAGGCAAGCGGGGCATTCTGAGGGCCGAGAGTTGAAACCAAGGCCGACGCTACACGGTCGGAAAGCTTATCAATTTCCTGATAAGTCAGCTTCTCACCAGCGTGTGAGGTCAGGGCGACCCCGGTACCATATTTTGAAACAACATGGCTGAATCTATCGACAATTGTTTCGTGGGAAGAATATTCCTGTAGCGGGTATTCCCCTAGTAAACGTGAGTACATCCGGGCCTCTGATGCTGGTCAAAAGTAAAGCTACTGCACATGTAATATAACTCAAGGTAAGGGATGTACGTGACATCCGCTATTAAACAATGCTGAACAGTTGCGTAAATGTCAGTGTAATTCAGTCTCTGCAGCTTCGAAGCAACTCGCCACCACGCCCGTCTGCAAAAAAGCAGTCGAGGGATCATACGAATTCGTGAACTCGGGATTCATATCCCTAAAAGGCCCTGGATTGCCCGGTTATCTTTCCCTGGTGGTGATCAGGACGATACTTGCCCACCTGGACAAAAAAGGGGGAAGTAATGGGGTCAGAGTAAAGGGACAGAGTAAAAAAGGCGCCTGCTCTTGGAGAAGATCCGGTAGTTATTCAGAAGATACTCGCCCACTTGGATAAGAGAGGGACATTGGGCCTGAACTACCTGATGTCCTTCATATCAACGTGGTCCATGTCGGGAAAATCCTGGTTCTCACCACCCATGGCCCAGATAAATGTGTAGTTACCTGTACCGACCCCGCTGTGAATCGACCAGCTTGGGGACGCAACGGCCTGCCCGTTTCTGACCACGATGGACCACGTTTCATCCGGCTCACCCATAAAGTGGAATACACACTGGTCTTCACCCAGGTCAAAATTCATCGACTGAACTCAAAACATTGAGTGTCTGGATTATTCCATCTCAACTATTATTCGTCTGGACGATTCTCGCTGGAATTTCTGAACGCTGCGTAATAAATTTTTGCATTATGAGTACCACAACATGAAAAGACGAAATTTCACTAAAAGTATTTTTGCAACAGCAGCACTATTAGGGCTATCTCCTCTGCTGTCTTATTCAAGAGCAAAAAACAGTTTAAAGATTCTGGTCTTGGGAGGAACCAACTTTCTAGGCCCGGCAGTGGTCAAAGCCGCCTTGCGAAGCGGCCATGAAGTGACACTTTTTAATCGTGGAATTACCAATCCCGATTTGTTTTCGGATCTTCCATTGATCAAAGGGGATCGGGAGCAGGGACCTGCGGCTTATGCTCCCTTAAAGGAGCAGCACTGGGATGCTGTTTTGGATGTATGGCCGCAGCACTCAAAACTGGTAGATGAGGCAACCGAAGCGCTTCAAAATCACACAAAACATTACCTGTTTGTATCGAGTGTTGCCGTGTACAGTGATTTTAATGAGCCCAACAGGGCCGAGACTTATAGCCTCGTGCCTTTACCCGAAGATAAGAGCAAATGGCAATACGCCGAAGAGAAGGCCGCCGCCGAGGTCATCGTCACCGAACGTTTTCCGAACAGCCATACCATCTTAAGGCCCGGTCCGATAAAGGGATGGCGAGACCCTGCCTATGATTTGCTCTACTGGCTGATCAAGTTGGAACGCGGTGAAAGCATCCTCGCACCGGGTGATGGCAAAGATGCACTGCAATTTATAGATGTCAATGATGTGGGAAATTTCGCAATTACAGCAATCGAAAATACCGCCTTGGGTGCCTATAATTGTGTTGGGCCTACTTCCAAAACCCTGAGCTGGAAATCTTTTTTGGAAAGCGCAAAACAACACCTTGATTCCAATTCGGAACTGGTATGGTCTAGTCAGGAACAGTTATATGAACAAGAGGTATACGCCTGGAGCGATCTTCCGCTTTGGGCGCCTACTACCGATGATTATTTTATGGAGATCAGCAATGCCAAGTCTCTCGCCGCTGGTTTTACCTATACCTCGCTTTCGAAAACCATAGACGATTGCCTGGCCTGGCAGAAAAAACAGGCAAATCAAGAAATCCAATTTGGCGAAGGTGAAGACCCAGTCGGATTGGAAAGATCCAGGGAGTTGAGCGTGATCGAGAAAATAAAGGGGTGAGAGTGAGCTAACTCGAATCCTCGGACACGTTCGTTTGAGGCATCCTTATTCAGCATCGGCTCCAAAGTAATGGGGTCAGAGTAAAGGGACAGAGTAAAAAAGCATCAGGAGGTTAATTGCGGAGACGTTGCACCTGTTTTCTGAATGATTCTGTGCCCAATGCGAAAAATCTGGGGTCAGAGTAAAGTGCCAGAGTAAATCAATAGTGGTCATGGGAAACGTGCCTTGAGCCGATCAGCCAGAACTTTACTCAATCATCCCCGCAACTTGCTTTCTAAATTCTTCTGAGCCGAGAACTAAGCCTGTTTTAACGCAGTGGCGTATCTTTACCATCACTTCCTGTTCCAGAAGTTCACTCATCAATCCACGATAGGCATTTTGCCGGACCATTGCACTATCCCCCAGCGATATTAGTCATGAAGACCCAGGCATGCACACGAAGATCAAATTTGATTGCACTCTCTTTAAGCCAGTTAGTGTAGGCAGCAATATCCTTACTGATTTCAGATGTTGTGGATGTCCTATCCCCGCTATCCCCTGTTCCGATTTTTTTATCACAACTTTTTATCAATAAAGCTCAAACTTTGGTGCACTGTTATAGTCAGCCACAACTTCCTACGTTACACTTTCCATAATGTCATCTCCGCCCGTTTCAAAGCAAGCTTCCCACACACCGCTGATGCAGCATTAGTAGCGTCAACCCTTACTATCAGATAGTTAGAAATATTTTCCTCTTTTCTTCCTCTTAAAACTGAGGTGTTTTTTACTAGACTTTGGAATAGCCAAACTGCCCACCACCGTTTAGATATGCGTGAAAACTCTCAACTTCTCCTTATAAATCTCCTTGTCGCTTTTGTCGTGAATTCCTGTGTATTGCAGCAGCGCACAATTTGGAATTGAGACAATTTCATTTTCATCATTGCAATATTCGTAAACATTTATTTATGCCTAATGATAAGTTGTACTCCTATATTGCATAATTTATACTGATGTAATGATTAAACGACACATAGCATCGGAACTGATGATCTTGATGGCAGAATACCCTGTCATCACCATTCTGGGACCCCGGCAGGCGGGTAAAACTACGCTGGCTAAAGAAGAATTGAAAAACCACAGTTACGCCAACCTCGAGAATCCCGAGACCCGTCAATTTGCCACTGATGATCCAAAGGGTTTTCTGGCACGATTAGAGGGTGATGTCATCTTAGATGAAATCCAGCGAGTACCTGAACTGCTCAGTTACATCCAGACAATCGTCGATACCAGGCAGCGAAATGGCCAGTTTGTGCTCACCGGCTCCCACCAACTCGAATTGAGGGAGGCAATCACCCAGTCCCTGGCTGGCAGAACCGGTATTCTGAATCTCTATCCCCTTTCCATTGATGAGTTGGCGCAGGCAGGTATCACTTTCTCAATGGCAGAGAACTATATTTATCATGGTTTCCTGCCCCGTATATACGATCAGAAACAACGACCAACGCAGGCCTATTCAAACTACTACCAGACCTATATTGAACGCGACGTCAGGCAACTCATCAACCTCAAGGATTTTTCCCTATTTGAGAAGTTCATGAAATTACTCGCGGGACGGGTGGGCCAACTGATGGACTATACTTCTTTGGCCAACGATGTCGGTGTGAGTGCAAAGACGATCAAGCATTGGCTTTCCATTCTGGAAGCATCTTTTGTTGTTTATAAGCTGCCGCCGTACTTCGAAAACTTTGGCAAGCGTGTTATCAAATCACCCAAGTACTACTTTTTTGATACCGGACTGTTGGCTTTCATGCTTGGCATAGAGAAGGCCAGTCAAGTCAGTAGAGACCCTCTACTGGGTCACATGTTTGAAAACCTGGTTGTCATCGAGTGTCTCAAAACCCGTACCAATGCCGGAAAGCTACCCAATTTGTATTTTTTCAGGGACAGTAACGGCAATGAAGTAGATATCCTTTTTCAAAACGGCAGAGAACTGACAGCGATCGAAATCAAATCCAGTGCGACTTACAGGGCGTCTTTGCTAAAAGGGCTTAAGCACATTTCGTCACTGTCACCACAGGTGACGCGCAGCTATCTGGTTTATTCAGGGGAAAACTTTGATTTCAGCGATGGAATAACAGCGCTGAAGTATGACCAGGTGAGTGAGATATTTTCGAAGTCGGCATAAGTGGCAGGCATAGATCGGGTTCTAAATGTCTGTGGCTTAGAAAACAATCTTCAAAATTAACGGGTGCGATATAGTCACCCGCAACTTCCTACGTTACACTTTCCGGGATGTCATCTCCAGACGTTTCAGAGCAAACCTCACACACGCCACTAATGCAGCAATATCTGCGTATTAAGGCGGAGTATCCGGATATTCTTTTATTATTCAGGATGGGGGATTTCTACGAGGTTTTCTACGAAGACGCCCGGCGCGCTGCCAAATTGCTGGATATCACACTGACCGCCCGTGGTAAATCAGCAGGTGAACCT
>Ga0316201_10004554_pt1 | contig 10483 bp, 11 predicted proteins | sample CS6wburrow_MG_FD_204516 | JGI IMG/M metagenome (GOLD analysis project Ga0316201, IMG submission 204516) | Coastal sediment microbial communities from Delaware Bay, Delaware, United States - CS-6 worm burrow | ecosystem: Environmental > Aquatic > Marine > Coastal > Sediment | place: USA... | reverse complement strand
CGAAAGAGATCGGTGCTCCGATCATCATGCACGACTACATCACCGGCGGCTTCTGCGCCAACACGGGTCTGGCCGACTGGTGTCGCGACAACGGCATGCTGCTGCACATCCACCGTGCCATGCACGCTGTTATCGACCGTAATCCGCACCACGGTATTCACTTCCGCGTGCTGACCAAGATCCTGCGCCTGTCCGGCGGCGACCACCTGCATACCGGTACCGTTGTGGGCAAGCTGGAAGGCGACCGTGCCTCCACCCTGGGCTGGATCGATCTGCTGCGCGAATCCTTCGTGCCGGAAGATCGCGAACGCGGTATTTTCTTTGATCAGGACTGGGGTTCCATGCCCGGCGCCTTCGCGGTGGCCTCCGGTGGTATCCACGTCTGGCACATGCCCGCGCTGGTCACCATCTTCGGCGACGACTCTGTGCTGCAGTTCGGTGGCGGTACGCTGGGTCACCCCTGGGGTAACGCGGCCGGCGCCTGCGCCAACCGAGTCGCTCTGGAAGCCTGCGTACAGGCGCGGAACGAAGGTCGTGCAGTCGAGAAGGAAGGCAAGGAGATCCTTACCGCTGCGGCCCAGCATTCGCCCGAACTCAGGATCGCCATGGAGACGTGGAAAGAGATCAAGTTCGAGTTCGACACCGTTGACAAGCTGGATGTCCAGAACAAGTAGTCTGCTACAGGAACGCACGAACGACGCTGTCGATCGTGCCCGGATTGAAGCCTAATACTGAAAGGAAATTGATATGGCCGTTGAAGCTTATAAAACCGGCAGGAAATTTGAAACTTTCTCCTACCTGCCCACGATGGACGCCGATCAGGTGCGCCGCCAGATTGCATATGCTATTAGCCAGGGTTGGAACCCGTCGGTTGAGCATGCCGAGAAGGGGACCACCCAGCGCGTGAATTACTGGTACATGTGGAAGCTGCCGCTGTTTGGCGAGCAGTCGGTTGACACGGTGCTTACGGAACTTGACGCCTGCCACCGCGAGTTCCCGGACCACCTGGTGCGCTTTGTCGCCTATGACAATTACGCGCAGAGTCAGGGTACCGCCTTTGTGGTGTATCGCTAGGCAAGACGCATCGATGCCGGACGCAAGTGTCCGGCGTCAGGCAGTAAATGAGATAGCAAACTCCATTTAATGTTTGCTGACGTCGCGGTGATGGCGCCCAGAGTGCGGCGGCCGGGACAACGGCAAACCCGATGAGTCACGAGGTAAGTGATGACACAGGCCACCGATAGCTCGGCCAGCGCTACCCTCTCCGGTCGCGAACTGGCCCTGAAGCGTCGCAAGGCGATGGCGCTGCACGGCAAGTCCGGCACGGCCAGGGCCGCGTCCGTAAGCAAGCCGTCTGCCCGGTACAACAAACCGGCGCGCGGCGCGATGAACGCCCCGGTCGCGGCGTCTTCCGCTGCAGCATCTCCAGCAGCAGCTTCAAATAATGTGCAGCCGGTTCAGGCCGAAAGCGCCACCGCGTCCGATGCTCGCAGCATCAGCCGTGCGCGGCGTCAGGCCATGAGCACTTCCGGCAAGGCAGCGCTGGGTTCTACCGCCTCGCGTCCAAGTGGACGCGTTCGCCCGCAGAAGGCGGCCGCGGTGAGCGCGGCGTCGTCGGCGACCGCTGCAAGCGCAGCAACAGCCCCGGCAGCGGAGACGGCAAAGGGTTGCGGCTGCGGTTGCAACGGCACCAGGAGCGAGTGCGGTGCGACGGCTGCCGAGAGCAGTGCCAGTGACAGTAACGCAAACGCTATGCCGGCAGCCACGACGTCTGGCCCGGCCGGCGTCATCCTGGCCGGACAGAGCAGGGTGTCCACCGGTCGCGCCCTGGCGCGTGCACGCCGGGCGGCCTTGGCCCAGGACGGAAAATCAGGTCTCAAACGCGTTGCCCAGGCAACCAAAATTGCGACTTCCATGCCCGCCCAGAACTGGGAGGCGGCTATCAGCAAGGGAGCGACAGGGCGCCAGGTCGCCATGCAGCGTCGCATGGTGCAATCGCTGACAGGCGGCACCAAGCCTGCTGCCGAGAAGCGTCCCAGCGGCCGCATGCGCGCCCGCATGGAAACGCCGGCTCCGGCCAAGGTCGAGGAGGGTCATACCCTTGCCGGCCAGGGCGTTACCGGCACCATGGTGGAGCGCAGCCAGAAAGTCACCGGCAACGAACCCGGTTCCTGCCGTGGCATCACCGGCACCGAATATATCGGGGCGGAGCAGTACGAAAGCCTGTGCTCCACGCGTCCGGAACCGACGCCGAGCAAGATCAGCGCCAGCCAGACCAGCCGCGAGCACACGGTGACCGGCACCTCGATCGACCGCTCCGACAAGGTAACCGGCAACGAGCCCGGTTCGAAGCGCGCCATCACCGGTACCGATTATGTCCGGTCCTCAAACGGCGCCACCGCGCCGGACAAGGTCGACCTGAGCCACACCAGCCACGGCAAGACGGTGACCGGCACGGCCGTTGGTCATGCCAGCAAGATGACCGGCGATGAGCGCGGCTCCTGCCGTGGAGTGACCGGCACCGAGTACCTGTCGACGGAACAGTTCCAGGCCTGCGACACCAGCGCGCCGCAAAACCCGCGCAAGGTGAGCGTGATGTCTACGCGCGACGAGCAGCCCGTGTCTGGCACGGCAGTCGGACGTTCCGCCAGCGTCACCGGCGATGAGCCCGGCTCCTGCCGTGCCATTACCGGTTCGCAGTACTACAACACCGACAGTGAGCTGTGCGCGGTTTCGGGACCCGACAAGGTCGCGAGCATGCAGACACTGAGTGGACGTACCGTGACGGGTTCGGAGGTTGGTCGCAGCCCAAAAACAACAGGTGACGAGGCAGGTGGGTGCAAGTCCGTCACCGGAACCGATTATATCGGTGCAGATCAGCAGGCCGCTGTCTGTGATGCCAGCACCCCGGTCGCGCCCGTTGCCAAGGTCGCGGTCGATACTACCTGGCGCGGTCAGCCTGTTACCGGTAGCTACGTGGGTCGTTCCACGCGTGTGACCGGAGACGAGCACGGTGGCTGTTCACCCATCAGTGGTACACCGTACATCGGTCGCAACCAGTACAGCAGTTTCTGCGAGGCGCCCGCCAAGGAAGCGCAGGAAGCCCGTATCAAGACCAGTGCGCTGATTCCGGCTACCGATGTTACCGGTGATCGCCCGGGCGCCGGCGGTTCGGTGATGACCGGTGATGAGCGCGGCGCCTGCGAAGTCGTCAGTGGCACGCCCTATATAGGTGCCGACAACATGGAGACGCAGTGCGCCACCAGCAATCGTTTCGTGTCGCGTACATCCACCTGGGTGGAGCCGCCACGTCCCCCGGCGCCACTGGATTTCAGTATTTTGAGTCCGGCGCGCGCTGCGCAACAAAAGGCCTACGACGGTGTTACCGGCACTGAATACAGCAGTGAACGCATCACCGGCCCGGTGAACAAGGCCTGTGGCCTGATCACCGGTACCCCGGAGTTCCGCCATCGCGACGCCGGCCTGCAGCAGGGTAAGCAGGATGAGGTTGTTACCGCCGCTAGTCGCCTGACCGGGGAAGGCAGCCAGGCCGGCCGCGAGGTCACGGGTGATGCGTGGAATGCCATGAGCCGGGTCACCGGTACCGAGGGTGCTTCCAGCCTGGCGCGCAATCCGTCCGAGCAGGGCAACCCGCGTGGTGCCGGTACCAATGCGTCGCGTTTCCGCGAGGAAGTGACGCCGGCCGAGGTGCCGCCGAGCCGCATCACCGGTTCAGCCGGCAATACCGGTGGTGGCGCACTCGTGACCCTGTCCGGCGGAGCGCGCGGATAAGGGGCCCGGGGGATATGCCAGGTGAACACGCGTAAACGACTTGCCGCCATGCGAACTGCCGAACTCCGCCAGGCAGCGGAACTCGATAATCCCGCATGCGTAATCGGTCCGGGCGAGAGCTGCGAGCACGCCCTGGTCGACGAGGAGTTGAACCGTCGCCTGTACGCCTACGAGGAAACGGTGCGCGGCCGCTTCACGCCGATTGTCGATACGCTGAAAGCAGTTTCGGCCTTCCAGCATGAGCTGGATTTCGAGTCGCGCGCCCAGCGCATCACGATGGACCGCCTGGGTTACGAGTTGCCGACGAAGCTGCTGGAAGACGCCTGGGTTTCCGGGCTGGATATGCGCGCGCTGCACTCCTACTGCATTTTCCGCAGTTTCAAGGAATGCATCAGCAATACCGACGCCGACCAGGCGCCGTGGCGCGACCGGATGATGATCGACGCGGCGTTCATTCACGCCTGCGGTTATCACACGGTGGACGTCAGCCCCTGTGCCGACGGCCGCCTGCAGGGCCTGCTGCCCTTCGTGTTCCGCGTATCACCGGACGCGCCGGTCAACGTCAAGGCCTACGCCGGCGTGATGTTCGATGTCGAGGATGACGTGGCCGACTGGACCGAGCTCGAGCTGCAGCGCATCGCCGACAACGACCAGGGTAATTACCTGAAGATTGCGGTGTATCACTACAGCAGCTCCCATCCCGGTGACCAGGGTTGTGCCGCGCACGGCAGCGACGACGAGAAGGCCACCCAGGCTGCTGCCGACCGGCTGGCGGAGATGCGCGCCGCGATCGAGAACACCTTCGGCATCGGCGCTGCGCCCGACACCCTGCTGGTGGGTATGGACACCGATACCGACGCACTGCGCGTGCACCTGCCGGACAACGAGAGCGGCAATTGCCCCCAGCGTTTTGTCGAAACCGCGAAGCTGTACAACGACACGCTGGGCATGAGCAAGGCGGCGGCATGTGAGGAGATCAGCCTGGCGGTGGCCGAAGCCGAGGCCGGCTGCGGAACCCGGCCGGGCATGCGCCAGTTCATCCTGCGCCTGCTGGAAGCGAACCTTTCGCAGATCCAGTACGTGATCCAGCATCACGCCGGGCGCTACGCGGTGATCGGCCACAACGAACGCTTCATCTGCGCCGGCGAGGCGATGAGCGAGCTGCAGTTGCGCAACAAGTTTTATTTCGCTCACCTCGACACGGTCGAGGAGGGCGCGGCGGACATGGATGTCGGCATCAAGATCTTTACCGGACTGAATATCAGTAACGGGCTGGCGGTGCCGGTGCTGGTGCACTTCCACTACTCTTCGCGCGTGCCAGGCGCGCGCGAACGGGCGGTGTTGCGCTGCAAGCGCGTGCGCCAGGCGATCGAGTCGCGTTACGCCCGGCTGTATGAGCAGGGACTGTTGCACTGCCAGATGGCGGTGAGTGACCGTGAGGGCAGTGAACGCTGCACCTTTGTGGAAGAGGATGCTCCGGCAGCGGGGCATTAGCAGGGTGATTCGCCGAGGCAGTTTATGAGAATCATGAAAGTTGAAAAGACGCTGGTGTCGACCAACCGCATCGAGCAGATGGGTCACCGTCCACTGCTGGTCGTGATCGACAAGCCGGGTGGTACCCCGGCGGTGGCGGTGGATGCGGTGGGCTGCATTCCCGGCGACTGGGTGATCTGCGTCGGTTCCTCGGCCGCGCGTGAAGCAGCCGGAAGCAAGGAGTATCCGAGCGACCTGACCATTGTTGGCATCATCGACCACTGGGAGGCGCAGGGCTGATGGAAATCATGCGCGTGGTTGATGATCTGGTGTGCACACGGCGCGTGCCGGGACTCAAGATGAGCTCCATGCGCGTACTGGAGAACCTGAAGGGTGGAATTATGGTGGCGACCGATCCGGTGGGCGTACCGCCGGGAAAATGGGTGTTCACCGCCAGTGGCAGCGCCGGGCGATGGGCGATGCCGGATGGGCACACTCTGACCGATCTGACCATTTGCGGAATCATCGACAACTGGGAAGAGTGAAATGAAGTAGGCAAGGCGTAAATACAGTCGCCTTGGTGGTTCGTGAAGTAAGAACTCATGTTTTTTATTTTTGTTAGATAAAGGAGTAATGAAATGGCTGAATCTATGGGTATTGCCCTGGGCATGATCGAAACCCGCGGTCTGGTTCCCGCGATTGAGGCGGCTGACGCCATGACCAAGGCGGCCGAAGTCCGTCTGATTGGCCGCCAGTTCGTTGGTGGTGGCTACGTCACCGTGCTGGTGCGCGGCGAAACCGGTGCTGTGAACGCAGCTGTTCGTGCCGGTGCCGACGCCTGCGAGCGCGTGGGTGACGGCCTGGTTGCCGCTCACATCATCGCCCGTGTACACAGCGAAGTGGAAGGTATTCTGCCGACTTCCCCATCTGCTTAATTCAATTTTAACCGGCAAGCGTTTTTATTAGGAGCAAGAAAATGGCAAACACCACTGGTATCGCCCTGGGCATGATCGAAACCCGCGGCCTGGTTCCCGCGATTGAAGCCGCTGACGCAATGACCAAGGCCGCCGAAGTGCGTCTGATCGGTCGTCAATTCGTAGGCGGCGGCTATGTAACCGTGCTCGTGCGCGGCGAAACCGGTGCTGTGAACGCAGCAGTTCGTGCCGGTGCCGACGCCTGCGAGCGCGTGGGTGACGGCCTGGTTGCCGCTCACATCATCGCCCGTGTACACAGCGAAGTGGAAGGCATTCTGCCGACCGCGCCGTCAGCCTAAGCTGACGGCTACAGGCAACAGTAACACTATTAATGGAGAGAACTAATGGCTAACGTGTCCGGCATTGCCCTAGGCATGATCGAAACCCGCGGCTTGGTGCCCGCCATCGAGGCGGCTGACGCGATGACCAAGGCGGCCGAAGTGCGCCTGGTCGGTCGCCAGTTTGTAGGTGGCGGTTATGTGACCGTGCTCGTGCGTGGTGAAACCGGTGCTGTGAACGCAGCTGTTCGTGCCGGTGCCGACGCCTGCGAGCGTGTGGGTGACGGCCTGGTGGCTGCTCACATCATCGCCCGCGTGCACAGCGAAGTGGAAGGCATCTTGCCGACCGCGCCGACCGCCGAAGGCGGTGGTCGCGACGCCGAGATTACCTCGACCCGCAGCTAGGTCCGGCGATGAGCGTCGATCCACGCACACTTGGCTGGCTTTCCCGCGCGCTCACGCATGAGATGCGCGCGGTGCAGCAATACCTGGCGCAAAGCGTCCTTGCCCGCATGTGGGGCGACGAGGCATTGGCCGGCAAGCTGCGCAGTGAAGCGGTCGAGGAACTGGGCCACGCAGAGCGCCTGATGGAGCGGCTGATAGCGGTCGGGGTTGCACCCTCGGCCGGTAACCTGCCCCCGTCGCGCCTCGGCCGCAGTGTGGATGAAATGCTCGCGGCTGATCGTGAGCTGGAAGTCGACGCCGTGCGCCTGTATCAGGAAGCGGTCGCCCATGCCCGGCGCATGCGCGACAGCGACACTGTCGCCCTGCTCACCGAGATCCTGGCAGAGGAGATGGAGCACGTGCAGGAAATCGACAGTCTGAGGAATGCGAATGAGTGACGTGCCGGAGGGATGGGAGACGCGCGGCAAGCCGCCGACCCTGTTCCGGCGCTTTACGTTCGGGAACTATACAGATACCCGTACGTTTCTTGATGCGCTGGCCGAGCTGTCCGAGGAAACCGGTATTCACCCTCAAAACATCAATTTTGGCACGACCTACGTAAACATCACGCTGGAAGCCGAAGACAGGAAGGAATTGACGGAAACGGAGCATGCTCTGGCGACCAGGATTAACGAGCTGGTAACCGAACAGGGGGGCTGATGGGCACCCACGTCATCGCGGTAATCAACCAGAAGGGAGGGGCGGGCAAGACCACCCTCTCGATGAACCTGGCGGCAGGTTTGTCCCGGCGTGCAGACACTGTGGTGATCGACCTGGATCCACAGGGCTCCTCCCGCCAGTGGGCCGCCATGGGCAGCCAACCCTTTCCGGCCACGGTCAAGCAGATCAATGGCAACTGGGACGCGCGGACACTGCACCGGAATTACCAGGCCTTTCAGCACATGGTGCTGGACTGTCCGCCCTCGCTGGAGAGCCATGCCTCGATGCAGGCCCTGCGTGCCTGCGACGTGGCCCTGATACCGGTGCTGCCGTCCCCGGTTGACCTGTGGGCGAGCATGAACCTGCCGCAGGAAATCGAGGAGGCGAGAAAAGCCAATCCGAATATCAAGGCTTTCCTGGTGCTGAACCAGCTGGAGCCGAGGAGTGCGCTGTCATCGGCCATGCGCGATGCGCTGACCGAATTCGGCATGCCGGTGCTGGACGCCGGCATCCGCCGTCGTGCGGCCTACCGAAACGCCGCCCTGGAAGGTCTTTCCGTCTACCAGATGGGGGGGCGCGGCACGAGGGCCGTGGAAGAGATAGAAGCCATAATCGAAGAGGTGATCGGAACATGAGCAACGTCAAGGACAAACTGTCTGCCAGTATGCGCACGGTCAAGGCCGGCGAGAAGCCCGCAGCCAAGCCGGCTGCAGCAACTAAGACTGCGCCCCGCAAACAGGCCGGAAAGGCGCCAGCGAAAGCCAAACCCGCCGTGCCGGGCGACGTGCCGGAAAGCGGCACCGAGCTTTTCCCCGCCCGCGTGTGGCCGGACTGAATTCAACTTAGCAGGTGAACCATCATGCGTAACGACCCGTTTATGAGGACATACTCTCCGCGCCAGGAAGCCATGGCCCGCGCCGCCGCAGAAGAGCGGCAGGCTGCCGCGACCCGGCCCGCTTCCGCCACGTCTGACTCGGTCGACATGGCGCAATATGTGATCGGAGAAGAACCCTATTACCTCCCCGTCAGCGACGAGGTGGATATGTACGAGGCCGCCTACTCGGTGCGCATGCCCATGATGCTCAAGGGTCCGACCGGCTGTGGCAAGACGCGTTTCGTGGAATACATGGCGTGGAAGCTCGGCAAGCCGCTGATCACCGTGGCCTGTAACGAGGACATGACCGCTTCCGACCTGGTGGGTCGCTACCTGCTCGACGCCAGCGGCACCCGCTGGCAGGACGGCCCGTTGGCCGTGGCCGCGCGCCAAGGCGCCATCTGCTACCTGGACGAGGTCGTCGAGGCGCGCCAGGACACCACCGTGGTGATCCACCCGCTGACCGACGCCCGCCGCGTGCTGCCGCTGGAGAAGAAGGGCGAGATGATCGAGGCGCACCCCGACTTCCAGATCGTGATTTCCTACAACCCGGGCTACCAGTCCCTGATGAAGGATCTCAAGCAGTCCACCAAGCAGCGTTTCGGCGCGCTGGACTTCAACTATCCGGAGCACGACATCGAGGCCGAGATCGTGGCTCACGAGTCAGGCATTGATCTGGAAATGGCGAAGAACCTGGTGCACATCGGCGAACGCGCGCGTAACCTCAAGGGCCACGGCCTGGACGAGGGCCTGTCCACCCGCATGCTGATCTACGCCGGTTCACTGATTTCGAAAGGTGTGGCACCGCTGGCTGCCTGCCGCGTCGCCCTGGTGCGACCGATCACCGACGATCCGGACATGCGTGATGCGCTGGATTCGGCCGTCACCACCTACTTCTGAGTCGAGCGTAGGGACTTGAGCAGCGGCCTGTCATCGTACGGCGCCGTTGCCTGAGTGCCGGGCAGCGAATTCCCATGGCCATCCATCTCGAAGACTACCAGGACCTCCTTGACGACCTGCCCGGCGAGTCGCAGGAGGTGCTGGAAGCCTCGTGGCACGAGGCAGCACGGGTGTTCTCTTCACGAGGGCTGGACAACTACATAAAGGGTGCGAACGCACTGCATAACCTGGGGCGCGGCGAGGAACTTGTCGTCACCTATATCCAGGAGATGCCCGAGGTCGCCCGTGCCATCGGCGAAGACGTGCTGCCGGACGTGGTCAACTTCCTGCTGGGTATGGCCTCCAAGACATCCGGCCAGGTGCTGACCCTGATCGTCGGCACCGCGCCGCTCGCCGCTGAACGCCTCAGCGACGAGGAACTGTTCCGCAAATACCTGAATGTGCTGTCCATCGTGCTGGCGCAGGCGCCGCGCGGTCTGCGGCCGATGCTGGAAAACCTGGATCGCCTGCTGACCCAGTTGACGCTGGGTGGTCTGCGCCGCTGGGTAACGTGGGGTGCACAGGCCTACAAGGCCGACTTCGAGGGCCAGGTCAGCTATTTCTCGCTGCAAAGCGCCGATGCCATGTCGGTGTTGCAGCAGGAACGCAAGGGCACACTGTTCGTCGATGTGCAGCGCAGGCTGAATATCTACCTGCGTGCCATGTGGGGGCGTGATTTCTTTCTGCGGCCGACCGCCGGTGACTACGAGGTGCGCGAGGGGCTGAAGCCCTACATCGAGCGCTTCGTCATCTACATTGCCGACGCCTACGACGACTACAGGCCGCACGGTGACGAAACCCCGGAGGAAATGATTGTTCCGGGCGTGGAAATCTATCGTGCCGCCGCCAACCACTGTGCGGCGCACCTGGCGTTCACCACAGAGCCGCTGTCCATGCAGATGCTCAACACCACGCAGATAGCAATCATCGAGACCATCGAGGATGCGCGCGTGGAAGAGCTCGCCTGCCGCCAGTTTCCCAAAATGCGCACGTCCTGGCTGGCGCTGCATCCGCCAGCCGATTACAGCGAACCGGAGTCTGTCGGTGAT